>PDWJ01000651.1_pt1 | contig 65727 bp, 49 predicted proteins | sample 1430881 | NCBI WGS metagenome assembly PDWJ01 (sample SAMN01162460, study PRJNA174530) | Oral metagenome, whole genome shotgun sequencing project. | biome: Marine environment; feature: Marine mammal; material: Swab sample of the gingival sulcus; isolation source: swab sample of gingival sulcus... | reverse complement strand
TTCGTATAAGCGTTTCCCCTGCACACGCCGCGCTGAATACATTGGTGGAATTTGCTCGATCTCCCCTCGAAAGCGATCGAACGCTCGGAGTATGTCAGCGTCAGTAAGCATTGGAACAGGTATTTGCCGGACGACCTGGCCGGTGGGATCTTGCGTATCAGTTTCTTCGCCGAGTTTCATCACGGCACGGTATTCTTTCTCACAATCACTCAGGTAACGAACGATTTTTGTCGCGTCCCCCAGACACAGCAAAAGTAAGCCGGTCGCAAATGGATCAAGCGTCCCGGCATGCCCGACCTTCCGGGTGTGAAAGCGTTTCCGTACCATAGCAACGACATCATGAGAAGTCAGCTTCGGTGGTTTATGAACTAATAAAACTCCATGCATAGCATTTTATCACAATCTTCCAGCCTGACATGCAATGGCCAATTCGTGTAATGAGACCTCTTCTCAAAAACCCTGAATCGTTTTGTCAAGAGAGAAATTCTCAGTTGATCTGTTTTGTTCTATTCCTAAAAAATTCTTTGAAGCATTCATGAATAGCTTGACGGAATTATCAATGGGGGACAAGGGTGGTTTTCTAAAACCAAATATCATTTTTTCAGAGAACACGAAGTGAGCTCACGTAAATATCGTGTCGTGTCTCTCGTTCTGTAGAAACAGTCAAAAGGACGCATGTTATGAAAGTCACACTTATATCACCCGACTTGCAGTCGACACACTTTAAATTTACACCAAAAGAAGTCAAATCTTTTTGGTTTGCCAAACTGACTCTTCCTCATTTAGCCTCGCTCACTCCAGAGGATATTGACGTCCAACTGATCGATGAAGCCGTCGAAACGATCAACTTCGACGAACCAACAGATTTTGTCGGGATTACCGTAAATACTTACCTTGCCCCCAGGGCCTATGAGATTTCAGCAGAGTTTCGTAAACGCGGCATTCCGGTTATCCTTGGCGGAGTTCATCCCTCACTCTTTAGCGAAGAAGCCAGGCAATATGCTGATTCGGTCGCGATCGGTGAAGCCGAAACAATATGGGAGACGATCCTACGTGATGTCGAAAAAGGGCAATTGCAGCCAATCTATCGTGCGACCGAGTATTCCTCATTAGAAAATTTACCATTACCCCGTCGAGACTTATTGAAACAAGATGCCTATTTGACAACAAATACCATTCAGACCACTCGCGGTTGTCCCTTTAATTGTGATTTCTGTTCTGTTACCGACTTTTTTGGTCATACCTATCGCTGCCGTCCGCTGCCGGAGGTCATTCGAGAAATTGAAACCCTCAACCTCAACCGTCCGATGGTTTTTGTCGATGACAACATCATCGGACGTCCTGATTATGCGTTGGAGTTATTTCAGGCCATAAAACCTTATAAGGCGCGTTGGGGCAGCCAGTGCAGTATCAACCTTGCCAAACAGCCAAAGATTATGAAAGCCGCGAAAGAAAGCGGATGTGTCGCGATGTTTATCGGGATTGAATCAATTTCCCAGGAAAATCTGAATGATGTACATAAAGGCGTCAATCATGTCGACAAATATTACGACGCGATTCAACGTATTCACGATCATGGCATTTCAATTAATGCGGGGATGATTCTGGGAATGGATCACGATGACGAAAGTGTGTTTGAGCGCACACTGGAATTTTTAGAGAAAACTCGGATCGAGTATGCAACCTTTCATATCCTGACGCCCGTACCGGGTACAATTCTGTATCGGCAAATGGAGGAACAGGGACGGATTATTGACCGAGATTGGACGAAATACAACGGGGGGTATACGGTGTTCAAGCCGAAGCTCATGTCGCCGGAAGCCCTTGAAGAAGGCTATTACTGGACGTATAATCAATTTTATTCTATGCGGTCAATCTTCAAACGTATTGCAGAACCGAGCATGGAAATGTTTTATAAATTAGCGCTCAATCTGGCCTATAAACGCATGATTAAACGTTTTCCAAAAGGAGAACTGCCTGAGATGGCCAAGGTGTTGCAGACGATGAATGGTGAAGTTCACGCCATGCCTTCCGTTAACACGACCGGCTTAATTCCTCAGACTATTGAGGTAACGCAGCAAACCGTACGAAATATGGGAAATACGGTCGATCGTTTTCTTAAAATCCGTGTCCACCAGCAGCATACCCTGCAAGCGCTGTTTATCGATCTGACCGGCGTATTAAACGGTATTTCCGCCCGACGGCTTCGGGACCGAATCGCGTATGCACTGCGAAAGACTCGTTGGGATCTTATCGTGAATTTCGAGCATGTTCAGTTCGCGACATTAAAGGGCTTGAAAGGTTTTCTGCCTCCTTACAACCGGCGAACACAGTCTACGATTACATGTTTGCATGTCCCTGCGCATTTCCGGGAATATTTGGAAGATTTCCACCAGGGGCTGCAATTTGTCGAAGCTGAAAATGAAACGAAGAAGAATGCTGTTCTGGATGTCGGATAAAAGCGACTGTCTTCTCTGATGAAAAACCTGACAGAAAGACACAGGCAGACGTACGGAGGGCTTGTCAGGGAGTGTCTTCTCTTCGCGAACCTCTTCGCGTGTATCTTCGTGGTCAATCATGTTCAGAGGAGTTGTCATGAACGGGCATTCACCCTGTATAAGACAAAGAGATATTTTGCGTACCTGCCAATATCCTTGTTGGTAATATGTTTCAGCGAACGAAGGACGCTGGCAGGGACGTATATTCTCACAGGAGAACAACTATGGTATCACAACAGTGGAAAAAACGACTTATTCTGTTCTGGAAGGGATGGGGATGGAGTATTTTGGTAGCAGTTCTGGTGGCAACATCTTTTCGTTCAGCCATTGCCGATTGGAATGATGTACCAACCGGTTCGATGAAGCCGACAATTCTCGAAGGCGATCGGATTATTGTCAATAAGTTGGCTTATGATTTAAAAGTGCCCTATACAACCTGGCATCTGGCGCAATGGGCGGACCCGAAACGCGGAGACATCGTCGTCTTTTTTTCTCCGGCAGACGGCAAGCGTTTGGTCAAACGAGTCGTCGGACTCCCTGGCGACGAAATTGCCATGCTCAAAAACCGGGTATTCATCAACGGAGAACCATTAGAATATGATCCTCTTGAAGGAAAAATCATCGCACAACTTCCTCCCGAACAACAACGGCAATTTCGGTTTTTTGGCGAACATTTGACGGATTCGACTCACCCGATCATGCTTTCTGCTACTCGTCCATCGATTGATACGTTTGCTCCGATCACTGTTCCGGCTGAACACTATTTTATGATGGGAGACAATCGGGATAACAGCGCTGATTCACGATTCTTCGGATTTGTAAAACGCCAGCAAATTGTTGGAAGGACACGTCGAATTGCACTCTCATTAGACTATAACAACTATTATCTGCCTCGCTGGAATCGATTCTTTTCAAAATTATTGTAAGGCGCGTCTCTCTTTTTTGGCCATGCACCCATACAGCCTTTCTATGACGCCTCCCTCAATTCGCCGTGGCGGGAACGAATGTGATGTCTGGATACGTTGGAAAATTTCTTCAAAGATGCCACTGAAAAGGAGTCCGTAAAGACCCCACGCCCCCCATTTTAATCGATTAGTGAAGAATCTTTTGTGACAAAAGTTTGTGAGATCGATAAGTCCTTCAATTCAGCGTGGGGGGGGGATCTGAACGATGGATTACAGAGTGAACGTCTCCTTTCTCTGGGAATGTTGTGGCATTTTCGAGAAGGATTTTGGGCACTTGCTCGATTCGCTCAGAATCAGTAACAATTGTCTCCGTAAGAGTTTTCTCTAAAGCGATAAAGAGCTTCAGTCCCTTCTCTTCAATCTTTTGTCAAAAATGTTTCTCAATTTCACCAAATCACTCGTCCAGGGAAATTTTTTTAAGCTAGATGGTAATTTTATTCACTTCAAGCGCCGCAAAAGCTCATGCCTCATTGACCACGCCAGAAATGGCCAACCCTGAACTCCAACCGAGAGTGTTGTAAATCCGAAATCTCCTGCTGCTTCTTCTCAGTAATATTCAGGATTGCCAGGGTTTCAATCGCAATGATGGTGTTGGCTCTGTCTTCGGCTCGTTCGCATATCATGTAATTTCATCTGTCGTTTATAGCGACGAAATTTTAACGCAGCTTCAATTTTTTGTTTCAACTCCTCCGGATCGATCGGCTTAAAAAGATAATTTTCAGCACCGATATCGTATCCCCGTTGAATATGCTCGGGATCTTTACTGTTTGCTGTGATAAAAATAATTGCCACATCTTTCGTCTCTCGTTTGCCGCGTAAGAGAGTTGCAACTTCAAACCCATCCATCCCGGACATCTGTACATCGAGTAACACCATGTCGAGAGGATGTCTTAAAGCCATTCGTAAGGCTTCATAACCAGATTGAGCTTTAAATAAGTTATACTCGCAATCTTCCAACACACTTTCCAATACAAGCAGATTCTCTGGTCGGTCATCGACAAGCAGAATATTTTCTCGTCTCTGTTCCACGATATCTCCCCTCTGTTCCACGACATTTCCCCTCCGTTCCACGATATTTCCCCCTCCTTTCTCATACAAAATAATACGATCTCAGATACACACCAGAAGTCCTTCTGTCACGCTTTAAGATAACATTACATGTTTCGTGATTTATCTTTTTCTGCTGCTATCTGTTCATATACTCCACAACTGGGACATTCTCTACGAAATGGACTTTGGTGACGCTGCCAAAGTCTATCGCCAGACGAAAGGCATTCTGTAGAGGAATTTCAAGAAAAAAAGTGAGAAGCGCTCGGATAACCCCACCATGTGTCACAATACAGATCTGAGTAAATGTCTTCGCTGAGAGTTCTCTCCAAAAGTTCACCACTCGTTCGAATTGTTCGCGGAAAGATTCACCACCAGGGCATCGCTCATCGATAATGTTGGCAGTCCATTTCTTGAGTGTTCTTGCATCAATACTATCCCAACGCTGTAATTCCCATTGACCAAAATTGAGTTCCAGGAGGCGATGATCGTAGTATATTTCGCGGGCTTGAAGACGTTTCGCTAACACTCGGCAACGTTTCAGGGGACTGGAATACACGATCCCTGCATCAAATTCAGATAATTTGGCCTGAAGTTGTTCGCATTCCGTCTCAAATGAATCGGAGACAGAAATATCTGTTTGCCCATAGCAGATCCCTGCTTCGAGATCGACCCGGGTATGCCGAACAAGATAAATATCCATGTCGATTTCTACTGCACAGCGACTACTGTCATATAAAAGACGACTTCCGAAATTTGTTGTAAAGCCCCAAGACAATCGCCAGTATATCCTTGAATTTTGACAGTAAGAAACTGTCCGAAAAGCCATCGTGAAAGTCCGGTGGTCAGTAATCCAATTCCAAAAAGCCGCCATTGGGACACCATGAGACACATGAAAAAAAACGGAAGGATTCCCAGGATTGCGGCAAAGAGCAACTCACGGATCGTCATACGCTTGACAACCACCCGTGATTTGCTTGAAACGTCATGGCGAGCATAGGTGTGAGTGGCAAGCAAAGAAATCGAAAGAAAACGGCTGAGGCTATGCCCGCTAATGATCGCCATCGGGAGGACTGTTATTGGAAGAGATCTGAGTGCGAGCATTTTCATGCCTAACATCAAGAGAAGCCCAATAACTCCAAAGACACCAATATAGGAGTCCTTCATAATATCCAGGATATGTTCTTTTGTCAAACCGGCCCCAAATCCATCACAGAAATCAGCAAATCCGTCTTCATGAAGCGCGCCTGTCATCAGTATCGTCATCGCAATACTCATGAGAATTGCAAGGGAAAGAGGGAGAAAGAAACTTCCCCCCACAACCGTTCCTGCTCCGACAACTCCTACAACCCACCCAATGAAGGGAAAATATCGCGATGCATTATGAAAGGAATCTCCGGACGGTTCCCCCAACACGGAGGAGGGTATCCTGGTAAAAAAGAGCAGTGCAGCCTGAAGCGTTCTAATCTCTTGCCGGATCATGATTTCGTACTCACGCCTGCTGACTCGAAAGAAGCCATATCATTCAGAAAGCGCACGGCTGATTCGACGAGTGGATAAGCCACTGCGGCTCCAGTTCCTTCTCCTAGCCGCATGTTTAACCGTAACAACGGCGTGCCTTCCAGCAATTCTAACATGCTTTGATGTCCCGGTTCTTCGGAAAGATGCCCAAAAATACAATACTCCAACACGGACGGATACAATCGAGCAGCCACCAGAAGGGCGGATGTACTGATGAAGCCATCAACCATAATGGTCATTTTTCTTTCTGCTGCCTGTAAATACGCACCACAGATCATGGCGATTTCAAATCCCCCAAAGGTTGTCAATACTGCAAAAGGATCCGGTTGAAGCGCATGATGACGAATCGCTGCTCGTAACACGTCAATTTTGTGAGTCACACCAGAATGCCCAAGACCAGTTCCTGGCCCGACGCATGCTTCGATCGGGATGTCCCCCAGCACACTTAAGAGAACCGAGGCTGATGAGGTGTTCCCGATTCCCATCTCTCCGCAGGTCAGAATGTTGCAGCCGTTTTCCCAAATGTGCGTAACCACTTCAGCTCCCCAGTTGATGGCCTGTTCACATTGATCAGACGTCATCGCCGGTTGATATCGAAAATTTTGTGTGCCAAAAGCCACCTTTTTGGAGAGAAGCTGGGGATGGGCGGGGAGCTCTGCATTCACTCCGGCATCAATCACCAACAACTCCATACCATGCTGACGAGCAAACACACTCATAGCTGCCCCCCCTGTCAAAAAATTCGCAACCATCTGCTGGGTCACGGTTTGTGGAAAGGCGCTGATGCCTTCTGCTGTCACGCCGTGATCGCCGGCAAAAATCAACACATGTGGTTTTCTCAACTCAGGGGTCAGAGTATTCTGAATTCGTCCGACCTGCAACGCAATTTGCTCGAGAACCCCCAGAGATCCAGGTGGTTTCGTCTTTTGGTCGATCTTCTGTTGTAAATCTGCAGTACACTCCATAGACAACGGTTCAATAGCAAACGTTCGATTCAGCTTCATAGCTTGTACGCAATGTTTTTGACGAAAAAAGAGCGACACATATCGAGACGTCGCCGGGTTTTATATGTCGCTCTGAGTGTCAAAAAGAGTCATGTTTATTGGTTTCTCATTTCAAAAGTGATCGTTTTTATTTGATTTTTAAAATAAGACGCTGCAGCAATAATGCAGTAATTCGCGTATTCCGCTCGGTTTCCAGGTTAAGAGTAATTAAGTTACTGACCACGAGACAGACAAGAGATGCAAGGGATCCGCCAATCACAGAAATGATTGCATAATGGGTCTGTTGGGCTTCACTTAGCATTTCAGGAGAAGTCGGTGCCGGGATGACATATTTATAATAAATCGCAACGATAATACCTGCGGCGAACAGCAGAAACCCCATAGCTTGTAAGGCTTTGGCAAACCCTGAATACCAGGAGAACTTATGAGGCAGCGTCTTGATATCATCCTGCAAAGAGACTGCAAGCTCCCCGAGCGAATAGTCAGGCATTCGAATTTCTCGAGCCTGTAAGGGAAGCCCTGATCTATCAGGCTCTGCAAAAGACTGAGGCTCCTGAAGCTTCTCAGTTACTGTCATTTTTTTTTCAACGCGAGGAGAGGCATTTCGCTCGATTGCCAAACCGTCGTGCTGCGGCGCGTTCGGCTGGGAAGGTTCCTTAGAGCGTCCTTTGAAATCGCCGAGAGGCTTTTGGCACATGACACAAAATTGTGCCCCTGCACGGTTTTCATACTGACAATGCGGGCAGGGTATTGCCGTTTGCTGTGCTTTTGGCTGTACCGGTTCAGCCTTTTCTCGACGTTTGACAGTAATAATGTGCTGACATTTGACACATTTTGTTTTTGCGCCTTGTGGGCTGACTTTTGCATCATCGACCCAATAAATTTCCCCACAGTGGTCACAGCAAAATTTCATCCAGGAGATAAGCTGAAACCATAGCTGCCGGGTATAATCCTCAAATAACTTAAAATCAGGGTAACCAACCATCTTGCCGGACTTCAGAAACTCCAACGTGTTTTCATCAACGTAGACTGAATCGGTTCGATCGATAAGATAGAGAAAAAATGTCGAAAAGTTGTCTTTTGATCGCTGTGAAATTTCCGGAAGAAACTGGCGGTAATTGATCGTTTTTTGAGAGAGCCGAAATGGCTTTGGCTGGCCGTATACAAACAGCTCAATATACCAGGTATCCGGATCGGTATCCAAACGAAAGGCGAGCAAGAGAGAAATATCCGTATACTTCACGATTCCGCCATCGTGCCGATTCAGATTTAACCCATCATCCATTGCTGTCACACGCGTCGTCTGGCTGGCCTGAGTGACAGGAGCAGCGTCGGGGAGAACCTTTGGTTTGACAATCCTGAGTTTTTGACGCACATTCTCTAATGTAAAGGGGTGTGCCATAGACATATTCCTCGATACACGACAAGAGCATTTCTTATGCTGCTCTTTCGTGAGAAATGGCTGCGGTGACATACCATGCGATCATATAACGCTATGTCGAGAGCCTTGATCGTGCTGTAGGCATCCTAAGTTGTCGTAGCACACTGTTCCCCTGCCTTCCTGGAGGGGCAAGGGGAGAGAATACACCCGGATATGATACGATTCATTGAGGATACCTTCAGTTCTCTCTTTGTCTGAAAATTCCTTTTTTTATTCTATGAAAAATAACTTCGCATCGTCAAGTTTTATTTGAGCCATGAAATGAATATCGTCCGCATTTTCCTTTAAACTTGACAAGTTTTGAGGGATGCCATAGATATCTGACTTATGATTTCATTGCGAACATTACCAAAACAGCAGCGTCAAAAGCTACTGAAAGCATCCTTATTAAAACCCATGAATGTGCTCGTCCTGACGACGGGGATTTTAGCCGGCACGTTTTCCGGGGTCCTCATTCCTGTAGGAATTGTAGCATATGGGGTGTTGTGTTATCTCGATTTAAGCAGCGACAGCTTTTTCAAGCAGACCTTAAAATTGGAAACATGTCTTGACGACACCAGAAAACTCCGATTCCAACCCACCTTGCCCTTTTCTGTTGAGACTCTCCGACACCTTGAAGCCTCCGAGATCAGAGAATTACAGCAACATATTTTAACAACCTTCCAGAAGATAACCCGACTCTATGAGGAATTGGATGACTTCACGAAAAAATTATGGGGAGAGCTTGCTCCGGTTCGAGAGCTTGTCGAACGGAGTGGACAACTATTGCACAAAGCTCAGCATATTAAGTATTATCTCGATTCTGAGCAGATGATGTCCATCCAGGATGATATCGCAGTTTTTCAAAAGAAGATTGACCAAAGTGGCGATCCATTTGTACAGACTCAGTATCAGCACGCTCTTAACGCCCGCAAACTGCATCTTACCAACATCGAGGACATTCAAAGAAGCTATGAGCGTTTCATCTCTCAGCTTACGAATATCTCAATTTCATTGGACAGCCTGCACTCGCGAATGATGAAATTGAGCACGACCGAACAGAGTGTAGTGGAACCTGATAGTGGGCAGATCACCGAGCAACTTCACAGTATGTTGCACGACATGGAGCTTCTGGATGCTGCTCTTGACGAACAATTTTCTTTTACACAAACGCCCCGTCAAACTCCATGAATCCACTCTTCTCCGCCGTCCCACACTTCTTTTTTCCATACCGGAAGAATATGTTTGACCTGTTCGATGGCATAACGACATCCCTCGAAAGCTGCCTGCCGGTGGGGAGCTGCGACAGCGATAAAAATACTGGTTTCTCCAATATGCAGCCTACCAGAACGATGGACGATAATAACTCGGTCGACTTCCATGTTCGTATAAATCTCCTGCCCGATCTGTTCCAAAATTTTTAATGCCATTGTGTCATACGCAGAATACTCCAGATAGAGGACATTCCTTCCCCTTGACGAGCGTCGGACAATTCCGTGAAATGTGTTTATAGCTCCGGAGGTGTCTACCTGAATTTTCTGGAGAAGTTCTTCAGTGTGTATTGACTGATCGGTGATCTGGTAGAGCATTACTTTCAGCCTCCACTTACTGGCGGGAAAAAAGCAACGACATCTTTTGGCTGGAGTTTTTGCTGGCGCTGAACATATGTTTCATTTACAGCAACAAGAGCAAGCTTTCTAAGTCGACCTTCAAATGCAGGATACTGCTGTTCGAGCACATCGATAATGTTACTCACGACAGCTCGCCGGTCAACATGCATCTCTAAGTTATTCGTTCCCACCACCTCACGGAACGTTGCAAAAAACTTCGCAGTTATAACCATCATATTTCTCGATCTCATACATTTGGAACCTGAACGGATCCCGTATTGATTTCAATTCATTGGGGGACCATTAAGTGTATGTCCCATTTCTGTTATACCAATAATTCAGACGGTGCTATAAGTTTGTCAAGATTTAAGCGGGCTCTTTTATCGCGGTCTTCAAGGAAATGTACACCTGATAGTCCAGACATTCCTGGCTGGTCTGCCATCACAACGTATTTAGGGTCGCTGCATAAAATTATTAACATACATTTATATATTTAAAATATTAAAATAATAATTAACAAACGTTAAAAAATATTTGACAATATTTATAGAACTTGCTACAATCGTAAACAGATGAAAAAACCAGCGTTCATAAAAATCATTTGATGGAGGTAAATTAACCGTATGACATATCTTCTGACAGGCATTATTACCACGGCACTCATTCTCGCACTCGTTGGGTGTACTCCACTCATGTAACAGAGAAAACCATATGGTCTATCTTGAAAAATGGATTTTAGTAGGCTTTTTAACATCAATCGGCGTTTGGGCCGCCTGCTACCAGGATCTTTTTAAGATCCTCAACGGTGAGCAGCAGTCACGTCCCGCCCGCCCCCAAAAAAACAAAAAACCTCACTAATACATCACACCGTTATATTCCGAAGTCTTTGCAGCGCAGAAAGCGCTGCAAAGATCGGGGAAAAGGACACAAATTTCACAAAAAACTTTTCCTGCGTACAAGGATAAAACTCATCCCCTCCCCAGGCATCTTCAGTAATTTGCGCTCGCAACAGACTCCGGTTTTTCTGATGCCGGAGAGATTCTTGCGGATCTTTTATGCAAACCGGGATGTGGTGAGAAAAGGTGCAGAACGTGTTTTTTCCAATTCCCACGGTTGTGATGGTCGTGCCACTGCTTCCCCATGTATTCCAATGTATTCAGTAATGTATCTAATAATAAATTCAGCGTTTCCGGATTGACATCATATCTGGTAAGTCGAACAGCTTCAGCTTGATACTCACAAACGACCGCTGTAGAAAGCGGATCTTCTGCATCCCGGACTCGTTCATTCACAAAACTACAAAATTCTGAGACACTCGTCTGCCGCACACTGTCTGGAGACTCCAATACGCTGTTTTGACAGGGATTCATGGACTGCACCTCCTGGAAATCGCCTATTCATAGTCGAATTACTAGACTTGAGCTTAATGGAGGGGCAGAGGGAAGTCAAGACAAAAAATGCTTATGAATTTTATTACAATCGGAACAATTGTGAGCATTCTGCAGATTGGAGGAAGAACGATCGACAACGCATCAGGATGGAGTTTCGGAAAGAAGGCCGCACGACTGCGGCACACGATCAAAGCGAAGCTTTGATGGCAAAAGCTTCGCTCCCGCGCTACTTATGCGTTAATGAATCGAGACCCTACCAAATTTCAGCAGCCAGAGACCAGCGTTCCAACGAATTACAGGTCGTTGGTCCACCGCATGTCAGCTCTAGAGGATACTCATGAATACGGAATACGCGATTTTCCAATGTGACATCAGCCTGGGAATGCGATGTGGTGACATAGTAGTGTTTGCATTTGTTATAAAGCGTAATATTGACTTGAGTGATCTCCGGGCCATCGCAAGTTGCCGTCAATTGCCATCGGTTGTCATTGCCTGCAAAAAATGTGAATCCATCAGCAGTCGGGGTAAGTACCGTATAGCCTGATTGTTGAATGACTTCCTTTCCCCCTTTGAATCTGCATCGAGGATCATGTTCCAGACTTCTGTAGTGAACGAACTTATAGCTTCCCTCCCGCATGCAGGTCGCTGTATTTTCTGAGAGACTTTTGCTCACACTGCTATGACCTATTGTGAAAATAGAGCATACCACGAGCACAATCATGAAACCGCGCCAGAATGTATGGCGTTTCTGAACAATCATCTTTTTTGTTTCCTCCTCTATACTCCGATTATACTTCGATTGAATAGCTGTATTACATAAAGTCTCACATCCACATGGCATATAATTATAGATCGTTTATCGCCTAGAGTCAACAAAAAAAATATAATTTAATTAATGTATGTTAATAAAAACATGTGCTGCTGCTGAAACAGCACATTTACCGAAGAGCCGTGCACTTCTGCGCCCTGATATTGTCCGGCAAATCCGCGAGCGCCCAGGGAGCATTTTGTAGTGCTTCATCAAGTCCTTCACAGTTTGTGCTAAGGGCAAGTGTGGCTGTTCGATATTCTTCTTCGCAAAAATGTAATTGGACGAGCGAACCTGTGACTTCGAACTCACGAGTCAGGAATTTTTCTTCTGCATAGCACACATCCGTTTGATCGAATCGTTGTTCGTGTTCGATAATTGTTAAGGTGCCGCCCTCATAGGCCATCTGGTATGCCCCGATTCCCGTTTCAGGAGTCATTTCGTTAGAAAAGCTGAGTGTATTATTCCCTCTAATTAAAAGAGTATGAGCGTTACCAGCCTGAAAGACCAGGTAATAGTTACGCTGATGGCGATAGTCTTGCGAACTGCTGCTATCGCCATCCCAATCAATATGTACCAGGCTGGTTTCGCCTGGATATTCAAACACCTGGATTGTTTCGGGATGCACGACGATCCCCTGGCCTACCGGCGTGAGACTGACAGCATCTTCATCTTCGATCAGAATGTTAATCCGCTCTGGATCTGTTTCTTCGATCACGGAAAAATTTCTTCCGGCAGTGGTTGTTCCTGTTCTCAGAATCCTTGTCCCGGAATCGCTCGAATGAGAGCAGCCAATCCCCCCGACAAAAAACAGTATGAGGTAGAATGGATATATTTTGAATTGGACTTTCATTGCTATACAGTTGAACCTCATCTTTCCGATGGCGACTTTCGGGAATTCACTGCGATTGATGGCGAGCATCGGAAGTGTTCCCAAAGGAAGCATAGTCGTCAGATCGTTAATCTTCAAATAACGCTTCTACAAATTCTTTCGCGTGAAATTCCCGCAGATCTTCGACCTTCTCGCCGATACCGATAAAGCGAACCGGAATATCCATATCATTGGAAATACCGACAATAATTCCTCCTTTTGCAGTTCCATCAAGTTTGGTCAGCACAAAGCCTGTAATGCCGATACCTTCATTAAAAAGTTGGGCCTGAGAAATCGCATTTTGTCCGGTTGTGGAGTCGATTACCATCAGAATTTCATGAGGTGCTCCCGGCATTTCACGGGAAATAACGCGCACCATTTTTCGCAACTCTTCCATCAAATTTTTTTGTGTATGCAAACGGCCAGCCGTATCAGCAATGACCACATCGACGTTGCGCGAACAGGCCGCATGGACCGCATCGTACATGACTGCCGATGGATCAGCGCCGGAGGCATGTTTTATCACGTCACAGTCAGTCCGTTCTCCCCAAATCTCCAATTGCTCAATTGCGGCAGCGCGGAAGGTGTCGCCGGCGACCAGCAGCACTTCTTTCCCCTGGGCTTTAAATTTGCTGGCTAACTTACCGATCGTCGTGGTTTTCCCGGTCCCGTTCACTCCAATAACCAGGATAAAAAACGGTGTCGCACGATTCACATCAATGACGCTTTCATGGCCTTCCAGAATGGATTGGACTTCACGTCTCAGATAATGTTTGATTTGAGCAGGATCCTGGAGTTCTTTCCGATCAACCTGTTCCTGGAGATTCTCAATAATGCGTTGAGTCGTGGACACTCCGATGTCTGATAAAATCAAGACTTCTTCCAGATCTTCGATCAATTCATCATCGACACTGGTTCGCCCGGCAAGGAGTTCTTCGATCTTACCGACAAAACTCATATGGGTTTTCGCCAAGCCTTCCTTCAATCGTTCAAAGAAGCCTTTTTCATCCAGAAGCTCTTCAATAATTTCTAACAGGCGTTCCAACTCATCAGCGTCGCCTGCCTGTAGCGGCTGTTCCATGTCTTCGGAACGTTGTGCACGTTCGATGGCCTGCAGATCTTTCTTCAACTGCCTCCGGAAATTCTTCAATTCCTGCCGAGCGGTCGGTTCCTCATCGGAATCCGCATACTTTGCCAAAATCATTCCATAGGCTTCTATAGACCGTTCAGTTTCGCCTCGTTTTTGATAGCACTCTCCCAGAAGTCGGTAAACTGAGGCCGAATGCCCTGAATCCTCCGCAGCAAATTCTGCCGCTTCTTTTAGTTGGTTAACAGCCTGATTAAGACGATTTTCATGGAGGTAAAGCCGCCCGACTGCGGCATGAAGTTTGCTGGCTTCAAGGGTGCGTTTAGAAAACTTCAACCCCTTACGATACGCATCACCAGCCTCCTTGATTTTCTTCTGGTGTTCGTATATCGCCCCCAGACGCAGGTAACTCTCAGCCTTTAGGTCCGGAGCTTTAATCAACTTGAGATACTGAAGCTCGTATTCGATGGCTTCGTCATAGGCTTTGATCCCGGCTGCGCTTTTAGCTAAAATTTCTACAAGCTTTTGAGAGGTGACTAGCGACTTGGTTGGAATTTGTATGCCTCGTTTTGCATAGTCAAAAGCTTCCTGAAGCCAATGATGTTTATATTTGAGTTCGCTGAGACTGAAAAGAACATCCAGGACGTGCTCGGATTGCTCTTCTTGGTATGCAGCAAGGGATCGTTCATAACTTTGGACCGCCAAGTCATCATCGCCCCCAATTTTATGGATAGAGCCGAGCTGTCTGTAAAGATCAGCAGCATATTCTTGTTTTGCTCCTCGTTTCAGAGCTGTTTCAAAGTATGTTTTTGCTTTTGAAAGATCTTGAATAATGTCCAGGTGAAGTTTCCCTAAGGTATAATTCACGTCAAAAGCGTCTTTGCTGTTCAGACTCGGAGCCTGGCTGGCACGTTGCAGATATGGCAGCGCAGCGTCGTAGCGTTCAGTTTCATACAGGAGTTTCCCCAGAAGGGCGCTTGCCGTTTCATGGTGCTGGGAACGTCGTTCAACCGCTTGTTCATAGTGATCGATTGCCCGCTGGAAATACTCGGTCTCCTCCTGCTCGCGTTTCGTACTCCATTCCGTTGTTCGCCAAAGGATGTCGTTGACTTGCGCCAGCGTGAAATGGACATCCGGCCGTTTTTGATAATCGGGATATTCGCGGATAAGCCAACGCAAAGCATCCCTGACCTGGATGTACTGTTTCTGCTCCATCTCAATAAGCGCAAGTCCATAAGTTGCATCGGCGACGGCGGGGGAATGGTTCTGTAATTCGATCGCTTGTGAAAAATAAGACTTGGCTTCAGAATAATGATGCTGTTCAAAATACATCCAGCCCAATTCACAGAGAGGGGCAGGGTCGTGGGGATTTTTTTTGATTGCTTTTAAGAGCTTTTTCTGTTCACGTGTGACTTTCACTTTTGCCATAGCGTTGACACATATTTATGAACCATACAAGGCACAAGGTCTGAAAGTGGGCTAAAGTGAAAAATGATAAAGAAACTGAGCGTGCAGGAACTGTTTGACCTGTGGAACTCCAGGCACTTTAAGTACTTATAACTTTCAACGATTTGCATCTGTATGGCGAACAATATGTAGTGTGTGTTATCCGGGAATTTATGATATGTTCATGTTGCTGGCACTCTTTAATCGAAGGGAAAAAGTTTTCAAGAAAAAAACAAGGGAGGAAGAAAATTCTTTCACCTGAAGGGAGATTGTTGTACAGATTGAAAGTTATTAACTATTTATTTTATAATTAGTTATACTAATAGTAAATACTCGTAACAATCCATCTTCGAATGACAGCAATTCCTGGCGCTCCTACCTCCTCCCTGATGTCTTTGTCGCAAGAAATATGAATTATTCTTGACACCGTCCACCGTAAAGAGTCATTGTAAAAAGTATGTGAACATTGTTTTCAGAAATCGAACCATGGGGCGAAGAACCAATGTTAGGTTTGAGCGCATACCAGGTTTTTGTTATTATATATATCACAATAACTGAATGTGTGACAGTATACCTGCGCCTCCCTGATGAATGATCAATGGGATGGACAGACAGGATGAAAGATCTATCATAAATACAGTAGAATTGCATCATAGATCGCGATCTATAAATCGTAAATGAGCGTATTTGTGATTTATACATCACGATGTCTTTTGAACTATGCAACACGCTCGATATTCTCTTCGTCTATTGGTCGCGTTTTGTCTTACCTCATACATCCTGATTTTAGCCGGCAGCGATTGTGTTCCTGCGCAAACGGTTTCGGTTTCAGATGAGCCGTTGTCCTTGATGGCCGAGAGGAGGGAAACAGATGGTACTTCCAATGATACTGGCAGATCAGAAGCTCAGGAAAGATCTTTGGATGCTCCGGCTCGAAATTATCTTTTTCTTCATGATACATCCAAAAACATGCGGAGGAAGAAACGCATACCGATGATGCAAACGACTATCCGATCAGTGCTGGATGCACTTCCTCGATCATCACGCGCTGGTTTACGGGCTTTTGGGCATCGTTTTTCTCTTGATGGACCGGATTTTTGTTCCGATACCGAAAATATTATCCCTCTCGAACCGATCAACCTGAATCGCGAAGATTTCGAGCTGCAGCTCAACCTGCTTTCTTCCCCTGAATTAGGCGGAGGGGCTCCGATTGGCCTTGCTATCCGTGAAGGTCTTGAAGAACTCCGCCAGCATCCGGAGCCTAAAGAACTTTTTGCATATCTTGTTGACTTGCAGGAGTGCCCGGGAGATCTCCCCTTACAGACGATACAGTCAGCATGTGACGTTCCTGACTTACATCTTACCTTGATCGGTATCGGATTAAAGCGAGATTTTAGAACCTTGCAAGAGGCTCAGATTGAACGTTTGGGATGTGTCGATGTGATTAATATCATGACCCCCGATCATGCAGAAAATCTTCCGGACCAGCTCTTGACGAGATTCTCCGTTCAGTTCAAAAATGCTGAAGGACAACCCGTCGATCCGGCCCCTGGAAAGCAGATCGTCTTCTCTCTGTTTCAGAAAGAGAATAACGGTGACCTGAAGCCTGTTCGGCAAAAAGTGAAAGATGCGGCTGTTAAAGGGACGTCAATAGAAACTATCGGACTTGATAAGGGGGACTATGTTTGGGAGCTCTCCTATGAAGGCCAAAGTATTCGCACCCAGCAGGAGATATTTCTTACAAACCACCACGAAACTAAGGAAGTCATCACGTTAGGACGAATGGTTGTCGATGTGACGGATTCTGCCGGCAATCCTCTCACAGCTTCTATTGCCAAAACTCTGAACATCACGTTGACCGATGCCGGACAGATCATTCGAACAACTCAGAAGCGTTCGCATTCCGAATTCGATCTGCTGCCTGGCAGGCAGTATAATGTGCAAGTCTCTTATGATATTGGAGGAACTCCCCAGACTTTTCACTATCAAGAAACCATTGCGATTCGGGAAGGGAACCATCAATATATCTCGGTGGCGTTACCGGTCGGATCGCTTTCCGGCAAGATTCTCAACATGGAGGACAAACCAGTCTGGGGAGTCGAAATGACATTGACAGGGACTCACGATGGGATTGAAAAAGAAACTACGGCCCTTACCGATTCGGATGGACGCTATTTTTTCCCTGACCTCCAAAGCGGGAATTACACCTTAGCATTTCAAAAAATAGGCTACAAAAAAGAAGAATACCGCGTTATGATTGTTGGCGGGTCCATACAGACACTTGATGACATGAAACTTTTTCGCGGCATCGAGATTGATGTTGCTTCTGTGTCAGGGATAACTCTCGATGATGCGGTACTCAAGGTCATTCATAAAGCATCCGGCCAAGAAGTTCCCATGATCTACACACACAAAGTGTATAGAAACATTCGGGAGATTCCTGACGGAGAATATCGTGTAACGGTCAACAGGGAAAATTATCAGCCAATGTCCCAGACAGTTGCATTTCAGCGAAGCGAGACCTTGACGAAGGTATCATTCACTCTGCCTTACTACATCACCGTAAAGGGGACTGTTTTGGATGGAAAAAAGGATCGTATCGCTGGTGCCACACTGGAGTTTCGCAGCAAACATTCAACGCCTCACCCCAGTGATGGACAGCCCGTTCACACGAACACTGACGGGGTATTTCACACGCAGCTGCTTGTCACAGAGACAGGACTAGAACGACTTGCTTTCGTTTGGCGAGATCAATATAACCAGTTGTTTAAAAAATCGCTGTCATTTCCCCTCCCGGAAAGCCCTCAACCGGTTCATTTAGGCGAGGTTGTCCTTCCTATCAATTTTTTATCCCTTTCTTTACGCGATCTTGGGGGAGAACCGATTATCGCAGATTCCATTCTTATTTCTCATCAGCAAAGCGGACAATCCGGCATTCACACACAATCTGAGAGTGATGGAGAATATACAAGCGTTGCCTTATTGGATGGCGATTATGCTGTCAGAATTATCAAAAAAGGATATCAAGAGGCGACACACCATATCACTGTCAGGGGGGGGCAGGTAAAAGCGTTGCCGGTCACGATTCATAATTACATTACTGTTATCGGAACTGTGCTTGATGGCAAAAACAACAGGGTTTCCGATGCCGTTATTACGTTTTCTCAGCAGAACAGTCAACTGACATCATTGCAACCGGTTGTAACAGGGAAGGATGGTCGTTTTCAGGCGACCTTGCTTGTCAAAACCCCGCATTCGGAAGAGGTTACGATTGCATGGAAAAGTACGGATACCGATAAAGAATTCCGGGTGTCAAGAATGTTCGATCTTTCTGGAAAGGCATACGGAGAGTGGGCCCCCATGAATTTGGGAACGTATCAACTCCCCGCGAATAGCATTCAAGTTGAAGTGCAAGATGTTCAAGGACGAGGCATCCCGGGAGTCGACGTACAATTCGTGACCCAGCACGGAGAGGTCACTCTGGCAACCGAACGTGGCAACGGAATTTACGAGAGTCTTGACCTGTACGACGGGCATTATAATATCCTTATCAGCAAGGCTGGATATAAAGAAAACGTCGTTGTCTCTGATATTTCTGTTGGGAAGGGTAAAAGAGAAGTCGAGGCAGGCCCGATCACACTACCCCATTATGTCGAAATCACAGGGACGATCCTCAACGGAAGAGATGAGGGAGTTCCAAACGTAGAGCTGTCCTTCGGTGGTAAGGTGAGTGAACAACTTGAGCGATGTCGTACTGACTATACTGGAAGATTTTCAACAACATTACTTGTGACATCCGCTGGTACGGAAACCTGGCAGGCGATCTGGAAACATGATGTCTTCCAACGCGACGGTATCCTCTCGCTCCCAAACGATCCCCGTAAATCGCTTAACCTTGGAGATATCTATCTTCCGATAAATTTTGTCTCGATTCCTGTGAAAGATGTCCAGGGAAACAATCTTTCTGATGTAACGGTTGAGGCACGCTCACAAGACGACAAGAAGATCAGATTTAACGAGTTTACCATTGAAGAAACCGAATCCGGAATCTACGAAGCTCAGAATCTGCCTGACGGTGACTATCGTTTCAGCTTCAATAAAAAGGGATATGAAGATGGAACATTTCTTGATATCACCGTCAAAAGAGGAATTCATGTCCGAGCCCAACCTGTTCAATTAGGGTATTATGTCATCGTGACGGGGAAAGCAGTAAATGGCAGGCTTGAGCCAGTCGAACATGCCATCGTGTCATTTAAAGAATTACATAGCGCCATACAGGCATCAGAGGATGAGGAAAAACCGGAAACAGAGGACAGCACCGCTCCCGTCGTATCCCAAAAGCCTCATGTCTTTGTGACTGATTCTGAAGGGAACTTTACAACAACACTTCTGGTCACGTCCTCAGGAGTCGAGCAACTCGTTGCGACATGGGCTGAAAAATATACGGCTTCTTATCAACTCGATCTACCTGATGGCCCTGGGACCCAGCATATCGTGTTGAAACTTCCGATAAATTTTGTCACTGTAGCGGTTAAAGATATCGCAGGACGGCCTTTATCAGGGGCTGATGTCACGCTGAAATATCAGAGTGACGATGTTGAATATTCTCTTGCCGAACGCAAAGATGGAGTGTATTACAGTGATGAAATTCCGGATGGAAGTTATACCATATGGGTCAGAAAAGAGCAATACGAGTCTTCTCAAACCGCGATAAGCGTGCAAACTGGAGAAGTGCAGCAGGAAAACTTTCGTCTGCATCATTATATCATGCTCAGAGGTCATGTACTCGATGGCAGACATAAGGGACTCTCCGCCGCGGTGGTCTCTCTAGCCAATGCCAAAACCAGAACTGATGATAAAATTATCTCCGGAACCGATGGCGTGTTTGAAGCGCAAATTCTGATCAAAGAGCTTGGAAAGGAATCCGGGACGATCTCATGGAAAGGGGCGCATGGGCTGTATACAAAATCGTTCCAGCTCGATCTCCCCTCGGAACCTCAAGAGATTACGCTTGCTGAACAACAAACAGTCCTGCCGATCAATTATCTGACAATCGAAGTGAAAAATGTTGCCGAAACAGGGGTTGCCGGAGCAACTGTTCAGCTCACACATCGAGAAAGCGGGACAATTATCGAAGCGCGAGATAATGATAATGGTAATTATGCCGGGGAGGAGCTTCCGAATGGAACATATGACATTGTTGTCGCAAAAGATAAATACCAAAGCGTAAATTTATCCGATATTCATCTTGAAGGCGGTGAACATAGAAGCGATCTGCTTGTTACGAATTTCTCCCATTATATTACGCTGAGTGGAGTCGTTATTAATGGAAAGGAACACGGTGTTCCAAATGCCCGTGTGATGATAAAGGCTCCCAAGAGAATCCAAAAGAGTAGGCCGTTTATCACTCGGGAGGATGGGAGTTTCACATTGCATGCCCTTGTGACTGATGTCGGAACTGAAACAATTGAAGTGCGTTGGAATGAGAAATACAGCACACTTTTACCTATTGAATTGCCGCTTGTTCCCGAGGATGTTCAGCTTGATAATATTAAACTGCCTATCAACTTTGCTGCTGTACGAGTTCAGGATATTTATGGTCGGGCGATCAAACATGCTGATGTGTTTTTTATAAATAAAACAAAAGCGACGCTACCTGAAGAGAAGTATTCGCCAATCGTCATGAATTATACGACAGAAACCTATGCCGGAGAAGAGGTGTCTGACGGATTCTATGAAAGTCCGGAATTACCGGATGATGACTACCTTTTGTTGGTCAAAAAAACCGGATACATCCAAAAAAACTTTCTCGATTTTCGTGTGCAGGGCGGGGAAAATGCATCGGCCCTGAAACTGAGATTGCCGCATTTGGTCACTATAAAAGGTCGAGTTGTCAATGGAAAGGGTGAGGGAGTTCCAGGCACGATTGTGACAATTGATGAACAAAGCACCCAGAAAAGCCAATATCATCTGGAAACCGATGAAGCAGGATATTTTTCAGAGCGATTACAAGTGACAGAAAACGGGAAAGAGCTTTTAACACTTTCTAAACCTGATCACATATCGCGAGGGCAGAGAACATTCGAATTTTCCCATTCATTTACTCCTCTTGAAGAACCTGGTGAGCAAAAATTCGAGGATCTGCGTTTGCCGATTAATTTCGTTCCCATTCTGGTCCAGGATGTTGCGGGACAGGCGATCGACGATGCCACGGTGACATTACGCCGTGTAGATGAAGAACGCCGGCAGCAGAGTGGGGATGAAATGATCGCGGCAGTTACCCTTGGCCATGGGAAATATGAAGGCAGCAATTTAATCGATGGGACATACAGTATTTCTGTTGAGAAAGATGGGTATGAGTCGCAGACATCACGAGTGAGTGTGTCCGCGGGAGAGACAGCTACAGCAGTGGAATTCAGCCTTCCCTATTATGTGCTTCTGAAGGGGCTTGTCACACAAGGAAAGGGAGATGGTGTCTCGAATGTTCTTCTTGAGTTCGAGACCAAATATAGTCGTATTATCCCCATCCACTCTTCTATATCTTCTTCGTATCCGAAAGGGGAATTCTTACAAGGACAAACAGAACGTATTCTCACAGATATCGACGGTCATTTTATCACAAAATTGTTAGTGACAAAGGCTGGTACCCAGCGTATCAAAGCTATTTGGAAGAGGCTCTATATGAAAGAGTATGCCTTCCAACTACCGGAAGGACCGGAACTGTCGTATAATCTGCCGGAGGAAATTCGCCTTCCGATGAATTTTGTACCGTTCAGAATCAGCAACATCCTCGGACAAGGATTATCCGGGGTCGAAATTCGACTGAATCAAACAGGGAGCCCTTCTGGGGATGGTTTATTGGCGGCATCTCTTGGTGATGGATATTACGAAGCCCAGGAGCTTCTAGATGGTGAATATACGATGACAATCCATAAACAGGGATATCAGGATATTACCGGCAAGTTTTCTGTGAGTGGAGGAAAACAGATGGAAGAGAACACATTTTCGCTTCCTCATTATGTCACCATTGAAGGAGTTGTCGTCAATGGAGCCGGGATGGGCATCGAAGGGGCCGAAGTGCGTCTTGCAGGATTAAGCAGCCAGCTTTTGCAATCAGACGTTCCTGTCATAACTGCTGCTGACGGTAGTTTCACGATAGGCGTTCTCGTCATAGATTCCGGCGAGAATGAGCTTCAAGACCGCCTTGACATCTCCTGGAAAAATGGCGGGCAGGAACAGGAAATCGCTTTTGATATCTCTCATACTTTCCCCCTTCCAGACATTCCTCGCACTATAAATCTGGGATTATTAACACTTCCGGTAAATTTCTATCCAGTTATTGTGAATGATGTATCCGATAACGGTTTGCCAGGAGTCTCCGTGTCGTTTATTCATAAAGATGGACAGACATTTTTGGCAAAAGAGTTGGCGGGCGGGCGTTATGAGGGGCAGAATTTACCGGATGGGACCTATACAATTACGGTCGCAAAAGAAGGATACCAACCTTCACAGGTCGCTGATGTAACGATATTAAGTCAGACGGGAGCTGCACCGTCTTTGAATAATCCTGCCCCCCTCGTATTTAAACTTCCCTATTATGTTCATATCAAAGGAACAACCGTCAATGGGAAAGGACAAGAACTCCAGGAAAACATTGCGCTTGATCTTGCCGGCCATTCCTGTCGGTTGCTCCCGGAGACTGTCAGTTTTAACCAACGGGGAGATTTTTCGGCGAAATTACTGGTGAATCAAAAAGGCCGAGAGCAATTGCACCTCTCCTGGCAGGGACCTGAAGAACTGCATGCATTACACGTTCCATTTGTTGTTCCAAATGTGCCAAAAACACTTGATTTCCGTCGACTGAGCCTCCCTGTGAATTTTATTCCGATTGAAGTAAAAGATTTAAGCGGTTATGGGGTGACCGGGGCTGAAGTGAAATTATTTCACATTGAGAGTGAACGGGAGATCGTTGCGAAAGAATTAGGAAATGGGCAGTATGAGGGACAGAACCTGTTGGACGGTTCTTATGATATTTCGATAACAAAAGCGGGATATAAACCATCGGATCACGTCGTCGCCACTGTTTCCGGCGGTGTGGTGAGTGAAAGAAAAAGTTTCCGACTGCGGCATTATGTCTGGGTTACAGGCATTGCGACAAATGGTAACGGTGAAGGGGTCAGCGATCCGATTTTTGAGATAGGAGAACTCCGGAGTGTCACACGCTCAAAACGGTCGGATACTTCTGGAAAATTCAAAGTACAGCTTGAAGTCAAAGAGGTGGGGAGCGAGCAGATACTTGTTCGTTGGCATAATACCTATCGGTATGTGCGAAATTTTACCCTTCCAGACAAGCCTGAGACCCGAGATCTTGGAGAAATTCGTCTGCCAATAAATTTTCTATCGGTTCAAATCAGTGATGTTTCCGGAAGTACCTTAAAAGATGTGAATGTCATCGTCAACGAGCTGTCTTCCGGAGTCCAAAAAATATTAAAAACCGATCAGAACGGATTCTGCAGGACCGAAGAGTTAGCCAATGGAGACTATGAAATGACTGTTCAGAAGGCCGGATATCAAACTCAAAAACAAATCTTCTCATTACAAGGCGGCCAAAGTAAACATACTAGATTTACCCTGGCACATTATGTGATCGTACAAGGCATGCTGACAGATATTATGCATAAGGCTGTCGGTGACGCAGATGTCATTTTTGAAGAGTTCTTCGATGAGAACGATCAAAAAATTCGGACAACGACCCATCCGGACAGTGGCCGATTCGAAAAAAAATTATTGATCGATGATGCCGCTTTCCTGGAACGGCAAAAGGGACATTTCCTTATAAGAAAAGAGGAATTACAACAGATGTTTACCTTTAAAATCCCTGCACATCCCAATCAAACGGTGTATTATAAAACGCTTCTTTTTCCGGTGAATTATTTTTATGGAAAAGTCGTAGAAACCGAAATTCGTACCGTTCCTATTAGCGGAGCAAAAATTGTATTAGCCCCTATTGAAGATCGGCTGTTCGGCGAACAGAGGACAGCAAAAAGTTTGCAGTCGATCCATTTAGAGACTGATTCCCTGGGAGAATTCGAAGCAAGCAGCATTCGACCGGGAGAATACAGGATGACTATTCAGAAAGACGGCTATGCGTTATATGAGGATTTTATTAGAATTTCAGGCTTGCTTCAAGAGCAGGAGTTTACTCTATATAAGAAATAGAAAAGGCGAGGACATTTTTTTCGACATAAACCAGGACAGGAAAGGAGTTTTTTTATGAAAGAATTTGTCAGAGAAACCACGATTCTTATTATGAGCATTCTTTGTCTATCATCGGTTGGTTTTGCCGAATGGACGACGAATAATGATTTTCCCCTTATTGGAGATCCATTGGCGAAAAAAGGGGGTGAACTACGGTATGCCATCTCATCATATCCCTCAACATTCCGCATTCATGGGCCGGGCTCGGTAACCTATCTCCATTCATTGATGGAAAGTTTGGTATATCAGCATTTGCTGGAGCTTCATCCCAATACACTGGAATTTATTCCAGCCTTAGCCGCAGCCTGGGAGATTCAAGAAGACAATAAGACCTTTTTATTTCGATTAAACCCTCATGCTCGTTGGGAAGATGGAGAGCCTGTCACGCCCGAAGATGTCGTATTCTCCTGGGAACTTATTACCGATCCGAAGACAAAAGCCCCCTATTCTGCCGAATTATTCGGCAGACGTTTCGAAAAACCGGAAGTGGTCGATATGCACACGGTCAAATTTGCCGCCAAAACATTACATTGGAACAATTTTCTTTTCTGTGCCACAAACCTCCCGATTCTTCCCGCTCATACATACCGGGGGAAGGATTATGTCAAAGCTCTCAATTGGAAGATGCCAAATGGTTCTGGTCCATATAAACTTTGGAAATTTCGGAAAGGAAACACTATTCTTTTCAAACGCCGTGACGATTTTTGGGGAAAAGACGAGCATGGTTCCGAAGGAATGTATAATTTCGATCGGATTAAGTTTGTTGTAGTGCGCGATCAAAATTTAATGTTCGAGAAATTTAAAAAAGGAGAACTCGACTTCTATCTTGTCAATATTTCCAGAGAATGGAAGCAAAATACGGATTTCGATAAAGTCAAGAAAGGATGGATTCAAAAGCGCAAAGTGTATTCATTCAACCCGAACGGAGTCCAGGGTATCGCGATCAATATGCGTCGTCCCCCTCTCGATGACGTGAGGGTAAGAAAGGCTTTGGCCCATCTCTATAATCGCGAAATCTTTATGGAAAAATTATTCTTTAATGAATACCAAAATATGTACTCATACTATCCCGGCTCTATTTATGAAAATCCCGAGAACGAACGAATTAAATTCGATCCTGCAAAAGCCCAACAACTCCTGATCGAGGCAGGATGGAGCGAAAGAAATTCTCGAGGGGTACTGGAGAAGGATGCCCAGACGTTTACGCTGACCCTCTTGTATGCCAACAAGTCCAGCGAGCGATATCTCACGATTTATCAGGAAGATCTGAAAAAGGCCGGAATCGAACTGAAGCTGAAGCTTCTGGATTGGACGGCCCGCAGTAAACTCATTGATGAGCGGAATTTCGATCTGGCGACGATAGCCTGGACCGGGTTATTGTTCCCGAACCCTGAGTCGAGTTTCCACTCAAATATCGCAGATATACACAACACAAACAATATCACAGGATTAAAAAATTCTGAGGTTGACGACATTCTTGATAAGTATCCGGAAATGTTCGAGTTAGAAGATCGGGTCTCTGCCGTTCGAGAACTCGACGCATTAATTTATCAGGAATATCCGTATGTCCTGGATTGGTATGGTCCTTTCACACGAGTACTCTACTGGGATAAGTTCAGCATGCCTGAATCCTATTTTACCAAAACCGGCGATCATACCGACTTACTTTCTCTCTGGTGGTTCGACGATCAGAAGGAAGCCGCGTTGAAAGAGGCCATGAAAAACGATATGGCGCTACCGGTCGGCGATACTGACGTTAATTTTTGGAGAGTGAAAAAATAGGAGGCATTTCGCAGGAGGCGGTAAGCGGCAAGCGGTCGGCAGGAAGCAAAAAACTGCTGGCTGCCGATAGCCTACTGCGTCCTGTCTTCTGTCGACCGAATTTCATGCGGGCATATTTTATCCGGCGATTTTTATTGATGATCCCGACGTTTATCGGGATTACCTTGCTCAGCTTTGTCATTATGCACCTTGTCCCAGGCGGTCCCATTGAACAAGCCATTATGCAGCTAAAGATGGGAAATGCTGGAGAAGCTGGCGGAGGCTCTTCGGAACTCCTGAGTGTCACGTTGACAAATGACGCGATCGAGCAAATGCGAGCAGATTATGGCTTCGATAAACCCGTTCTTGTCCGGTATGTTCAGTGGCTCTGGAATGTCGTACGGCTCGATCTCGGGACCTCCTACGCCTATGGAGATCCGGTGTGGGAGGTCATCAAATATCGGCTTCCCGTATCGCTGTATTTCGGTATTATCGGGTTTGTGCTGACATACGTTGTTTGCATTCCCTTAGGTGTCATGAAAGCTGTCAAACATAGACAGCCCTTTGATACCATAACGAGCATTCTCGTGTTTATCGGCTATGCGACTCCCGGATTTGCGCTCGGAATCGTGCTGCTCGTCCTCTTTGGCGGTGGCAGTTTCTGGGACGTCTTTCCGCTGGGGGGATTTGTGTCCGACGAATTTTACGATTTACCCTTGTGGGGGAAAGTTTGGGATCTGCTCCACCATACGATCCTGCCGGTCATATGTTACATGATTTCATCCTTTGCCACATTAACGATTTTAATGAAGAACTCTTTACTCGATAATCTCAATCAGGATTATATTGTCACCGCCTTTGCCAAAGGTTTACGAGGGAAAACCGTGATTTATAAACACGCCCTTCGAAACTCTCTTATTCCGCTAGCCACCGGTTTCGGGCACTTTTTATCGCTCATCCTGGCAGGAGCATTCTTGATCGAAAAAGTTTTCAATATCGATGGGATGGGACTGCTCGGCTACACATCGATCGTGGATCGGGATTATCCTGTTGTGCTGGGAATTCTGGTCATTTCAAGTCTCTTAGGATTAATTGGGAATATTCTCTCGGATGCCTGTTACGTCCTCATCGATCCTCGCATTGAATTTCAATAAACTCCATGTCTGAACTTTCACGAAAACGATTCCAGAAATTTAAACGTATCAAACGAGGATATTACGCTCTGCTTATCATTTCCAGCCTCTATCTCATCTCGTTCGGGCTGGAATTTCTCGCGAACAATAAAGCGATCCTGGTGCGCTATAACGGCGAATTTTTGTTTCCGACCTTTAAATATATCCCTGGAACTTCGTTTGGCGATACGACTGAGGCTGAACCTGACTACAGGGAATTACAACAGCGCTTTCGAGAGGCTGATAAAGGGAATTTTGTCGTAATGCCCCTGATTCCTTATGGTCCGAATGAAGCATTGTTCGAACTTCCAGGTTCGCCGCCGCATCGTCCGTCTTGGCAGCATCCTCTCGGCACAGACGATCGCGGACGAGATGTCCTGGTTCGCCTGTTTTATGGGTTTCGAATCTCACTGACCTTTGCGTTGCAAGTCACGTCACTCAGTTTAGCCCTGGGCGTCTTTATCGGGGGGCTTCAAGGCTATTACGGCGGATATTTCGACATGACAGTGCAGCGCTTCATCGAAATTTGGGCAACGGTTCCCACTCTCTATCTCGTGATTATTATCACGTCAATTTTCGAGCCGAACTATTACTGGTTGGTGACGATTCTCTCCTTATTCGGCTGGATGGGAATGACCTATTATATCCGGGGGGAAATGTATCGTGAAAAATCACGTGATTACGTGCAGGCAGCGAGAGCGCTCGGAGCCAGTGATATGGCAATCATTTTCAAACATATTCTTCCGAACTCTTTGATCCCATTAATTACATTGACTCCTTTTTCTCTGGTGGGAAATATTTTTGCTTTAACAGCACTCGATTTTCTCGGATTCGGCCTTCCGGCCCCAACACCGAGTTGGGGAGAGTTGATGGGACAAGGAATGGGAAATATCTATTCCTATTGGCTCTCATTGTCTCCAATCTGTGCGCTGTTTTTAACGCTGCTGCTCATCACCTTTATCGGAGAAGCCGTGCGGGAAGCCTTCGATCCGAAGTCATTAAATGCATTAGTTCATAATTAGTCACATACATGAGATGGCAATTTACTTGACAGAAATGTTGTCTGTTCCCCCACACCAAAACGATCAGTTGGCTTTGTCAGAAGTTTTTAAGAATTTTACACCTTCGAAAGAACATCTCACGGGAGATTTAAGTGCTCGATATAGAGATAATCATATATTGATCAGAGCCTTACATCACAATCCGTGTTCCGTTTTTCCCTTCCAGCGCTTCTCCGACACATTCAATGGATGTGATCAGCGTTTCTTTTCCTCCGGTCTCGATAAAGTCGATGGCAGCCCTGATTTTTGGCCCCATGCTCCCAGGCGGGAAATGCCCTTGTTCCAGATACGCGAATGCCTCATCGATGTGTAATCGGGAAAAGGGTTTTTGTTCAGGAGTGTTGAAATTGATCGCCACCTGCGCGACACCAGTTAAAATGAGGAAAAGATCGGCATGGAGCTCTTGAGCCAGGACACTTGAAGCAAAGTCTTTATCGACAACCGCGTCAATCCCCTGATACGTTCCATCTTGTTCTGCAATAACCGGAATACCGCCGCCGCCGCCAGCGATAACAATCGCACCGTCGTGCAACAGCATTTTAATCACATCGCTTTCGAGAATACGCTGCGGCATCGGAGACGGCACAACAAGGCGGTAGCCTCTGCCGCTGTCCTCCACGACTTTCCAGCCGCGTTCCTGCTGTATTTTTTGTCCTTCTTCTTTTTTATAAAAAGGCCCAATCGGTTTGGTTGGGTTGGCAAAGGACGGATCGTCCCTGTCAACAAGCACTTGTGTGACTAAGCTCACGACTTGCGACGGATAGCCTTCAAGAATTAAACGATTCTGCAGGGATTGCTGGATCATATATCCCATTTGGCCTTGTGTATCAGCGACACACACCCCGAGGGGGACAGATGGAACCAGGTCACGAGTGGCCTCAACCATGAGAAACAGATTTCCGACCTGTGGTCCGTTCCCATGAGTAATCACCAGACGATACTCTCGCCTGATTAATTCCATAATTCCATCGAGTGTTTTCCTCGTATTACTGAATTGTTGGGCAATATTTCCTTCTTCGCCCTTTTGGGTAATTGCATTTCCTCCCAACGCAACAACGGCTGTTTTTTTCATATGTTATAGAAACGCGAAGAGACGCAAAGAGACGCAAAGAAGAACATGACACTTAGAATGATGGGGGAGGGGCTGTGCAGTGCCGAACCTATGGTTGTACGCTGTTCGGACAGTAACGTCATGGAACCTCTGGAAGGTTAATCCTTTCCTCTTTACGTGACATTACGTGACTTCGCGGTCAGCATTTCATTATTCGTGTTCCGGTTTCTCCTGCCAGAGCATCTTTGAGCTTTCTGGCAGAGGTAATAATCACTTCTTCCCCACCACTTCGCAGAAAATCGAGAGCTGCCCGAATTTTGGGCCCCATCGTTGTGCTCGGGAACTGCCCCTGCTCCAAATAGCTCATCGCATCTTCAATGTGGAGTTTTGTGAAAGTTTGCTCCTGGGGCGTATTAAAATTAATCGCCACTTTTTCCACTTTGGTCAGGATAATCAAAAGTTCTGCCCCAATATCGCGGGCGATCACGCTTGAGGCAAGATCTTTTTCAACAACCACATCAACACCTTCATAGGTGTGATCGTCCTCGATAACAACTGGGATACCTCCTCCACCCCCGGCGATAACGATCACTTCTTGTTCCAGTAAACGTTGAATCACAGGGGTCTCCACAACGTGAATCGGGGCTGGAGACGGGACGACCAGACGATATCCGCGTTCACTGTCACCAAAAATTTTCCAGGGATAATGGCGTTCAATTTCATGCGCTTTTTCCTCAGAGTAGATCGGCCCTATCGGCTTTTTAGGAACCCGCAAGGCCGGATCGTTTTTATCAACGACGATCTGAGTGATTAAGGTCACAACATGCCGTTGATATCCCTTTTGAATGAGGTGATTTTGTAAAGTCTGCTGGATCATATAGCCTATTTGCGACTGAGTATCTGCGACACAGACGCCTAAAGGAAGTTCCGGAATGAAATCTCTGGTCGATTCGACCATCAAAAATAAGTTTCCCACTTGCGGCCCGTTGCCGTGTGTGATCACAAGGTGATAGTCTTGTTCGATTAGCTCTATTAGGCCGGTGAGTGTATTTCTGATATTTTCGAATTGCTGTTGAATATTACCTTCCTGCCCTTCCCTAATAATTGTATTCCCCCCGAGGGCAATGACGGCTGTAGGTCTCTTGTCGTTCATGGTTCTTCACTTCCATCGTCACTAGTTGATAAGGTGAAAGGAGCGTGCTCCTTCACTGAATAGACTGGTCGAATTTCTTCTCCTTCCTTGCACGCTCTCATATTTTCGTCAAGAAATCTTCTCCAGACAGAAAAAAACATACTTAACAGTAATAGCTTTGCCTCCTGTTGCTTCTCAGGATATGTTTGGAAGAAATTCAGCAGTGATATAAAAACCGGCCATGCCAAATACATCAGCACCGTCAAAAACATACGAAATTATTTCAGTATCCGCAAGACTGTGATACCAATGAATAAATGTAAGCCGTAAATCTAAGGTGTTGAAAATCTTGAGTCCGCCTCGAGAGGAGTATAAATAGGGTTGGACTGTCGCTCCAGGTAAAGATGGTACCATAAAAAAACCCCTCTCAGAATACGTCAATCCTTCTGGGAAGGGTTCTCTATTGCCACAGTTTCGGACTATCTAGTTATTCCGAAATTTTCGCTGCAATTTCATAGCTTTCCGTCTACGGGCTTCACTCGGTTTTTCATAAAACCGGTTCTTAGTAATTTCGTTCTTTAATCCTTCTTTGTTGAATTTATTTCTCAGGATATAAAGGGCTTTATTAATATCGCCGTCAACAGTTACTGATACCTGCACTTTTCGCATACCACACCTCACCTCCCCTTTTTTCATATAGTTGGGAACGAGCAACACTCGTCAAGATTAATTTTCAGGCTTCTGCCAGCATCAGATCCTGAAGTTCGAATTCTTTGTTAGCTTGTATCGGGATATAGCCCAGAGTCTCATCATCTTTCACGATGATTTGGATATTCTCATATGTCGCTAATCGTCCTTGAAGCAATTCTTCAGCCAGCATATCTTCAACTGCGCTCTGTAGTAATCGTCGCAGAGGGCGCGCTCCGTAGATTTGGTCGTACCCCTTCTCTGCAAGCCATCGCTTAGCATCAGCGTTGAGCGTTATTGTTAATCGTTTGTCAGCAAGTTGCTTGTTGATATCCCGAACCATAATATCGACAATCTGCTGAGTATGTTCAAGGGTCAGTGTATGGAATGTGATAATATCGTCAACCCTGTTCAAAAATTCGGGGTTAAAAAGGCGTTTTAATTCTCCGGTCACGCGCTCTTTCATCTTCTGATAATGCGTCTCTTCGTTCTCTTGGTGAAAGCCGAGTTGCGTGCGCTTCTGAATCATTTTGGCGCCGACATTCGATGTCATAATAATAACGGCATTTTTAAAATCGACACGGCGTCCATAGCTATCCGTTATGTGACCATCTTCCATAATCTGCAATAGTAGATTAAAGACATCCGGATGAGCTTTTTCGATTTCATCAAACAGCACAATGGAATAGGGGGTTCGTCTGACTGTTTCAGTCAATTGCCCACCTTCATCATAACCAATATACCCTGGGGGCGACCCAATTAATCGGGAAACGGCATGGCGCTCCATATATTCCGACATGTCGATTCGAATAAGCGCATCATCCCGTCCAAATAAATATTCTGCTAGAGCACGGCTTAGTTCGGTTTTCCCCACACCGGTCGGACCGAGAAAGATAAACGTGCCGACCGGGCGTTTCGCGTTCTTTATTCCGGTTCGTGAACGCCGGATGGCTCTGGAAACAGCTCTAATCGCATCATCCTGTCCGATAACTCGCTCATGGAGCTCATCTTCCATGTGCAATAATTTCTGTGTCTCATTTTCCTCGATTTTCGTCAAGGGAATACCTGTCCATTTCGAGACAACATTCGCGACATCATCTTCAGTGACAGTTGGAATCGTTTCTTCCTGTTGCTGCCAAAGACTCTTCACTTTTCCCAGATTTTTTCGGGCTGTTCGCTCTCGATCTCGAAGCTCGGCAGCTTCTTGAAAATTTTGTGCCCAGACAGCCTGATCTTTCTGATGAACGATTTCCTGGAGGAGCGATTCACCCTTCATGACTTCAGCGGGATATTGATAGCCCTGAAGTTTTCGAAGAGAACTCGCCTCATCGATGACATCAATCGCCTTATCTGGAAAATAACGATCAGTGATGTATTGGTCGGAAAGTCGCACGGCAAGTTTGATGCTGCTGTCTGGAATTTGAACCTGATGAAATGTCTCGTATGTCTCGCGAAGCCCCTGAAGAATGTTGATGGTATCATCGCTTGTTGGCTGTGTAATGAGGACAGACTGAAAACGCCTGGCCAACGCGCCGTCTTTTTCAACATATTTGCGATACTCGTCAAGCGTTGTTGCCCCAATACACTGGATTTCTCCCCGAGATAATGCCGGTTTAAGCATACTCGATGCATCAAGAGACCCCTGAGTCGAGCCAGCTCCCATGAGCGTATGAATTTCATCAATAAAGACAATAATTTGGCGATTAGAGGCGATAAGTTCCTTCATAATCGCTTTGAGGCGTTCTTCGAATTGCCCCCTGTACATCGTGCCAGCGACAACACTTGCCAGATCAAGAATAACAAGTTTTTTGTCATGGAGGACCTCCGGAGCGTCCCCCGACTCGATCCGCTGCGCAAGTCCTTCGACAATTGCTGTTTTTCCCACTCCCGGCTCTCCGAGTAGAATGGGGTTGTTTTTAGTTCGACGACTCAGAATTTGGATAATGCGGGCGACTTCCTGTTCGCGCCCGATCACTGGGTCGATTTTTCCCTCGGCAGCAAGTGCCGTTAGATCAGTGCTAAACTGCCGAAGAGCTTTGTATTGCTTTTTTTCTTGCTCAACCTTCTGTTTCGTTTCACCCAACAGTTCCAGGATCTGTTGAGCCAAAACTTCTTCGGCCACCCCGTACTCGTGAAGGACAGTTGCTCCCAGATTGTTTCCCTCTCGTAGAATGCCTAACAGCAAGTGTTCTGTCCCGACATAATGATGCCCTAACTCCCGAGAAAGTTCTATAGAGAGTCGTAAAACCTCTTTGGCTGTCGGGCTAAACGGGATATCGGCTTTTTGGTGACGGCGAGCACCTCGCTGGATGCGGTATTCAAGATCGGCTCGAAGGTCGGCAAGATCGACATTCAACATTTGAAGTCCATGGATGCCGATCCCCTCTTCATCATGCATCGCCCCTAAAAGGATATGCTCGCAATCCAAGCTGTCATGACGCAAACGAAGTGCTTCTTCCTTTGCGGCAATAATTGTTTTTCTGGCCCTTTCCGTAAAACGATCAAACATACGATGCCTGCCCGAAAGATTTCTGAGACAGCGATACCTTAAAAAAAAGCGATGACTTCGCCAAAATGGCACTGTGCAGGAAGGGATAAATCATATATCGTGTAATGACATTATACAATAGGAACAACTTTTGTAATTCCCTGAATTTCTTCTTGCAAAACTCGTTGAACGCCAAATTGTAAGGTCATCATCGCGCCCGGACAGCCTGCACACGCTCCTTGCAAACGAACATGAACTTCTCCTTCGTCAGTCACGTCAACTAATTCAATATTCCCACCATCCCGCTGTAATGCGGGGCGTACTTTTTCTTCGATCACTTGTTCAACCTGTTCTTTTAACATTCTCATGCCCTCTATATTATTGTATTACCATGACACTCTATTTTCATCAAAACAGACACGCTTACTTATAATCATAAACCTTAAATCTATGTAGAGTTTAACACGATTAAAGTCAATAAATTCTTTAGAAAGATTTATTTTTGAAAATAAGAATACGTCATATTTATATCACTAATGTGTTGATCGTTAAATATTTTGAGGGCTTTTTGGCGGCTGGTTTTGAGAAGAGTTTTTTCTCCGCTGAGGCTGGCGTTTTTTTTGAAAGCGTTTCTGAGGACGCTTCGTGTTATCAACGACTTTTTGAAGACGAGCAGGGCGTTCTGTCTCAATAGAGTTTTTTTGGGCGGTAATAATCGAGGCGACAGAAGAGTTTGATCGTTCTGCGGCCTGGGCTAAACGACTTCCTAATATTCCAAGTTGCGGCATAATGACTCCTATCTTGATCTGCTGAACATGTGCTCTTGCACATAGTTCTTACAGATTCGTATATGGTTTCAAGGGAAATACGGCGATATACGAAACATCTTAATGTGTACCATCATTCCCTTTCTGAAATAGCAATTTGGTGAATAAATACGTGCAAAGGCCCTATTTTCAGGGGGGAGTTTTGTCAAGGAAACTCTCGACATTTTTTATGGAAAAAAATTTTCTCCTCTGTACATGCTGACATTCTTTTTGGCAGCCCCCTGCACAGGCACAGGCACTCATACATGTGAACTAAGGATGTTCACATGTATGAGTCTTGCTCTGCCGATCGGAAATTTCGACCGGTAAACCTTCCATTTTCATAATCTTTAAGGCATTTGTCGTCGGACAAGGCCCTCTATGAAGTAAGTAATCAAAGCTCATTTTTCCATCAGCGACACTGTCTCGAAAATGCGCGTTCCTCAAGCCGGAAATGTGTTCTGACAACTGAGCGAGTTCCAGATCGTGCGTCGCAATCAGGCCAGTGCCGGATTGGGTTGATAGATGATGGATATAGGCCCGGCTTCCGATCAGGCGCTCCCGGCTGTTTGTTCCTTTAAATATCTCGTCGATCAGGAAAAAGACCGGATACGAATTCTGCTGATGTAAAGCATCCAGAATATCTTTTAAGCGTCTTACCTCAGCGTAAAAGAACGAGTATCCATCGTTGACAGAATCATGAATCTGAATACAGCTATATACGCGAAAAAGTGAGGTTCTGAACAAAGTAGCGTTGACAGGACCTCCAGCATATGCTACACACATATTGATACCGACAGTTTTAAGAAATGTACTTTTCCCAGCCATGTTCGAACCGGTCAGCAGGGTGATGTCGCCGATACGGTTGATCGTATAATCATTACACACTTTTTGTGCAGCGGGGAGAAGGGGATGCCCTAATTCGTGGGCCTGCAGCAAAGGGCCTGCTTCTCTCTCTCTGTCGGTAACGATGTCCGGGAAGATATATTCCGGTTGAAGATACGCAAAATTCGCCAGCGATATCAACGCTTCTAATTCCGACCACACTTCGACCCACTGCGGAAATTGCCGGGCGCAGCGAGTCTGACAGCGAACGGTGAGAGCGGCAAAAACAATATCCCAGGGGATGACGAGATTCAGCAAAAATCCCAGCATCGGATTCATTCTCAGCCCAACTGCCGCCATGAGCCAGGAGACTTGCGTGATCAGAACTGACGGCAAGGCATCTTTTCGGCAGAAAGGGGCGCATAACTTTTGAAGAGAGGAATCTTTTTTGTACGGATATGTTTCGAGATACTGTAAAATCGTTCGAAACTTTTCTAATTCGTTATACAACGTCATCGCGGCATCGAAATAACGGGCAATCCTCGGAAGATGATAAAAATAGATCACCAGGTACAGGGCAAGCGAGAGAAGCCAATAGGCCGGAAGCTTGCCAAAAATGAAACTGAGAAACAGGATAATATTGATGATCGCCAGGCTGCCTGCAACAGGAAGCACACGTTGCAGCGCATCGGAAGGCCTTTGCGCCTGAAGCCAACTGAGAAGCTTACTTCCGTCTAGCTGTTCTTTTGATACAAGGCGAAAATTGAGCAGCAGTTTATCACGGAAACGAGACAAAGAAATGATCTCCTGAATAATTGTACGACGTGTTTCTATTTGCTTTCTGTCAGGGGGCGTTTGTAAAAGCCAATTCCTCAGGCGTTCGCTTCCTTCACGAGACACTGCTGTATCGAGCAGATGATGCAGCGATCGTAAGCCGGTAATATCCAGATCGACCTCAAAAGGATGCTGTTCATCTAGGGGCTGATGAGGTGGCTCAGGAATATGTTCCCAATCCAAATTCAAACGGGCGAGTTGCACGGATTTAATCTCCAGCCAGAGGCGATGGCGATGAAGGGTTTTTTTGATCCGATTGGTATACAGGACTTCGGTTGCCATTAAGACAGCGGCCATGATAACCGACAGCCATCCCAACCAATAGGTCAAACCAACTCCTGCAAAAAAAAGATATGGCCGGTAACGAGAATAGTGGTCACGCTTTTCTTCTAAACAGTGGATAGAACGTTGAATTCGTCTGATATGACGTTCGAGCGCATATTGCCGTTGTTGAGTGGTCACTGCTATCACCTCTAAAAAATTCTTCAATGCACCAGCATGTACCGTATAGTTCTCTCAGAAATAAAGGGAAGTCTTCTTGTCAAGCTTTTAAGACACATCTTTTGAATTGACAAATCCACCCTATTGCTCATGTCGTACCCAGGAAGCAATTCGGTTGGCGCAAAACACATTTGTAATACAACGAAAGGAACACAATGCAGAACAAAACGCTATTTATGATGCGGCACGGTCAGACAGAGTGGAATGTGACTGGGAAGCTCAATTCGACAACAGATATTGGGTTAAGTCAGCAGGGACGCGAAGCTGTTATGGCTTTACAGGAGCCGTTTGCTCATCTTCAGATCGATCGCGTGTTTGCCTCGCCGCTACGGCGAGCTGTCGAGACGGCGAACTTGGCGGTTCCCGGCTGCCAACTCGAAACAGATGCTCGTCTTGTTGAAGTCGATTTTGGTCCGTTTGAAGGTAAAGCACCGGGCGATTTCGCAGGCACTCCTCTCGACGAAGCATTTCGACAGTGGCGTTTGGAAGAAAATCCGGTAATTCCGGAAGACGCAGAAGATTTCGAGCAGGCTGCCCAGCGGGCTCAGGCATTTTTAGATGATATTCAGCAGTTCGAGGGGGCCACATTAATCGTTTCACATGGCGTATTTCTGCGAGTTTTATTGTGCTGCAACATCCTGGGAATGCCAGCGGCCTATTACAGGCGTTTAAGACTTGACAACGGGAGAATTGTAGAAGTGCAATGGGAGAACGACTTGATCCGCTTAACCCGCTTTAATGCCTCGCTGTAAGAAAGAAAAACCAAACCATCAAGACACACGAAGGCACATGGATCGTCTTCGAAATTGAGTTCGAAAAACAACAGGCACTCAACAGGCAAAACCAAAACCGCTTAAGGCTTTTGACAGAAAAGAATGCCCATCCTTGATATTGGGCTAAGCCGGTTTTGTTGGAGAAATATTTGATAGAATGCCATTTGACTAAACATGGGCGCGATGGCAAATTTCTTCACTTTTTCTTGACAGAGAATCCTGTTTCTAAATAGATACACATGTTTGGAAATCCATAGCCACACGAGATTCTGTCCTGTTTTTGAATGAATAAGGAAAGACTTTATGTCCACATATGTACCCTGGGTTATCGAGCAAACAGGTCGCGGAGAACGAGAATACGATCTCTTTTCACGCCTGCTGAAAGATCGCATTATTTTTCTCGGCTCTCAGATTGACGATGCTGTTGCTAATTTGATTATTTCTCAGTTGTTATTTTTGGAGGCAGACGACCCGGAGAAAGATATTTACCTTTATCTGAATTCTCCTGGTGGAGTGATTACATCAGGCATGGCGATTTATGATGCCATGCAGTTCATTACCGCCGATGTTGCGACAATTTGCTTCGGACAAGCAGCCAGTATGGGGGCCGTCCTGTTGGCGAGCGGCGCAAAGGGCAAACGCTATGCCTTGCCTCATGCCAGAATTATGATCCACCAGCCCTGGGGTGGGATTCAGGGTCAGGCATCTGATATCGAAATTCATGCAACGGAAATTCTTCGAACAAAGGAAGAACTGAACCGAATTCTCGAATCGCACACTGGGCAGAGGCTTGATAGGCTCGAACAGGACATGGAACGAGATTTTTTCATGTCGGCAAAGCAGGCTATCGAATACGGAATTATCGACGAAGTTATCTTGCGCCGTGAACCTGCCCCCCCAGAATAATACATTGGAGTATCGTGCGTCTCGGATTGCTGACCGGTACCTCTGTCGAACCTGAATGAACGGCTCAAAGACTGGGAAACCTGAAAGGTTTTCAACACTTTCAGGTTTCACAATACGAGACGCATAATACATCAGTATAAACGTCATATGGAAAATATTCAGAATGTTGTCGAGCTTACTAATGGTGTCTATTGGTTAGGGATGCGGACTGACAGCCGCCTGGAAATCAATGCGTACTTGCGAACCTTTTCAGGGAAGAATAAGACGACAAATCTTATTGTCGATCCAGGGCCTCCAATTTATTTCGATGCCTTGCAAGAGCGTATAAAAACGATTACGGGGGATCCTCGCAAAGTTCACATGGCCTATATTAACCATCAGGACCCCGATGTGGGAACAAATGCGATTTATTTTCAAAAGCGCAACCCCAAGATGACGGTTATCTGCACAGAAGATACCTGGCGGCTCACGCATTTCTTCGGCTTAAAATTGTCCAATTTTCAACCGGTCGATAAATTTAAAAAAGGGCGGGCACGCATTTCTACTGGTCATATTCTACGATTTGTACCGTCCCCCTTTTGCCATTTTCGTGGCGCCTGCATGCTGTACGACGAAACCAGCCGGATTTTGTTTTCAGGCGATCTGTTTGGCGGGCTTTCATTTAATCAGGAATTGTTTGCAACCTCAGATGACTGGGATGCTATTCGGATCTTTCATCAGATTTACATGCCAACCCAGAGAGTGATCCGGATGGCAATCGATAAGATTCGTCAACTGAAACCGGCTCCACTCATGATTGCGCCGCAGCATGGCTCTATTATTCGAGGTGAACTTATCGAAGAAATCCTCGATAAAATGTACGATCTGCCGGTTGGCTTAGATCTGATCCAACCGACAATGATCGATAAAGAAATTTACCTGCAGGCGATCAATGAAATTCTCGACAACATCGCCGATAAGGCTGGGATAGAATTGATCGAGGGCACATTGAAACAATTCGATTCCGTCGATGGTTCTTTCCCGAGCCTGTTCAAAATTCAGGGCGGTAAAATTGTCGATATCAAAGAGGATAATGCTCTAGCATCCTTTAAAACCCTGATCGAGCAAATTATTAAAGGACAACCAATTCAGATTCGAGAACTGGTCAAAGATATCGTGATGCACTCAAATTGGAATTTGCCGATCTTCCCGACTGACGAAGGAGACGCTATTGCGTCTGAATTCCTGCTCGAAGACGATGAGGAGGAAGTATAGAAAAATTTTTGCGGCTGCTGGGATCGATTTGATAGTCCTTTTATAGCGATGACCGTATGCTGGTTGTCTATTACAGCAGTATTCGACACAACCCTGACAGGGGTCGAAACCCTGTCAGGATTCATATTGGTATCAAAGCGAGTAAATAGTGCTTTACCTTTGGCCCCAATTGAATTCCTTCCCTGCGACCGTCTTTTTGATCCGTGAGATAAGGTGCCCCCATCCTGAGCCTGCCAAATGATAAGAAGCTCTCGACAGGCTCTCCCCGGTCAGCGTCTGACAATTTTTATCGAAGATAAAGGAGACACGTCCCAGGAAACTTCATGAGCATGACGACAGTGCTGTCTCAGCAGACGCCACAAATTTCATGCCTTCATGCAGAGCGCTAATATTGATGTCGAGTAAATGTCGTTTCTTGCTCCCCAGAAGATTGTCGAGGGCTTGTAAAATTATGCTCTCTTGTACGGCATGAGAGCAGGCAAGATACGCGCCCAGCATGACGAGATTCGCCACCTTGAGATTCCCTTGCCTGTTTGCGATATCATTGACAGGAACGCTGATGGCCTGAATATCTTCCCGAACCGGCTGTTTATCAATCAATGAACTGTTGAGTAACAGCAAGGCCCCGGCTTTGAGAACATGCTCAAATTTTTCGAGAGACGGCAGGTTCATGGCCACAACGCAACTTGCTTCCGTCACAACCGGCGCGCCGATCTGTTCGTCTGAAATAATCACATGACAATTGGCGGTTCCTCCCCGCATCTCTGGCCCATAGGAAGGCAACCAGGAGACATGACGCTGCTCCATCATGCCAGCAGACGCTAATAATTTTCCTATCGTCATCACGCCCTGCCCGCCAAAACCTGAGATAATAATTCGTTCATTCACCATATCAGGCCCCTCCTTCAATATCTTTATACACTCCCAACGGATTGAGGGGAATCATGTTTTGTTGAAGCCAGTTCAAGGCTTCAACCGGAGGCATACCCCAGTTGGTAGGGCAGGTGGATAAACACTCGACCAGGCTGAATCCTTTCCCCTCAATCTGCATCTGAAAGGCTTTTTTGAGCGATCGTTTTGCCGCATTCAAACGGGCCACAGTATGAACAGAAACCCTGGCAATATAGGCGGAGCCCTGAATTGTTGCCAGCATTTCGCTGACATGGATCGGCTGGCCCTGCCCCTCAGACTGCCGCCCGTAGGGCGATGTCGTCGTCCGTTGTCCGACCAGAGTCGTCGGAGCCATCTGTCCGCCGGTCATACCGTAGATTGCGTTATTCACAAACACGACCGTAATGTTCTCACTCCGCATTGCAGCGTGAACGATTTCAGCCGTACCGATCGAGGCGAGGTCGCCATCGCCCTGATAGGTAAACACAACACGATCGGGCAAGACCCGTTTAATCCCGGTCGCCACAGCAGGCGCTCGACCGTGTGCGGCTTCATGAGCATCGCAATTAAAATATTCGTACGCGAAAACAGAGCACCCCACCGGGGCCACGGCGATAGCTTTGTCCAAGACATTGAGTTCGACCAGCACTTCCGCAACCAGTTTATGAATGATCCCATGTGTACATCCCGGGCAATAATGCATCTCTTTATCTGTCAGGCCTGTGGATTTTTGATACACAATTTTTTTTGTTGGCGCTCCCATACGATCATCCCTCCTCTAAAATGGTCTGTATATGTTTGACGATGGCTTCCGGCAGCGGAATATTTCCCCCTGTTCGGCCATAAAAGTGAACGGGCTTGCGTCTGGCAATTGCAATTTTGACATCATCCAACATCTGCCCCATGCTCATTTCGACGGTTAAAAAGGCTTTCGGAATATCGACGACCTGCTCGAATGCCTCATACGGAAAGGGAAACACGCTAATCGGTCGCAGTAAGCCCGCGTGAATTCCGACTCGTTCACATTGTTCGATCGCGGTTCGAACGATACGAGAGGTCGTCCCATAGGCAACCATGATTATGTCAGCATTTTCACAATTGAATAATTCGTAACGCACCTCATTTCGTTCCATGGCTGCATATTTGTCGAACAGGCGGTTGACATGCGCTTCAAGATCATCTGGATCCAAAAACAGGGAATTAATGATACGACGGCGTCCTTTGCTATCGACGGTGCCTGTTGTGGCCCAACTTTTTGGCGGGAGATTGGCATCCGGCGTATACGGTTTGATGTCGACTGGTTCCATAATTTGCCCAATCATGCCGTCGGCTAAGACCATGACCGGATTTCTGTATTTATCTGCCAGGTCGAACGCCTCTTGGACCAACTCTACGGTTTCCTGAAGATCCGCAGGGGTCAACACCAGGAGACGGTAATCCCCGTGTCCTCCTCCTTTCGTTGCCTGAAAATAATCCGACTGTGCCGGCTGAATGCTTCCCAACCCCGGTCCGCCTCGTACCACATTAACAATCACACACGGCAATTCTGCTCCGGCAAGGTAGGAGATACCTTCCTGTTTCAGACTGATGCCCGGGCTCGAAGAGGATGTCATAACCCGCGCTCCGGATCCAGCAGCTCCATAGACCATATTAATTGCCGCGACTTCCGATTCTGCCTGCACGAATGTGCCACCGACTTTCGGAAGCTCCCGGGACAGATACTCCGGGATTTCGTTTTGCGGAGTAATCGGATAACCGAAAAAAAATCGACAGCCGGCATTGATAGCTGCCGCCCCAATGGCTTCATTCCCTTTCATGAGTACTTTGCCCATATCTTCCTCCCTACTTTTTAACGATAATCACTGAATCCGGACACATCTTGGCACAATTGCCACACCCGATACATTCAGCCATCTTGTTAATCATGGCAGGATAGTACCCCTTGATGTTGACCCGGTCAGAATCGAGCTTGATGATTTTTTTAGGACAGACACTAACACATACCCCACACCCTTTACAGCGGTTCTCAGCAAAGATGACTTCTGGCATCATAAGCTTCTCCTTTCGTGTTTAATGACTGTTTACAACAAACGGCGGCTTAATATGACGCTCCATAGCAAGAATGGCATTATTGATGCGGAACTGTAAAGCAAGTTCCTTCATCACTGCCGTAAAGGCGATCGGCAATCCACATTCCAAGGCGACATTCTCGAGAATTGTCTGTCCTTCATGCACATCTTCAGGTGAAGTTTCATCTAATAAATGCGTGTTATGGATAAGGGCAGTATGAGCCAAGCCAGATGCATGCCGGATGTCACGAAGATAGGCAAGAATGTCTTGCTTCCGGGCAGTAGAAGGACGTTTTGTGTTGACCACACCATACACCTGAAGCGGTTCTCCTTCTAGATATTTCTGCAAGCTTTTCAAGAGGCGAGCTCCCGTGGAATCTCCTCCCACATCGATAATGATTTGCAGATCTTTTCGATGGAGCAATTGATAGACTTCTGAGGGTAGTGTTGGGAGAGCTGCTGTTGTCGTTTTCAACGATGGAGCCGCCACAAGAATCCCTTGGGATTCAAGAAAAGAGCGAGCTTCGCGTGCAGCAAAATACGGATTAACAACATCAATATCGAGCAGAGCGACAGCAGCATCCGACGCTGGCGAGCATCGGGCCCTTTCGGCCAGATAAACCGCCAGGTTAATAGCAACTTCGGTCTTTCCGCTCCCAAGATGCCCGGTGAGGATGTGGATGCTCATACGTCAAGGTCTTGCACGAAATGAAAATTTATTTGTAAAAGAATTTTTTCTCTCTACTGATATAATACTTTTTTTCAAAAATTCGTCAATAAATAAATTTAGAAATTTTCAGTGCTCGATGAGCATGACGAACCCGACAATTTACGGAAAGTATTCGATTTGAAATTGCAGGAGAACGCGGCAGTTCCTTCCCCTGCCAGGATTCTTGTACCCCTGGCAGGGTTGACAATTGTGCATGAGGTGTCTACTTACTTCCGGAACACTGAACTCGGCCTCTGATGTCAAGAAGCGTAAGTCAACAGTATTCCGCGCGATCCTGGTTCGTTTATACGCTCTGGAAGGTATCCACCAGGCTGGATAACGTCAATGTTTTTTTGAATTCGTCCAGACTTAAATGATGCTCTGGATGAATTAAAACCTCGACGACCTGTTCGGGTCTCAAATGGAAAAAGCGTTCTGAATAAGAGGCATGTACGCCGGGCAGATCCGGCCAGACCCATAATGCCGGTCGTTGGGCCGAGATGCTCACAATGAAATCTCCTTTTCCCACCTCTCTGACCTCACCGGCTAACTCAGGATCGTGCAAAACCAGATGTTTGGGACGATTAAAAGTGACGAAGTTTCGCGAAACGACCTTGTTGTCAAGAAGTAGCTCCAGCCAGAGAAGTAAGCACCGGTTACCGTATTCTTGGAGATGATCAGCAAATTTCAATTCGCAGACTTTGGTGTCGGCACTTGCCGCAATCTTGCTGCAGCCGAGAGTATTTTCCGCTAACATATTCCCACCGGTATCAGTGAGCATCCAATGAATCGCGCCGGAGGTATCTTCGAGAAGATCACTTGTGGCATGTACTTCAACGATTCCGACTCTCGGATCTTCGATGGCTGAGACGAGTAGCGGGGCAAAAAAATCTCGTGCCATATAGTGCAGCGCCTTCCAGTTGCCGGGATAATCGATGGACGACCAGCTTGCCACCGGCCAGCAATCGTTGAGCTGCCAGTAAAGCGTACCCATGCCGCGCGGCATGGATCGCCGCCAGTGTTCGACAGCATATTTCATACCGAGCCCTTGCAGAACTTGTGACAGCCAGAGCAAATGATCGAACGTGGTCGGCAGTTTGAACCAGGAGAGCATGTACTGCATGATCGCATCGTTTCCGATCTGGCTACGCTGGTGCCATTCCATAATATAGCTGGTGATGTTCCGATCTTCCGGCAGCGTATAAGACTTCACGACTTCGGGTTCCGGGAAGGATTGAAAACCGAATTCACTGTTGAAACGGTGTTCGCAGGTGCGATACCATTCGAAGGGCTGGCGCCCGTGCCAGACCTGCCAGAGATGCGCGTCGCCCCATTTCGGATTGTTCCAGTCCGTCCGCTCACCGGTCGGCGAATGTGGGCTCGACGGCCAGTAATCGCGTTCCGGATCGCAGCGTTTAACAATATCAGGCAGTAAGACGTCGAACAGCGCTTTATAGTCATTCCAGCTCATGACGCCTGTTTCATCCGGCGCTCCGACCAAACCGTCGATCTGCTCCAATTCATTGTTGCCACACCACAGGGCCAGGCAGGGGTGGTGGCGCAGCCGTTTGACAGTCTGTTCGGCTTCGATTGTGACATTCGCCATATAGTCTTCATCAAAGGCCGGATAAGCGCTGCACGCAAACATAAAATCCTGCCAGATACAGATGCCGTAATGATCGCAGAGTTCATAGAACACATCATCCTCATAAATGCCGCCACCCCAGACGCGCAGCATGTTCATGTGGGCGTCCGCTGCGCTTTTAATGAGATATTCATACCGCTCTTCCGCAATATTCGTCACAAAGGTATCGGCCGGAATCCAGTTCGCCCCTTTCGCAAAGAACGGCTTCCCATTGACGACAAATTGAAACGATTCGCCCCATTCGTCTTCATGCCTGTCGAGAACAAGTGTCCGCAAACCAATCTGTTTCTTCGTGTCGTCGATCACGTCGTTATTTTCTGTTAATTCAACTCGGACGTCATAGAGATGCTGTTCACCCATTCCATTCGGCCACCAGAGTTCAGGATCTTCCACAGTACAGTCGATTTCAACAACGCCATCCTTAACTACTGCCTCTGTCTGGCAGACCTGCGTCCCTTCATCAAGAACAATCACTCTTGCCATTACATCAGACGTCTTTTCCTGTTCGACGCTGACCGCAATATGCAGACCGACAAGGTTTTCTTTCGTATGGTCCTGCGTAATGTGTGTTGCGTCAATCCTCGCAGTGTCATAGGCCAGCAACGCGAGGGGCCGCCAGATTCCGGCAGTAGCACACATTGGCCCCCAATCCCAGCCGTAATTGCACTGGCTTTTGCGAATATAATTACTGCCATCAATACGGTGATGGCCGACACCGGTCAGGTTGAGATAGCGCTCCTCCTGCTTTCTGGTAATAAGTGGAATGGTCGAATCGAAACAGATTTCAATCGTATTTTCTCCGACCCGCAAGGAGGGTTTGACATCGAATTCCCAGGCTCTGAACTGATTATCGGCTTTCCCGATTTCCTTCCCATTGATGGTGATGGTCGCCAGCGTATCCAGGCCGTCGCAATGCAGCACGATATGTGACGCAGCGAGGAATGCTTGAGCTACAGTAAAGCTGCGAGAATAAATCCAATCTGTCTCGCCGATCCACATTTGGCTGTCTTCGTTATCGCGATAATAGGGGTCATCGATTTTTCCGGCATGAAGTAAATCGGTATGAATACAGCCGGGCACTGTTGCCGCTATCGTTTCTGTCCCGTTTTTCTGCCGAACCGTCCAGCTTCCACATAAGTCAAAGTATTTCATCGACGTGTCCTTCAACAATGAGTCACCACAAAAATCCAAAGAGCAGCGAACGTGAACAGTAACTCAAGTTGAAAGTCGGCGAGCAGGATGATTTTCAACATTCGTCGCGTAACATTTCAGGCTCTTACAACGTTGTGCCCTGTGTACTGTTGTGGTGAAAGAGTTTTTTTCTATCCTTTTAATGCTCCTGATGCAAATCCCTGAGCCAGGCGTTTGTGGAACAGACCGTAAAAGAGAATCATCGGTAATGTGCCCGATAACGAGCGCTGCAAACCGGGCCCCGTAATCACGCGCCATGCCACCGGCAAAAGCATTTATTCCAACCGGGAGGATTCTGAGGGGCGCCTTGAGGGAGCGGATAAAACATACTACATTTCGCTGCATAACGAGCATTCTTCATGAAGATCGTGAATATAGGTCAAAATAAATTCTGTCAAAGTTTAAATTTACATTCTTAATGAAATCATTATCAGCCCCCCCGAGAGGATTTCATTTAAAAGGATAAGCAGATTCTTCCCGCGATTGAATAGTGGAAGTTTCACTCGATCCAAAAATTTCCCAAGACGACACACCTTTCTTTTTTTTATTGACAAAGTTGAATCTTTTCAAATACTTACACTTTTGTCACTATTTCGCTCGATATCCATAGTAATCGCCGACAGTAATGTTGGTTAGGCTTGTTGTTAATGCTTGAAACCTGGCAGGTCTTCAGAACCTGTCAGATTTTTCGGACAACCCTCGAATGAATTTTAAAATACTCTCATCACGCATTTTTACCGGAAACCCGGAACAGCCCTGGGCCGAAGCGCTTTGCTGCCGGGACGACCGTATCGCAGCTATCGGGACCAATTCTCAAATCAACGCCATTGATGGTACCTGCGAAACCTTTGAACTTCACGGACGACTTGTCACGCCCGGCTTTGTCGATGCCCATACCCATCTCACAACCTTTGGTATGACCTTGCGATGGGTCGATTTGAATAATTTGACATCAGTAGAAGCATGCCGCGAACAAATCCGCGAGGCTGCCGCGAAAATCGCTCCTGGAGCATGGCTGATCGGACGCGGCTGGAATCATCACTTATGGCCCGGTGAACAGGAACCCAACCGGCACGATCTTGACGATCTGCTGCCGAACAATCCCGCCATGATGATCCGAACCTGCGGGCACAGCGTCTGGGTCAATTCAAAAGCCTTAGAGCAATCCAATATTACATGCAATACCCCCGATCCGTCGGGCGGAAGAATCGATCGGGATGAGCACGGAAATCCGACTGGAATCCTGCGCGAAGCGCGCCAGCTCATTGAAGAACATATCCCTCCCCTGACCAGAGATGATTTAAAACAGGCCGTGCGTTCAGCCCAGGACGTAATGCTGCGGTTCGGTTTGACCGGAGTGCGCACGATGGAAAGCTTTGCCCCCTGGGAAGCCGTGTCTGAGTTAGATAAAGAAAACGGGCTGAAGCTGCGAGTCTATCATCTCGTGTCGCCGGATCACCTGGAGCAGGGGATTGCGGCAGGACTCGCCCCGGGTAAAGGCAGCGAACATGTCTGGGGCGGGCAGGTGAAACTTTTTGCCGATGGCTCGCTGGGGGCTGCGACAGCGTTCTTACACGAGCCATACACCGATGAGCCCGCCAACTGCGGACTGCCGTATTTGACGACAGAACAATTGCAGGACTGCACCGAGCGTGCTTATCAGAATGGCTTTGATGTGGCGATTCACGCGATCGGCGATAGAGCCTTTACCAATTCGCTGGATGCAATCGAAGCGGCGCGGAAAAAATATCCCGGGGCCTGGCGTGATTCAATCGAACATGTACAGCTCGTACGAACACAAGATCTCGAACGCTGCCGCGCCCTTGGCATCACAGCGTCGATACAGCCGCGTTTTATCATGACGGACTATAAGGTAGCAAGCGCCAAATGGGGCCTGGACCGCTGCCGCAACGCGTATGCGCTGCGGAACGTTTTACAGCATGACATCCCCCTGCAATTCAGCTCTGACACACCGGTCGAAACCTGCGATCCCCGTCACGGGTTGTATGCCGCAGTGACACGCCAAACACCAGACAGCAACCCTGTCGGCGGCTGGTTTCCGGATCAGTGTCTGACTCTGGCAGAAGCGATTAAGGGCTATACGTCGCGCCATGCCTGGGTGACGCATCGGGATTGGGATTTGGGTATGCTCTCTCTCGGGAGAACTAAAGAGTGGTTTGCTGTTGATACGGAAATGACGATTGTAAACGGAGACATTGCCTATCATGTCTGAACACATTCCTGAGCTTGACGTTCGAAGGTGTTGTCGAGCAGATCAGAACATATCGACCTGTGGATGGAGGCAATATTTTTTTTACAATCACATGCTTACTAGTGTCATGTCACGCATAAAATGTTGGATAGAGCCGCTTCAGTTGTATTCTGGCATCTTCAGGAGAGAATTGCCAGTTAACCCCGGATTACATCCCAGTTCTTGCTGACTCCCATGCCTTCACCTCGCTGCGTATGATTCCAATCTCAGCAATGAGGATAAAGAGTTTCTTATAAGTCAAGTTAGAAGCAAAATGGCTGTTTTTTATCAGGAATTGATGGAATGAAAAAATCATAACAAGTCGTTTCACTGGACTCATTTCACTCGTCGGTGAACTCTGCGTTGGGCAACGTAGAAAGGAACCCTCATGAAGAAAACGATTTTGTGCCAGCTATTCGGCTTTGGCTCTTCCCCAAAGAAACTACTTTCAGTGCTTGAACAAGAAAGAGTTGTCGTTCTTGACGAAGGTATAAACGGCTGGTTCGTGACAAAGCACGTTAATGGCCCGGGAAGCGCATTGTTAGAGGATTTTGCCTCTATATCGTCCCAACCGCTCTCTTTTACACTTTTTAGACCTTTCTTGAAAAAAGTCAATCTCTTGCTTGTTCATCATGTGCTGAATCATATCTCATTCATGAATTTAGATGTGAATATGATCATCATGCCGTGCGGCATGAAATCCCTGAAACCGGACTTTTGGCAAATCAGTATCCCCTCTGATCTTCAGATGAGGTTCTATCAGAATTTTCTGAATCTCAGGCTCTGCAATCAATGCTTTCAACAAGGCTTCTGTTCGTTATGGATCGACTTCGGCAAACGCAAATAGGGGTTGAAGCCACTCACCCATCGTAACCAACTCTGCTTCCCGTGACACGGTTGAATTTCAGAGGGCTTTGGGGGTTCATATGCCCAATACCCAATCGGTGATGGTGTCGTGTTCACGGGTTGTTTGCTCGTGGCATGACGGTAATAATACGTCAAATCAAGTTTTTTCCCATCGTGATGACTCAGATGAGGGAGTAACGGAAATCTATTGAGAAACGGAAGATTTCCATCAAGTTAGGTCACGGTTGTTCCTGGATAATGCGTTGACATCTTCCTGGCAATCCGCTCAAGCACAGTACGGACTGTCTGTCTGACATCATTTCTTGCCAACAGGCAATATCCGAGATTCGCTGGCTGTAATGGGAAGTCAGGTGTTGCAAACTAGGGCAATGGAACTCGTCCGCCGAACGGGGCAAGTATTGGCATGATCACAAGAATACTGACGAGATAGAGGAGAAGGAAACAGAGGATTTTTATGCCTTGTCTCGCGATATGATGCTGAATATGGAGCCGATCAAGGAAGGGTAAACTTACCCAGATGATGAGTCCTCCAACTTGCGTGATGATCGTCAGGATGCTCATGACAAGGAACAGTCCGATGCTCAATTTCCAACGGTGTTTGAGATAGAACAGAGGACCAAGCATGAGTCTATGAAGGAATCGTGTCATCGCGATTGTATGACTATTGAGAACGATATGTGTTTATAGCTTTGTCGTATCATGTGATGTGTACGACCGCAACGCCCAGCGTCTGGTGAGGTGGTCAAGTAAAATCGGACACTTTTCTTAGGCTGCTTCTTTGAGCTTTATCTCTTTCTCGAAATCATTTGGGCAGAGAGAGCTCAGATATGAGTGACGCCTCTTGCTGTTGTAAAACATCTCGATATAATCAATCACATCTCGCTTCGCTTCCTCGCGGGTAAGGTAACTGGAGCCAAATACTCGTTCAGTTTTTAGACTCCCAAAGCAATCCTCTGCCACGCTGTTGTCCTAACAATGACCTTGACGGCTCTTGCTGCTCTTCATTTGGTTTTTTCTCAGAAATTTCTGAAAATCTTTACGGCAATAGTGACTGCCACGATCAGAATGAAAAAGCCGATTGGGCAACGGCCGTCGTCGCCAAATTGCTACTTGCAAAGCATTCCCCACAAGCTTCCTGCCCATCCGCTTACTCAGTGACCAACCGACAACCTCCCGAGAAAACAAATCGATAATAACAGCCAAGTACAGCCAGCCTTCAGCCGTCCAAAGATACGTGATGTCTGAGCAATATATCCTGTCCGGTGCGGATAGTGTAACATGACGTTGTAAGAGATTCGGAGCGACTGGAAAGTTCAGTGTCCTATCTGTCATTGCGTTGAAACGCTTCTTCTGTTTTGCTCTTACCTTTGCCATCCGCCAACCGCACCAGAGGAGTCGCTTTTGCTCAACCACATGGTTTACCTGCCGCCGTCAATTCTTTTGAGATCCGCCTGGCACCATAGCAAACTCTGATGTGAATGTGAATAGCGTTTACTTATGGAATCAAGCGATCACGCTCTTGATCTTGTTTTGATTTGTCTCTTGAACACCAGGAATACAAGCCACTTCTGCTCACTTGCATTACTGTGCACAATACGGAGATTGGGTAGACCTTCTTCTCGGTATCGATCAACTGATACCTCACTCCTGGTCCTTGGCGAAGAAGGCCGCTGCCTTTTTTAAGATCTCTTGCTCCATCTTCAACTACTTATTTTCTTTGCAAAGACGTCTGCGTTCTGCTTGCATTGCTGACGTGTTTCCTGATGTTGTGCCATGGCCTCATGAATGCTCAGCAGCTTTCTTCCATCTGCTGAGTACGTTTGCATTTCTTCCGAGATTTCTGGACGCCTCGGCAAGAGAATAGCCTTGTTCCGTCATGAGCTTGACTGTCTCATTTTTGAATTCAGCACTGTCATTTCGTCTGAATCTTGTGCTCATGGATAACCTCCTTTAAGAATTGATATTTCACTCTTAAGAAAGTGTCCATTAATTTCCTACCACTTTTAAAGAATAGTGGAAAAATATTGATAACGGACTTAAACGAACATAATAATCAATTTTTTCGTGAAGAGCATCATTATAGATGGTTGGGTTTTAAAAGGATCGATGTTAAGACTTGGTTGAAGAATGCAGGTTCGGCTGGCCATTCTGCAACAGAGGAACAGCAATCCGCATGCCGAGTCTCAAATCCTCGGAAAATATGCTTCACAAAACCGTTGCTTCCCTTGCGAGGCCTTTGCTGAGACCTGCACATCCTCAATGAAGAGTTGCTTCCCCTCAGTCGAGAAAAAGACTTCATAGCCCGATTCACTCGGTTTCCCATGTTTTCCCCGTTGAAACTGGGCCTCAGGATCGCCCGCCGACCAGCAATCTTCAACGGGTTTCAGTTCCTGAACTCTTCGGGTATCCAAGCGGCAGTATCAGCGGCGTAGGTCGTCTTCGTCAGCTCGACTGGGGGCGTATTAAGCGGCGATCTACCTCAAGCTGCTGGGCGTAAAATGCTTTGAGTTTCTCCGAAAGTGCGGCCTGAATCACGGAAAGAGCTCCTTGATTCGTCGCAGCTCCTCAATGAGTGGTAAGACTCGATACACCTGTTCACTCACCCAATCCAACTTGCCGTCTCGACGTCGTAACATCCACACTCCTCATACAAGAATCATATCAAAAAAATCGCAATATATTGTAAAATAATAATTTATTGGCGAAATATGTCAAGAAAATTCATATGCCCTGTACAAAAAATTGATAGTGTGTAAATCCCACTGCAAAGCATGGTCCTGAATGTATATAAAATCATGTTTATAGACTTTTATCACAACCTCCTATAGTGATTCTAAATCAGTTGTGTCACCCGTTTCCACGCATATTGGCGATTAAAAACACAACTCATCCACTATACCTACTATATAACGTCGTCTGAAGGGATGATTTCATATACGATGCCCTTGCAACAAGGGTTTATTCACCTCAGCGCCTCTCTGAGCCCCTTTTTCGGAAAGTATTCAGAGAGGCGTGTTATCCGTCACAACAAACACACATCAAGGGAGGCGCATTATTTTCCAAGCTCTTCCAGCGTATTGACCAGCGCCCAATAATTCTCCATGGGAGTATCTAATTGAATGTGATGGGTTGGTGCGCATATCCAGCCACCGCCTGCGCCTATGGTGTTGGAACGTTCCAGAACTTCATTTCGAACGTCTTCTGGCTTGCCAAAGGGCAGTGTCGATTGCACGTCAATAGCCCCGAAGAAGCAGAGCTTATCGCCAAAATCGCGTTTCAACTGGGCCGGGTCCATGCTTTCAGCCTGAATCGGATTCAGGACATCCAGGCCAATTTCAATCAGGTCCGGAATAATGGGGACGTTAAACCCGTCGGTATGATAGGCCACGGTAATATCAGGGTTGATGGCTTTCAGCTCTGAAATAATGGTAGCCATCCGGGGCTTGAAAAACTTCCTCCACATGCGGGGTGACATAATCATCTTTTCCTGCGCCCCCATGTCATCGCCTAACCAGACCATATCCACGCCCATTTCGGCCATATTTTTTACCACGCTCAAGTGATAGTTGTAGGCAATATCCAAGACCCGATTGGCCAGATCCGGGTCGGTGGCCAGATCCATCATCAGTCTTTCAAGACCTCGCAAGGCCCAGGCGGTTTCGTAGATCGTACAGTGGTTACGGCCGATGATGTAGTACTCGTCTTTATAGTCTTCAATCAGGCGTTTCAAATTGTCATACAATTCCGGACGGTTCGGGTCCGGAGCCCGATAACTGTCGATGGCGCCGTCATCGGCTAAAGGCCCCTGACCAATATTGGTATAATAGCCTTTGCCGAACGGCGTCTCATATTCGTCCGTAATCCAGGATACGCCCCACTCATCGACATATGGGGTAGTATCGAGGTAATAATTCGCCACCCAGCCAATAGCACATTGCAACGCATCGTGGCCTGTGCGGATTTCAAGTTCATAACCATTCCAACGAGCGCTATGCGGGTCGTGCGGGGCAGCCTGTCCAACATTTAATTCCTTGCGCAACCGTTCGGCAAATTCCGGCGTAAAGGTCGCCTGGAAGGGCGGACGATCCGGTTGTTCATGATTCAGAGCTGTGATCACACGTTCTCGATGTTTCATAGTGGTATACTCCTGTATATTCCCTGCAGAGACAAGCCTGTAGACAGCCTCACACCACCTACCTGCCAGTATATCACCTGCGATAAAGTGTTGTGGTGAGATTTACTCAAATATTTCAGGCACTCGCAATGTTACGGTTGTGCCTTTCCCTCGCGTACTTTGGATGGAGAGACCATAGGCTTCGCCAAACAAAATACGGATGCGGTCGTGCACATTGTGCAATCCGATTTTGTTGAAGGTTCGTCGGCGTTCCGATGCCGGCAAGTCTTGAAACCTCTCAACGGGTTCCATTCCAACCCCGTTATCTTTCACCATGATGCAGATCTCTCCCTGTTCATCCTGTTGAATGATGATGTCGATTTTGCCCGGAATATCCAGTGGCTCGATGCCATGAAAAATGGCATTTTCCACAATCGGCTGCAAAATCAGCTTAGGAATCCTCGCCTGCCGAATTCCCGGTTGAACATGGTACTGCGCGGAAAAATCTTCTCCGTATCGTAAACGTTGAATGTCCAGAAAATACTCAACCAGAGCCAGTTCCTCATCAATAGGAATGCATTCCTGCACGCCTGAGAGGGCAGCGCGCAAAAGCGCATTCAGTGAAACGATGCTAGCATGTATGTCGGTCTGTTCCGCTTTTTCAGCAAGATAGCCGATGGCATTCAAGGTATTATGTAAAAAGTGGGGATTGATTTGCGCCTGTAAAGAATCCAACTCGTATTGCAGCGAATTCAGTTCTGCCTCGCGTCTTTCCTGCTGCTCTTGGTAGATATCGGCAATCAATCTTTTGAGATTGCCGATCATCGCATTGAATTGATCGACCAGATAACGAATTTCGCCATCGGCTTTTATGTGAAGAGATTCCGGAAGTCCCTGCGTTTCGATAGCCTTCATTGCGTTGCTAAGCTGAAAAATCGGCCTGGTTATCGAGTTGGCAAGATACGCATTGAGAGCCACTGATACGAGTAATACAACGATACCCGCCAACACCACATAGCCAATCAACAGTTTCACTTCACGAGTGACATCATCAAATGCCACCACGCCCCAAAACGTCCAATCAACCCCGACTAAAGGACGGGCATAGCACAAAAACCTTTCTCCGCCGATGTTCACGAGCGTACCGGGTTGTTGTTCCTGTCGTTCGCTCCTGCGTTGGCGCTGCGCCGCGTCAATGGCTGTCCCGGAAGAATAAATTGTCTCCTGACGGGCATTGACAAGCGTCAAACCGCTGAACACCTTTGTTGTATCCTGTTGCAAAGACTGAAACAGGATATTGGTTCGCATGACAGTCAATAGATATCCGATGGATTCTAAGAATGCGTCATCTAACAGCCGGTTATACAACACCGCCGTCAATTTGTCCTGCAGATAGGCGTCCGGAGGGGCCTTAGGAAACAACGACGGTTGCGAAAAGTAATATGATAGATCATTTTGTATAAAATACAAAAAATCCGGATGCTGCCGGATAGCGTCGGCATACAGCGAATGACCATAGACATCATCGTAAATAGTGCCGTCAGGCGCCATCAAGATCATGCGGCTAATTAAATAATCTTTTGATTTCGCCCCATAATATACAGATAACGTCGTAGTGGCAGCCGCATTCGCCTCGAATGGTGATACTGTTCCTGTCAGAATCTTACGAATCTGCGGATTTCGTCGAATATCCTCGCTGATTTCGCGGACGTTGGACAAACGCTCCTCAATATCTTTAGCAATCAATTCCATCTGTTGACCAACAAGATCACTGGTACGCTCAATCAGTTTTCTCGTGAATAGATACGAAACCAGCGACAACATGATAACGACCGCTATAATAATAAGCAGCGAATACGATATAATCAGGCGTTTTAAAAGACGCCTATTTCCAAACAATAGCATGCTCATGCACACGTTTTCCACAGGCCGTTACAAAAATGATATAATAGGGAAGATTCTCTCTCTGGCACAACCACAACAGTACGGACGATCTCTGTCAAGACATTGAAGCATCATGCCGACATATTGCTCCGGTTCAAACTCTGACAGGGTCGCTGAAACCCTGCCAGGCTCTTCACGTCATCATTTCATCACATCCTGATAATTCTCCCGCGTCACAATAGTTCCGGGTACTGTGGTGTTCATCGGGATTTCTGTGCCGCTTGTGACGAAATTATACAAGTGTTCCAAGCCGATCGCGCCGTGCTTGGCGGAATCAAGATAGATAGAAGCTTTGAAGGCGGTTTCTGTCGTCTTTTCAAACTCTCCCTTTGCCAGTCCGGCGCCAAGGCCGCACCCGATGGCGCCACCGTCTTTCCCGGCTTGTTCTAGGGCCCGTACTGCTCCGACCACACCTTCGTCATTGCAGGCGTAAATCAGCCAGTGAGTTACATCCGGATGCTGCGTCAACAAGCTCTGCATGGCTTCAAAGGAGCCTACAGCATCGGTATTCTTATAGTGAATTGGATAAAACATGTCCGCGTTCAACCCTTCGGCCTGTTCCAGCAGGGCTTTGCGGCTATTATCAGTCCGGTCTTTGCAGACAGAGAGGGTATCAAAGGTCATCGCGGCAATTCCGACTTTTTTCTCAAGCTCGTGCAGCCAGCCGGCGCTGTTGAGTTGTTCGGCCAGCCAGGTCCCGACCTGGTATCCAATATCTTTGGTATCCATGCCGACATACGGCGCAATGGGTGTGCCATTTTGATCAATCAGCACATCATCAATCGCCAGCATTGGGATTCCGGCCGCATTCGCCTTGGCCAGCACGGCTTTGCTCATTTTTTGATCTGGTATCACAATGGCAATCCCACTGACACCCTGCGCAATCGCGGTATCCACATTGGTCAGGCAGACATTGGGGTCCATTTTGTTATCCATCACAAGGGCTTTGACGCCGAGTTCCTCGGCGCGGTGTTCGAAACCTTTGGCTTCTACTTGAAACCAGGGTTCATCTGCCCGTTTGACCATAATGGCAAAGGTTTTTGTCTCATCAGCGCCCACCTCATCTGCATACGATACGAAAAAGACAACCACAACCAGCAGACATGTAACAGCAAACATTTTTAGTGTAGAGATGTTCATAGTGTTTTCTCCTTGACAGTACTTACGTTTCGTAAAATGTGTTGTGAGAACATCATGTGTTCAGGATTTTCAGGCAGACAGCTTTTCCAATGCCCGATCATCCTTCTTTCGTGGAGAGCCTTTCCCAAAGAAGGTTCTCCACATCTTCAAAGACTTACCACTTCTGCTGCATAGATATACCGCGGTTCATCACCTCCTTTCTCGTCACTTCCCCCCTTAGTCTTTCTTACGATGTCGGAGTTGGTCGAATGTCACGGCAGCCAACAACAGCATGCCACTGGCGATATATTGATAAAAAGCGTCAACATTCAGTAACAGCAACCCGTTTCTGAACACCGTCATAATCATGACCCCCAGAATGGTACCTGCCATCGACCCCTCACCACCGGTTAAGGCTGTGCCCCCCAATACGACGGCCGTCACCACATCAAGCTCAAGTCCTGACGCCGCTGTCGGCTGCCCCGATGTCATACGGCCGGCAAGAATAATTCCGCTCAACGTGGCCATCAGGCCTGAAATGATATAGATGGCGTAAGAATAGCGCCGGATAGTGACGCCGCAGAGACGCGCCGCCTCCTTGTTTCCGCCGATAACATACAAATTCCTGCCAAAGACAGTCTTTGTCAAAATGATGTAAAACACGAGAAATGTGGCGATTAGCACGAGAATCGGGTTCTGAATTCCGAACAAACAGCCTGTGCCAATCTTATAGAAGGCTTCATTCTGGATATAAACCGCGCTACCTCCGCTGACAATATAGGCCGCGCCTCGAAAGACCATCATTGTCCCCAGAGTCGTAATCAATGGATTCACGCCAATGGTTGTAATAAAGAATCCGTTGATTGCCCCGAAGCAACAGCCGACAAGCAAGGTCAGCATAATTGCCGGGGCCGGGGCCAATCCCTGATTAACGAGCATCGCGACGGTTGTTCCGGCCAGGGCAACGACAGAGCCCACCGACAGATCGATCCCGGCCGACAGAATAACAAACGTCATGCCCGATGAAACCACCCCAACTAATGATGCGCTCAACAGAATATTCACCAGATTCTGCTGTTTCAGAAACACCGGAGAAAGGAAAGAAAGGATCACGCAAATCACGGCGAAAACGATCAATAAACCGAGCTTATCACCAACAAAAGACAGTGAAATTTTCTTGTCTTGAGAGTGTGTTCGGTCTTGAAAGACGTTAGTAGAAGCATTCATTGTGGTATCCCCTCCATAAGTCGTTAATGGGTCATAGCAAGATCAAGGATTTTCTCTTCGCTGGCCTCTGCTCTGGTCAATTCCCCCGCGATCGTTCCGTGTCGCATCACCAGAATGCGATCGCTGATTCCAAGAATTTCAGGTAATTCCGAAGAGATCATAATGATTGACATTCCCTCGTGTTTCAGTCTGTTGATAATCTCGTAAATTTCTGTTTTTGCACCAACATCAATACCGCGTGTCGGCTCATCCAAAATCAACACTTTTGGTTTGCAGGCCAGCCATCGTGAAAGGACCGCCTTTTGTTGATTTCCTCCGCTGAGGTTCTTAATCGGTTCTTCAAGGTGCGGGGTTTTGATGCGTAAACTCTTTTGATAATCTGCGGCAACCGCCTGCTCTTGTCGGCGTTTGATAAATCCCAGGCGGCTCATGTGATGCAGGACGACGTTGCTGATATTTTCCCTGATCGGACGCTTCAGAATTAACGCCTGCTGTTTCCGGTCTTCCGGGCATAGCGCAATGCCCGCTTGAATCGCATCCTGAGGATGGGTAATAACAATTTTTTCGCCGTCTAAAAACATCTCGCCGCTTTCCAGCCTGTCGGCCCCGAACACGGCATGTGCAAGTTCCGAACGTCCGGCCCCAACCAGTCCGGCAATGCCGAGGATCTCGGATTTCTTCACTGAGAAACTGACATTGTGCAGGTGCTTATTGGTGAGATTGCGGACTGAGAAACATTCCTCGCCGGACGGCCCTCCGGGAACATATGCAAATACGGTACTGATGTCACGCCCCGTCATCATGCGGATTAACTCGGTCCGCGTCGTCTCGCGGGCATCGACAGTTCCCATATATCGACCATCTTTGAGCACCGCTACGTTATCAGCCAACTCAAAAATTTCATTCATGCGATGTGAAACATATACAATAGTCACCCCTTCCCCTTTCAGTTTTTTGATGATTCTGAAGAGCACCTCGATCTCTTTACCCGATAGCGACGCAGTTGGCTCATCAAACGCCATCACCCGGACATTGCGATGGTAGTCCTTGGCGATCTCCACCATTTGCTGCTGTGCCACGCTCAGGTGCTTGACCTGAACTTTAGGAGAACACTCAAGGCCAATTTCGGCCAGCAATTTTTCGGCCTTACGATACAGAACGTCCCATTTTACAAAACTTTTTATATGCGGAAGCTCTCCGATAAACAGGTTTTCCGCCACGCTCAAGTACGGCACAACATGCCGTTCCTGATACAAGATACTGATGCCTTTATCCAACGCATCTTTTGGGTTGGCAAAGTGCTGAACCTTGCCATCCAGAATGATGTCGCCTGTGTTCGGATGATAATCGCCGTTTAAGATTTTCAACAGCGTCGATTTCCCTGCTCCGTTTTCTCCAACCAGAGCGAGAATTTCTCCCGGGCAGGCTTTGAATGTGATTCCTTCAAGGGCTTTGACGCCTGGAAAGGTCTTGGTAATATTGTTGAATTCAAGTTGATAACCACCCATAATCTTCCTATCTGATCTGTGTGCAAATCATGGGTATTCACTATCGGGAACCGCTTTTGGGGCGGTTTCAACCCTCTGTTGCAAATCGCCTTGAATTACACAGGTCCGATTGATACCAGACATACCTGGAGAGGCGCCATTCACCTGATATGTCTGTTAATACGCCCACATACACAGCCTCTTACAAAGACATGAAACATATATTTTTCTGCGATATGCCGCCGGAACGCCGTCTTTACAGGGGCTGCGTCATATTTTTTGAATAGCGTCATGCCCTGTCAACAGCTTAGTCTGTGTCAAACTCTGGAATTGTGATAGCTACTGTATATGGTATTCCCGGAAAAATTAACTTTTTCCCGGAAAAATTAATATAACTAATTGATTTTAAATAGCTTATGGTGATAATCAAAATTCCTAATCATTCTGTCAAGAATTTTTTTAACATTTGCAGGATGAGAAATTTGGGAGTTGCAAAAACTCCTTCGCTCTGGAAAGATGAAAACGATGGAGCCCGAGAACTTTGTGATGCGTGGTCGAATTCAGAGTGACAAACGAAGAATCAATTTGCAGTGATAAATTCGGAAGGTATACTGCCGGTTATACGTTTGAAGGCGTTACAGAATTGATCGTAGGTTCTGAAGCCGACCATTCGGCCGATTTCGTAAATTTTATAGGACGGTTCGACCATAAGCTGTTTGGCTTTTTCAATGCGATAGCGAGTCAGGTAGTCGTAATACGTAATACCCAGTTCCTGCTTAAAAAGACGGCTAAAATAGACTTTATGCGCGCCTGTCGTCGCGGCGATACCGTCTAATGTCAGATCCTCAGCATAATGTTCGTGAATGGTCGCCAACGCCTTTCTGATCTTTTTATTCGTGGTAAGTTGGTCAATCCGCTCAGAACTTATCTGAGCAAGCTTGCGGAAAGCCTGTTCAAACCAGGCAGATATGTCGTGAACGGTTTCCAGAGCGTCCAGTTGCTCAAAGGGGACATAATTACACCCGAATATGTCACGAAGAGGACGATTTGTCTGTTGACAATATTGTAGCAGGATTGTTATGAGTTGTGCATTCACATACTTGACATAGTGATAGTGAAGCATTCCGCTAAAATTTGGAGCATATAAGGCCTTAATTCCGGCAAACACCCTTTCTATATCATTTGTCGTAACAGCGGTGCGGAGGGCGTCGATTTTTACTTCAATCTGCGTAGGTTTCAAAAACACCATCTGCTGAATTGTATGAGTATGGATAACCCGTCCTTTTCCTAGAAATATTCGATAGCGCACTGCCTCCTCTGCCTGCTTATACGCTGTTTTTAACGCCGAGAATGTCAAAAACCCCGCACTCACTCCACTGGTCAACGAACATGCGCAACTCTCTGAAATTACCCCATGAGCCGTACCGATCGCACTGGCGGCCTCTTCAGTAATTGTCCTGGCACCAGCCATGCCTAGCAGCACAAGATATTCCCCGGGACAAGGGTAGGCGACCGTGGCCTGAAAGTTTCGTTCGAATTCCTGAATCATCCTGATACGGAGAGCATGAGGATGTGCCGAATGATCAGCGTTCGACAAATCTGTAAGCTGCGCATGCTCATCAAGCACAATTTTCAGCAGCCAAAACATCTGCCCCGTCTGATGGAATGCATGAAGTGCCTGAAGGGCGGAACGCTTTCCCCTCAGCGCATCTACCAAATTGCGGGCCTGCTGAAGACCTTTATCCTCAGCAACCTGTATTCTGCCGACAGGTTCGCTCACACCGGTTTGCAGGGCGAATTTCTTTTGGATGCCGACGAGGACAGAAAGCACTTCATCTGGGCTGACAAAATCTTTTACCACATAACCGTCCACTCCTAATCGGATGGCCTCTTTGGCATAGTGAAAATTTTCATGACAACTAAGAATCACTGTCCGTACGGCAGGATTGGTCGCTTTGATTTTGGCCAGCATTAGCAAACCATTCATGATGGGCATCTGAATATCGGTAATAATAATATCAGGGTGCCATTTGCAGAAGGCGTCATACCCTTCTGCCCCATTTCGCGCTGCCTCCACAATTTGAAAACCGTAGTTTTCCCATTGCAGAAGCCTTAGTATTTTTTCTCTGGCTAGTTTCTCATCTTCAACAATCAAAATTTTGAGCAAACTCATATGATTACCATGAAGGTCATGCAATTTAAGTCGCTTTATTACGGCAACAATACCAGCATTAAGGTTTTCCTATGTGTAAAGATGTGTCAAGTAGATTTTCTGTGTATTGGCAGAAGCTCATTAATCACTTCTTTGCACATAGATAATCGTCGGATTCGAAATCAGACAGTTATCATCAAAAAACGTTAGCAAACATAGGAGCAGATGGAGTAACATTTATCTAATGCTCTTATAATAAAGTTCTCGGCTAACAATAGCATAGAGAGCGACTTGAGGGACGCGGCGCAATTTTCAGCAAAGTACTTCCTTCCGGTGAGGTTTCGTGGTGATGTCTTGTTTTGTGCCCGCGTGGAGGTTTGACGATAAGGTCATGGAAACAAGTTCCAAGCGGCTGAAGCGGCGCAGTCAACGCAGAAGTTATAGCTGGGAAGATTAAGGGCCTGCTGTCGTACATTCCCCTTGCAAAGCCGAGCATCACCGAGTCGAAACGTCCGCGCTGGGTGGCCTGGTGAGGCAAACCGTCACGGAAGCAAGTCCAAGCGGGGGGCTTTGTGAGGGACACGTAGGGATCTGTGCGGGGGGAGACGGGCGACTGGCTTTCCTACCAAGACGCAAGGTTTATGCATGGGTGTATTTACATAAGAACGCCCTTTTCCTCTACAGAACGTATTTTTTCATCTTTCCTCCTCTCCGATGTTCTTGTGTGCAACGATCTCATAAGTGAAGAGGCCGCTACTGCCCGTGCGCCATCAAGTTCGATAGGATCGTGACACCACTGTTCAGGGCGCACAGGCTGGAGAACAGGCCACGCAGCTTCGTCACATCTTGAGTGTGTTCGGTTGCGCTTCGCGCCACCGGCCTCTGATGCGTCACAGGTATTGCCCCTCATTCATGTTAGGGAGAGAAATCTCATCCTGGACTGGTGATGGCGACATCATGAAACATCATCTTTCTCCATATATTCTGAAATGGCTTGTGAGAGAGGCAAAATCAAGAAAAGTGCGGAAGGATTAGATCGCATGTATGCCGCCTAATACACCCCTAAAAATTTTGACAATTGTTGCAGATCTGCATCATAATGCCGGGATTTCCGGGAAAAAATGTCATTTTTGCAATATCTTCCTGGACAAGGGTGAGATAAGATCGCATTATTAAAGCCTACTACTCGTTAGCCCGCTCTGTAGCAAATAAAGTAAGTTGAAACCATATATACCACATACTGAAATCTTGTATGATGACATATTGATTGAATTCGCAGAAATGATCGAAATGATATTCGTGAGAAGGAATTTCCTTGACCACATCAATGTCATACGCCCCAGATGAAAAAGCACATCACATTCTTCATAAGAAGGAGAATAGACGCATGAGGAAAAAAGGGAGAGAAAGGTGAAAGAGTGTATGGTAACACTCCACATGACATCAGATCAACAACAGGTGTTTCCCATTATTCAATCCGCCATCGTCGCAAAAATAAAACGCATTGAAAGTGGACTACGGAAAACCGAGCAGGACATTCAACAAGTTGAAACGAAATACCATATCCCGTCAGAACAATTTTTGGACGACTATACGGCCGAGGATCTGGAGGGGGCGTCGAGGAATATGTCAGTTGGATGGGAGAATTGAAACTTCGACAAGCTCTTTGGGAAGAATTACACCTCTTGCAACATATTAAATATGTTACTCAAGGAGTCTCTCACTGACATTCACAGCGCAATTGGGGAATGCAGTCAAACAGTCGTCTGAGGGCAGCATAGACTTTCGAACGGAAAACATCGGACTGGTGAAAGGTGTGCTTGACTTTCTTGATGGCTCACAACTCTTGTTTAAAGAGTATCTTGATCTCCGCTACCGTCTCGACACAAAGATGTATTCATTTCATGATCAGGATGGTCAAGCAATATGACGTTTTCGATATGACAATGCCGATCATAAACCTCCCCTTGGCTTTCATGATCATAAACATACTCCTGGGGAGACACATCCGTCAGCCATTCCCAATTTGCAAGATGTGTTGGACGAAATTGTCAATACCTATTTAGCGGACTGATAGGGCAATAAAAAATATAAATCCTCTTAATATAAGGCGAATTGGGCTAACAATACTGTTGCAGCCGACCTCGAAAGCGCGGCGCAATGTCAGCGCTATACTCCGCTGTTATGGTTCCGTGCCAGTTCAGCCTTCCTTACTTCCAGTGAAGGGCGCTTTCGGTCGGCTGAAAAGCGGCGTTATTTATAGAAGCCAAAAAAAGACGACGGAATAATTTTCATATGAGTATATTGGTACTTATAGATACCACTATAAAAATCGGGCTAGTACCGTGTAACATGTATAAATTCGGATAGAGCTTCTTGAGCGTTATCCGAGCATCTTTTGTTGTCAACTGCCAATTAATTGGTTTGGGTCTCTTATTTCTTTGTTTTTCCCACACTGCGACTTCCGCTTGCCCTGTTGCCCTATCAGACATTCGGCGGGCGATCAAGGCATTGATCCTTAAGGGCACTAAGCTCAATTTCAGCAATAGTGAGCCAACTGCCATGCTTAGGAGTGAAATGCGTTTCCATTCGCTCTGCAAACCACCTTACCTCGGCGGGTGGAAAGGCCTCATATCATGATGCAATCGTATGGGTGTTCAAATTATCCATAACTAACCGAACTCTTTTCGCTTCAGGATAGCGCACATCAAGCATGTCCTGTATCTGGTGTGCCCAGTCTTTTCTGGTTCTCCTTTCCGTCATAGCCACATGCCTTTTTCCAGCCAAAGGTTCAACCTCCATAAAAACCTATACAACCCATTTCTTCCAGATTCATTGTCACTGCGTGCTGGCTTACCAGGCTTGTAAGGGAGTGGGGTTCGCACTTCACACCGACCAGTTGTTTGCAAGATTCCTCCATGCACACTCCTGGAAAATCCTGGTCATATGGAAGGTGGTATACCTCAAGGACATCTTCCATCGCCGCGACACATGCTGCATGTTCCTTTGGAGAAATTTTCCAATAGTTTTTCAAATAAGGCGTACATTCTTTTTTTACTATTCGTTGTCGCGTCATGTGCGAAACTGATGATGTCAAATCACGTTCAACGGCTTTTTCTGCCAGCAATCTGACAGTCCAACGACGATAACCTTTTGGGGCATCTGAACAGGTCAAAGCGACAATTTGTGCCTCAAATTGCCCGTCAAACATAATTTTACGTGGTGGTCTTATCCGTGACTTGCGAACAAGTGCGCTGCCTCAACCCCCTGTTGAACAACACGCTTTTCTCAATGCTCAATGGTACGACTACTCATGCCGAGTGCTTTGGCCACATCAGCAATTTTCCATGCCGGTCCATCTGGAGAAGCGTCACAGGGAAGCAACGCTCGGGCATGGATGAATTTTTTGGCAGGTGTCTTGCCGTTTCGGATGAACACCTCAAGTTCTTTGCGCTCCTCAGTGGTTCATGTCACTCGATACCGTGGTGACAGAGCGACCTCCTGGTCATGGTTGCCCTTAGTATACACGATACGGCACATATACGAAATATTATATGTTACATAGTACTAGTTCTTGGAGGACTCCTCGGATGCGAACTCTTCGAATCCAGTGAAGAGTTCACTCCCACAGCTCCACTTTCTGCCGATCAACTGACGAATTATTGATCAAATCCCGTCGAAAGCGATTAGATCGGGGCTTATGTGCATGAACGTTAATTGATCTTCTGGCAGCAAATTTGACTGGCAAGTCAGAAAGACCTGAAAGGGGTTTAAATCCTTTCAGGTCTTTCTGACAGACTCTTAGTAACACTGCTCCGCAAAGACGCGGACATGCTGCTGCGCCAGTTCTTCATCATTCGGAATGCCGGTCACGTTCTGGCGGC
>PDWJ01000430.1_pt1 | contig 65890 bp, 40 predicted proteins | sample 1430881 | NCBI WGS metagenome assembly PDWJ01 (sample SAMN01162460, study PRJNA174530) | Oral metagenome, whole genome shotgun sequencing project. | biome: Marine environment; feature: Marine mammal; material: Swab sample of the gingival sulcus; isolation source: swab sample of gingival sulcus... | reverse complement strand
ACCAAACATCTCCTCCTGGGTGTGTCTTTTAATTGTACGCATGCGCCAAACCTACGCACTCACCGGCTAAACTGAAAGATGGGTTGCTAGGACGGATACGTTTAACGGATACGCATTTACATGGTTGGGAATTCACAAGAAGGTTGCTTGCAGCGAGGGCTCAGGTGGTTTGAGACTTGACTGTCTGAGAAATACAAATATCACGTAGTCAGGGGTTTATGAACAGGCGACTTGCGGAATCTGAAATTGTGAAAAATATGAAGATCATAAACTGGGGTTTCCATATGCAATCCTATTTCCGCAGCATAGTCATCTCGGGAAGGACAATTAACAGTTCTTTTTCCAGCTTGGAATTGTACCAATAGACTGCGAATGAGATTTTGGCCGATGAGGCGCTATAGCCTTTTTTCTCTAAGTGTCTAATTTTACTTTCGAATTTCTTCGAATATTTGGCTACAGGATGCCCGTTCGTATCGTTGAACCCTTTTTCATTAACCGATATCAGGTCTCCGCTTTTCAGTTTGTTGATTCGATGTTGAACGAATTCGAAATACCCCAGGTTTAAATCCTTATGGGATAGTTGGAGAACAATCCTTTCCGGCGGATTAAATCTTTTCTTAATTGAAAGATGTTCTATGTTTCTTGCCTGTATATCACGTAAATAAGTTCCATTGTAGTGGACAAACAGGTTTTTTCTGGCCCGGGTCATGGCAACATACAACAGCCGTTTTTTCTCGTCAGTTGAGATGTCGTAATTTTTTAACAGGATGAAGACATTGTCAAATTCCCTCCCCTTGGCTTTGTGCATTGTGGAAACCAGGATGGTTTCGCTGTCGACCCGGATAAAGTCTTCCGGTTTTGATTCTCCAATATAATCTTCGAGATCGGATATATATTTTGTTTTGGGATAGGTCTGGCGAAAAGATCTGAGAATAGCCAGGCATATTTCCAGATTTGGACTGTAAGAAAACTTGTCTTTTAAGCGTTTTTCAGTATTTGTCAAATCCTCTTCCAAGATGGTACTAGCCATCGGATCCGATTTGAGATCTTCCAGCAGGTATCGAACTTCCTTTAAATGCAGGAGGTTGAATTCCTTGCGGCTTTGAATCAATTTTGCATTTAGTCCTTTGTCAACAAGTAGGCTTTGAGTAATCAGCGCATCATTATTTTCATAAGTCAGGATGCAGGAGGTCCCTGCAAGATCAGTTTTAAGCAGGTCTTCAACAAAGGGGGTGATCAATTCATCACCGGCATAACTACATATTTTAATCATCCCATCTTTGCGCTCAACAGGCACGATGTCGGAGACTTTTATGCGTTGTTCAATTTTTTTGACAAATTGATTGCTGAAATCGACCAGATTTGACTTGCTCCTGAAGTTTTCTATCAATTCATAGCTCTTTGCATTCTCGAGCTTTGAAAAATTCCTGAAGTATTGGGAATCGGAGCCTCTGAATTCGTAGATGTTTTGGTCATCGTCACCAACCGCAATCACCCTCATCTCGGGGTTTCGTTCTATCAGTTGAACAATTAACGCGTACTCATCAGCTATCATGTCCTGTGCTTCATCAATAATCAGCATCAGCTTAGTAATCTTTCCCGGTTCCACTTCGTTGTTTCTGATCTTCTCTACAGCCTTTTTGATAATCCCTTCAGCGCTTTCAATGTTTCCCTTTCGGCCCAGGAGGTCAAAGCAATAGGAATGGAAAGTCTTGATATCCACAAACAATGCTGCATTTCCAATAAGTTTGATCAATCTGGTTTTAAACTCTGTAACGGCTGCTCTGGAAAATGTCAACATGAGCAATTGCTCATGCTTTACGTCTTCCAGGTAGATGATGGATGCCAGTTTATGGACGAGCAATTTGGTTTTGCCACTTCCCGGTCCGGCAGCTACCTGAATATAGGGGGAATCTTTGTCCTTAATAATCGTTAGCTGACAGGGCGAAAGCTCTCCAAAGAGTTGCTTGAATTTTGCAGGAGTAATGCTTTGAGCAATATCATTTTTTCTGCTCCCTGGAAAATATTTATCTAAAAAGATATCGAAATCGCGCTCGAAATAGTCATCCACAAAGGCCAGCGCACCCTTATCATCGGCGATCATTTTTTTGGCATATTCACCAACTATATGTATTTGCTGAATCTTATGCTGATAATGGTTTTTTAAGGCCTTGTAATCTTCATCCTTAAACTGTTTTCGGGCATTCTTCTCCTTACGATGCACATTCAGTAGATTATAACTCACAAGGAATCCTCCGTCTATGTTCAACGATTCTATCCTGGATAAATAGAAAAGGGCTTCTTCAATATCAAAAACAGACACTTCATACTTATGAAGTAAATTTGAAGCGATGTACTTATCCTTTAACTCATGCACTGAAAATTCTACAGGAATATGGTTTGAATCCGATCGCTCCTGCTCTTGTTTTTCATTCGCCTTGTCTATCAAGTACTCAATAATAAATTTGGAAAGAGTATGCCTTTTCTCAATGGCCTCCAGCAGTTCCTTCTCGTCTTTTTTGAAACGAAGGGAAATCAGGTCTTGTGATCCTTCGATCCTTTCTTTGACAATCAGGTGCTTAACATGCCAGAAGTTTAAGATGATTTTAATGATATTCGGATTTGAAGGCAAGCCATCGTTTTGTAGTTGTTCATTGATCTCCTTGATGTGCTTGATTTTACTGCCGCCATTCAGGGTGCCCACCAATTCGTTTTCGACCAAAGAAAACTTCTTAAGCTTTTTCGAAGAACCAGACCTGGAATCATTTCGGTTGAAATGTGCGGCCAAGTCTTTAGTACTTGCAAGGATTTTCTCATCTATCAGCAGGGTGATTAATCTGAGCACATCTCTTTGGGGGATTCCCAGATGATCGGATATGTAATCAACTCTGGACTCGGCATATTCATCGGTATATACACTTCTGCTTCTGCTTGCGATTAGTTTTTTAATAATCCTTATTGCATTTACCTTTTCCTTATCAGAAAACCGGGAAGAAGCCCTGATTCGGGAAATGGCGTCGTCTGCATTCTTTGACAGGATACTGTCGGCATAAATACGGGGAGAATTGTTTGTCCTCTTAACGTAGCCTGCGACCTCCAATGCTGCGATCGCAGATTTCACCCTTGTTTCTATATCCTGGACCTGATCCTGCCATCCTGCTTTTCTTGCGATTTCAAGGGCGGAATTCGACAAATCGCTGCGAAACCTGGTCAAATCCTTAATGGCTTTCCAAATCTCCTGAATCTGCTTTTTGTCGATCTTGGTTTGATTCAACAATACAAAATGTTTCCCGATATCTTCTTCATTGAATAATATGTAGCAATCGGCTTGAATATCTGAACTCCTCCCGGCCCTCCCGGCTTCCTGAATATAGTTCTCCAGAGAATCGGATATATTATAGTGGACGACCAGGCCGACGTCTTTTTTATCAACTCCCATTCCAAAAGCAGAGGTAGCCACAATAATATCCAACTCCCCCTGCATGAATTGATTTTGATTTTGCGTCTTTTCATTGGCCTCCATCTTGCCATGAAAAGCCAATGCCCGGTACCCATCTCTTGAAAGATGCCGGGCGAGTTCCTCTGCCCTTTTTGTTCTTGAAACATATACAATGGTGGGGCATTGCTTTATATCAATCAGAGCTCTTAGCCTTTGATACTTCACGTCATCATTGTCACAGTTTACCACCTTATAATGCAGGTTCTTCCTGGATGTATTGGCAGAAAAAACCTCAAGGTCGATATCCAGCTTATCGCGAAAGTATGCTTGAATATCTTCAATGACCCGGGGTTTAGCTGTGGCTGTAAAGCAGGACACAGGGATAGAATCTTCCAGGTTCTTAGTCTTTTGCAGGCTTTGGATAAAATCCCCAATATAAAAGTAGTCGACTCTGAAATCATGTCCCCAGGATGAGAAGCAATGAGCCTCATCAATCACAAAGCGCGCAATATTCCTGCCCAAAAGCAACCTTTCAATCGTTTTTGACCTGAGTGCCTCAGGTGAGATATACAGGATGGATGCTGATCCGTCTTCAATTCGCTCAATGGATTTGCTCCGCTCTATCGGATCAAGTAATCCATTAATGGTAACGGCATCAGTTATTCCCTTTTTTTCAAGATTATCCACCTGGTCTTTCATCAAAGATTGCAGAGGGGAAATAACCACTGTAAGGGCATGTGCATTTTTTCCGGTCATTAGTGCCGGGACTTGAAAGGTCAATGATTTGCCTCCTCCTGTAGGGAATACTGCCAAAATGCTTTTGTTGTTTAGGGCAGCATTGACTGCTTTCTCCTGAAGAGCTTCGCCCTCAAACTCACGGAAAGCCTCAAATCCAAAAAATGTTTTCAGGCCAAGCCTTGCGTTAAAGGCTTTATTGCAATATGGACATCCCTGAATACAGGGGGTTGACCGCAACAGGAACATGATACGCTCTACCTCAGGATATTTGTGTAATACCCATCGGGGCGTCACTGAATTCGAATGCCCGCAATCTATCAGGGCAAGGGCGTATGCAAAGGCGATCGGGTGCTTCTTGCCTATTGTTACAAGATCCACATGATGGCAGATCTTGTCGGAATACAGCTCCAGCACATTTTTTGAAATGTCCTGCTCAACCTCGGCTTGTTGGGTAAAATCAAAAAATGAATCGAAATAAATGCTGTCTTTCAGAAGATCGACAAGAATCTCTCTGAGAGGAGCCCGCAGATTTAGGAAGGCCGTTATCTCATCAGAAAGAAGGTCTTTGGCTTTTTTTGCATCATTAACCGGGTTATTCAATTCATCGGTTTGTAGCTTATCATCCTTAACCAGTTCATGGTATGGTTTTCCTGGAAACAGAAGCGGGGAAAGATACAGTGTATCGATGAATCTGGAATTCTCGCAAAACTGTCTGTCAAGGGCATTATCCAAATGGTATAGGTCGTGATCAATGATGTTGTGACCACAGATGTATTTAACATCCTTTAAAAAGGCCTCTGCTTTGGCAATGGAACTGGTGTGAAGTATTTCTCCCTTGTCATTGACAATACCAATGTCGAGTATTCTATTTGTCTTGGCTTGAACCTCAGTATCTAGAAAAGCTATTTTGGGCATTCAAAGACTTGTAATAATTTAGTTTTAAGAATTTAACGAGCAATTTAGGGTTTTTGTAGCAGTTTTCTGAATATCTGATTTGGAATAGATGATTTGTGTTTTGTGTTCTGCGGTGTGTTTGTTTAATACGTGGTGGCGATAAAAAGATCTTTGTGAATGACATCAAAACAGTCGAACTCTCTTATTTACCGTTATAGCAGCAAATACGAAGGATCATGATTTCACTTCTATGAGAAATGGTAATAATTACCGCGATTCCGGTAAATATGTGCTAAATACTTGTTGAACTTAGGGGAAAGGCTTATTTTTACCGCTATACAGGTAAAAAAGATGCAGTCGCAGGATATAGGTGCTCTTATTAAAACACATCGAAAGGCAGCAAATCTAAGTCGTGTCGATTTGGCAGAGATAGCGGGAGTTGGCAAGACGGTTATCTATGATATTGAGAATGGTAAAGAGTCGGTTCGCTTAGATACTTTAATGAAAATCCTTAAAGTGCTAAACATAAAGCTACTACTAACTAGTCCACTTATGGTGAGTGAAAACGATACAGGAAATGAGAAAGGCTAAAGTATACCTTAATGGGGTTGAGGCTGGAATTCTAGGCGAAATAACCCTGTGTAAGGACTATGTATTCGAGTATCTTGAAGACTATCGTGGACTTCCGATTTCTCATACCATGCCTACTAACCAGCAGGTGTATAGCTTCGACAGTTTTCCACCATTTTTTGACGGGCTTCTTCCGGGAGGAATTATACGAATCCTGTCTCCGTCGATTCTCTTGATATTGTTGCTCCGGCAGATTCTCGTACCGTGGTGAGGTTGTCCGATGGCACCGAAGTTAGCCTGAACTATGGGAGCAGTCTTAAATACCCCCAGCACTTCTCAGGAGATATATGGGCTTTAAGCCTGAGGGGGGAGGCTTATTTTGACGTAGCCTCCGATTCCCGGATCCCATTTGTTGTAAACACGGGAAGGCTACACATCAAAGCATTGGGAACGATATTTAACGTTAGTGCTTATCCAGAAGATGATATTGTGGAAACGGCTCTCTTGGAAGGGAGGGTTGTTTTAGAGGAGACCAAGCCGGGAGAAAAAAACGAACCGATTGGGGCCATGGTACCGGGACAGTGTCTGAGCTATCACCTGAAATCGCTTAAGGTCACCTCTTGCAGAGGAAATGTCGACAAGTGTATTGCCTGGAAAGAGGGGAAGCTTGTTTTCGATAACGAGCCCATTACGGTTGTGGCAGAAAGACTCAGTCGGAAATTTTATGTGGACATTGAAGTGGCAGAAGAGATACAAGATTACTGCTACACGGCTACGTTTACCGACGATCCACTTTTGCTTATCCTCGATTTGATGTCGGCGGTTACGGACATAAGCTACGAGACCTTACCGCGAAGGAAACTAAGCGACGGTAGATTTTCAAAGAATAACTTCTATTACGACAGGGTTACGAAACACAACAAAGCTTATGGATCCGGACTTACTCTGTTGGGGCATGAGGCCAGGATCGCACCCTATCATGTTCTCTGGCCCATTCCATCGGATGTGATATTAGCCAATACTTTAGGAGTGATAAACCAGAATGAAGGTTACGTAGGAGCGGACAAGAATATTGCTCCCCTTGAAACCGTTCAGACTGTGGCTGATAATTAGGCCCGGAATTGGGTTGCCAAAGGATAAAAGTGATTTTACTACCGATCGTCTGTGTTTGAATTAATAAAAGAAGAATTCATGAGGACTCATATTTTTGTTTTAGGATTTAGTTTTATTTTGATTTCTGCTGTTTCTGCTCAGGATCAGGGCGCGTTTTCAGGTGTCGCCCGCAGGACATTTGCCGATTTGCTGCGGGTCTCCGCTGAGCCTCCGGGTGTTGAGGCGATTGTTCATAGCAGCAGAGAAGAAGAGGGGCTGATCATAGAGGACCTGTCCTGGAAGGCGGGAGATGGGAAGGTTGTGCCTGCCTTTGTCATACGAGGTGCCCATGTAAACAATCAACTTCCTGCAATTGTTTGCCTTCACGGCAGCAGTGCAAACCGGGATGCGATGGTGACCAAGTATTTCGGTCGTGCAGAGTGGCAGCGGTCAGAACAGGATCAGCCCCATACGAGATTGTTGGGGTGGGCCCGTGAGCTCTCGCGGCGGGGATATTTAGTTCTGGCACTCACACAACGGGGATTGGGTTCACGCAAGCCCTCCTCTGACATTGAGGGCAAGATACAACTGGTCAATGGTCGTACCGCCATGGGCGCAATTGTGGATGAAATTCGGCAGGGTGTTACCTACCTACAGGGCCGGCCCGATGTGGATCCACAACGCATCGGTGCTACCGGTATGTCTTTTGGCGGAATCACCGCATTTTACCTGTGGCTTCTCGACGACCGGGTGGCTGCATCTGCACCTATTTGTGGGGGTGTCGGGTCTGTGGATGTATTTTCACGCATGGGGAATGTAGACTATCATGGTTTGTATTGGTGGGTTCCGGGGATCGTAGAAAAAGGTGATCAGGCCTGGTTTGCCTCTGCCATGGCACCCAAACCTTTAATGGTATGGGCTCCAACCGAAGACGTAGGCATGCCCAGGGAGGGGGTGGATTTGTTTGTGGGCATTGTGAAACCTGCCTATCGGTGTGCAGGAAAACCCGGTAATCTTGTAGTACACCAGCAGCCCGGGGTTCATCGTTTCACTCTGGAGGCTTTTGAGGCTATGGTGGGTTTCTTCGATGAGCATTTTAAATAGAAAATCATATACAAGAATCACTAAAATTTCAGGAGGTAGAATTATGAGTGCAACAAATCGACGAGATTTTTTAAAAACCACAGCTGCAGGCCTGATCATGACTCCAGCTGTTATCCAAAGTGGATTTGCGAACACGAGTCCGAATGACATAGTCAACGTTGCCGTTATAGGTATTAGGGGCAAGGGGGGGGTATATGGTGGAGGTGGGCACAGCCTTAATTATTGCAATATGCCCAACGTGCGGGTTACAGCGTTATGTGACGTTGATGAACGGTTGTTTTCGGAAGCGGTAAAGAATGTTGAAGAACAAGGCGGTAATACGCCCAAAACAGTTGTTGATTTTCGGGAGCTTTTAGACGACAAAGATATCGATGTTATTTCCATTGCAACGCCCGACCACTGGCATGCTCTACAGACGATCTGGGCATGTCAGGCGGGGAAAGATGTTTATGTGGAAAAGCCGATATCGTATAACATCGATGAAGGCAGGAAGATGGTACAGGCAGCCAGAAAATATGGTCGTATTGTCCAGGTTGGAACGCAAAGCAGGAGCAACGAGGTTGCTAAAGAGGCCATCAGGTTCATTCATGAGGGAAAACTGGGTGATATTTATTTGGGAAGGGGCATTGTTTACGGACACAGAGGAAATATCGGACATGTAAAGGACAGCCCCATTCCAAAAGGTGTAAACTGGGATCTTTTTCTTGGTCCTGCACCTTATCGTCCTTTTAATGAAAACAGGTTCCATTACAACTGGCACTGGTTTTGGGATACCAGCACCACGGAGTTTGGCAACAATGGCACTCACCATATGGACAAACTACGTTGGGGGATGAACAAGCATGTTCATCCCTTCAGGGTTTCCTGTAGCGGGGGGTTCTATGGGTGGGATTCCGATCAGGAAATACCGAATCTCCAAACTGCTACTTTTGAGTATGAGGACGGCACGATGATGGAACTCGAGGTTCGCAGTTTGTACACCAATGCTGAATTTGGTTATAAAAGTGGGTGCTTTTTTTACGGGACTGAAGGTTGGATGTATCTGGGTGGAGATGAGTTTAAGACCTTCTTTGGTCCAAAGGATGAACCTGGACCAAGTATGTCGGGCACCGGTCGCCCCGAATCGGTTTTAAAAAATATCAGCGATGCCGACAAAGAGGCTAAGGTCAGAGTTAGCGATCTTACCTATGCTCATTTCAGTAATTTTATTGATGCGGTCAGATCGAGAAGATGGCAGGATCTTCACGCCGATATATTAGAAGGACATATGTCAACCAGCATAGTCCATCTTGGAAACATAGCCTATCGAACAGAAAGGAAACTCACCTTTAACCCGCTTTCTGAGAGGTTTATTGGTGAATTTGCCGATGACGGAAATACTTTTATGACGCGGCAATACCGTTCGCCCTACATGATCCCTGACAAAGTTTAGATGGGTTAGCATTAATGGGCACTAAAAAGAGTTAGTCGTTCTTTGAAATGCCTTGTTCATCGTACTTGTAAAGCTATTTTATAGCCCGACGATTTGAATTGAAAATGTGGAATTTTGCTTCGTCACAAGCATCGATCCAAGCATCAAGGCAAATATATCTTCGCCCGGCTTACAGGTTTTCTCCAGGATAGGTTAGTGCAAATCCAACGTATCTTAGATTTTCATTGGCTTTAGTTGGATCTTTCCCGGCTTTTGATTCCTCCCATTTATGTGGGAGGAATTCATTCGGGTCGAGATCACAATTGGCATTGTATTCCGGGATTCCGGTCAGGAAACACCTGCAGGGCCGAAGGCCTATATACAGCCGAACATGGTCGTGGACCTGGAATGATGGTACATAGGGCTTGCTGAAAAAGGCTATAGTGCATCAGATACAAGACAGCGAAACGTAGCTGTATAGGAACACTGCAAGCTGGAGCCGGGAATCCCTTCGACAGTTATCCAGACAACCATCGGTAAAGAAAACTGCTCATTCAATGTGGCTGAGGGTTTTCGTCCAGCCCAGGGGTTTTTCCACTTCGATGGTGCGGACATTCTTGCCCTGGAAGAAGGTTTCTGCGGTGTAGTTTTTCGTAACTCGGGTGTTTTTTATGCTTAAACCTTCCACATCATGGGCAATTACCGGCACTCGCGGGTCGGGGGCCTCACTTCCCATCAGCATACCTTGAATCATCACATTTTTTGCATGGCGTATGAACAAGGCTGCGGATGGCAGTTCTCCCCAGACTGTTGGTTGGGGATATCCACTTTCATCTTCATCCACGCTGGCAATAGCCGGCAGATAGTCTCCTTCCTTTAAGCCTCCTTCATTAAACAATTGAATATTGCTTAATGTGATATTTTCGATGTAATGATTGGGGATGGCCGTGATTGAGCTGGAGTAGTTTCCGGTATTGTAGCATACCAGGTTGCTGACGGAGATGTTTTTCATGGTTCCCATCTTTGGTGTGGGGGCATCATTGGTGTGTTTTCTTGCCCGATTGCCAAGCCTGATGTAAAGCGGGCACATTGTTCCATCGATGGTAATATTGCTTATGTTTACACCTTCCATGGTCCCCCCATCAACTATTTCCAATGATATTCCGGTAATACCTGAGGGAAAATCATAGAAAAAGGGTTTCTCTTTACTTCTGCTCTTTTTTACAATACAATTCGAAATCGTAATGTTCTTAAAACCACCTGTGGACTCTGTTCCGGCCTTGATCCCATTGCACCAACTGGAAACAATACAGTTGCTGATGCATATGTCTTCACATGGGGCCGAACCCGTGCTTTTCAGCGTGATGCCATCATCGTCCGAATCGAAAATTGAATTGCTCAAAATAACCCTGCGGCACCCATCAATATCGATTCCGTCGTTGTTTCTGTTGGCGTGGTTATAGACTTCAACCTTATCAATAATCAGGTCTTCGCAATTCAGATAGTGCTGGTTCCAGATGCCCGAATGAATCATGGTAATCCCTTCAATCCTTATTTTATTCGATGAAATGAAGAGTATTGAACGAGGGCGGCCATCTCTGTCGCCACCCAATAATTCGGGTCGTGGTTCCTGCAGGCTTCCCTGTCCGTCAATGGTGCCAAATCCGCTGATCCCGATATTGCAGGCTTCATCGGCAAAGATGAATGCAAACCAGCCCCCCGGGTCTTTTTGTGAACGATACCGGGGTTGAGGCATCCTTGGGAAATCCTGATGCCGGGTACTTGCCAATAGTGTGCTTCCTCGCTCCAGGTATATTTCAACATTGTCTTTTAGCACGATGGTTCCCGACAGGTATGTTCCGGGAGGGAAATACACCTGGCCACCGCCTTGGGCACTACAATCGGCAATTGCTTTGTTAATCGCTTCGGTACAAAGGACCGTGCCATTGCCTACTGCGCCGTATTCAGTAACTACTAATCTTTGGCTAGCAGACTTAGCCGGTTGGTCAGGTCTTTTGGTTGCATTGCCGGGGAGGGCGGCGTAAAAAAAGACACATAGAAAAGCTAAATGGATAATTCTTCCTGTTCTCATTCGGATACGATTTAATGCCTGGCAGCGATCACAATTTAAGTTCATGCATCCTTCCTGTGGCGAAGAATTCTGTTTGTGGCCTGTCTATTCCCCTTCCATACAAAACAAGTGGTGAAGTCTGCCAGATTGTTTTCATGAGGTATTTCCTAAAGCGAAGGGCTTATTTCTCCCAGCTGAATTCGGCCTGCCTTACATCGGCTGAAGAGCCTCCGATGTAGAGTTTGAAAATGCCGGGTTCCCAGTCATAGTGAAGTTCACTGTTGTAGAACTTCAGGTCGTCGGTGTCGATGCTGAAGCGGATCTCCTTTTCCTCGCCAGGCTGCAGCATCAGCTTTTTGAAACCCTTGAGTTCTTTGACCGGTCTTGAGAGGGAGGCTACGGGGTCGCCGATGTAAAGTTGTACGACCTCTTCACCCGGCAGATCCCCGGTATTGCGCACGGTGATGCGGGCCTCAAGGCTTTCATTGCCCTTCAGGCTGGTTTTGCTCAGGCCTATTTCGCCGTACTCGAAGGTGGTGTAGCTGAGTCCGTAGCCAAAGGGGTAGAGCGGATCGTTGGGGATGTCGAGGTATTTGGATGAGAACTTGTTATCGGCGTTGAAGGGCCGGCCTGTGTTCAGGTGGTTGTAGTAGAGAGGAATCTGGCCAACGCTACGGGGGAAGCTCATGCTTAGTTTGCCGGAGGGGTTGTAGTCGCCGAAGAGCACATCGGCAATGGCATTGCCGGCTTCTGTTCCGGGTGCCCAGGCCTCAAGAATGGCGGGCAGGTGTGCGTTTTCCCATTCCAGGGTGAGGGGCCGGCCATTGATGAGTACGAGGACCACCGGTTTTCCGGTATTGAGGAGGGCCTTCAGCAGCTTGCGCTGGCTTTCGGGGATGCGAATGTCGGAACGGCTCGAGGCTTCTCCCGACATGGCAGCCGACTCGCCCAGTACTGCAACAATGACATCGGCGTCGGCAGAAACGCTCAGCGCTTCGTCGAGCATGGCTTCCGGGCTGCGCTCTTCGTCTTCCAGTATTCCCCCCATTAAGGCTGCCAGAGGCGACTTCAGCTGGGCCCTCAGGTAGGGATCATCGGTGATGTTAGCGCCCTTTGCGTACACGACCTCAAGGGCGTGGCCACCGGCCTTTTCGAGCCCTGCTTTAACCGTGGTGACGTAGTCTGTCTCGCGACTGACCACCCAGGTGCCCAGCATGTCGGTCCTGTTGTCGGCAAGGGGGCCAACCACGGCAATCTTTCCTTCCTTTTTAAGGGGAAGCAGCTGTTTATCGTTCTTAAGCAGAACCATGGAGCGGGCTGCGGTTTCTCTTGCGGCCTTCAGGTGGGCAGGGGTCAGGATTTCCTGCTTTGCACGCTCTTCGTTCAGGTAGCGGTAGGGGTCCTCGAAGAGGCCCAGCTTGTATTTGGCTTCGAGCACGCGGCGCACAGCCTGATCGATCTGGGCCATACTCACACTGCCATCTTGCAGCGAGGCCTTCAGGGTCGAGATGAAGCCAAGGCCCATCATGTCCATGTCGATACCAGCATTCAGCGACCTGGCCGATACCGTTTTGAGGTCGCCCAGGCCATGGTTGATCATTTCGTTGATGGAGGTGTAGTCGGTAACAATGAATCCCTTGAATTTCCAACGCTCACGCAGCAGTTCGGTCATCAGCCAGCGGTTGCCGGTTGCCGGGACGCCATCGATGACATTGAAAGAGGACATGCCGCTGCCGGCTCCTTCGTCGAAGGCGGCTTTGTAAGGAGGCAGGAAGTAGTTGAACATGGCAGGCCGGCTCATGTCCACAGTGTTGTAGTCGCGGCCGGCTTCTGCAGCGCCATAGAGGGCAAAGTGTTTGACACAGGCCATGATGGTGTTTGGGGCCGAAAGTCCGCTGCCCTGGTATCCGCGAACCATAGCCCTGGCCACCTGTGATCCCCACCAGGGGTCTTCTCCACTGCCTTCGGCCACGCGGCCCCATCTGGGATCCCTGGCAATATCGACCATGGGGGAATAGGTCCAGCAAATGCCGCTTGCACTGGCTTCTGTAGCTGCAATTCTGGCACTTTGCTCAATGAGTGTGGTATCCCAGCTGCACGAGAGGCCCAGGGGAATCGGGAAGATGGTTTTGAAGCCATGTATCACATCGACCCCAATCAGGACCGGAATCCCCAGCCTCGACTGCATGGCCGCATCCTGGATGTCCTTGACGGAGGCATAGTCAAAGCCGCCGGTTGCGCCGATTTCTCCCTTTTTGATCCGCTCGGAAAGCACGTTTCCCTCGCCCAGCACGGCCCCCATGTTGCCCGAAGAGAGATTGATCTGGCCCAGTTTCTCTTCCAGGGTCATCTTTGCCATCAGCTTATCGATATATGCATCCATCTCTGCCTGCTGTCCGGGTGCCGAAGCAATCAGCAGGGAGAGGAGCAGGCCCAAAGTCAACAACCTTTTCATATTGGTCTATTTTTTCTGAAAAGTACGAATTATTGTGCTGACTGCACTACAGCAATCCGGCTAATGCAATCCAGGTATTTCGGCGGCCTGCCCAACAGGGCTTAACCGGGTGGCTTCAGGGTTTCTTGTGCACAAGCCGTTTTTCGTTTGAAATGGCAGGGATTTTTGGCTTAACTGTTCCTGCAATCAGGATGGGGTGCACGAACACATATATGGATGTCTTTTGAAATATGCCTGCTTATCTATATTTTTAATCGGTAAAAAAACAGGCCTGTTTTATTAGTACGATTGGATATGAACCGGAATACAACTTACACAATCAAAGATATTGCCGACATGGCCGAGGTTTCGCGTGCCACGGTCGATCGTGTCATCCACGGCAGAGGTACGGTCTCTCCGAAAACCTATGCCAGGATTCAGCGGATTCTTGATAAGATTGATTTCCAGCCCAATCTGATCGCTCAAACCCTGAAAAAGGGGGAAGTGTACAAGGTAGCCATTCTTGTTCCGGATTATACCCGGGATGTCTATTGGAAGCGTGCCTTTTATGGTTTTGACGATGCACTGGCCGATTATTCTTTTATCGGTATCCGCGTCGACAAGTACATGTTCAATCTGCGAAAAGAAGTAAGTTTTGTCCTGAATGCCAGGAAGATTCTGAACGGGGGCTACAACGGGGTGGTAGCAGCCCCGGTCTTCTACCAGGAATCGATTGATTTCTTCAGGAGTTGTGAAGAGATGGGGCTGCCCTATGTGACCTTCAATACGCACATCAAGGAAAGTCAGGCCCTCTGTCATGTGGGGCAGGACCTGGTTCAGAGCGGACGAACAGCCGCGAGTTTGTTGCATCGGGTATGTAAGCCTGAGCGAAGGATGCTTGTGCTGCACATGCTTGAGGACCATGCAAATGCCCGCCACCTGAAGGAGAAAGAAGAGGGGTTCCGGGAATTCTTTCGGGAAAATGGCTTTTCCGAAGACAAGGTCATTGTGGAGCGGATCGACAATACGCTGGAGACAGAGCAGCGGCTGATGGCTACCCTCGAAAATCAGCCCTCCGTAGGTGCCATTTATGTGTCCACCTCAAAGGTGCATTTTGTGGCAGAGGTTTTGCAGGCTTATGATTTAGATATCAGGCTTTTGGGTTATGATCTCATTGATGAGAACACCGCTTATCTGGAGCAGGGGATCATCGATTACCTGATATACCAGAATCCCCGCTTTCAGGCCAATCAGGCCCTGTCTTCCCTGGTTGACCATCTGGCCTTTAAGAAGCAGTTGTCTAAACTCAAACTTCTCCCTATAGAATTGGTCATTAAGGAGAATCTCGAGAATTACATGCCGTAATTTCTGATGCATCAGTTGTGCACGTGACCAGGTTTGTGGTCTTCCATTTTTTGTTTCGGGATAAAAAATGTTCACGAGCACATTCTTATTTTTACTACCTTTGAAGTGATACCTAAGATGGACCTGTTAAATGAAAACCTATGCTATGAAAAGATGCTTAGTGCTTTTGCTTGCTGTTTTGCTGGCCTTGGCCAATGAAGGATTGGCGCAGCAAGGTGCGCAAAAAGAGGTGTCTGGGGTCATTACAGATGCTTCCGACGGAACAACCCTGCCCGGTGTCAATATCATTGTAAAAGGAACGACGCGGGGTACGGCTACTAACGCAGAGGGCTGGTATTCCCTTCGCGTACCCTCAGATGCAACCCTGGTGTTTACCTACATGGGTTACAAGGCAAAGGAGGTCGTGGTTGGAAATCAGACAAGCATTGATGTGGCAATGGATCCCCAGGCCCTGTCGATGGATGAACTGGTCGTGGTTGGTTATGGTTCAAAGAAAAAGAGAGACCTTACAGGATCCATTGTTTCTGTAAGCAGTAGTGAACTGGAAAAAAGCCAGGTGAACAATCCTTTATCGGTCTTGCAGGGGCGAGCCGCCGGGGTGCAGATTACCAGCAATTCGGGTGCGCCGGGGGGAGATATTACTTTCAGAGTAAGGGGGAATTCATCCCTGAACTCGGGGAATTCGCCCCTCTATGTGATCGATGGAGTTCCGGTGGAATCCAATTCACTTTCATCCCTTAATGTGTCCGAACAGCATGGTGTGAATCCGCTGGCCAGTATTAACCCCGGAGATATTGAATCGATTGAGGTGCTCAAGGACGCTTCGTCCACTGCCATATATGGATCCAGGGCTGCCAACGGGGTGGTGATGATTACCACCAAACAGGGAGCGGAAGGCAAGGCGAAAATCAGCCTGAACCTGAATTCGGGTGTCAGCAATTTGTCGCACTGGCTCGGTGTCCTTAATGCCGAGCAGTACAGAGACTGGATTATCGATTCCTATCAGAACATGGACGAACCCGTAGCCCCGACCTGGGCCGTCCTCGACTCTTTAAGTCCTAGAAACAACGGGGATATAGACTGGCAGGATGAGTTGTACCGCAGCGCCATGCAGTACAAGGCCGAATTATCGATACTGGGAGGCACCGACAAAATCAACTATGCCTTCAGTGCTTCCTATCTCGACCAGGACGGGATTATCCTGAATTCTAATTTCACGAATATCACCTCCCGGATGAACATCGATTTTAAGGTGAATGAAAGGCTGGAAATCGGGCAGCGTATATTCTATGCTCATGGGGTAAACAACCGGATTAATGCTGCCGGGACGGGCAATCTGAGTATCGTTCGCTCTGCCCTGTACAGGCCTCCGACCTATTCAATGTATTTACCCGATGGTTCGCTGAACGGATACCAGTGGGGCAAGCGCAATCCTGTGGGGCTGGCTACCCTTTGCACGCACCTCAATACCAGTGACCGGATTATCGGAAACGAGTACCTGGAGTATGAGATCATTGAGGGACTGAAATTCAGGGCCAACCTGAGCATCGATGTTATTTCGATGAAAGAGGACTGGTTTATGCCTTCGACCCTGGATTACCGCGAAGGCTTTAATTGGGGCTCGGTCCGATCGACCAATAACCTGACCTGGGCCAATGAGGACTACCTGAGCTATGATAAAACCATCGGCGACAATCACAGCCTTGGGGCCGTTTTAGGAATCAGTTTTCAGGATTGGAGATATGAAGTTACCGGGCTCGATGGCAAGTACTTTATCAGCGATGATATCCGGAGCTTAAATGGTGCTGCTACTATTGAAAATCAGGAGGTAAACGTTGAAACAGCGCATTCCATGCAATCCTTTTTTGGCCGGGTTTCCTATGATTTCCAGAAACGCTATCTGTTCGAAGCAAGTATGCGTGCCGATGGTTCTTCCCGTTTCGGTTCCGACAACAGGTATGGTTTCTTCCCCTCTGTCTCTTTTGCATGGAGATTTTCCGACGAGGCATTCCTGCAGAATCTCGGTTTTCTGAACGATGCAAAGCTTCGTTTCGGGGTGGGTTCAACCGGAAATGAAGCCATCGGCAATTACACTTCCCGGGGCAGGTTCAGTGTGGGGAACAACTATCTGGATTACTCAGGTGCAGCCCCAACGGTGATGCCCAATTCGGCATTAAGCTGGGAGACCACAACACAGTACAATGCCGGACTTGACCTGTCGGTGATAGACAACCGGGTTTTCTTCATTGTCGATGTCTATTACAAGCACACCAAAGATTTGCTTTACAATGTGCCCATTCCAAGGACCACGGGTTTCAGTTACATTACCCAGAATCTTGGGGAAATTGAAAACAAGGGAGTTGAATTTGCCCTGACTACCCACAACTTCACCGGGAAGTTTCAATGGAACACGAATTTCAATATCAGCTTTAACCGAAACAAGATTCTCGATCTGCCCGAAGAATTGCTGACAAACGGGTACATACAGGATGGCCCCTACCACATTTTGCAGGTTGGTTCGCCCATCGGGGTATTTTATGGCTACAAATTCGAGGGGGTTTATGCCCGCGATGAGGACAATGTAAATCTCGTCAGAAACGGTGAGTACGGAGATGTATTTGAAGGGGGAGAGCCCATCTGGAACGATCTGAATGAAGACAACATTATCGATGAAAAGGATAAGCAGATCATTGGGAATGCTCAACCCGATTTCTTTGGAGGTATCAGCAACAGCTTTTCGTATAAGAATCTGAGTCTGGATGTGTTTTTCCAGTACAGTTACGGAAACGAAATCTACAGTGAGATCAAGCACCAGACCAATTCTGTTGTGCGCTATAACAATCCTTCCAGAGAAGCATTGAAGAGGTGGCGAAAGCAGGGGGATGTCACCGACTTTCCAAAACCTGTCCGGGAAGATCCCATGGAATCGGACAGTCGGGTACAGAGTCGCTGGGTCGAGGATGGCTCTTACATTAAACTGAAGAATGTCAGTTTGCGCTATCAATTGCCCCGAAGCCTTGTTCAGCGGATTCGATTCGACCGAATAGAAGTCTATTGTTCGGGTAGTAATTTACTAACCTGGACCCACTATACGGGTTATGACCCGGATGTTAACTCTTACCGCGGACTCCGGATAGGGGTCGATGAAGGATCCTATCCCCAGAGTCGTACGTTTATTTTCGGTGTAAAATTCGGGTTTTAAAATTGACGAAGATGAAATATACAGTCAACATTCTGTTTGCTTTTCTACTGCTGCTGCCTAAGGCCTGTTCAGAAGATTTTCTGGACAAGGATCCGATCAGCAGTTTTTCGGCCCAGGGCTTCTACAAAACCGAAGGTGATGCCAAAGCAGGTGTTAACGGAGTGTACGATGCCCTCCAGGGTGCCTTACGAACCAATTTCGCTTACTGGGGAGAGGGCCGTGCCGATGCCGTGAACTCTTATCATTCCGGCAATCCTCAGATGCTCCTGGAAAATACCCTCAATAAAACAATCAGTTCGGCCAGCTGGAACGGGTTATACAATGTGATCAGCAGGGCAAATTATGCGATTAAATATGTGCCCGAGATTTACAAGGCAGACGACGAGGGTGGGCTTCAGCTTCTTGCTCAGGCCAGGGCAATCAGGGCGCTGGCTTATTTCTACTGTGTGAGAGTGTGGGGCGATGTTCCGCTTATTACGGAACCCTACGAGAGTACCAGCCAGAATCTCTTTGTCGAAAGAAACGATCAGGAAACAGTTCTGGATCAGATAGAGGCAGATTTGCTCTATGCAACCGTGAACTGCAGGAAGAGCTTTGGCGGTGATGCCGATCGGATATTCTTCACTCAGGGAGGGGCTTATGGCTTATTAACCCAGGTTTATATGTGGAGACATAAATACCAGGAGGCCATAGATGCAGCCCGGGAGGTCCTGGACAACAGCCTTTATTCCCTGGTTCCTATCAGCAGCTGGACGAAGATTTTTGCTTCGGGTTACAGTGAGGAAAGCATTTTTGAGCTGGGCTACAATGAAGTGCAGACGAACAGTCTTCGGGTTCTCTATGCCCTTGGATCGGACAGTGACTACTTTCCCAGTAAGAAATTCCGTAATTCTTTCGAGACGGGCGATCTGAGGCAAAGCCTTATCTATGATCAGACACAGCGCTATCCCAAGATGGTCTGGAAGTTTTTTGGGAAAGGCTTCAATGATGAAAGCCCCGATCCTTCCGATAACAACATTGTGCTGATACGACTGGCAGACATCATGCTTTTAAAGGCTGAGGCTCACAACAAGCTGGGGGAGACCGGGGCTGCACTGGAACTGCTAAATGCGATCCGGATCAGAGCAGGACTACAAGCCTTTACGGCCCAGGATGCCATTGACAGCTATGGCGATTTGGAGTCGGCCATATTGCATGAACGCTTTATAGAGCTTTGCTTCGAGGGGCATCGCTGGTTCGACCTTGTTCGGACAGGGAAGGCCATTGAAGTTATGAACCCTTTAAACGGGCTCAGCGATGAGGCCAACCTGGTGTGGCCCATCTTTGAGGATGCCCTGAACAGGAATCCGAATCTGGTACAAAATCCCTTTTATCAATAGAGATGAAACATACAATTAGCCATATAAAAGTGCTTAAGCGATTAGTCGCTGTGAGTTTCCCGGTCCTTCTCATGCTTCTGTTTACGGCCTGTGAACTGCAAAAAAGCTATGAATACGAATACTGCAAGCCTTCGCCCAAACTGAATATGACTGCCTGGGAGTTTATCTCGAGTCATGATTCACTGGACCTGCTTGAACAGTGCATCTTTCTGACAGGCCTTGAAAACTACTATCAGGAAGATGTTGTCCGGACGTTTATCGCCCCTACAAATGAGGGAATACAGCAGTATCTGAGCGAGCATGACTATGCTTCCATTGAGGATGTTCCCCTTCCCATACTTCGAAACGTGCTTAAGTACCACATGGTGAATGCCAGGGTCACGTTTACCGATCCAGAGCTGTCGGCAAGTAATCAACCCATTGCCTACCCCTGTGAGAACGGACAAATCATGTATTTGTCGCACAACACCGGCTATCAGGGCTTGGTGAATCAGGGTACGAAAAGCAGGTGGACCATCGCAACCTCGAACCTGGAGCCCACCAACGGGATCATTCATGTCATTGCTTCCATCGTCTATTTTGCAGCAGAGGGAGGGGATACTTCCCATGATATTGCGTTCGAAACAGATACCATCTATCCCCTTCATGATGCTTTTGTCAATGCCGGATCCCTTGCCGATGAGAACTATGGCAGCGACAGTATTTTGAAGGTGCAGCATGTCAGTGGCCATTCGGATAGTGACCAGAAGGCTTACCTGATGTTTAATCTGGGGGAATTTGAGAAGGAGGCTGATGTTATTGGAATGGAGCTGGAGATGGCTGTGAATCTGACAGGGGGAGCAGGTGCGGGATTAAAGCTCTATGCTGTGCAGGATCAGAGCTGGGACGAGAGCGGACTTACCTGGAACAACGCACCGGCTGCCGATCCCGATCCGCTTGCCGGCATTGCTACCACAGCTGTTTCAGCCTTTTCATTCGATCTGGGCGACTATTACAAGGGCCTGACGGGAAATGAGACGCTGTCTTTGATGCTGGATGGAGAAGCAGGATCGGGTGAAGCGAATGAGTTTGCTTCTAAAGAGCATGAAGAATTGCCAGCTCCGATGATGATTGCCACCTATTCTGGCGGTGCCGGAGATTTGAAGCTTACGAACAATACGGGACTCAGTCTGGAAAGCGGAGGGGCTTTTGTCCTGAGCAGCGAAGTTCTGGAGGTTACGGGTACTGCGCCGGAAAATATTATCTATGTGCTTGAAGAAGCGCCTTTGAACGGCTGGTTGTTCATTGGGGCCAGCGTGTTGGAGCAGGGCGATCGCTTTACCCAGATGGATGTAAATCTGATGAATGTCCTCTATGTTCACGATGGCCTCACTACAGCCGATCATCTGGTCTTGTCTGTGATGGATAAGTCAGACGCATATCTGGACGATTTCAATGTTGAAATAGCCATCCAATAAGACCAACTTATGAAGCAAAAACTTAGCATCGTTTTAGTCCTTTTTATGGCTGTTTCGCTTTATGCACAGAACGTCGCCCATAAGGAGTGGGACCTGTTGGATAAGCCTGTTCGAAGAGGTATGTGGATCTGGAAAAAATACCAGGAGAACCAGGACCTGATGATTGATTTCTGCATGAATAAGTCCATCAATGAGGTCTATTTATACATTGGGGAGTACTACTGGGGACAAGATGTTAGCATTCGAAACGAGGAAGCCCTTGCGGCCTTTATAGAAAAAGCCAATGCTGCCGGGATCAAGGTTTGGGGCTGTTACTATTTCTGGGACAATGAGGCAGGCTTAGACTATTTGGGCGATCTGGACCAGGATGAGCACATTGAACACGCCAGAAAGGTCATCGATGCTGCTGCGGCCTTTAACAGGAAATACCCCCATGCCGGTCTGCACGGGATGCAGAACGACAACGAGCCGAAGTCGGACAATCTGCTGGTACCCTACCTGGAGTATTGTAAGGCTGCCCATGACCATGCTGTTGCCTGGAACGACACCCTGATTGCAGAAGGGGCAAGGCCGCTCCTGCACTCTGTTGCGCTTCGTCCCGGCTGGATCACCTCTGCCCGTGTCGATTACAATGGTTCAAACAACTATGTGGCTTACCACTACCTTACAGAATGCAATCATGTCACCGTGATGAACTACAACAGCAACGGCAACATCTTTAAATCGCGTGGCGAAACCATTCTTCAGTGGGCCGACGAGATTGAAGGCGATCAGCGCGTGGTCCTGGGTGTGGAGGTCAACGATATCATAGACAGGTGGCCCAGTGCCATTTATGAAACCTATGCAGATGAGATTCAGGAGGAAGACGATCAGACCCGTTTCAATGTTTTTGAGGCCGATATGGATTCAGCCGAACTTGCCTTTATGAACTACCAATCCTATGACAGGATTGCGATTCATTCCTTCAGCGGATATATCGAGCACTGGTTTCAGGGGCTCAGCTGGGATGAGCTTGCTCCTGCGCCTTACGGAACTGAATTTGTTCATTTGCATGATGACCAATCGCCCTGGGCAGAGGCCATTCCACGGATCGAATACGCCCCTGTGGCACTGGGAGACACCTTTACAGTCACTTCCGAAAGGCATTTCCAGTCATCCTTCGAAAACAGTATTCTGGCCAACGATTACGATTACAACCGGGATACACTGCAGGTTCAGTTGGAGGATGATGTCCTTCATGGAGAACTGCACCTGCAGGCGGATGGGACCTTCTCTTACCGGTCCGATACGGGCTTTCTCGGGATCGACAGTTTCCGCTACCATGTTTTCGATGGTCTTGAACAGAGTGAACCGGCTGCTGTCAAAATACTTGTTATCGCAGAAGCCTCTCCCGTTTCCGGCGCAGATGAATACATGACGGAAATCGGAGAGGAGCTTGTGGTGAGTGCCGGGGACGGGGTTTTGTCGAACGACAGCGATCTCAATATGGACAGCCTGAGTGCCCTGCTTGCCGACAGTACGCGTTTTGGCATGCTGGTTTTGGACAGCGATGGTTCCTTTGATTACCTTCCGGAAGAGGGCTTTAGCGGGTTGGACTCCTTCAGCTACCGGGCTTTTGACGGGCTGTATTTTAGCGATACCACCTGGGTCAGACTCTATGTCTGGGACTATAGTTCCGGAATTCTGGTGGCCTATTGGCCTTTCGACGGCAACAGCCGTGACTATTCCGGGAACGAGCTGCATGGACAGGCATCTTCCGGAATGGGTTATGTAGATGGGAAACTCGGGGAGGCGATATGCTTCACAAAAAATGAACATACGGTTGATATCTACAGTGACAGCATCCCCCCGCCCTGGTCTTTATCGGTTTGGGTGAAAAGAACGGCCAACCACAGGTCTACCCACCTGATTGGAAACAAAAATGTGTGCCTTAAACTCGAGCAATGGGGGACCGACTCCGAAGTAGGCTATACCCAATATGGAGTGAAGGACTATTCATTCGGCTATGTGGTTCCCCTGAACACCTGGACCCATCTGGCCATAAGCTGCGATTACACTCAACTTAAGCTCTATGTGAATGGAGAAGAGCACTCGGTCATTCCGGGATCCTTCGAGTTGGGCATGGACCAGATGGGTGAAACCGGCAGGGGGCAGGCCCTGGGCAGTCTGGACGATCTTGCGATTTGGAACCGGCGTCTCAGCGCCGAAGAAATCGATACGATTTATACCGAGGCAATGGCGGGAATAAGCATTGGGGAAAAACTCGGGCTTGTTTCGGCTGGCCCCGGGATACATGCGCATGGCATGTTCTGTACTGTTTTCCCGAACCCTGCAGGTGATGTGGTCTATCTTGAAACCCTGCCCGACCGTACCAGCCTGAGCCTCTATAGTGCATCCGGGGTTTGCCTTTCGAGTGGATTGTATTCGGGCCGGGCAGCATTGGATATGTCGGGACATCCGGGGGGGATGTATTTCGTCAGAATCGAATCGGGAGGGCAAAGTACTGTCCTGAAATTTACAAAGTACTAAGCATAGAAAACGCAGATGATGGCAAAAACAGAAAAACCAACCCGGGGCAGGGTGATCCTTGATGAGATCAAGCGCAGGGACTATACTATCCGGGATGAAAACGGGAATGTGATTGAGGTTCCTGAGAAGGGAAGTCTGGGACTACTGGCCCAGGGCTACCTGGGAGTGCTGGCTGTTCGCAGGAAAAGAAAGGAAAGCAGATGAAGCAAAAACGAAAACTGATCCTGATTGGATGGGATGCAGCCGACTGGAAGATCATTGATGCCCTGATCGCAAAAAAGCAGATGCCTGCGCTGGAGCGACTCATAAAAGGGGGCGTTTCGGGAAATATTTCCACCCTTGACCCTCCCTTTTCTCCCATGCTGTGGACCACGATTGCAACAGGGGTATATCCCGATAAACACGGGGTGCTGGGATTTGTGGAGGTGCTGCCCGATAAGATTGGTGTAAGGAATATCTCATCTGCTTCCAGGAAGGTTAAGGCCCTTTGGAACATCTTTACCCAGCAGGGTATGACATCCCACGTTGTTGGATGGTGGCCCTCAAATCCGGCCGAAGCCATCAAGGGAACCATGGTGTCGAACCTGTACAAGGAAGCCAATGTGGATACCACCCGATGGAAGATGCCTGCCCACACCATTCATCCCGACGACATGAAGGAGCTTTACGGAAATCTGAGGGTTCATCCTTCCGAACTCACCGAAGCGCATTTGTTGCCCTTTGTTCCGCATGCCAGGGAGATTAACCAGAAGGAAGACGAGCGTCTGTACCGGATAGCGAAAAACATTGCGGAGGCTGCCACCATTCATTCGGCAGCAACCTACATCCTCGATAACGAAGAATGGGATTTTGTGGCGGTTTATCTGGATACCCTGGATCACTTTTCCCATGGTTTCATGAATTATCACCCCCCGAAAATGTCGATCGTGTCCGACAGGGATTACTACCTGTACAAGGATGTAATCAAAAGCGCTTACCGGTTTCACGATATGATGCTGGATCAGATTCTCCGGCTTGCCGGGGACGATGCGACCATTATGCTGATCTCTGACCATGGCTTTCATTCGGATCATCTAAGGCCAAGCGTTCTTCCCGATGAACCGGGTGCACCTGCCCTGCAACACAGAGACCATGGCATTTTTGTCGTGAAGGGCCCGGGTATCAGGGCGAATGACAAGGTCTACGGGGCCTCGCTCATCGATATTGCACCAACAATTCTGTCTCTATATGGCTTAGCTATCGGAAAGGATATGCCTGGCCGGCCGCTTACAGATATTTACCAGTCTCCGCCCAAACTCACTTACATCTCATCATGGGAAGATGTGGAGGGTTACAGCGGAATGCCTTCCGGCCATATGGAGGAGGAGGACCCCGTTGCAGCCCAGGAAGGGCTCAGACAACTGGTGGAATTGGGCTATATTGATGATCCCGGTGAGAATGTACAGGAGTCGGTGGAGTTAACCATTCGCGAAACGAAGTTTTGTCTTGCACGGGTTTATCTCAGCACCGGACGTTCAGCTGAAGCCATCCCCATTCTGGAACAGCTCCACAGGGAGATGCCCGAAGAGTCCCGTTTTGGCTTCCGGCTGATGGCTGCTTACATGCAGACCGGCTTGCTCCAAAAAGCCCTCGACCTGGCCGAAAACCAGGTTCCGGTTATTCAGGAGGCCATGAATCAATTGAATGGAGAATTATACGGGCTCAGGGATGCATTTGAATCAGGGGACAAGGAAAAGAAGGATCTGGTGGTTAAGAAGCTGAGGAGGTTCAAGAATTACCGCAAGGACTTTGTCCGGATCGACCTTTTACGAGCCGATGTCCTGATGAAGATGAATGATCCCGGCGAAGCCATAGCTATTCTTAAAAAGCTTGAGGACTTTTTACCGGGGCAAAGGCCGGTCTTGTCTCAGCTGGGTAAGGCCTACCTGCAGACAGACGACCTGGATACAGCGGAAGAATATTATGAGAAATTACTGAAGGTCGATCCAAATGACCATACAGCCTATCACGGGCTTGCCGTGATCAGCCTCAGGAAAAAAGCGTTCGAAAAGGCAGCAGGGCAGGCCTTGAAATCGATCGAACTGAATTACCATTACCCCAATGCACATTTCCATCTGGGGATGGCCCTCACCAGACTGGAGTTATTCGAGGATGCAGCCAGGGCGTTTGAAGTCTGCCTGCGTCTGGATCCCGGTATGGGGAAAGCCAGGAACCAATTGATCGACATTTACGAGAATGAACTGAATCTGCCAGAGTCGGCGCAAAGGCACCGGGATTCTTTCATTGAGGCTGCTCCTGTACCGGAAGCCGATCCGGAAGCCGACCCGGAAGCCGGCCTGAAAGAACCTGGCCCGCCAAGGGAATCGGACCCGAAACCACGGAAATTCAGGGATCCTGTCATTGTGGTCTCCGGACTTCCGCGCTCCGGCACCTCCATGATGATGCAAATGCTGCACAATGGAGGTGTAGAGCTCCTTACCGACGGAGCACGCAAAGCTGATGAAAACAATCCAAAGGGCTATTTCGAATTTGAAGCGGTCAGGCGACTTCAAACAGATAAAAGCTGGCTTTCGGAAGCAAAGAATAAAGGGGTCAAGATTATTTCTCACCTCCTCCCGGAACTACCGGGGAAGTATCGATACAAAGTGATCCTGATGGAGCGCAATATGGAAGAGATCATCCGTTCTCAGCACCTGATGCTCGAGCGGCTGGGCAAGGTCAGAAAGGGGACTTACGTAAGCAGTGTGGATATGACCTTCAGGCACAATCTGGAAAAGGTGGCGGTTTGGGCAGAAGAGCGCGAGAATGTGGACCTTCTGTACGTAAAATACAGCGATGTTATCGCCGACCCGAAGAGAGAATCTGAGCGGGTCAGTCGGTTTCTGCATCTGGATCTCCATATCGATAAGATGTGTCTTGCGGTGGATCAAAGCTTGTACCGGACCAAAATGTGATTAGCAGGAGTGCTCGTGCACATTTATTTGATACACGAGCACATTTTTCCCTGTTTCCTTGTTTTATGGAATATAAATCCATAATTTTATTTCGAATTCTCTAACCTAAACAATGCGGTATGAAAAAAGATCTCCACAACAAGGACTTGTCTAAATTGCTTGCCCGGTATGGTGCCACGGCTCTTGCAGCAGCAGTAGGCACAACGGCAAGCGGCCAGATTCTTCACACCCCCGAGGTAAATGACACCATTCATCTCGGTGATACCCTCCAGGTCGACTTCGATGGTGATGAGTATGCTGATGTTGAATTCTCAATCTCATTGAATCCCCGACATATTGATAAGACATGGGGCGACTTTATTTTTACACAGGCCCTGGCCACTCCGGGGGGAAAGGGGCTCGGTGCCTATTGGTACTGGGGGTCGTACATGAATCCCCTGGAACTGGACCAGATGATCGCCGGCGATACCTCTTTCACCTTCATGAACAATGCGAAGGAACCAAGTCTCGATACAGCCATGATGTATTCGAAGATGGGAACCCTGAGCCACATGGGCTGGACGACCTGGGGCATTTATGGATGGGGACTGACAGCCGAGGACAGCTCGGCCTACCTCGGTTATGAGTTCAGGATTGAGGAAGAACCCCATTATGCCTGGGTGAGGGTGACCTTCCACAGAACCAATGAGTTTCCCGGTAAGAACAACTACGGAGGCGATAATCTCTACCTGGTTATCAATGAATACGCCTACGAGACATCCGGAGCCGGAATCAAGGCGGGGGCCATATCCCCTGGTGTAGGGGTTGAAGACCGGCTCTCCGAAGCGTTTACCCTCTATCCCAACCCGGCCAGAAACCTGGTGAGTATCCGGATGCAGGGAAGCAGTAAATACGAGCTAAGTGTTTTCGATCTGACCGGAAAGCAGGTGCTGAGTAAACAATTTGAGGGTCGCGAATACAGCCTGGATATTGCTGAGCTGAACAGCGGAATCTACATGCTCTATGTTTCCGATGGCGACAGGAGGCTTTGTAACAAACTCCTGGTACAGTAGTCTTCTTTTTGAATCTTCTAAAGGGGGAGCTGTATGCTGTTCCCCCTTTTTTTTCGATTGTATCAGGCTTTATGAACGATCCTATTCACAGACGAAAATTCCTGGGGAACATGCTGGTGGCCAATTCGGCAGTGCTTCTCCTGAACCCCGCCTTTTTTGCCTGTTCCCGGAAAGTGCATTCTCCCTTTCCCTTTTTTCCCTTTGTCGGGCGATTTCAAATAGGGGAATACATCCCCAAGGACCAGGGGGGCAAATTTGTGCAGATGGAACTGCTGAATACCGAGGATGATGAAACCATTGTCCGGAAGATTCGCGAGGGCCTGCTCGAACAAAGCTATGGTGATCCTGTTGCATTGAGGGAACTGGAGAAAACTGAACTGGAAAAGAGCGTATGGCTGGAAAGGCTCTATTTCCTGCCCTCTTTCGCTCGTCTTTACTATCTGAATAAGGATGAGGAAGCCCTTGACTTCATGCTTCGGTTTTTCCGAAGATGGGTGGAGGAGAATCCCAGACATGGCAAAAACGATTTACGATACAACTGGTACGACATGCAGGTGGCCTGGAGGGCGATTCACCTCTCCTGGTGTTATTTCCTGTGCGAGAAAGGCCTGGAAGACGACGACAGGAGATTGTTTTTGAACAGTCTGGAGGAACATGGGGATGCTCTTTTAGAGGGTTTTGGCGACCAGCCCCTCAATGAGTTTAATCATCAGTCGCATGGTGCGCTGGCCATGCTTTACATCGGCGTACTCTTTCCCGCTTTTGAGCACGCCGGCATCTTAAAGGAAAAGGCCCTTAGAATTCTGGATCACCACCTCGAATATGCCTTTTATCCCGATGGAGGGAATATCGAGCAAATGTTTGGCTACTATCCTTTCGAGACCCATCTGTTCAGGGATGCCTGTCTCTTGTGCAGGCATAACAGTGTGGAGCTGTCGGGAAACTATGTACCCATGTTGCAGAAAATGGCCGATTTTCTCACGTTTATTGCCCAACCCGACGGGACAATGCCTCCTGTGAACGATTCCTATCCCATGCCTGTTGGGCCCACCTTGCAGAGCCTGAAAGAGCTGTCTCCGGGTCCGACAATCAAAACCAGAAAGTCGCATTACTTCGAGGACAGCCAAATTGGCGTAATCTGTGTTGAAGGCGATGATTCGTCCTGGTACCTTCTTGCCAATCCGGCAAAGCGGATCGGTACCCATGCCCATGCAGGCCGATTGTCCTTTGTTCTGTGGTTCAACAACCAGGCCGTTCTGGTCGATAGTGCCTGCTGCAATTATGACAATCCCCTGCTGGTGAAATGGTATCGCACTTCCCGTGCGCACAACACCGTTTTAATCGACGGGAAGAGCGATCGGGAGACCTCTTCGGACAGCTTGTGGGCTCCGAAGCGTATGACCGGGAATCATATCTCCGACTGGATTGAAAAGGACAGTTTTCTGTTTTGCCGGATGGTTTCCCCCCCCGGTGAGGAAGTTAATCAGGGGGTGCATTGGAGCAGGAGTCTGGCCATTGTGAAGAACAAATACCTGATCATTCATGATTGTTTTCAGTCGGAGGATCAGCATTGCTTTGAAAGCCTCTTTCACTTCCCCCCTGTAAAAGTGGAGAAGATTGGGGTTGAGGGAATCAGCTTTGAGGGAGAGGAAAAGTTGCGCTTTCTTGTGGCCAATCCCGATTTGCCTGAAGAGCTCACTATTGAAGAAGGTCTGGTGAGTGTAGAGGGAAGAGGGGTAAAGGCACCCATGGCGGGTTTTCGTTTCCGGGGCAGTGGGGTGCTGCATTTCGTGCTGGTTTGTGTGCCCGGCTCCGGTGCATTGCCGGGCCTGCTTCAAAGGGATGTAGCCGGAGGCTGTGCCCTGAGGATTGTTCCGCAGGATGGAGATGAGTTAACTGTACTGATGAGGAATCCGCAAGTGCCTGAAATCTCCGCATTCGGCAAGCGAAGCAGTCAGTTATTCGAGGTGATCTGAATTTCATTTAACTGAACACAGGATGAAAAAGCTGTTTCTGGTATTTGCACTTAGCCTCTCTTTGTCAGCTCTTGCACAGGACGACTTTAAGGTGAAGGCCTTTCACATCGATCACCGGATTCAGGTCATGCCGATCCAGGAATTGAAGGATTTTGCAGCCTATCTGCACGAATCGGGGATCAATACCATTATTATGGAATGGGAAGCGAGCTTTCCCTATACCAGGAATGGCATTGTCTCGAATCGATTTGCCTATACGAAGGAGGAGGTCAGGGATTTTATTAGCTATTGTGCCGGAATGGATATTCAGGTTATTCCTTTGCTGCAATGCCTGGGCCATCTGGAATATGTGCTGAAGTATGAGCGATACGCAGCACTTCGGGAGGACAGGTACGAGGTTTCGCAGCTATGTCCCCTGAAAAAGGAAGCGGTCCGTCAGCTTTATTCCGAGCTATTGTCGGAGATAATCGCCCTGCACCCGTCAAAGTATGTGCATATTGGTGGTGATGAAGCCTATCTTTTAGGACGTTGTCCCCAGTGTAAGGACTATGTTCACAAGCACGGTAAATCTGCACTGTTTGTGGATCACATTAACATGATTACAGAGCTTATTACTGAAAAAGGCAAGGTTCCCGTTTTATGGGCGGATATCATTATGAAATACCCCGAAGCAATCGACCAGCTGCCCGATCAGAGTGTGTTGGTAAACTGGAATTACGGATGGGGCCTTAATCATTTTGGCGACCATAGCAACATTGTGAACAGCGGACTTGAGCTCTGGGGCGCTCTTTCCCTCAGGAGCTGGCCCGATAACTATTTCCTTATTTCCTGGAGAACCCACTTCAAGAACCTTGAGGACTTCATCCCCCTCATGCGGGAACACGGCTACGAAGGGGTGGTCATGACCTCCTGGTCCACTTCGGGACTATATACTTTTCTGAGGGAAACCAAGTATCATATCGTTGAAATGTATCCGATCCGGCATGTCTATCCCCTTGCGGGTTTAAAAATGAGTGTCGATGCCTACACCGAAGCGATTAACGCGAAGCAATTTGACGCACACGAGTTTGTCAGCAGCTATGCCAGGGATAATTTTGGGCTGAACCCGGAGGATGCAGAGACTTTCTGGAAGGGGCTGAATGTGCCCGTTGAAACCATAGAAGGGCATCAGACCTCCCGGAAAAGAAGCCTGTCTGAACTGGCTGCGGAAACCAGGGCCTTCAGCGATTTTTTGAACAGGGTGAAGGTCAATTCGAATAAGAAAGAATTTGCGTACTATCGACTGCTGTACGATATCAGGCAGTATTATATCGATGGCAAGCTGATCCTGGTTGATTCCGAAAACATGGATTACCATCCCCAAAATATACACAAACAGCTGACTAAACTGGATGCGCTGAAAAGCACCGGAAAGAAACTCGACAGAAGGTTTAAGAAGATGTATAAAGGCAGCCTTTATCCGGCATTGATTACAGAGGAGAACTACATCCGGAACAGGGAAATGGAGGTGCTATATCATAAATTGAACAGATCCAAATGAATACACTGGACTGGGTTGTACTTGCACTGTTTTTTCTCATCACGATTGCCGTTGGAATCATTTCCTATTTCAGGACGAGTGATTCGAATGACTTCTTTGTAGCCGGAGGGAAGTTGCCCTTTTGGTTACTCGGGATTTCCCATCATGTGTCGGGTTACAGCGGGGCTGTTTTTGTCGCCTATGCCGCCCTGGCCTATACTCATGGGTTTTCGATATACGTTTGGTGGGCGCTGACAGTCGGGATATCGGTGATATTTGGTGCATTTTTCATTCCCCGTATATGGGTGAATCAGAGAATCAGGGAAAAGGTGCAATCGCCCCTGGAGTTTTTGGCCCGGAGGTATAACCTGGCAACCCAGCAGATTCTGGCCTGGAGTGGGGTGATTCTGAAATTGTTTGATATGGCGGCCAAGTGGGTTGCTATCGCCATTATCCTGAATGTGTTCACCGGTCTGCCTCTTTTGTATGGCATCTTAATGAGTGGGGGAGTTTCCGTTCTCTATATCTCATTAGGCGGTTTACTGGCGGTTGTATTGACCGATTTTTTCCAGTTCATTGTCCAGCTCGTTGCCGGTTTATCCATGTTTATCATTGTGATGATCAGGCTGGGAGGGGCTTCCGCTGTTACAGGAATCTGGGACCGCCTTCCCCCGGAAAACAGCCAGTGGTTCAATGCACCCTATACGCTGTGGTTTGCATTGGCTTTTTTGCTCATCAATTTCTTTAGTTACAACGGCGGCACATGGAATCTGGCTACGCGATTCATTTCGGCCCAGAGTGCCAAAGAGGCCAGGAAAACATCGCTTCTTTCCGGGCTGCTCTATTTAATCTGGCCCCTGATTCTCTTTTTTCCCATGTGGGCCTCTCCGCTGCTTTTTCCAAACATTGAAGATCCGGAAACCATTTACGGGGTTTTGTCCCTGAACCTGTTGCCTCACGGGCTTATCGGTCTGGTTCTTGCCAGCATGTTTGCCAATACCATGTCGATGACCTCTTCAGATGCCAATACGATTGCTGCCGTGATTAACCGGGACATATTGCCTGAACTTTCGGCCCGGTTTAAGCATCCGGGCAAGAAGCAGGCCCTGTTCAATGCACGGATCACCACCTCTGTATTTATTCTGGGGACCATTGTTCTGGCACTGTTTTCGGATCATTTCGGCGGGGTCCTGGGTTTGCTGATTAACTGGTTTGCCGCCTTCATGGGGATTACTTCGATACCCATGATTCTGGGGCTTTTGCCCTATTTCAGGAAATGCAAGGGGAGGGGAGCCATCATTTCCATGCTCGTTGGCTTTGTGACCTTTGTCATTAGCAAAGTCTATGTCACAGAAGCCTTAATCGAGACCTGGCCATATTTGAAAGCCCTTGAAATAGGATCCCCCAGTTTAGTGACACTCCTGGTTTACTTCCTGTTCTCCCTGAACCCCGGAAAGGCTCATTGAAATGACTATGGAACTAAGAAATATATTTACAGATCGATTTGAGAGTCTGGAACTTCCGGGGGACGCCCATGCTTTTCTCTCACAGGCCGGGTTCAAACCGGAGGAGATATATATGGCCCCCGGACTGTTTGATTTACAGATAAATGGTTACAGAAATCTGGACTTCAATGAGCAGGGGCTGAGTGTTCCTGAAATTGAAGCGGTGGTGATCGAGTTGCTGAAAGACGGGGTTACCGGTTTTTTTCCAACCCTGATCACCAACGATCCCCATGTCCTTGAAACCAACCTTGAAATACTGAACAAAGCGCTTGCTGAAAATCCCCTGATCAGTGCCTGTGTTCCCGGCTTTCATCTGGAAGGTCCTTTTATTTCTCCGGAGCCTGGTTTTTCGGGTGCCCATAACAGGAAGTGGATTCGTAAACCGGACTGGAGTTTATTTGAGAGGTGGCAAAAGATCGCAGGAAATCATATCAAATTGATCACACTTTCGCCGGAATATGAGGGGAGCCCTGCTTTTATTGAAAAATGCCATAAAAACGGGGTTAAGGTGGCAATCGGTCATTCTTCTGCCGGAAGGGATCAGATCAGACAGGCAATAGCAGCGGGGGCAAGCCTGTCCACACATCTTGGGAACGCCATACCAGCCCATATCCACCGGCACGAGAATAGTTTGTTCGAACAGCTGGCCGAAGAGGAGCTTTATGCGAGCATCATAACGGACGGGTATCATCTGCCGGAGAGCCTGATCAAAATCATACTCAGGTCTAAACCGGGCAAGGTTTTCTTAATTAGTGATTCGACCAGGTTTACCGGATTGAAGGCCGGTGTCTACGACACCCCTATCGGGGGCAGGGTTGAGTTGGACGACAAGCGGAAGCTAACGATTCTTAATCATAAGGAGTATTTCGCTGGCTCTGCGAGTTCCCTGTTCCAGTGCGTCGAATTCATCTGTCAGCGGAATATGCTGCCTCTCAAAGAAGCCTGGTATGCAGCCTCGGTTCTTCCTCAGAAGTATTTAAATCGGGGGTATGCTGCAGCACCGAAAATGCAGGAATTTGTTCTCTTTGCATACAAGAATCAAAGCATTCGCATATTGCTGACTAAAAAACAGGATCGGTTTTTCTTACCTTACCGTTGAGGCCGCCTGCCAACAGATTACTTTCCTTTATAGGATGCAAAAATGGCCCTCGACCTGCTTGCATCCAACGGGGGCGCTGGTATGAAGGCCATGATCGGGTTTTAACAGGGCCACAGCCCTTCCTTCACAAGAAAGCGGCTTTACTTCAACCTCCTCGCATCGGAAGGCCTATGGTTCCGGTGCAGCAGGATCGATAAGCTCATCGGGGTAGGGAAGCAACTCCCCGCTTTGTTTTGAATATGGCCGTTGTGCTGCGCTCTCTCTCAGATAAGCCCCCAGCTTTTTTGCCAAAAAACCGACTTTATCGGGGTACTGCCCAGCCAGGTTGTTGAGCTCGCCGATGTCGTTCGCCAGGTTGAACAGTTCGAAGTGCTGGTCATGGTAGAAATAGATCAGCTTCCAGTCGCCCAGGCGGATGGTACTTGATGCACCTATACCCGGTCCGGTGGGGCCCCAGTTGTTTGGGAAATGCCAGTAGAGCGGCCTTTCTTCAGCGCTCGACCCGCTTCCGCTGAGCATGGGGGTGAAGCTGAGTCCGTCGATTTCCTGAACGGTGGAATAGTCTTTTATGCCCGCCATTTCAATGATGGTCGGAAAGAAGTCCTCAATGATCAGGTAGTCGTTGCACCTCGAGGCCTCCGGGGTTTTCCCGGGCCATTTGACAATCATGGGCTCGCGGATTCCTCCTTCGTAGGCCGAACCCTTGCCGCTGTTCAGAGGCTTGTTGTGGCTGTGTTCTTCCCCGGCGCGGGGTCGCAGACTAAAGCCTCCGTTGTCGGACATAAAGAGGACAATGGTTTGGTCCGCAATGTTTTTTTCATCCAGGTAATTCATAAGATCGCTGAGGCTTTGATCCATGCCTTCCAGCATGGAAGCATAGCTTGCCTCGGATTCCGGCAGGCCGGTATCCAGGTATTTCTGGTAGTAACGCGGATCGGCATTCAGCGGGATATGAACCGCATAGTGCGCCATGTAGAGGAAGAAGGGCTGGCTCTTTTCCAAAGCCCGGTCTAGGGCAGCTATGGCCTCGCGGGTCAGGGCTTCGGTAAGAAAGATGCTGTCGCCATGATAGCGTTCAAGTCCGGGAACACCCCAGGGTGGGGTGTGCGTACCGACCTCCTTGTTGCCAAAGTTCTGCTCGCCCAGGTAGCTGCCCGGCGCGCCTGCAGCATGCCCCGCAATGTTCACATTGAATCCGCAGTTCAGCGGATTGGCCGAAGGTGTTCCCATTGCGCCAAAGTGGGCTTTCCCGCAGTGGATGGTGTAGTAACCGTGGTCCTGCAGGATCTGTGGCAGAAATGTGGCATGAGTTGCATTCTCGATGCTGTCTGTCGGCTGCAGGCCGTTTACATTCCAATTGGGATAGCTCATTTCCGTATGGCTGGCATCTACGGACTGGTTTCTGCGAAGCGTCCAGTTCGTTACCCTGTGTTTTGCAGCATTCATGCCGCTCATCAGACTGACCCGTGTGGGTGAGCATACGCAATTGGCATAGGCCTGGGTAAAGAGCATGCCCTCGGCTGCAAGGCGTTCCATGCCCGGGGTGTGGTATCTGCGGTTGAAATCTGTTTCCCGATCCCAGAATGGTACGGAACTGTCCTGCCAGCCCATGTCATCGACCAGGAACAGAATAATGTTGGGAGGCGGGCTTGTTTTATTGCACGACTGTGTAACAGCGAGGATGAGGGCGATGACAGGCAGCGTACCGGCCAAGCGGATTCCGATAAGCAGATTTCGGAGTGTGGCACCGGGTGCGCTGCTGCTTCCATTTCTGGAAGCCCTTCTGCGGGTTGAGTGAGCTGTGAATCTCATGTCCGTTTGCTTTGGATCTGACCTGTAAATTTAGTGACTTTCATTGGTTCTGATCTATTTCAGGCAAGCGGATTGCCTCGGTCAACCTCATTCGGGCCGGTTTGGACGGATGCAGATTTCGCCCTCTTCCACATCGATCACAACATCCATTCCTGCAGCGATTTTCTTTTCGAGCAGCGCCATGGAGAAGCGGTCAAGGACCTCTTTCTGGATCAGTCGCTTCAGTGGTCTGGCCCCGAACTGCAAGTCGAAGCCCCTGTTTTTAAGATGGTTTATGCAGGCCTCAGTCGCCTCAAAACGGATGTCTTGTTTCGACAGCACCCTGCGGAGATGTCCAAACTGGATTTGGATAATGCCCTCGAGGTTTTCCCTGCTAAGCGGACGGAACATCACCAATTCATCGATCCGGTTCAGGAATTCGGGCCGAAGGCTATTCTTCAGCAACTCGAAAACCTGTTGGCGGGTTTGCTCGATCAGGCTCTCCAATACCTTTCCATCGGCATGCTCAAAGCTTTCCCGGATGATTTCTGAACCCAGGTTGGAGGTCATGATGATAATGGTGTTCTTAAAATCGGCTACCCGTCCTTTGTTGTCGGTGAGCCTGCCATCTTCCAGTACCTGGAGCAGGATATTGAAGGCATCCGGATGGGCTTTCTCGATCTCATCCAGCAGGATGACGGAATAGGGCTTTCGCCTCACAGCCTCGGTGAGTTGGCCGCCTTCTTCATATCCCACATAGCCCGGAGGGGCCCCGATGAGCCGCGAAACCGCGTGCCGTTCCTGGTACTCGCTCATATCGATCCGGGTCATCAGCGACTCGTCGTTGAACAAATATTCTGCCAGGGCTTTGGCCAGTTCGGTCTTCCCCACACCCGTACTTCCCAGGAAGAGAAAGGAACCCACGGGCCTGTTTTCATCCGAGAGTCCGGTCCGGCTTCTGCGAATGGCCGAAGCCACCACCCTCAGGGCTTCGTCCTGTCCGATTACCCTTTTGTTCAGTTCCTTTTCGATCTGCAGGAGCTTTTCCCGGTCGGCCTGCAGCATCTTGGATACGGGAATGCCGGTCCAACGCGATACCACTTCGGCAATGTCCTCTGCGGTGATGCCCTCGCGGACCAGCCTGCGGCCATCTTTCTCATAGCTCTGCAATTTTTCGATGCTGTCCTGCAGCTTTTGCTGCATGCGGGGAAGCTCACCATAGCGCAATTCGGCAACGCGGCCAAGGTCACTCTCCCTCTCCGCCCGGTCGGCCTGGTACTTCATTTCCTCAATCGCCTGTTTGCAGTGCTGAATTTCGCTTACAATGGCTTTCTCGTCTTCCCACAGCGCCAGGAGTTGCTTTCTTTCATCCTCCAGCGAAGCCAGATTCTTAGCGATCAGCTTCAGCCTTTCCTTGTCTTTTTCTCTTTTAAAGGCTTCACGTTCGATTTCCAGTTGCTGAATCTTCCGGTCGAGGGCATCGATGGATTCCGGTTTGGAATTCATCTCCAGCCGCAGGTGGGCCGAGGCTTCATCGACCAGGTCAATGGCTTTGTCGGGCAGAAAGCGATCGGAGATGTAGCGATTTGAAAGCTGCACGGCAGCAATGATGGCTTCATCACGAATCCGAATTTTATGGTAATTCTCATAGCGTTCCTTGATCCCGCGAAGGATGGAGATCGCGTCCTCTTCGTTTGGTTCTTCCACGAAAACCTTCTGGAAACGCCTTTCCAGGGCCTTGTCCTTTTCGAAGAACTTCTGAAACTCGTTCAGGGTCGTTGCTCCGATGGCGCGGAGTTCGCCCCGTGCAAGGGCCGGTTTGAGGATGTTGGCGGCGTCCATAGCGCCTTCTCCGCCCCCACCTGCACCAACCAGGGTATGGATCTCATCGATAAAGAGGATGATACGGCCATCCGATGCAATAACCTCCTGAACGACCGATCTCAGGCGTTCTTCAAATTCCCCCTTGTATTTTGCCCCTGCAATCAGGGCCCCCATATCAAGTGAGTAGAGTTCTTTTGAGAGCAGATCGTCGGGCACATCGCCCTGCACAATCCGGAATGCAATGCCTTCTGCAATAGCGGTTTTTCCCACGCCGGGTTCACCTACCAGGATGGGATTGTTCTTGGTGCGACGCGACAGGATTTGCAGTACCCTTCGAATCTCATCGTCACGACCAATGATTGGGTCGAGTTTGCCCTCTTCAGCTTTTTTATTCAGGTTTACAGCGTAGCGTTCCAAAGCATGCCAGGTGTTCTCGGCACTCTGGCTGCTGGCTGTCGAACCTTTTCGCAGGGCTTTGATGGCCGCGATCAATTGCTTTTCTGTTACCCCTGCATCCTTCAGAATTTGGGCTACCGGGTCTTTGACCTTCAGGATGCCAAGCAGCAGGTGTTCCAGGGTAAGGTATTCGTCCTGAAATTCCTTTCTGGAGGAGAGGGCTTTGTTCAGGGCATCCGACGCAGTTGAAGAAAGGTAGCGCTCGCTCCCGTCCATTTTCGGATAGGATTCCAATTGTCCTTCCAGGGCTCCCCGTACTGCCTGTTCGTTCACACCAAGTTTCCGGAACAGGTGGGGAATGATGTTGTCGTCGGCCTGCAGCACCCCTTTGAGAAGGTGTCCGCATTCGATGGCCGCGTGTTGTTTTTCGGCTGCAATCTGCTGTGCAATGCCGAGTGCCTCCTGGGCTTTTATGGTATATTTGCTAAAGTCCATTGTTTCAGATTTTAGATGGTTTTGTCCCGAGGTGATAAGCAAAATGCGGGCCAGCAGAATTTTCCGACATCCGGATAAAACCATTTAACAATTTGAAAAAAAGCAGGATAGCCCTATCCGGATGAAGGCACAGGGATGGCTTTCTTGAGAGAAGAGGACAGAATGGCATTCTTTCCCGGAGAAATGCAGACAAAATGACAGTTACACCGAAACCTTATTCCTTTGGCGCAATCGGTAAGGTGATATAGAAGCAGGCCCCTTTGTCCGGTTCGGCCTCTGCATCAACCTCCCCCTGGTGCCTGTTAATGATCTGTTTCACGTTGGCCAGGCCTATTCCGGTGCCCTCGAACTCGTTATCCATGTGCAGGCGTTTGAAGACTTCAAAGAGCTTATCCCGGTATTTCATGTCGAAGCCGGCACCATTGTCTTTGATGTAGATCTTGATGAGCTCGTCCCCGGGAGATGGGCTTTGCCCAATCTCTATAATGGCCAGCTCCCTTTTTGAGGTGTATTTAATGGCATTGGAGAGCAGGTTTTCAAAAGCAATACTGATTAGAGCCGGGTCTCCGTAAATGGCGGGTAAGTCCTTGATATCCCATTTTATTTTCCTGTGCGCACAGTCGGGTTCGAGCAATTGAATGATCGTTTCAATCATTTCAGAGAGCTGTATATGGCCTTTTACCAGTGTTGCGCGACCCAACCTGGAGAATTGAAGCAGGCTGTCTATAAGCTCAGACATCCTTTGTGAAGAGCGGCTCACTTTATCGAGGTAGTCCTTTGCTTTTGTTTCCCCTGGATTCAGGTTTCGACAAGCCAGATTGAGGAAACCATCGATGTGGCGGATGGGAGCCCGCAGATCGTGTGAAATACTGTAAGCAAAGGACTCAAGGTCTTTGTTGGCCTGGTTTAGCTGAGCGGTGCGTTCTTTTACCATGCTTTCCAGCATCAGGTTCATTCTTGTGCGCTCCTCTTCCATTCGTTTCTGTTCGCTGATATCCTGTACAGTGCCCAGCACATGAGTCAGTTTACCGGCTTCATCAAACAGGGGCGTGCTGTTTGACAGAATCCAGCGGGTTTCCTTATTGTCATTTCGGAAAATCCTGAATTCTACGGTAAATGCTTTCTTTTTTACGAAAATATAGCTTTGGGAAAGCTCAATAATGGCTGCTTTGTCGTCGGGGTGGATGAGCTCATACCAGTTTTCCAGTGTTTTTGGATGCTGCTGATCAATTCCAAGCATCTTGTCGAGGGTTTCAGTGGTATTGAAGATCCAGCTGGAAGCGTCCAGTCTGAACGAGCCAATGTTTCCTGCACGCTGCGACTCTCTGAGGAAAAAAGCGTTTTCCTCGGCCAGGTCCTTTGCTTTTCGCAGGTCCTGCGTTTTTTCTCTGATGAGCCTGCTCAGGTCCTCGTTGCTATGCCTTATTTTTTGTGAATCAATCCTTATCTGTTTGAGCATCAAAAAATTCGTTTTGTTTTCGAGCTCGATGTAATAGGCTACAAACATACCCAGCAGCTGAGCCCCCATAAAATATATACTGAGGTGTATGAGTTTGGTGGCAGGCGTTTGGCCATACCGGAGTGCTAAAACAAACACGACCATGACCAGGAGGCCTGTTAAGCTGGCTCTGATGAAATCCTGCCGGATGATGGTGAAATTAAAGATCAGGCAAATATAGAGTCCACTGTACATGACAAGCTTGTATTCCTCATTCACAAAAATGCTTGCATGGATGAGGCTGAAAGTGCTAAGCAGCACATAGAATACATTAAAGTGCTTATAGTAGCGCTTATAAAAGACAGGCCAGATTATACTTATGCTAAGACCGATTAGGAATGCTCCCGCAACAGTGATCATCCTTATCAGGTGGAAAACGGTCAGATCAAACACAATGATTTCAAAGCCTGTGGCCAGCGAATAGAGGACACTCCCAAGCACCATTGTCAATTGTACTTGTCTGAGATTCTGGTTAATATAGCTTTGCCAGAATTCCTTTTCGAGTTGCTGATCGGTCAGTCGAAGGCTGAGAGGACCGGCGTCCTGGTTGAAAATCTGTATCGGCTTAAAAATCATTGATAAAAGCTAACAATAAACTATTGGATATCCAAGTACCTGCCGGGTTTATCGTGTTTAGATTTAATCTGAAGAATCTGATTTCCTCTAAAATTTCAGGTAGAACCGTGCTTTAGTTGAGCATGTCATATTTAGGTTTGTTCAACTTCTTGGTATGTTGTACAATCCATTTTTTTCTTAACTTGAAGGGGTGCGGAGTTGTTCTTAACCTAAAGCTATTGTAATACTAATTCTATTTGTTCATAAATAGTAAAATCTATTGCTGTGAAACCTATAAAAGTCATCCACGGATACATTTACGAAACTTTGTGGTCTGATTCTATCCCTATTGGGTTTTAACTTTACTTACAACGGGGATAGTTTTACTTAAAACGGCATAGGTATGTTAAGAAGTGAAAGGACCATCTCCCGTGTTAGAAGGTTTTCTCAATTTAGTCTTCGCGGGGTCTTCTGTGAGCGTAAGGGATTGGTCATAGCAGTTACGTTTGTGTCGTTGGTTTCTATTTTTTTCATTTTTCACCGGGGCTCTTTCTTTTTTCATCATATTTTTGAACAATCGGATTTGGATTCAGAACAGAAGGATAGATCGGGTTTTTCATCCCTTCCCCCGATAATACTTGGAGAAGGGAAGGCAATTGTTAAAGGACATGTATATGGTTATGACCATGATGCTAAAGGTCAGATTCGGATAGGATTAATGAATCCTATCATGAATGAACCCGAGTTACGTCTTGCTGATATTGCTGACAATGGTGATTTTTATCTTGAAATACCCCTTATTTCAAATTCCTCGGTTTTGTTTATATCTGATTACTACAGTGAATATATTGTCCTATCTCCTGAAGATACATGCTATATTGACATTGATGCCAAAAAAGTGACAGGTATACAAGAGTTTGATGTTATTGAGAGAAGTACAATCGATAGCCAATATGTTCGTTTCGGAGGTGCTTTTTCAAAAGTAAACAGTGAGTTGAATGATATACGGTTTTGGTTCAATACCAGAAAATTGAAATGCGAAGGTGAATATAAAAATTCTACCGTTTTAAAACGGCAAATACTATCGAGACTGGAAGACTTACTGAAGGAACTGCATTCAACAAACATATCAGATGCAACGAAAGAACTTGTTACCATTAATCTTCAGCAGCTTGCTATAAGATGTTTGCTATGGGATTATTCTTTACTCGGAAATCATACCAAAAATGGAGATTTAACAACGGCAGTTGTGGATATGGGATATTTCGATTTTCTGAAGGAAATGAGTATAAACGTTCCGAATTCGTTCTACGGTCGCCTTTATGGGGGTTGTATCTGGTTATGCATGGACATCGAAAAATACACCTTTCCTTTTGAGAAAATTGTTGAACTAAATAGTCGGCCTTTGAAAGTCTTGAGCTATGATGATCTACTGAGACAGAAGGATTTTTTAGCCCGGGTGTTGGGGGAACATGAAGGTCCTGCCTTTGATTTGCTGACAGTATTGAATTTTACTTCATTGCTACGCTCGGACCTGCCTTTGAATGATTGGCAAATTGCTGAATTAGTGAAATTAGAAGAGCCTGTATATCACGATTATATAGTTCGTAGAAATGAATCATTGGACTCCATGTTGAACAGTCTTAGGGAAAAGCCACTCTCACGTCTTATCGATGCTACTGAGAAAGAAGTTGATTTCTTTGAAAGCATTCTATCTCAGTATAAAGGGAATGTTATTCTAATCGATCTTTGGTCTATGGGTTGTATCCCCTGTATTAAGGCAATTGATTTTATTGAGTCTAAAAAGGAAAAGTATAAAGACAGGAACGTAAAGTTTATATACTTGAGCGATGATCATTTCGATTACACATTTTGGGAGAATAAATCAATTCAGATTGAAGGGATTCATTACAGGTTAAACCAGAATCAGATTGATTTCCTCCAATCAAAATACGGGATGGGTGAAACTGTACCTCATTTTTTGCTCTTAGATATAGAAGGAAATTGCATTATAAATCAAAAAGGATATTTAAAACCGGTGATGGAGAATATTCTCTCTATTATTGATCAGGAAATATCGAAAACAAAACAAGGGACTTTGGTAGTGGAGTAAGGTTACTTTGTTCTTTTAGCATGAGTTTATTACGATCTAGGGGGTAGTTTTCATAACCTTGAGTTAATCAGATGTATGATGGGTTATTCAATTGTATACACCAACATCTTTGATTTTAGGGCTTACTGAAATAGTCAGCCGATTAATTTGATTTCTACTTATCCTGCGAGATCCATCAAAGCACTGTCCAGCCAGTTCAGAATAACTCCGGGATCTGCCGAAGGAATATTCTGTGGATGTTTGGGATGCAGCATATCAAGCTGGCTGGTTCGCACGGGGAAGACAGGGGGGGCATAAGTGCCTGATCGTTGATGACAGCGACCTTCCCAAGACTGGACCTTACATCGAGAAGGTATCCAGGATTTATTCTTGGACACTACTTAAGAGCTAACAATAAACTATTGGATATCCAAGTACCTGCCGGGTTTATCGTGTTTAGATTTAATCTAAAGAAATATTGCAAAGGTGTCAGATGCTTGCTAATTTTGCGGTTCCGACTTAATATCTGAAATCTGAAACCGAAAATTTTATACCATCTTGTTTTGCTTATCGCTTTGTTAGTGGTTTCACAACGCAATGCCTACGGCCAGGATAGAGCCTATGCTTCCCTAAAGGGGAAGGTCTTTAATAAAGAGACCGGAGAGGTGGAGATTGGTTGTGCAGTAGTGATTGCCGAGCTGAATCTGTGGAGTGTTAGCAACCAGGATGGAGTTTACAGCATAGACAAGATTCCCGTTGGAGGAACTTATAGTATCAAGACCTCCTCCCTGGGCTTTGAACCCCTGGAAACCCGTATCTCTTTCGGGGCCGCCAAGGAATACCATCTCGATTTGTCGCTTTTGAGAACGTCCTTTGAAATGGAGGAAGTGGTGGTGCTGGCCGAGGAGAAGAAGGGGCTCGGAAGCTCTTCGACGATCGGAAAGGAGGCCATGGAACACCTTCAGCCTTCCTCCCTGAAGGATGTTATGCAACTGCTACCCGGGCAGATTTCCACGAACCCGGATTTGTCGAAGAAGGCCCAGATCTCAATCAGAGACATAGAGGGTGATGCCAACAGTTCGCTGGGAACCTCCATTATTGTGGACGGTGCGCCCATCTCCAATAACGCGGACATGCAGACCCGCAGTACCAGCTACTCGTCGGTTGATGGTGGGGGGATTGATGTCAGGCAGATCACCACAAGTAACATTGAATCGATAGAGGTGATCAGGGGAATTGCATCGGCGGAGTACGGGGATATGACCTCGGGGCTGGTGGTTGTCAAAACCAAGGCAGGTGCGACACCCCTGAATGCCAAGGTTTCGATTAACCCGAATATCAAATCCACCTACCTGGGCAAGGGATTGCGACTCCCGGGAAACGGGGGAGCACTAAACCTGGACCTCGACTATACCAGTTCTATCAAAAGCAGGATTAAGCCTTATGAGGGCTTCAAAAGGCTATCGGGACAACTGGGATACTCCTCTACCTTTTTCAAGCTTTCGCCCCTGTCGCTTAATCTGACTGCCAAGTACTATCAGACTATTGCTTCAAAGAAGAGCGATCCCGACTTTATCTCCCGGAACGAAGAGTACCGCTCGTCGGAAAAGGGGCTTCGCTTTACCGCCTATGGGAAATGGAACCTGAAGAAAGCCCTGGTTACCAACCTCGATTATCATTTCAGCATCAGCAGCATTTACCAGGAGCTCTATTCCCGGGAAGTGATTTCTCTGGGCTATATTCAACCAATCTCCAATGCCCGCAAAGATACCCTGATGGAAGGTGTTTATGCACCCTCGGAGTATTTTTCGGAGATGACAGTGGACGGGAGGCCTGTCTATATCTATGGAAAACTGAGTGCGAAAAAGGTTATCAGAAAGGGTGAGACGATTAACAGGATTCTGTACGGAGTCGATTTTCGTTCGAGCGGGAACAATGGAAAGGGGCGCATCTATGACGAATACCGGCCACCCCGGCTTAGTGGAGGGAGCGGGACCCGGCCGCGACCTTATACCGATATTCCTGCTCTCAGACAGTTTTCGGCCTTTCTCTCCGATAATCTCACCCTTTTTATCGGAGAAACAAACCTGATGCTTGAGGCCGGGCTGAGGTTCAATAACTACCAGCCGCTATCGCTCTTTAAGAGCGAGGTGGATTTAAGTATGGAGCCCAGGGTAAACCTTCGCTATGAATTCCTGAATTCGGCGAATAATCAATACTTCGACAAGTTTGCCCTGTTCGGGGGCTTTGGGATCCACTCCAAGTCGCCGACTTCTGTACACCTTTATCCCGACCTGGCCTATTTCGATCTGAACAGTTTCAATTACTTCGCTGCTGATCCCAACGAGCGGTTGCTTTTGGTTACCACGCGGGTTTTTGATACCGGGAATCCAGAATTGAAGCCAAGCAAGAGTTATAAGTATGAGGCCGGGCTGGAGGCTGCAGTGAAGAAAATGACGCTGAAATTAAATGCCTACCATGAACGGCTCGAGAATGGCTTCAGTTTTGTTACAGAAGCTAAGTTTTCCGAGTTTTACCGCTGGACCTCCGATGATCCGAATATTGTTTTCAATCCGGGTTCGCCTCCCGTGGTGGACCTGCAGTCGCCCACCGAGATCGATACCTTTATCTGCGTCTTTCGGCGGCCCGATAATTCAAGAACCTTCGTAAAGCGGGGGATTGAGTATGTTGTGAATTTTGGCACGATTAAGGCCATTCGAACCAGGCTCAATCTTAGCGGGGCTTACATGCAGACCCGTTCCTACAGCAATAAGGAGTCCAAGAGCCTGCCCTTAGGAAACGGGGCCGTGCAATTGCCGTGGCTGGGCGTATATCCAAAGGGATCGGGAAGCGAAAGGGTCAGATTCAATTCGAATTTAACAGCCGTGACCCATATTCCCAAACTGCGCCTGGTATTCTCGACCACGATACAACTGATCTGGAAGAACAGCTATCGTGTTTTTCTGGGTGGCGGGCAGCCCTGGGATTATCAAAGGGGTGACCAGACTTACCTTGTGAGGTACCCCCTTGCACTGATCGATAAGGCCGGGAACAGAAGGGACTTTACACGCGAAGAAATCCTGACCCAACCCTATGATTCCTACCTTTCAAAGTACCAGGAACAGTATTTTCTCACCCAGAATCCACCGGTGCACTATCAGCTCAATCTGAAGGTGACCAGTGAGATTGGGAAATCGGCCAGGTTTTCCTTTTTTGCCAACAACCTGACGATGCATAATCCCAAATACAGGTCCCAGAGAACCAATAGTGTAAAAAACCTGAACAGCAAGCTTTATTTTGGGCTCGAGTTAACGCTTACGATTTAAACCAATTATTCACTAAAATTCAATGAACAATGAAACAAGCAACAATTAGTTTAATGGTTCTACTTGCCATCGCGATCAGTTCCTGTAAGGATGATCCGGATCCGGTCTATGAGCTTTCCGTCACCGTCAATTATCCGGAGGCTTACAATTCCACAGAGGCTGAGGGAGTGTGGGTTACGGCTACAGAGACCAGTACAGGCCGTGCCGATTCGGCCCAGACCGATGCCAGTGGTATTGCCCTGATCGGTAAGCTGCCTGCAGGTATTTACAATGTAAGTGCCGCACTTCAGCTTTCAGCAGCTGAAGCAGGAGCCGAAACCGGAATCGAGGAGGAAATCTATCTTTCCGCGGTCCAAAACAATGTATCTGTGTTGAACGATGCCCAGCTGACACTTCAGCTGGCCGGAGCTTCCCTTGGCGGGCTCGTTTTCAAAGAGGTCTATTATACGGGATCCAGGACCCCCGAAGACAAGCGCTATTTTTCCGATCAGTACTATGAGATTTACAACAACTCTACCGATGTTATCTATGCCGACGGTCTTTGTCTTGGTGTGGTAAATGCCTGGAACCGCACCCCCAATATTTCCCCCTGGTTGGAAGAGTATCCGACCAAGCAGGCCATTGAGAGTTTCTGGTATGTGCCGGGTTCCGGTGAGGAAAATCCGATTAATCCGGGCGAAAGCCTGATCATTGCCCAGGACGGGATCAATCACCAGACCGATACGCTCGGGAACCCGCTTTCACCGGTAGATATGTCGGGCGCCGATTTCGAGGTGTTTGTGGTCCGCGATGATAACAAGGACCTTGACGCACCTGCCGTTCCCAACATGGAGTTTGGCTATGCTACTTTCCTGGGTTTCGACTGGCTGACTTCGGTCTTTGGATGTGGTTATGTCCTCTTCCGTATCGAGGGGGATGTGGATGCTTATGTAGAGAGTCACAAGGCCCTGAAACCGGGAAGCGAGTCGGACAGGGAATACGTCCTGATCGATAATGACATGATCGTCGATGCCTTCCAGGCCTATGTCGATGATTCCGAGACCGGCATGCCCAAGCTTCACCCCGTTAACGATGCCGGTTTTACCTTCGATCCGAATGGAACCTATACCGGTAAGTGTGTTCGCAGGAAGGTTAAAGCCGTAATCGACGGCCGCAAAGTTTACCAGGATACCAACAATTCGACCAATGACTTCCTGAACGACCAGGAATGTCAGCCCAGACAGTAGTTATTCAAACCGGAGCAGGGTCCACAGCCCTGTTCCGGTTCTATTCCATAAATGCCTAAGACCTTTTTCAAATACCTTCTGCTTCTTGCACTTTTCCCGGCTTTTACGGGGATGGCTGCACAGGATTCCATACCCGGATTAGAGTCTTCTGACAGCCTGGATACCGAGAATCCCTGGTTGCTTTCCACAAACAGGGCGGGAATGGTTTTCAGCCGTTTTCTCCCGGATGGGGATTTTGCATTGGGGCTGCGCCATGAGCAGGGCGATTACCACAGGGTACAGGCTTCACCGGAAGCATACCGCTATGGATTCAGGGCTCAAAAGATGGTTCGCTTCTCGGATCTGGTATTTGATGGAGGCTTCAACTACTACAACCAGCAGCAGAACCTGGTTGGATGGACTTCCCGGATGAATCCTTTTACAAACAATCCCTATATGCTTGCCGACAGCATGAGGGGGCGCTACAGCAAAGACTATGTGGAAATCAACGGATCGCTGGCCTATTTGATACTACCCCGGATTTCCCTGGGGCTGGGGGTCGATTACATGGTGGGGGACGGCGCCCGGATTAAGGATCCGCGGCCGGTCAATGCCGTATTCTCCATGGACATAAAACCTTCCCTGGTTTACAGCCTTCCGGGTTTTAAGGTGGGGCTGAGCCTTCGTTGGATGAAGGGCCGGGAGGAGATTTCCTATAAAACCATAGAAAACGCTAAGACCTATCGTTTATTCAGGCAATTCGGGCTGGGCATCGGGGCCAAAACGATTAATACCTGGTCTTATAAAAGGAACTACTACCTCAATGGCCTGGGAGCCGGCCTTCAGGCGGAGTATCAATTAGGGGAGCTGAAAGTCTTTCATGCGCTTGATTATGTTGCATCCAATGAGGCGGCGGAGGACGGCTCCTACAATCCGCGCAAAAACGATGCCGGCGATTATTTGGAAAACATACTGAACTTCAGTACTTCGGTCAGTTTTGGAGAACGATTTCAGCACACGGTACGGGTCTTTGCCGACTGGAATCTGGGTTCAGGATCGGAGTTCATTCAGGAGCCTTATGCCGAGAAGGGGATCACCTATTACAGAACCGTTGCGGTGATCGATAAATACAGCTTTATGCACTTGCTTCCCGGTTTTGAGTACAGGGTATCCAAACCCTATACCCCTTATTTGAATAAATGGGATCTTTGTTTCGGGCTTGAGGCCCTGTATGAGCAGGAATCCTACCTGCTGGAAGCCGAACAGCAAATGATGAATCTGCTCCCTTCGTTCAGTATCAGCAGGGCCTTTGTTGGCGAGAAGAGCAGCCTTGCCCTGCGCCTGGATCTGGAATTCAGCACCAGCCTTGACAAGGAACTCAGGCAGCTGAGGCCCTATACGGCCTTGCAAAACAAGGCTGTTTGGAAGGGCATTGTTGAACCGGATTTTCAGCTGCGGTCCGGTTCGGCCTACACGCTGGGGACCGGCTTCAAATATGGCCGCTTTGTCAGGGTGGTGAAAAAACGGAGCCAGTTTGTTTACATCGATCTGGACTTCAGGTATACGACGGCCAGTCATGAAGCATGGGCCGCTCCGAAGACACGAAGCTACTTCGCTATATCACTTGGGTTAAACTATTGATTAAGATGAAATTGACTAAGATGAACAGGAGCTTGAGCTTCTTTTACAGGGGCGTTTTGTTTTTGTCTTCACTGCTGCTTCTGCTCTCTTCCTGCACAGAAAGCAGACGCGGGCTAGCCGTGGTTATTGATGAGGAGAGCTATCGTAAATTGGAGGCTGAGATTGCAGATTACAGGGCGGTGCTCGAAGAAGAGGGGCTTGAGCCCCACCTGATTGTGAAGGACTATGAGAACCCCGATTCTTTGCGCCTCGATTTGTTCAGGCTTTACAAGGGCGACGAAGCCATTGAAGGGGCTGTTTTTATCGGTGATATTCCCATGGTAGCCGTGATAGATGCGCAACACATGACCAGTGCATTTAAGATGGACCAGGACAGGTACGGGCTCGAGACGGCCAATGTGGTTACGGATCGGTTTTATGATGATTTCGATCTGAAATGGGACTATATCCGGAAGGATACAACGGGGAAGAATATCCACTACTATTCCCTGAATTATGCCTCGCCCCAGGAGATTGGCCCCGATATCTATTCGGGCCGGATCAAGGCCCCGGCGGGGGAGGATAAGTATGCCCTGCTGAGTGCATATATGAAGAAGGCTGTGGCTGCGCACAGGTCCGAGAACCGCCTGGACCAGTTTTTCTTTTTTGCCGGTCATGGTTACAATTCCGAGTCGATGGTAGCCCGGCTCGACGAGCAGCTGGTCCTGAGTCAGCAATTGCCCGGAGAGGTGCATATCAGCTTTCTCGACCATTCCAGGGATGAGCATGTCAAGTTCATGTACATGTCGGAGTTGCAGCGTAAGGACCTGGATCTGGCCCTCCTTCACCACCATGGTTCAGCGGATACGGAATACCTGAGTGGTTTTCCCAAGACCGACAGCTATAGCGTACAGATCGAGATGGTGAAGCGTCATCTCAGGAGTCGCCTTCGTCGCGTTCAAAGTCGGGGAGCTGAGGCTGTGACCCGGGTTATCAAAGAATATGGGGAGAAATACGCTATCCCTGCAAGCTGGTTCGACGGTGCTTTCGACGAAGAAACGAGTCTGGAAGACAGCATCAGTAGTGCAAACCTGGACCTTGTTCTGGCCGATTTCGAGACCTATAAATACGAGCCCAATGCGCGATTCGTCATTTTTGATGCCTGTTACAATGGCTCTTTTTATGAGGACAGTTACCTGGCGGGTTCCTATCTTTTCTCGCCCGGAGAAACCGTTGTTGCACAAGGGAATACGGTGAATTCCCTGCAGGATAAATGGCCAAGTGAGATGCTGGGCTTGCTTTCTTTGGGTATGCGTGTGGGTGAATGGAACAAGATGGTGGCCTACCTCGAAACCCATATCCTCGGCGATCCTACCTTCCGTTTTGCATCAATCGATCCCGGTATTGATGTTCAGGGGCTTTCTGCAGCCCATTCTGTGAAAAGCAGGATCTGGCTGAACCTGCTCGATTCTCCATATCCCGATGTGGTGAATCTTGCACTGCAAAAGCTTTACGAAGCGCGGTATGCGGGCCTTTCCGATCTTCTTTTGAACACATTCAGGGAGTCTGAATATGGTAGCATCCGGGCAAAATGTATGCTGTTGTCTGCCGAATACAACGATGCCAATTTTCTGGAGCTGATCAAACTGGCCCTTCACGACGACTATGAACTGGTGCAACGCTTTGCCGTTGCCTTTGCCGGTGATATGGGGCATGAGGAACTGATTCCGGAGCTGGTAGCTCTGAGCCTTCAACCCCTTTCGAAAAGGGTTGAATTCAATCTGGGGACAAGCCTCCGTTTTTTCGACAGCGATCTTTTGCTTGCCGAGTTCGACCGCCAGTCGGCCGAACTGGAAAGTTTCAGCAATGCGAAGGAATTCCTGCCCCTGATCAGAGGCGTGTTAGAAGAGGCAGACACCTGGTTCGAGCGGAATACCCAGACACTTGCCGATCCGGAGGCCTCTGATAAGGCCAGATACAGGCAGATCCGGATGTTGCGGAATTATAACTTCCACCTGGGAGTGGACCAGTATATCCGCTTTGTTAAAGAGAGCGGGAATCAGGACCATCGGATACTGATGCTCGAGGCCCTGGGATGGTTTAAGCATTCGCTAAGGAAACAACAAATCATTGATTTTTGCAAGGCTCTGGCAGAAGACCCGGAAACACCTGAGCCGCTAAAAGAAGAAGCGCTGAGAACGGTTCTGAGGCTGAGCTGAGCAGAATTGCTATTTTTATACTGCTAAAACCAACAACGCTTCCAATGAAACCAGGTAAACGCCCGTCTGCAGACATCCGGATAACAGCCTTACGCATATTCAGATACGATATCCCGCTGAGAGCTGTCTTTGAGATAGCCACGATGAAGATTTCCGATGCCCGAAATGTGCTCATAAAGATTGAAACCGATGCCGGCATTGTTGGCTGGGGGGAGGGAGCTCCCTTTCATGCCCTGGTGGGCGAGACCCAGGATATCTGTTTTGCTGCCGGCAAGGCATTCAGAGACAAACTCACGGGGAAGAATCCCCTGGAAATTGATGAGCTTACGGGCTTTATGGATGCCTTTTTGCCCCATAATACGACCCTGAAATCGGCCATCGATATGGCGCTGTTCGATATAGCGGCCCAGGTGGCGGGTATGCCGCTCTATGCCTTTTTGGGTGGAAGCAAAGGCCCGATTGAAACCGACATGACCATCGGGCTTTGCGACCCCGCGGTGGCGGCCGATAGGGCGTTGAAGATCAAGGAGATGGGCTTTAATAAAATTAAGGTTAAGCTGGGACTCAACGATGCAGAGGATTTCAGACGGATGAAGCTGATCAGGGAGGCCGTTGGGGATGCTGTTTGTATTCGGATAGACGCCAATCAGGGTTGGGACCGGATCGCTGCCTTGCGGAACCTTGAGGCTCTGGCTGCTTTTAATATTGAGTTTTGCGAGCAGCCCTGCAGGGTGGAGGATATTGATGCGACCCGTTATGTGAGTGCCACCAGCAAGATCCCCGTTATGGCTGATGAGTCCTTGTTTTCGCCTTATGAAGCCCTGGCCCTGATCAGGAACAATGTGGTGCCTTACTTTAACATTAAGTTGTCGAAATCGGGAGGGATTCACAATGCCCTCAAAATCGCCCATGTTGCAGAGGCAGGGGCCATCCCCTGTATGATTGGCTGCATGTCGGAGACCAGACTGGGGATCACAGCTGCTGCGCATTTCGGGCTTTCTTCCTCCATCATTCGCTTTTATGACCTGGATTCTCATCTGGAACATGCCATTGATCCGGTCGAGGGTGGGATCAGCATGCAAGGTGGGCTCATTGAGCTGCCCGATGCTCCCGGAATAGGGGCTTGTCCCGACCCTGCCTTTGTCGATAAGCTGGAGGAAATCCACGAATGAAACAAGAGGGGCTCAGCTTTAGCGGCAGGGACCGGATTGTTGTTGAGGGAAAGGAATACCTTTACCTGGCAGGTACCGATTATCACCGGATGTCGAGGAGTCCTTTGATTGCCGAGGCTGTGGCTGCTGCCGTTAAGGAATATGGGCTTGGTTCGACCGGATCCAGGGTAACCACAGGCAATCACAGGCTTTACCAGGAGCTCGAAGCGGCTCTGTCCGGCTTTTTTATCACCGAATCGGCCCTGGTACTTCCCAGTGGATACCTGTCAAATACCTGTCTTTTGGAGGGCATGGCGGAAGACTTTGATTTGTTTCTGATCGATGAGAAGGCCCATTCAAGCTTGTTCGATGCCCTGAAGGGGATCCATAAGCGGATTGTGCGCTTTCCATTCTGTGACCCGGGAGGGTTTGAAGCTCAGCTGAGGAAGCATTTAAGGCGAGGGGAACGTCCCCTCCTGCTTACCGACGGCGTGTTCCCGGCCAGAGGAGAGCTTGCCCCCCTGGAGGACTATGCCAGAATACTGCTCCCCTATGATGGCCGGATGCTGGTCGATGATGCCCATGCCATGGCCATACTGGGTAAGACGGGGAAGGGGAGTTGGGAAGAAAGCGGGATCGATCGTTCCCTGGTTTTTCAGACCGGAACCCTCAGCAAGGGTTTTGGCTGCTTCGGCGGGCTTGTATGCGGGAGCCTTGAACAGGTTGAAAGGATCAAAAAGAAGAGCCGTGCATATAGCGGAAGTACAGGACTGCCCCTTCCCCTGCTTGTAGCCGGAATTAGCTCTCTGGCATACCTGTCTGCCCATCAGGAATTAATTTCGGGCCTGAGGGCCAGAACCAGGACGCTGAAGAAGCGTTTCCTTGGCCTGGGTTTCGATCTGCCCGATAACCCTGTACCGATTTTTTCCATCACTTTCTACGATGAGCAGAAGAATCACCACCTTGCAAGGCGCTTATTGGAACATGGAATTTATCCCTCTTTTGTTCATTATCCGGGTGCACCTGCAGGGGGGCATTTCAGGTTTGTTCTAAGCAGCCAGACCAGTGAGGAGCAGGTGGAACTGCTTTTTTCCGGCATTGCTTCTCTGGTATAGGGGATAAGGCTTAGTGGACTGCCCGGGGATGGGCCTTGCTCCTGCCCGAAAATGAAGGCCCTTATCGGCGATGTGAAGGACAGCCGGAGCCCTCTTCCTTCCCCTGGACCGGAGGAATTCCCTATCTTTAATCGAAAATTGCAATCCGATGAGAGCTACAACTAAACAATTTCTGATTCCCCTCATGTTTGTCTTTCTGCTTACAGGCTGTGCCGAGCTGACCTCCATTGTGCAATCGCTTCCCGGAGAGCTGACGCTTACGGAGGCAGAGGTGGTTGAAGGCCTGAAGGAAGCCCTGACTAAGGGCTCAGAGAAGGCTTCGACGATTCTTTCTGCAACCGACGGTTACTATGGTGATGCACTTGTGAAGATTCTTCTGCCCGAGGAGGCGACGGTGATTATCGACAATATCTCGAAAATCCCGGGAGGGGCCAGGCTTGTCGAGGATGTGGTTTTGCGCATAAACAGGGCTGCTGAGGATGCGGCAAAGGAGGTGGCTCCCATCTTTGTCAACAGCATTAAGCAGATGACCATCAGGGATGCCTTTGCTATCTTAAATGGGGCCGATAATGCAGCCACCCTTTATCTGATGAGGACGACCCGGGATGAGCTCTATGCTTTGTACAAACCCAGGATAAGGCAGTCGACATCCAAGGCGATTATCGGGGGTGTATCGACCCGGGATTCCTGGGACATCCTAACCGGAAAATGGAATGCCTTTGCCGGCAGCGTTGCAGGACGGCTGGCTGGTTTTAAGCCGGTGGAAGCCGACCTCGACGATTACCTTACGAATAAGGCCCTCGACGGGATGTTTCTGAAGGTGGAAAAGGAGGAGAAGCGGATCCGGACAGAGGTCTCGGCACGGGTTAGCCCCATACTGAAGAAGGTCTTCGGCAGCCTCGACAACTAAGCTCAGGGCCTGTTTGTTTTGTCGATGTGCAGGCCAAACACGCAGACATCATCGATTTGTTCGTTTCGGCCCCTCCAGGCTTCAAAGGCTGCTTCCATCGCTTTGCCCTGTTCCTTCATATCGGAAGGCTGCAAAGAGAGAAGGAGTTCTTTCATGCGCCGGGCCTTGAATTTCCTGCGACCTTCACCCCCGAACTGGTCCATGAAGCCATCGGTAATCATATAAAGGGAATCGCCATGGTAGAGGTTTGTTTCCCGGGTTTCAAATTCCCTTTCTTCCCAGTGTACGCCAATAGGCTGGGTGTCTGGTTTTAGCCTGAAAAGAAGATGGTTCTCGTCTTCCAGTACCAGGGGCAGTCTCAGGTCGATGGGGTAGCCGGCCGATTTGTCTCTGGTCAGGAACAGGGGGATATTGGCTCCGGCATATTGCAGGGTGCTGTAGTCGGGGCTGAGGATGGCAATGGCCATATCCATCCCGTCCTTCTGGTCGCGGCTTTTGCCTTCCTGGGCCAGCATTTCTTTCACCTTGTTTCGCAGGTGGTTCAGAATCAGGCCGGGTTTTCTGATTCCAAAGGTCCTGAACTGTTCGTTGAGCAGGGTAACCCCAAGCATGCTCATCAGGGCTCCGGGTATTCCGTGCCCGGTGCAGTCGGCAACAATGAACACCTTGTATCCGCCGATCTCCCTGATCCAGTAAAAGTCCCCACTCAGGATGTCCCTGGGTTTGTATAAGCTAAAATAGTCGCTGTGAATGTTGCTAATGTAGGCTGATGAGGGGAGAACGGCCTTCTGGATTCGCCTGGCGTAGCTGATGCTGTCGGTGATGGCCTGTTGTTGCTGCAGGACCAGCTCGTGTTGCTTCCTCAGCCTTTCTTCATTTCTGACGTTTTCAATGGCTCGGGCAATGTGATCCGAGACAAAGACCATCAGGGCTTCGTCTTCGGCCGAGTAGATGCCCACCTTGTCGTAGGCCTGGACAGCCATAACCCCGATTGTGGTTCCGGAGAGTTTAAGGGGAACCCCGAGCCAGGAACTCGACTGGCTTCCAAACTGCCGGGTCTTGCCACTATTGTATAGTTCATTGTTCTTCAGATCGGAAAGCCTCAGGGGTTTCCCAGTGCTTTTAACGAGATCGGTGAGGGTATCGGAGAGGTCGTAGCGTTTCGACCTCCAGGTCGGATCGTAGGTACTGCCGGCCCCCGTGGTCTCCATCTGGTCGAATTCATCCACGAAATAGGGGAAATAGTACATGCCACTGCGTTCTTCATATAAGGCAATGAAGAAATTCCGGGCATAGACCAGATCGGAGATGATTTCGTGAATCACAGCAACGAAAGCCTTTATTCCCGTAGAGGTATGGGCCTCTTCCGAGATCCTGAGCAGGGCTTCCCATTTCTGATCGGAGAACTGGTATGTCTGGCTGTGATTCTTGTTCACTGTCTTTTTTTATGTCAAAGCTCAATAAAGGTTTGTTCCCGGATATCTCTCGACGAAGCCCCCGCCAGAAGCTGATATTCACCGGGCTCTACGGTCCAGTCTGCTAAATCTTCGTTCCAGTATGCCAGATCCGGCACAGGAACAGACATCTCGATTACCGTGCTTTCACCCGGTGCAAGCAGGGGTGTTTTCGCAAAGGCCTTGAGGGCTTGTTTGGGCCTGTCGATTTTTGTGCCGGGTTTTGCGCTGAAGAGCTGGACCACTTCCTTTCCCGCTACTTCACCGGTGTTTTGAATGTTGATTTGCACCTTAATTATCGAATCGGCGAGCTCGGCTTCGAGATTGGAGTACTCAAAACTGGTATAGGAAAGCCCAAAACCAAAGGGATAGGACACCTCCAGTCCGGCTTTGTCGAAATGCCTGTAGCCCACGTAAATGCCCTCCTCATAGTTGCTGTAGTCGATATTCGCAAGCTGCTCTTCCACGGGTTTGATTGTTCTGTCCAGGAAGTCGGAGAGTTTCATCATTCCTCCCTCGAGCGGGAAGTTGGCATTGGAGGCATGGTCGTTCAGCTTAAGGGGGAAGGTCATGGGGAGTTTCCCGCTGGGATTTTCTTTGCCGGCCAGAATGTTGGCAACTGAATTCCCTCCTTCCTGTCCACCCTGCCAGGCCAGCAGGATGGCGTCGGGTTTTTGTTTCCACGAAGCGGTTTCAATTACGCCGCCAATGTTCAGGACCACCACGACCTGCTTCCCCGAATCATGAAAAACCCGGCAAATTGTTGTCAGCATCTGTTGCTCCTTTTCCGATAGCAGGAAGTCGTCTTTTTCGACCCGATCCCCACCTTCACCTGCATTCCGGCCTATGGTGACAATGGCCAGATCGGAAGTAGTGCTTAGCTCGCGAACCTGCTCTTCGCTCAGTACGATTTCGGGCGGGGAGTAAGGGTTCATCATGGCCTGCAAGGTTCCTTTGGGTTTTCTGAATGCCTCCGGATGGGCGGCTTTGTACTCTTCGACATAGGATTTGGCAGTCGGATTAATCTGGAACCCGGCATTTGTGAGTCCCTCCTCAAGGGAGACACTGTAAGCCTCATTCACATCCCCTGAGCCCGTCCCTCCTGCGATGAAGTCGTAAGAGCTCGCTCCGAAGAGGGCCACCTTCAGGCCCTGTTTCAGGGGCAGGGCTCCCTCGTTTTTCAGCAGGATCATGCCCTCTGCAGCCGATTGCCTTGCAATCAGGGCATGGGCCTCAAGGTCGGGGTCGTTATGGAAGGGCAGGCCATCCATCTTTCCCGATGCCAGCACAAGTTTCAGAATGCGTTTTACAGAGGTGTTAATGGCCTCTTCACTGAGCTCTCCGCTGGCTGCCGCTTTTTTAAGGGCTTTGTATTGCTTCCTGGTTCCGGGCTCTTGCAGGTCGTTGCCCGCTGCCACCTGTGCCACAGCGTTGCTGCCGCCAAACCAGTCGGTCATCACCACCCCTTCAAATCCCCAGTCGTCCCTGAGGATGTCTGTGAGGATTTCGCGGTTTTCGGCCACATAGGAGCCGTTTAAACGGTTGTAGGACGACATCAGGCTCCAGGGTTGGGCCTTTCTGACAATAATCTCAAAGCCTTTCAGATAGATTTCCCTCAGTGCCCTTTCCGAAATGCGTACGTCGTTTATCATTCGGTTTGTTTCCTGGTTGTTGGCCACAAAGTGTTTGACACAGGTACCCACCCCATTGGCTTCGACCCCGTTCACGATGGCAGCCCCTATTTCTCCTGTGAGTACGGGGTCTTCGGAAAAGTATTCAAAGTTCCTGCCACAGAGTGGATGACGGTGAATATTGGCTCCCGGCCCCAGAATGACATCAATGCCGTATTCCAGCATTTCTTTTCCCATGGCATCGCCTATCCGGCTCGCCAGCTCGGTGTTCCAGGTCGAGGCCACCAGTGTGCCAATCGGGAATGCCGTACAGTAATAGCTGCGGGGATCGTTTTTACGCCTGGGGTTGATGCGCAGGCCTGCTGGGCCGTCCGACAGATAGAGGGTGGGGATGCCCAATCGGGCTACAGGGACGATGGTGCCAACCGCACCACTGATGCCTTCGCCCGGCTTAATAAGTCCCATGGCTGATTGCATGCCGGATCCTTTTAGTATGCGGATTTTCTCTTCCATGCTCATCTGCGATAGAAGGTCTTCAGCTCTGGCCTCAATCGGCTGCCGTTTGTCTTCGTAGATGTCGAGGCTGTCGTTTCCATTCAGATCACGAAAGGTATAGCCCGCTACTGAGATCGTTTCGACCTCTGCCTGCCGGAAGTTTTTCGGATGCTCACTGTGTATAACGTTGGCCCTGTACCAAAGCCCCATGGCAATAAGGAGTACGATGATCAGGCCAATCACTGAGAGCAGGACCTTCAAAGCAATTTTCAGTGCTCTTTTCATATTTTCGAATTGTTGTTCTTCATTCAGGGTCTGGATACATTTCCTGTTGATGCTTTAGTGCATGACGATCCGGAAGTCCTGGCATTTCATGGCAGGCCCTTTCACTCCACAAAGATAGCATAGAACAGCGTATATCGAATCTAGCGGCAGAAGAACCATTCATCCTTCCCGGAGAGTGCGGGCATGAATTGGTAGCCGTCATCATCGAAGGCCTTGAGATGCCCGGGATCTTTTATCCTGTTCCGGATGATGAAGCGGAGCATCATGCCCCGCGCCTTCTTGGCGTAGATGCTCACACTCCGATAGCCATTTCCATCACTTTCCTTGAAAACCGGGGTGATGATCCGGTAGGGAAAGCCGGCCGGGGCTATCGACCGGAAGTATTCCCTGGAGGCAAGATTGATCAGGACCGGATCGTCGGCTTTTCCTGCCAGTTGAGCAATCTCTTTCGGGATGATGCCTGCCCAGAAATCGTAGAGGTTTGGGCCAGATGGATTTTCCAGCTTTGTTCCCATTTCGAGCCGGTAAGGAAGGATGAAATCGAGCGGGCGAAGCACCCCGTAGAGCCCCGAAAGAATGCGCACATGGTCCTGGGCAAAAAGCAAATCGGCTTCCCCAAGGGAGCGGGCCTGCAGCCCGTTGAAGACCTCACCTGAAAAAGCCAGGATGGCCTGTTGGGCATCCGCTTTCTCGTAGCTCCTTTGCCAGGATGCGTAGCGCTCAAAGGTCTGCGTGGCCAGTTTTTCGCTCACCTTCATCAGGGACCGAATGCCTTCAATGTCGTATTTTCGAAGCAGTTCTACCAGTACCGCCGAGCTGTCGAGATGCCCGGGGTAATCCCCTTTGTCTGTAATCCCGTGAGGGCTGAGGTCTATGGTTTTTGCAGGTCCGAGGATGCAGAGCATGGGCTTCTAGTGATGGAAGAGCCGGGTTCCTGTATTGACAATGCTCATGCCATAGCTATCGGCCGCATCGATGATCTCCTGGTCGCGAATCGACCCCATGGGGGTAGCGATGTACTTAATCCCGTATTTGTGGGCCAGTTCAATGTTGTCTTTTTGCGGGAAAAAGCCGTCGGACAGAAGGCAGCTTCCCTCCAGTTCGTTCAGGATTACTTTATCGCCATAGACTTCCTGGCGCTTCAATTCAATGAGCTGGTCGAGTTCGGTCCGCTTCAAATCCGGTTGTTCCTTCAGGAAGGCATAGTCGAGCAGCGATTTCTGGTACCACACATTGGCCTTGCTCAGGGCCAGACCCGAGCAGAGGATGCGCGATTGCTGGCCCGAACCGATGCCAATGACATGTCCGTTGTTTACCACGCAGATGGAATTGGACTGGGTGAATTTCAGGGTGATCATGCCCAGCTTCAGGTCGCTCAGGATTGCAGCGGGGATGTCCCGGTTTTTTGTGACCACATTTTGGAGGAGGGCGTCGGTAATCTTCAGGTCGTTTCTTTTCTGCCTGATGGTAATCCCAAAGAGCTCCCGGCTTTCAATGTCGGGGGGGATGAAGTCGGGGTCGATGGCGAAGACAACGTAATTGCCTTTTTTCTTTGCCTTTAAAGTCTCCAGGGCTGCCGGATCGTAAGCCGGAGCGATGATTCCATCCGAAACTTCAGTTTTGATAAGTGAAGCCGTTTCTTCGTCGAGCTGGTGGCTCAGGGCAATGAAATCGCCAAAGGATGCCAGCCGGTCGGTTCCTCTGGCCTTGGCATAGGCCGAGGCCAGCGGTGAAAGCGGTTTCTTAATCAGATAGGCAGCTTTTTCCTGATCGCTAAGGCTTCGGCTCAGGGCAACTCCGGAAGGGGTGACATGCTTGAAGGAGGTGCTGCACTGGCTTCCAAGTTCATCGCTTGCTTCCTTTACCAGCTGCCAGGCATTCAGCGCATCCAGCACATTGATAATACTGGGCTTGCCATTCAACAGTTGCAATGCATTGGAGGGATCGATTACCTCTGCGTAGTCCTGGTTGGGATTCATGCCATATTTGAGCTTCATCTTGCTGTGGTTTTTGAGATCAGCAAAGTTAATGATTTGCCTCGATTCTCAAGACCACAAGGCCCCCAATAATGCCTTTTGCCATAGGGCATCAATGCAGGCCGATGCGATAGGAGAGTTTCAGCAGGATGGTATTGGTGGCCCGTTTGCCGGTGTAGAGATCGTGCATATGGTCTCCTAAATGAAAGTCTCCGCTGGCCGCGTAATGGTCGCGGTTTTGTGACCATACCAGGTAGGCTGTTGACCCCGGACGAAATTCCCAGCGAACCACCAGGTTCGAAAGCCATTCGCTGAGGCTGAAATCGGGATTTTCAAAACCGTAGTCGGGCACAGCGTCGCCATTTTCGCTGATCTCATAGCCGCCTTCCGACCTGGAGATTTGTTCTTCACTAAAGACATGGAAACGGTCTTCGAAACGATCCGCTTTTGGCTTGGTGATCATTTTAAACACCGAATAGTCACCCGAGGCAATGAAGGGCTGTCCCCAATACTGTATGGTCAGATCGGGCGTAATGGTGTAGTTCAGCCTTAGCGAAAGGCTGAGTACACGCTGATTGATGGATCCGAAGATGTAGCGGGCCTCGCCGTTCAGCGACTTTTCGGTGATGTATTGCAGATTGCTTTGTCGCATGTTGAACTCCGGTTCAAATGAAATATTCAGCGAATTGGAAGGGCGAATCGTGAGATCGGCACCCATGTAATGGCTCATGTAATAGTCTTCAGCAGCCCAGTTCAGGTTGTTATAGATCCCACCCGAGACGGCTTTCCGCTCGTCGGTGTACAGGTGCAGGCCAAGGTGCAAACTGTTTGGGAGATAGATGAGAGGGCCGCCTCTGAGCATGTCACTCGAAGCCTGTTTGAAAGTGAATCCGCCTCCAAGGCCCGTCTGCCAGTGGTTCTTCATGCTGGCGTTCACATTGTATTCGTAGCCCAGGCCTTTCAGCGTCCCTCCCATGTCGGACGACAGGTAGACAAGGTTGTTCAGGCTAAGCCGGTTGAAGATGCCAAAGGGTTCTGTGAAGTTATAGCCGGTCCACAATACATTCACCAGCTTGTCGGCCTGTTGCATGAAACCCATGTCGTTCAATTCAAGTCCCGGGCTTTTGGCCAGGCTCATGAACAGGAAGTTCCAGTTTCCGCCTATCTTGCCAAACTGAAATTTTCCTCCCATCCCACTCAGACTGGTCAGGGTTGTATCGTAATTCAGATGGATGGCATCGCTTCGATGAAAATAGCGGGCCGAGGAGCGCTGGGTCTTTGCTATCGCGGCGGTCGATCCTCTTACATTGCTCATGTATGCCACCGCGCTGAGCAAGTAGTTTCTGTCCCTGAAATACTGTTTGAAATCGATGCCGGCTGTGGTGGCCATTTTGTGCAGGTGGTCGGCCGAAAGCTCATCAAGTCGCCTGCCGGTGTTTGTTACAACTCCGCCTATGATGGTATTGCCCTTGTTCAGGTCCTTTTGGAGCCTTAGCAGTGCGTAGTTGGTAAGGGGTTCAACGCTCTCTTTGCGTTCCCCATTGTTGCCGGCTACAGTAGCCCTGGAATTCGCTGTGAGGGCATCGATCATTCCGATTGAAAGCCCCTTTTCGGTTTTTCCGCTGAGCTTGGCAGCACCCAGAATGCGCGTGAATGAGGGGACCTCTGCATATTCTCCCTCACTCAGCCGGGGGTAGCCCCTTGGCTTTCGTCCAATGCGGCGGGAGTAAAAGAGATTGTCATTGCCCATTTCACCGCCTCCAAGCCCTACATTGAAGGAGGTAATGGCAGCTCCTTCGATAAAAAAGGGGCGCTGTTCCCGGAAGTAGCTTTCAAAGGCGGTCAGGTTAAGTTCCGAGGGGTCGGCTTCGACCTGTCCAAAATCGGGGTTGATGCTAAAGTCCAGGGTCAGATTGTTGGTGATTCCAAGCTTTCCATCGAGTCCGAAGTTGCCCCCAAAATCGCTCCCGTCCAAAAAGGGGTTTCCTTTCTGCGGCTCATAGCTTTTGGCCGTTGTTACAAGGTAGGGGGTAAGGTCGAATTGTTTCCGTGGTTTTAGCTCCTGCAGGCCGTCCAGTTCACCCATGGCGTGGATCATGCCGGGAGCATTTCGTGGAATAGGATGCCAGAAACTCAACTCATTTTTCCGGTAGAGGAGACGCGCAAGTTCAAAGCCCCAGACCTCCTTAGCGTTCTTCTGAAAACGCAGTTGGGTGAAGGGGATCTTCATTTCGGCTGCCCATCCCCAGTCTGTAATTCGGGTCTTTGCCTGCCAAATGGGATCCCAGGTATCGTCTTCGTTTTGACCGTTATTATTAACGGTCATATCGAAACGTACACCGGCCGAACTAACGCCGAAGACGAAGCCTGTTCGCAGATCGTGGTAGCTGTCGAGGACCACGAAGACCATGTCGCCGTCATCATCGTCGCGCCGGCTCATGCGGCTGATGATGGAATCGGGACTGCTGTCGAATGCACGAATGGCGATGTAGAGGTTCGTATCGTCGAAGGCTACCTTGAACGCTGTGGGCTGTGAAGGTGGCCTGTTTTCGTAGGGTTCGTGCTGAACGAAACCACCCGACCATTCTCCTGCTCTCCAGCCGGGATCGTCAAAGACAGCATCAATGGCCGGTGGACTGCTGGTCCGAAAAGCCCTGCAGCGTTTCTTGGGCAGGATTTCGGTCTGCCCCCAAAGCACGGAGCTATAGATGAGGAGATATAAAAGGGATAGTGAAATCGAGCGGCGCATAGTTGCAAATTTACTCAACGGACGAATGACCTGCTTTATTCGTTACACCAATTTGCTAAAAAAGTCCCGGAGTTCTTTTTGCAGGATCTAAGTTCCTTGACTTCCGCTTGCAGCATCAGGTGCATAATGAATTGTGGAAGTGGAGCTTGTGGAGTTGATGGCGATATATGCACCGCAGATTATGGGCTTTATGCCCTGGTTGTGTGCCATTACAGGCAACCATTCGATAACCAGTAGCATCTTTAAATAAAATAAATTAAACAATAATATCATGGAAAATTTAAATTCATTTCTAATTCTATTCCTGCTCATCTTTGTGAGCTGTGTCGATGATAACAATACAGAATCAAGTGACGATTCAATGCTTTGCAATACACAAGAATACCTGTCCTGACTTTGATGAAAAAATTTCAAAAAAAGAATTGTTATGGAAACATCCACAATAACAACTGCTTACAACAATAAATATACGTAATGCGGGGCGATGTGGAAAATATAGCTTTTGTACATTTAATCAAAATCGTAGCGGTTCGATAGTGAAGTGCTTCGAAATGCCCGCACTACGCATATTCAAGCCGTTGTAGCATTTAACCGAACTGCTATCGTATAAAATAAGCTCATATCGAATCATAGCTATCGAATATTATGGAATAAAAACGAATCATATCGTATCGTTTTGAGAAGATGTCAGTCACAAAGACCAAATGTAGATGTTACAGAATGGATTCGTTTTTTCTTTGATGCTTTAGGGAATATTCAGAAACAATTGATGATAAAACTTAAGAACAAAGGAGTTGAAACAAGATTATCTCCAAGAGAAAAGGCTATTCTGACTTTCATTGAGAATAATGCAGGATGCAAATCGGGAGATATTGCCAAGAAATTAGGGATTCCTAATCCGACAGTTAAACGGATTTTACCAGAGTTGATTAAGCAAAATCTAATTGAAAAATTCGGAACTGGCCCGGGTACTAATTACTCAATTTTATAAAAAAAGCCCTACAACATCGTGAAATAGCTATACCTCCTTATTTGTTGGGAGAGAAGCAAATAATCTCTAATTTAGAGAAAACAATAAGGGGATGTCTTAGGCTTCGGAGTCCGGTACATTTTTTGTACTGATCCGTTGGCTGCAATGCCACCACAAAGACAGAACTGAACGAACTTGATTAAATACCATTGATTATGAAAAAACTGATTTTAATTGTATTGTAAGCAGCAGAAAATCAGCTGGATTTAATCGGGCACTAGTGAATTATATTATTTAATCAGTTATAATCATTCGTTTAGTATCAATCAATTTCTAATGAGCAATTAATTGATACATAACTGCTTGAGATTCGTTTCCATTCATTAATCCCTTTACCTTTATGATACAATATATACTTTTTGGTTGCGTGCCACTCATATTGAAACAGCCCCCTATCACATCGGTATTTCGCTCGTTTCCATTTCCTTTCACATAACTGGTGATATTCTCTTCCTGAGTCTGCATACTCAGCATAGCAAAGATGCTACCGAAATGAAAGTACTGTATGATATCGTTGGCCAGGATGCCTTGGAATCCTCCCAAATTATCCATAACTTGAAGCATCGCATGCTGTGTTTGTTCTCCAACTAACTCAAATATGGCGAATTAGGCGAGGCGAAAAGCATTAGGTACTATTTTATCCATCTTATTATCAAAAACATAACATTTAGGTCGTTTGGGTTATTAATATGAGAAATCTTTGGCCAGGATGCCTTCTTCAATACAAAATCAGCGATATGCGATCGAAGTAAAGACCTCGAAAGGCTACAAAATAATTGATAGCGAGAAGACCGTTTACCTTGAGGCAAAAGGAAAGTTCACAATTCTTCATCTTGAGGATCATTCTCAGATCATCACTTATCATCTTTTGAAATGGTATACAAAGTATTTGTTCGAGCCATATTATTTCAGATGTCACAATTCTTTTATAGTTAATTGCTCTTACGTTGACTGTTATTCCAATAAGGAAATCATCATGTTAGAGGGCTCAAGGTTGCCTCTTTCAAGAAGTAAGATACTTAAATTTAAGGAAAATTTGAAATATTTAGTTCTACTTTGACAGATTAAGATATTTATTTCCTTCACTTGAAAACCATACCATTTTAATGTATGGTGGATGTTTATTTTTCTTCAATAAGAGAACGTGCCTTTCCCTTCCGAGGAGCAGCGCACTCCTCTATGGGAGGAAGGCTGGTGTCCGTTGACTCCTGAGTACCTCTTTCATATAGGATATCTGTTCTTTAGCTATTTCTTCGTTTCGTTCGTATTTCATAGGTAATCCTCAACGCAACCAACTGCTCCAAATAAAAGTAAATGATACCATTAGATTACAATTAATTCCTAATTACCATTATCCACTCCTCTTGGCATTATTTATCCGTATTAGATGGGTTATCTTACGCTTACGCTAAAAGGAATGGGAATGTAGTCCGTAAAGTTTTTCATAATGAAGAATTAACCGTCTATGCACACTACAATTATGGTTCAATCATTACAGGAAAGGAGGTGATTATGCCACCAGTGATTTAACATTCAAAACGAATATAACCAGAGAAACGTGTTAACCATTGAGATTATTAATAATCATGAAAGGCACTTAATACCCTTGATTTTAGTGGTTCGACAAAGTGACTTTCACTAAACTAAAATGAAAAAATATGAAAAAGAAAATCTTGTACGTACTATCTGCATGTATCTTTGCTTTAGCACTTACTCTCAGCTTTAACTTTGTTAAGGGAGACCATAATGGGGTTTCGTTAGAGAACGTTACAATTATGGCAGAAGCTCAAGCTTTCAATCCATGTCCAGCTCACATTGGTGAGTCGTATTGCCAATATGACCCAGCCTCGCAGGATTGTATAACAGATAATAAATGTAGTCCTGTTTGTATAGATGGTTGTCAGTGATTAAAAGCTTTCCTGCTAAGGTTTTAGGATCAAGGCAGGAAGGCTTCTAGAATTCATAGAGTTAATACTTCAAAGCTTTTCTAGATGTTGATGCAAAGAGTGTATTTGTCGGTTATGAAAATGATTAGATTGTTTTTCTGACTAACATCCATCAGGAGCTATTCCGGACACAATTAAAGATATAGAGATATGAGATACCTTCTAATTCATTTTTTTGTTATTGCTTTAGTTGCTGTTGCTTGCGACAAAGAGAGCAAATCTGAGTCGCATCAAATTGAAGGGAGTGGTAGTTTTCTGTACTTGGACACAAATGGGCCGATAAATCCAAAGACGAAGTACATCACATACTATGAGAAAGATTCAGATGCCTGGCTCT
>PDWJ01000394.1_pt1 | contig 65973 bp, 52 predicted proteins | sample 1430881 | NCBI WGS metagenome assembly PDWJ01 (sample SAMN01162460, study PRJNA174530) | Oral metagenome, whole genome shotgun sequencing project. | biome: Marine environment; feature: Marine mammal; material: Swab sample of the gingival sulcus; isolation source: swab sample of gingival sulcus... | reverse complement strand
TGGAGCGAATGTGTTGTCATGGTTGTTTACCTCGTTGGTTGTTGAGGTAAGTAAATCAGATTTGGAGGGGAAAGTTGTGCAAGGTTGCCGTAAGCTCACTTTGAAATCATCAGTCGTCGTTACGAACAAAGTTCCACCATTGTCACCACCAACCGGCCTTTTAGTGAATGGAATGAGGTGTTTCCCAATGCGGCATGCGTTGTCTCATTGATAAATCGTCTGGTTCATCACAGCGAAGTCATTGCTATTGAAGGCAAGTCATACCGCATGAAGGAAGCCAAAGAGCAGGCTGCCAAACGCAACACGAGAAAGCGAGGTAAAGCGAAATGAAAATACTGAGAATTCCTACCTGGTGGACACCAGAAGAAGCAGACTGTGTTCACCAACTCCTGGACGAATTAAGAGCGGCGGTTTGGCAAAGTGATGGTGATGAAATTACCGCGATGCATAAAGCGGTTTGGGAGGAAGAGCAGAAACACCAAAAAGACGACAAAAGCAACGACAATTACGAGCTGCCATTTTAAAAGTGGCAGCCCTGAAACAGGGATGTTTTGGGGTTAAATTCTGCGGCACATAGCTGCGGATTTGGGTTGGCGGTAACATGTCGGGATGCCTTTGCCAGTTTGAAAAAACCTGCCGCAAGCTGGTCATCTCCTTCTGGGACTATTTGACCGACCGTCTTGGTATCGGAAAACAAACCATTCCCTGGCTACCCGAAATTATCATTGAGCGGGCGGGTTTCGCCAAGGGTTATTGAGAAGTCCCTTATACAGCCCACCTATCTCATTACCCCCTTATACGTATTTTTCCACTCAATTATAGGTAGTTACCCGAATTGTTTTTCCCTCTTCCAATGAAATAGCATCAGCATAGGTAGGGCCATTTTCATTGGTCATTGTGTTAACGACTTACGGTTTACATTCTGTAATCTAAAAAACATAACATACTGATAAATATGAAAAATACATAGATAAATCGAGTAAATCCAGTTACTGAAATATTCAATGATACTTAATCATAGGGGTGGTGGGTTGTGTCTTTAGAAAATCAGAAATTTGTTGGGTGATTCGGGCGTTAGCTCAACCAGTAAGCTTGATCACATAAGGAGACATAAAGATGAGTAGAGTGAGCATTAACGGTGCGTTAAAACCCACCAATAATGAAGATGCTAAAGAGCGGTATCTAGGCCATTTCTTGAAGGTCAGTTACATTCAAGAGATAGGCGGTAGTCCAATCTACAGTAAGGATCGCATTGATGTAGAAAAAAATGGCGCCTTCCGGTTTTATCTTCCAAAAGAAGAATTGTTGAGGAGTCAATCAGTCACGATCAGCGTATTTGCCCCAGATGGCGAACAATTAGGCACTCAGATTTACAGTTTTAGTAGCCTACATGCTGCCGATATCGCTGAAAATGTGGCAGATGACACCTTACCTCTTATTTTGCAGGTAGATCCAAAAGTTATTCAATTCAACCAATCAGGTCCAATTTTGGATACCCATCGGAAAATTACGGGCAAAGTAGTGGATATTTCAGGAGAGAGGAAAGCTTCTGGTGTTCACATCCTTATTTTAACTAGTAGTGATCCGGCTGCTGCTATAGACAGCCAAAGTTTCCAACCAATTTTTTCAACCCAAACCGATCAAGATGGCTCTTTCTTTGGGCGAATAGATAACAAATCTTATGAACAAGCTTATGGGTTAATCGCTGGACTTGAAGATACGCCCATTAGGATAAATTTGGATGAGAAGAAAATACCTAAAAATATTATCTTGGTTTCTGATCTGTCAGCCCTATCCGGTGATATATCACAGGCAAGTGTTACTCCAAAGTTACCAGACGGTATCGATATGGTAGGAAACGCTTCGTTTTCACAAGATATTGGTGGAAAATGCGTTGATTTTACCATTCCTAATCGAACATTAGAGGAGTTTAGTTTTTACCATACCGTTCGGACTACTGAACCTGAAATCAGGGGGCTGACTATAACAGCAAATGAAAGTAAAAATACAAAATTGGAGTTACTGAAGATATCCGATGATTTGTTTACCATATTCGGCCAGCTAAATAACTCAATGAGTAGCTTGGCGTTTGTCCCTGACATAGTGGATGAAGAAAAGACAGAATCCCCTATGGTAACTTCAAAGCCAATTGAGGGAGAAGGGGAAAATACTCCTCAAAAAGCTACAAGCAACGATGTTCCAGCATCTACTGCGCCTGTCTATCACGTTAAGCTGGATGCCGGTATTGGGCAGGTTAGATTAAACTTTAAAGATCTGCTGCGCTTTGAGCAAGCACGCCGCAAACCAAAATTGCAACAATTACATCAGGAGCTAGCGGCAGCATATTGTGGAAAATACGGTGCTCAAGAGGCCAAAACCTATTGTGAAAACCTTACTGCTAAAGATGCGCTAAACCGGGCCACTCTTGAATCACTTTTTGGACACATTGAGAAATATGCCAATTATGAAGAAAATCATCATCTTTTTGAAAATAGAGAATTACCTGAACAGCTAATGAGTCTTATTGGCGATTTCAAGAAAATGATGCAGCAATCATTCGTGGATGCGGGGCTAATTTCCGTTATGAAATCTCGCATAGAGAGGCTGATCATAAATGTTGATAAGAACACAGAAGAGTCCCAGGACCAAGCTGAATTACTGAGTGACTTGAGACAAGTAGTCATTGAACTAGCCCGGTCCGATGAACATGGATTCTATAATTTCGAGCCATGTCGTCCAAAAAAGACGGAGACTATGGGTATCCTTTGCATGATGCAGCAGTTTGAAGATTTAAAGGATACGCTAGCCAATAAAGCAATTTTTTCACTTGGTGAGATCCTGACTATTCGTGCCAATTATGATATCTACATCACCAGTATTACGGCTTTTCTAAACTTGCTGGACAAATTCTATGGCTTTTACAATTCAAGCTCCAATTTCCTCATATCCCTTGAGGACAAATACTTTGTAGAGAGCTATGATTCTATAAAAAGTTCCTTGAGTTCATTGAAGCGGCAGATACAAGTAGCTATCAACAAGATTGAGGCCATAGAAAGGGAATATATTTCTAATCATCCTGGCCGTAAAGAATTAACGGCAGAAAACAGTGTCGATTGGGATGAGACTCCGACAATCTACGAAAATACCACGATTGCCCACGGCCATATTTTGCACTTCAAACAAAAATGGAAAGCGGACGGATATTCATTAGGAGATCTTCTGTACAGTTTGCCATTAGCGCCGTGTCAGGAAAAACAGATCGCGATTATAGACTGGGATCGGGAAGAGCGGGCCGCACGTAGTGAAGCCCAGGATATTGCAGAATCCCTAGCAGCGGGAATCTCTAGAGACCGGGATATCAGTGAAATCATTAATTCGTCTTTCAGAGAAAACATAAGTGCGAGTTCCCACAATAAAACAGAGGGTAGTAGCGGTGGGATTGGTGGCGGTATCGGTGGCTTCGTCGGCAAACTTTTTGGGGGATTATTCGGTGGTTCTTCATCTTCAAGCGGATCATCTACATCTACTGCAAATCAATACTCAGCCCGCAGTTTATCAGGCAGCACATTAAATCGTTTACAAGATAGTGTTTCTCAATCTGCATCATCTCTTAGAAGCCAACGCAGTACTGTCATACAAACGGTTGGTCAAGACGAAACCGTAGCGGTGCAGACTGAAGTGATTAAAAACAACAACCATTGTCATGCAATGACGGTAGAGTATTTTGAAGTACTTAAACACTATGCAATCGAACAGGAATTGGTGGATGTTCAGGAGTGCTTGTTTGTTCCACTACCCATGAGTCATTTTGATCATCGAAAAATTCTACGTTGGAAAAATACGCTGCTCCGATACATATATGGATACAAACTACGCAGGGGCTTTGATGCCATTGAGAGGATCGAAAACAACTATGCGGATTCAGATTTACCAATAGGTAGCTATGCAGATGAAGTAGTTGAGGATTTTAGCGGTCATTTCTCAATTTCTTTTGAGCTTGAGCGCCCTTATATCAAAGAGATAGAAGAGGAAACAAAACTGATCGTAGACGATTGGTTCCCTTGGTATGGCGCATTGAGATTGAGCAAGTTATTTAGAAGGGAACTGACCGAAGACGAAAAAGATGCTGTTTTCGAGGCGGAACATGCTCCAGATATTGCTCGTGAATTTATAGATACAATTGATATTTATGGCATTGCCGAAGATGGGTCCGAAGTGCGACTAGATTTAGATTTTACTCTACTCTCGAATTATCGACGTGGAGTACCACTTCAAGTGAATATTGCTAGCCGCGCCAAACAGAACGTAACGCGGAGACAAATTAGGCACCTTCGTTTCCGTGCCAACACAGCTGTTAAAGCGTCCTCAAAGATTATATTGCGTTCGGCTTATCTCTATTATCGAACCAAACATCTGAACGATGTGATTATTCGAAACAGTCGTGTCAACAATGATATTATCAATACATTTGAGATTCAGACTTTTTTTCCTCCCAAGGTTGAATTTAAAACGGATGCAGCCTTGATGTATACACCACTTTCAGACAGAGAACTAAGAGAGCCTAGAAAAGAAGACCGTGAAGCGGCTAATGCACTGGTTAGCTTTTTGAATGAGCACATGGAAATGGCACATAAAATCATTTGGTCAAGTATGGATGCCAGTCGATTATTCGGCTTGCTGGATGGATACATTGCACCGAATTCTGGTGGCAGGAGTGTGGCCAGTGTTGTTGAGAACAAAGTCATGGGGATTGTTGGAAATAATCTCGTTCTCAAAGTTGTACCTGGAGAACGGTTGGATCCAGTGTTTAAACCAGTTTACGAAAACTTTGAGGATTTGATGGCGTATTACCAGCCAACAACGAAACCTGACCCATTCAGGATCAGCGTTCCAACTAAAGGTGTTTATGCAGAATCAGTTATGGGTAAATGCAATAGTTGCGAAGAAATCGATGAAACCAGGCATTGGCGCTTTAGTGATGAGCCATGTGGCACCAAACCTACAGCTATTGATTCGGTATCAACCGATAGTAGAAGAGCAGATACAGATAATCTCCAGGTCAAGGATCTTCCTGCCAGTATTATCAATATGCAGAACACACCAAGTGCTCCAGATCCAACCGGACTGGGAGCTGCGTTTAATCTATTGGGCAAGAGTAATGTGTTCAAGGACATGACCGGTCTGGAAGGTACCCAGGCTAATGCGATTGAAGCGTTGAAGACCAGTTCGAAAAGCGTCACTGACCTAGCAGGGATGGCTGCAGACCTTCAAAAACAGGGTGCGATGAAGAAAGATATTGGTAAGACTCTTAAAACCATCGACGAAGCAAAGAAAAATAAACAAATCACCGATGATCAAGCCAATGACCTTGCCTACACAGCGCTCAGTTCAGTGGCGGGCAAGCCTACTACCAAACCTGCAAATCTGACCAAGGAAAAGCAAGTAGAAAACCTGATTAAATCTCAGTCCCAAAAGCCGTCTTCCAACATTAAAATAAAACGTGGAGATGAATCTGTCGAAGTATCCCAGCCAAAATCTGAAAGCAAACCAGCTTCTCCTGATAAAAAACTTAGCATATTGGGAAGCCCGGCACCCGGCACTAACCCGGGTTCTTCAAAAGCGCAGGCACATGCTGTTGTCACAGCATTTAAAACACGGTCGGGAGATTTAAAATTTAACGTAACTCGTACAGCTGTAGCAACAAATCTAACCGATTTGATTGATAACCCGGATAATGTCAATCAAGGTCAGCTTAATCTATGTGGTCCTGCGGCAACAGTACGAACCCTACTTCGCCGTGATCCAAAGTTAATTGCAGATTGTGTTGTCCAGTTGGTTGAAACAGGAGAGGGTAAGTTTGGTCGGAGAAATATTGAACCAGACAGTGACTTAAAAAATCAAACTTATCAATCGAAGTGGGGACTCGGTGCAGCAGAATGGGTGCTAATGAGTTCTATGCGAGATGATGAAAACTGGTGGTTCGATTTTGAAGGAACACCGGATGAAGGTGTGTCTGCTGCAACTACTCCAGGCGAAATTGAGGATTGGCTAGATGAAACTGGTCTGTATTCAAGTGTAGAAGATGAAGCAAATTTAGTGATTACCCAAGATATTAAACATGCGTTAGGTCTTAGTATCAATAACAAGACTGACAATATACTGTTAATCCATGCCCATCTTTTACGTGCTGCTGCCGCAACAAACAAAAAATCTGATGAATTCATCTTAAGTGCATTTCCAAATCATTGGGTGGTGCTTAATTCCGCAGTAACTCACACCTCCGGCAGGGTTAAATTAGATGTTTGGTCATGGGGGGACGTTTATTCTATCGATGTGCCGGAGGCAACTTTTGAAGCAAATTATTATGGTGCGGTAATCGCGAAAGCTTGATTACCATTTTGCAAAGAAAGGGTAATTTTTTTCGAATACCTTGCCTTCCCGGAAGTTTTATGGTTGCGGGAAGGCTTTTGTTCGTTACGGCTACAAAATAAAGAAAATCAAAGAAGGTATTCCAGTATGCAGTATCTATATTTATTGGTTATTTCCATTTTCACTTTAAGTGCAGCTCAAGCTAGTTCAAAATGGGATAGCACAGATATAGTGGCTCATATTAATGTCCTCGCAACCACCGTTGTTAGTTCATGTGACTCTCACAATAAAAGTCCATGCGTTTACCATTCTTGGTTAAGTCCCACTGAAGTTCAGAAGGGAGAGGTAACCAAGACTATTATTGTTGAGTGGAATACAAATAAAAACTCAGTTCCTTTTTTACCAGGTGATACTTTTCAAGCCTTCTTAAAATGGGATTCCGCAAATAAAGTTTATCGAGCAGCATGGGTGGCCTCAAAAAATGAATCAGAAAAATTAACTAATGCAGTGCTTCCAGTAAAAGCGGGTGTTGTTATAACAAATGCAAATACGCATTGAACGGTTACGGTGAAACTCCATATAACTCTCCTTTCCCGCCTACAGCAAAACTTTTTCCTGGCCCCACCAATTTCTGTCCATTTTTTTGTAAACATATCATAAAACCGGTCTTGTCTAAGGCGATGCTATTCCATAGAAGGAGGTAAAAACAATCCGGGGAACTACTGATAATCGAACGGAAAACGACGTATAAGATGGTGTTATGTCAGAAGGCATCGTCAGCTTCTATCTGTCACTGTCAAAGTGAAATAATCCCGTTTTTTATAGCGTATTTCGTCAACTCGGCAATGGTATTCAAACCAAGTTTTTTACGCAGATTCTGGCGATGTATCTCAATGGTGCGTTTGCTTATAGTGAGTGTTTCTGCCATGTCTTCATTGCTTTTTCCTTCTGCAAGCAATTGCAGCACTTCTATCTCTCTGGATGACAACTCATTCTCCTGCATCGACAAAGGAGCGCCCTCCTGTTCCAGGGCAGAATTAACGACGATCCCGGTAATTTCGGGGCTGACATAAAAATTGCCAGAAGCGACCTGACGCACGGCAAAGGCCAGTTCTTCAAAAGCGTTGGTTTTAAGAACGTAACCGGCGACGCCCGCTTTAAGCATGCCCATCACATAGTGTTTGTCTGCATGCATCGAGAGGGTCAGGATTTTTTGTTGTGGGAACTGTTTGATGATTTGGCGGGTAGCTTCGATACCATTGAGTTCAGGCATGGAAATATCCATAACGACGACATCAGGTTTGAATTGTTTGACCTGTGCCAGAGCCTTCCTGCCATTATCGGCCTGAGCCACCATCTCCAAATCCTTTTCCTGTTCAATGGCTTCTTTCAGTCCATCCAGCAGCAGTTTGTGGTCATCGACCAGTAACAGACGGATTGTATTAGATGGCTTCATCATTGTGTTCCTGATTTTCTTTCAGAGGCAAGGAAATGGTCACTTTACTGCCAGCATTTTCCACGAAATCAATCCGCATATTGCCACCAAGCGCCTGAAGGTGCTCCTGCAGGCTGATCAGGCCAAAACCTTGTCGCTTTCTGTTTACAGTGCCAAAGCCTCTGCCGTGGTCTTTTACAATAATCGTCAGTGTTGTGTCGGTATTGCCAATCTGGACGATAGCCAAACCTGTTTGAGCATGTTTGCAGACATTGATCAGTAACTCGCGAATGGCACGATAGAGGGTGACCGTGGCTGTTTCGCTTAAATGCGCCAGGGTCTCTTGTTTGTTGATGTCATTGATCAGACTGACCTCGATACCATAGCGGGTTTCGATGTCATCTGCCAACCATTCCAGGGCTGCCACCAGTCCAAAATCATACAAAATCTTGGGACTGATCTGAAAGGTTAAAGAGCGTACTCCCGTCATCGTCTGATCAAGTTGATGAATAATGGTATCGATTTCTTTTTGTTGCTTTGAAGCAAGGGATGTGCCCAGTTTTTTTAACTTTAAGATGCTCAATGCCAGGGTTTGTGTGACGCTGTCGTGGAGGTCGTCGGCGATGGCTTTTCTTTCCCGTTCTTCTACCATGGCAAGCTCGGTGGACATATTGCGCAAAAGCTTTTTGTGGGCATTGATTTCATGGTGGGCAGCGTCTTTCTGTTCTTTTTCCTGGTGCAGGCTTTCATACAATTTTGAGTTTTCAATGGAAACAATGGCCTGGGAGAGAAGAATATCCACAATCCTGAAGTGTTTTTCACTGAATGCATTTTCGATCTGATCATTCTCAAGGTAGAGTATCCCCGTTACCCTATTCCGGGTGATGATGGGAGTACATAACACCGAAAGGCAGGGACGCGCAGTAATATACGGGTCAATTTGAAAAATTTCAGACTGAAAAGCATTGCCCAAAATAATGGATTGCTGCGAATGCTGTACGTAGTTGAGGATGGTTTGTGGTGCGAATGTTGGCTGCCCGGTAAGGGGCGTGTTTTGTAAAATCTGTGTGACTTTAGGCATTGCCGTCACCATGCCCTGTAGTTTCAGTTCACCGGCATCAACAAAACAAATAACCGCCTTGTTGCAGCCAGAGTTGTCAAGGATACACTCGATGAGCTGAGTCATAACATTTGACAGACGAGTCTCGTTGGCGATCGATTGAGAGGCATTCAGGACGGCGTAAAGTTCGCGAGCGTCGACTCGTCGTTCATTTATGACTCTTTGTTTGGTGTATTCAGGTTGAGCAGGTGATGTTTCATTCAGGGTAAAGGGTGGGTAGTTTCGCTTTATGGCAGAGGTTTTTGCGACAGCCCCCCATTTAAAATAAAGCCGGTAAGCTTGGCAGAGGTAATGGCGGGCAGCCTCGGTATCTTCCCTGGATAAATAGTATCGACCGATAGTCTCGGCGACAAGAGCTTGATCATTGAGATAATCAGCTTGCCTTGCTCCTGTCATAGCCTTGGCAAAGTTATGTTCAGCTTTATCATGGGCAAGAAAATGGGCATGTAGCAGACCCTGAACCAGATCATATTTATGCTGGATATTGACTGGGTTACAGTGTAGCCAGCCAGCCAGTTTTTTTTGGTTTTTTATGATATGGCGAAGTGCTTTTTTTCTGGTTCGCTCAACGCTGTTGGGCAGCAGGGATAGTCGTATCAGGGAATCATAAAACAGATAATTGTAGCTTTCCGGTAGCGCGATTGCGGCATCGTAGAGTTTTAAAGCCTTATGACTAAACCGGGCGGCTTCCCTGTATCTGTTGAAAAGTAAACAGAGATACATTGACAGGTAGGTTTGGTTGAACAAGCCAAAATGGTTATGGGTCTGTTGTAGTGACGGGGTATCGGACTCCAGATGATGTAGGGGGCCTTTTAAAATCCAGGGTTCAGGATTCAAGGTAGTCAGGTTAAGAACGCTTTGACGGCAAATATTCAAATCACTCAGGGCCACATCCTGTTTGAGCTCTTTGAGTGATTCTGCAAAATTATTCATTTTTATCTGTAGTTCCTGTAATTGGACTCCACAGTGAAAACTAAAGGAACAGTAAGCGGCTGCACTGATGGCCGCAAACTGATGATCCCCCGTTTCAAGACCTGTTTTGTAGGCGTTCAGCATTACCGGGAGAGTTTGACTGACAGGTTTCTTCCAGTGGTTGATGAATCCCTCAACCGTTATTTTGGTTCTGGATGCCATATTTTTGAGTTGGTATTTTTTGAGTAGCGCATAGGCCAGTTGCCCAAATTGATGGCCCCGGTCAATTTTGCGTAGAACTCCGCAAAGAACGAATCCGTAGCCAGCATAACCGAAAGCGGAGATGTCAGTATTTCCATATTTTAAAGAAAGTTCGATACTTTTGAATATGATAAGAGGTAACAGCTCAGGTCGTGCATAAAAAGATGACAAGGTCACACAAGAAAGTATATGCAGGGCGGCAAGCATCTTTGGGTCTGTCATTTTAGGGAGTGCTGCCAGGTCAGAAACAGATTTTTTTCTCAGGAGAAAATGGGTTTTGATCAGCCCCAGGATGATATCTCCTTTCCCAGGGTGCTTTTTAATTCGCACTCCTAACTGGTGGCTAAAGGCAAGAGCCACATCAATGGCTTCATCCATCATGTTTCTGGCATACAAGGAGCAGACCCTGGTTTCATAGAGTTTTATTTTTTTCAGTGGTTCATCGACCAGATGGTCTGCATAGTCAATGTATCGATTCATCTGTTCAAATCGACCTGTAAAAAAAGCCGCCTGCGCTGCCCCTTGATAGAGGCGTAGCAGAAGCTCTGGGTCAGAAGCGTGTTTCACCTCCTCGGGGTTGACGTGCTGGCCAAGTAATTCAATGCCTTTGCAGAAGTAGGCAAGAGCCGGTTCATAGGCTGCTCGTTGCAGTGCGATGCGGCCACTGCGCCAATTTAGTTTGGCATAGTGCAGGCAGTGCCTTGGTGAGCGAGATGTGTCGGGTACAAAATTCAGCAGACTGGTTACCAGTAGTAAGTCATTGGTTGGGCTCCGTGAAGTCAACCCGGCAAGTAGTTTTACCCCTATTTGGCCAGAGCGCTTTCTTCTTTGCTGTTCAGGGATGCTGTGAAGTAGTTGTTTGTGAATACTATCGTGGGCGAAGGCGTATGTTTTCGCTGTATGCCCAGCCAATTCGCTTTTATCATATTGCTCGGAAACAATCTCGATAACAATTCCCGCTCGTTCCGCAGTGTTGATGGCGTCATTCAGGGACGCGATATCCAACTCATAATAGCATCCGAGTTTTGCCAAATTAAAGTGACTTCCCATACAGGCCGCAGTAAGTAAAATATCAACAACTCTAGTATCAAGACGTTGTATCCTTCTGGCAATCAATTCCGCTGCATTTTTATCTGCTGGAAGCTGGTTAATGCCCGTCATGTTCCATTGCCAGCAAGAGGTGTCGGCGACATAGGACAGGAGTTTGCTGTCTTCCAATGATAGGAGCATTTGCCTGATGTCCATAGGCAACCCTCCCGTCTTTTTCAGGAGTGCCTCGCTTAATTCTGTCGCTTCCTGCCGGGAGCAATTGAGAGTCTGATTGAGAAACTGATTAATATGTATTTTTTTTAGTGGTGGCAGTGTGAGTTGTGCGGTGGCGAAGCCTTTTTGCTCAAGTTCTCTAAGTAGTTTAAGCCAGGGATGGTCGTCCGTAATTTCTTTATCCCGGTAGGCTCCAACAAAGAGAATGGAGTGAACAGCGTCCGCATGGCAAATTGTGCTGATCAGTTCCATTGATGCCGCATCGGCCCACTGGAGGTCGTCAATGAACAGTAACAGAGGATATTTCGGATCTGTAAGTGCCTGAAAAAACTGTTTAAACAGATAGGAAAATCGGTTTTTTTCCTCAATAGGGGAGAGCGAACTGCCAACAGGTTGTGGTCCGATGATCAATTCAAGATCTGCGAATATATCAATCAGTAACCAGGCATCATCTTTTAATGCCGAGGCAAGTTTCGCCTTCCATTGCTCAAATTCTTTCTGATTCCGGCTTAAAATCCACGATATTACTGAATCTATAGCAGGCGTAATCGCACCATAGGGAGAATGGTGGTGAATTTGATCGAATTTACCTGTGGCAAAACGAAAGTGTTTTTTTCGTATATGTCGGCCAATACTGTTGACCAGAGCTGTTTTTCCAGATCCACTTGGTCCGGCAATACTGACAATCTGCTTACCTTTAATCGCTTGTTTCCAGGCATTAAGCAGACGCTTCTGTTGGCTGAATCGGCCAAATAAGCTCTCTGGAAAAGCCAGAAAATGCTGCGCATTTAAAGACTTGTTGACACTTTGATGTCGCGCTATATTCTGGTCAGGATGCTGAGCTGTCAGACTTTTACCTGATACATCAACTACGTTGTGCAGTGTCACCTTATTACCCCAGACTTTTTTCAACTATTATTATGCACTGTTGGTAACTTCTCGATAACCCGTGGCACCTAAAAAACAGGATACCAGTTATGCCCTGTTAAACCAGTTATTGACGCGTATTCTTAAAAACAAAGAAGAACTGTTGCGGGTTCTGGATCGGCCTGAAATCCCTTTGCATACTAATGGAAGTGAAACCGATTTGCGAGATTATGTGAAAAAACGAAAAAAGCGGGCGGGTTTCGCCACGGGCTATTGAGAAGTTACTTAAATTGCTCTGGATAGCCAGGCTCTTGACAGGAAAAAATCAATTCTGCCGCAGTTTCCAATTACTGAAAACTGCCTTGACCACTATTCCAATATTTTATTTCCAGGACAAATTTCAAGTGAAGAGCGATAACGAGAAGTGAGGTTGGGAAAGGTATGGCGCCGATATGATTTGACCGTCAGCGTCGATGCCACACCTTCATTGTCATGCCGATTGCCTGACACAGGGAGTGCCGCACACTTTCTTCTTGAATCCAGCCCTCATCGATCCTTTATCGATAAAATTCCTTAGCGTACGTTTTTGTGTCATTGGGCTTCAAACCCCGTAAACAGCGGCCGGTACCTGTCAGAAATGAATGGCACCGCAGGGCTGGATAAAGAATCTTTGGCTGGATTGACGGTTGTCAAAGTGGTGACCTGACCAATCGCGCAGTATCATCTAAACTTGACATAAGCGTTCAGGCGATCAGTGAGGGTGCCTTCCAACAATAACAACGGCATCAGTGGGTAAGGATAGGAGAGATAGTATGATTACTGTCGATGAGGTCATGGTTAGAACCCTTTATACGCTCGGTCCCGACGCATCGGTGTTTGAAGCTCGCACAATGATGGAGAGAAAGAATATTCGCCATATCCCCATTGTAGCGAATGGTGATGGTGATATCCTGCTGGGTATCGTGACTCAGCGTGATTTGCTGGCCGCTTCTTCGTCAAGTTTGCGGCTGTTGTCAGTGGATCAGCGCACCAAGCTGGAACGCTCACACAAGGTGCGGGAAGTGATGACCCGAAAAGTCCATACCATCGATGAACGGGACAGTCTTAAAAGTGCGGCGCTACTGTTAAGGAAGCATAAATACGGTTGTCTTCCTGTTGTTACCGAGGGTAAGTTGAGGGGGCTTGTTACGGATACGGATTTTGTCGGTATTGCTGTCCATTTGATCGAGCAGATGGAGGAAATGTCCGGATACGACGACGTTTCCGAAGTCCAGTTTGATGTCGATGATTTGACGGATGAATCTTTGTTGAAAAAGGATTTTGCATAGCCTTTTTTCGGGCAGAGCGGGTGACCCTGTCCTGCTGGTTTGTCGTGCTGTTTTCGTTACCCATTACCCCGCCTGTCACCGCCCGATTTTTTTATTGGGAATAACGTTATTTGGTAAACAGAAAGTGGTTTTACCCGTTGTTTTTCTTTATATTGACTCGTTTATCAATGACCAGCAGAGGAATACCAGATTGGAAGGAAGAAAGCCGTTACCAAAGATTCTATTGCTTCAAATACGTGACCAGGAACAGGTAAGGAGAGAAGAGTTTGAAAGTTTTGTGCGCTACTCCGGGTTACAAAAAGATCAGTTTGACGTGCTCAATGTCTTTGATCGACCGTTTTTTGGCCCTGATGTGCTCGAAGGCTACGATGCGCTGTTTGTCGGGGGGGCGAGCGAGGCAAATGTGTTGATGCCTGATAAATACCCTTTTGTGGAAAGTGCGGAGCGGTTATTGCTTAGCTGCGTCAGGCAAAATATACCGGTTTTTGCTTCTTGTTTCGGTTTTCAGTTAGCTGTTTTGGCTCTTGGTGGCGAAATTGAACATCAGGAAGAGGGCTTTGAGATGGGAACCTTACCTATTGAACTTGCTGACAGTGCGGCCCATGATCCGCTGTTTCACGATACGCCAAATCATTTTATGGCGGTATCTGTACATCAACAGAAAGCGACGAAGCTACCAGAGCAGTGTCAGTTACTGGCTTTTACTTCCCAGTGCGTTCATGTTTTCAAGGTCATCAACAAACCTTTTTGGGCTTTTCAGTTTCATCCGGAAGTGGATCGTGCCTGTCTGGTTGAACGTCTGACGTTTTATCGAGAGAAATATACCTCAAGCATCGCTCATCTGGACAAGGTTTTGTCAACAGTGAGTGAAACACCCGAGTCCAATGAGTTGGTTCGCAAGTTTGTCGACCGAGTGTTGTTGGCTTAACCAGGATGATTGGTTTTTTTACAGGAAGCCCGCTGGCGCGTCGCAGGTACCGATCTTTTTAGACACGGTCAAAGACACCACCTTTTCAAGTCAGGTACTTGTAGTCTCGGTCATTGCATCGCTCTGAGCTTGCTCTAAATGCTGGCTCGAGACAACGTGGTTTAATTGGAAATGTCCGAGTTATTCGTTACTGCCTACCAGAATGACCTTAACCAAGCGGCGATATAAGCGAAAGTCAATCCGGTTAGCAGTAGTGTGATACGATCGACTCGACCTGGCCAAGATAGGCACCACCAAACAGGTTGACATGGTTGAGCAGGTGGTAGAGATTGTATATCGGCTCCCGGTCGCGCCATCCGGATACTTGAGGTCGTTCACCTTCATAGGCGGCATAAAACGCGTTGGGAAAGCCACCAAAGAGCGAGGTCATCGCGAGTTCTGCTTCTGCCCAGCCATAGTGGCAGGCCGGATCAATCAGAACGGGAGCTCCCCGGCTGTCGAACAAGAGGTTTCCCGACCATAGATCACCGTGGATCAATGATGGCGGTTGCGATGGGATGAGTTGTTCGAGCCTGGCTCCCAGATTGTCAATTTTGTCGCGTAGTCGGCGATTGATCCGCTTATTGTCGTAGGCAATTCTGGTTTGATATCCTAGGCGGGATTCAGCGAAAAATGCGTGGCCATTGATATTCCAGGTATTGATTTGTGGGGTTGAGCCACAATAGTTGTCGTGGTCAAAGCCGAATTGAGTGGCTGGTTGATTGTGTAGGTGTGCGAGCTGTTTGCCAAGCTCGCTCCAACTGCCTGCTTTCGGTTTTTCTGGTGGTATGAATTCCAGAACGAGTACTGAATCGGTGACCAGACAGACTTGTGGACAACGTATGCTGCCTGAGTCATGGAGTGCCTGTAACCCCTCCGCTTCCCGGGCAAAAAAATGCTGAGGTGGTCGGTCGTGTGTTTTTGCAAAATAGGTCTGGCCCGACAGGGTCTTGACTTGCCAGGCTTGATTGATGCAACCACCGGATACCGGCTGAATGCTCACTGCTTTGGAAAACTGGGAAGTGTTCCAGATCTGCTCGATAACGGTTTGCATGGGGTAAAACTCCTTCTATATAGTTTCGAAATCCGGTCAAGTCTATGCAGAGAATCTGCGTATTTGATATCTGGTCACGAACAATGGTGACCGGATATGTCGCTGATTCTCTCGACAACCAGGTCTGACCAAAGGTCATAGGCGGTGCGACTGGGGTGAAACCCGTCTTCTGCGATGAAGGACAGAGTGATCGGGAAATCGACGCCGATAAATTCAAGATTTGGCTGGGCTTGGGCAAATGTTTTCAGGTGTCGGTTGAACAGGTCGGCTTTGCGGCCCAGATACCAGCGTAATGGTTGCGGCAGTGCCGGAAACCGGCCCATTGGCGGCACACTGGTAAACAGAATGGTTTTTGCTTTGTATTTGTTGATTAGCTGGTGTTGCAGTTGGGTCAGCTTTGAGATCCAGCGTTTTGCCGATAGGCCACGGGTGATATCATTGACGCCGATGGATATCAAGACGAAATCTGTACTGAAAGCCGGACCTCGATTCAGTTTGTCGATCAACTCTGCCGCGCCCAGGCCAGTTTCGGCAAGCAGCCTCCATTCGAGCCTGTAGCGGGTAGACAGTTTTGCCGACAATGCGCCTGAAAGAGCCTCGCTTTGGCAGGTTACGCCAACACCGGCGGCAGCGGAATCACCGAGTATCAGCAGTTTTACGGATGGCCCGCTGCCAACGCAGCCGGCTCTTGGCCCGGCTGGCTCGGGCAGTCTGGGTGTCACTTTACGGGTGTAAATTGCCTGGCCCAGAAGTATCGGGGCCAGAAGCAGGCTGGTAAAAAGGTGATCTGGCAAAGTCGTACCTTTAGGTTTGTTGTCCATTACCGCATTGTTATCTCTTGTTTCTGACAGTGGTTTAACTTACCACAGCCATTCACCGCCACCGGCATAGTAGATATCGTCCAGCACCGGGAGGGTGTTGTCGATATTTTCGATCGAGTCTGAAAAACGCGCCAGAACCTCGGCTCGATCCATGCCATCCTGCAGTTGCCCGACCCAATAATCGAGTCCGGCGTCTTCCGGCGGTCGATCTAACACGTTGAGGTAGAGCACATCGATATACTCGACATCATTCAGTTGGCCGTATGTTTGGCGAAATTCCTCCGAGAAATAAAAGTGGCGTGAAATGGTTTGAAAGTCCACGCCCGATTCCCACTCGTCTATCCAGTAGTTCAAGCCGCCACCATCTGGAAGCCGGTCAAAGGCTGCGTTATAAAGCCGGGCAATGACCAACACGTCGTCTTTGTTTGCATGGCGGTTATCGACAAAGACAAAACCTTCATCATCAGTATAACCATCATCGTGGAGCGTCTCATGTATGGTCAGGCTAACATAGTCGTTATGGTAAGCAAACTGCCAACTGGCATCGACATAGTACCAGCCTGTATAAGGGGCATCGAAGTGATCGATGCGGTCTTCGCCGTCACGCCAGTCATCGTCTATAGCGATAACGTGGCCAAAATCATCGTATAGTCTTAGCTCGAACGGGTCGTAGTAACTGCTCGAAACAATATCATAACTGGCTCCTTCGATACCATGAAAAGCGAAATTTGAGGTTGTTAAGTCGGAGGCAAAATCGCCAAAATAATAGTCATAGTCCCAGTTGGAATAGACCTCGTTCGAGGCCGACAGAGTGACTTCGATGGCGTTGTTTCGTTGTTGAATACTCAGGGTCGGCAAGTTGTCGTAAATCGGATAGTCAATGAGTGTGGTCATGGTGTTTTCCTGTTTATCATAGTTGTCTATGATTTGTGATGGCCAAATACCAGGCCCGAATTATCTTCGAGAGGGTTAAAGCATAGAGCGGATAAACTGAATAAAAACTGAATGAAAAACACCGGCTGTTGCCAAAACGGAGCAAGCGGCCAACCTGGATTGTCGACCAAAAACCATGCCTCATCCTGACCTGTTATCTGCTAGAATACGCGACCATAAAATCTTCAACCATCAGTTTCGAACTATTTGCGTCAGAGTGAAGAATGATTATGGATTTTGTCATTGGCCAGCGTTGGATTAGCCAGACCGAACCTCAACTTGGATTGGGCATGCTGATTGAAATCAGTGCCCGCCATATCGCTTTGAGCTTTCCGGCTGCGGAGGAAACCCGTACCTACGCGAAACACAGCGCGCCACTTGTCCGCGTTTACTATCAACCGGGTGATGTCGTCAACACCCGTGCAATCGAGCATGTGACTCTGGTGGCTGTAGAGGAGCGCGATGGCGTGTTGCATTATCAGGGACTGGATACCACCAATACCACAGTTCAGTTTACCGAGATGGATCTGGACAGTTCGGTTCAGCTTTCTTCCCCGAAAGAGCGCCTTCTCAGTGGTCAATTTGATCAGAAAAAATGCTTCGAGCTTAGAGTGGCGACCCTGAAGCATCTCAATCGTCAGCAAACATCCCCGGTTAAGGGATTGATTGGCGCGCGCACCAATCATTTGCCCCACCAGGTGTATATCGCCAGCGAGGTGGCACAAAGGTATGCGCCTCGTGTTTTGCTTGCCGATGAAGTCGGTTTGGGTAAAACCATCGAGGCTGGCATGATCCTGCACTATCAGTTGCATACAGGACGCGCATCGCGCGTACTGATTGTGGTGCCGGAGAGTCTGCTTCACCAGTGGCTGGTCGAAATGTTGCGTCGATTTAATCTGGCATTTTCGATCTTTGATCGTGGCCGCTATCAGGCACTGATCGAAGAAGGGCAGGAAAATCCTTTTGAGGCGGAACAACTGGTGCTGAGCAGTCTGGATTTTTTGGTCGCTAACCTCGATGCGTTGGCCCATGCCAAGGCTGCAGGCTGGGACCTGATGGTAGTCGACGAAGCTCATCACCTGCATTGGTCCGAGTTAGAGCCGAGTGTCGAGTACGCTTGTGTCGAACAGTTGGCCGCGCAGAGTGAGGGGTTGCTTTTATTGACGGCAACGCCTGAACAGGCGGGAATGGCCAGTCATTTTGCACGTTTAAGATTGCTCGATCCTGATCGTTTTTTTGATTTGTCCCGGTTTGCAAAGGAAGAGCAAGGTTACCAGCAGTTGAATCAGGTGGTGCGAAAGCTGCAACACAAGCCGGATTCATTGAGTGCCGATGAGCAGAGCTTGCTTGCCGAGTATCTGGGTGGGGAGGCTGATCTGGCGGAATTGTTGGCTGGCGATCGAGCCGTCACAAAACTGATCGAGCAATTGCTCGATCGGCATGGAACCGGTCGTGTATTGTTTCGTAACACACGGCAAGCTATCCAGGGGTTCCCCGAACGAAAGGTGATTCCTTACCCCTTGGCTCAGCCCGAGCTTTATCGCTTGGCGGCTGTCAGCTGGGGCGGGCCGGCTTTGACTCCGGAACAGGCCGTATCCGAACAGCTCTGGCTGCAGCAAGATCCGCGTGTGGAGTGGCTGAAGAACATGCTGGCAGGACTGAAACAGGAAAAGATTTTGGTGATTTGCGCCAAACCGGATACCGCGATTTCTCTAGAGCAACATTTGCGTCTCTATAAGGGTGTCAGAAGCGCGGCATTCCATGAGGATCTATCGCTGTTGGAACGTGATCGCGCGGCTGCTTATTTTGCCGATATGACGTTTGGCGCTCAGGTACTGATCTGTTCCGAAATTGGCAGTGAGGGCAGAAACTTCCAGTTCTCTCACCATCTGGTGTTGTTTGACTTGCCGCTCAATCCGGATTTGCTGGAGCAGCGGATAGGTCGACTGGATCGGATTGGTCAAACGAAAACTATTTATATTCATGTCCCCTATCTGGAAGCGACGGCTCAGGAAGTGCTGTATCGTTGGTATCACCATGGTTTGGGTTTGTTCGAGCGCAGCGTTGCGGCCGCATTTGCAATTTACCAGCACTTTAACGAGCCGCTTCTTTCTGCTTTATCCGCAAAGGATCCGGCCGCCCTCGAGGCGCTGCTGGCCGAAGCCGAGATGCATACATCTGAAGTATTGAAAGCGCAGCAGGCCGGCAGAGATCAGTTGCTCGAGCTGCATTCCTGCAACAAGGAAAAGGCTGCCGCAATTATCGCCCGGATCGATGAGCAGGAAGACAGCCCTGAGTTGATGGCCTATATGGAGAGCCTGTTCGATGTCTATGGTGTGGATAGTGATGAGTACTCTGAGCAGGCGCGAGTCATCATGCCTACCGATCATATGCGTGGTGGCCATTTCCCCGGATTACGGGATGACCCCATCACAGTGACTTTTTCCCGGGATCAGGCGTTATCCAGGGATGATATGCATTTTCTCAGCTGGGAGCACCCGATGGTTGTCGAAGCGATGGATATGGTGGCCAGTTCCGAGCTGGGTAATGCCAGTGTGGTCACCATCTCGGTCAAGGCTTTGCCAGCTGGAACCCTATTGCTGGAGTCGGTGTTTACTGCCAGCACGGTGGCGCCGGAATACCTGCAAGTCAATTCGTTTTTACCCGTTACCCCCATTCGTTTACTTGTTGATATAAGAGGTAAAGACCTATCCGGGATTGTTCCGCATGACAAGCTGAATTCTTTGGCACAGAACGTTAAAAGACAAACGGGGCAGGCAGTATTGAAACAGGTCAGAGAGGAGTGTTCTCTAATGCTGGACAAGAGTATCGCAATTGCGGAACGGCAGCTTCCCGACATTCTTCTGCACGCCAGGGCAAGACTGGCAAACGCGCTGAATATCGAGATCGACCGGTTGCAGGCGCTGAAGCGAGTGAACCCGTCGATTCGTCAAGATGAAATTGATTTTTATCATGCCCAGAAGGAGCTGGGTCTGGCGGCTATCGACAAGGCGACCGTTCAGGTGCAAGCCCTGCGGCTGGTTATCAATTCTTGAACTGAGCTGGCGTGGCAGAGCGTTGGTGAAGCTGTGACCGAAGAAAGTGCAAGTCGGGTATCACTGCGTCTTGTGGCCAATAAAGCCTGATTTCCACCGGTATATCCCATTCTGAATCACCGGCCCGGCACAATTTGCCAGACTTCAGAGCTTCCGAGGCCAAACGGCCCGGCAGCCAACCCAGACCAAAACCTTCCTCAATCATGGCTTTTACACTGATCGCATGATAATTCCTGCTCACCATGTGCAAATTTGCCTGTTTTGGGGTGTTTTCCAGAAAATTCTGGATAGCCGGTTCCAGAGGTGAGTTTTCATGGAAGTCGATGCAAGGGAGTGGTCGCTGGGGGTTGCCGGGAAGCTGGAAGCGGGCGTTGGCGTTTTCATCAGCGGCGCTACAGGGAATCAGCATTTCCTGGTCGATCGTCAGATAGTTGGCCAGGGAATCCTTGTCGTCATTGAAGTCTGCCATTGCAGGGTGCCAGTAGCTTAACATCAGGTCGCATCGCTGTTCCTGTAAGGCCGTGATGAATTGTTTGGTATTCCATTCGCTGGCATCCAGGTTTAGCTCAATTTCTATATCCGCTTGATCGAACAATGGTTTTAACCAAGATTGGTAATAAACCAGGTATAGGGTTTGGCTGGTTACAAATATCAGCTTGTTGAGTCGTAGTTTATGGGCCGAAGCGCAGCAGGATTTTGTTTCTTTGATCAATTGGGAGATGCGTTTGGCGTTACCGAGAAATATTTCGCCTGCCGGGGTCAGTGAAAGAGGCAGGGTCTTTCGGTCGATCAGTGTCACCCCCATTTCTTTTTCAAGCATTTTTATTCGCCGGCTGAAAGTGGGTTGAGTGACATTTTGCTCATCTGCCGCCCGAGAAAAGTGTCGAGTGCGGGCGAGTGTAATAAAATCTTCCAGCCAGCGAATTTCCATAGAGGGCAATCGAGCTCATAACGGATGATGGGGATGACAGTCTATCGAGAGTATACGACTAGAATACAGCCAATACAATCATAGACGGCCTTCCTCGATTCCGTGGCAGGCAACCTGGTGGCCTCCATCTGTGGCGATCAACCTGGGAATTTCTCGGATGCATCGTTCGTTGGCATCGACACAGCGACTGTTGAACGCGCAGCCGGTCGGTAAGTTGACTGGAGTCGGAACCTCACCTTTCAACCGGATATGATTGGGTCGTTCATCCTTGAGTTTTGGTATTGCGCTTAACAATGCCTTGGTATAGGGGTGTAGCGGGTTGTCAAAGAGTGTCCGCGTATTTGCCAATTCACAAACTGTTCCCAGGTACATAACGGCAACACGCGTGCCGAAATGTTCGACGACAGACAGATCGTGCGTTATGAACAGATAAGTGAGGTTGCGTTTCTCTTGCGCCTCCATCATCAGGTTCAACACTTGGGCCTGGATAGAGACATCGAGCGCGGAGATCGGTTCGTCGGCGACGATAAATTCGGGGTCAACCGCGAGCGCGCGTGCGATGCTGATCCTTTGTCGTTGCCCGCCTGAAAATTCATGTGGATAGCGGCCTGCCCAAGCCTGGTCGACCCCGACCGATGCCATCACTTCGTCAATTTTTTCCTGTAATTCTGAACTGGAAATTCCAGGATTGTGAAATCGAATGGGTTCAGCCAGTGTTTGTTTGATTGTCATCCGCGGGTTGAGCGAGGCATAGGGATTCTGGAATATCATCTGCATCTTTCTGTGATAGGGTTTCATCTGTCGTGAGGACAGAGTGTCAATGCGTTTACCCTGATAGTGAACTTCGCCATCGGATAATTGAAGCAGCCCGATTATCATTCTGGCAACGGTTGATTTGCCGCAGCCGGATTCGCCGACCACGCACAGCGCTTCTCCCTGATAGACGTCAAAGCTGACGCCGTTGACCGCATGGACAAAATCCCTTTGCCTGACCAGTTTGCCGTTTTTTATTTTCAACTGATCAAGCAGGTGTTCGTTGAGCGGAAAGCGCATGCGCATGTCTTTGACTTCAATCAGTTTTGTGCTCATGTTGACCTTTCTCCGCTTGCTTCGTATGCTGTGCCAGCAACGCTGTCGGCCACATGGTGGCAGGCCACCCTGCAGCCTCCGGACTGAACGAATACCGGTGTCTCCTGGGTACAGTTTTCTTGTATATAAACGCATCTGGGGTTGAAGGCACAGCCGCTGGGTATGTTTTCCAACGATGGCATACTTCCCGGAATTTGATTCAGTTTTTGATTGGGCTGGGCTTGTTGTGGCAGGGCCTTGATCAGTCCCTGTGTGTATGGATGTCGAGCCTCATTGATAATTTCCTTGGTCGGGCCTTCTTCTATGATGCGACCGGCATACATGACGATAGTTCTTTGTGTCACTTGCGATACCACACCCAAGTCGTGGGTGATTAAAATCAGTGCCAAGTTTTGCTGTTCGCATAAATTAAGTAACAATTCCATTATTTCAGCCTGAATAGTGACATCGAGCGCAGTTGTGGGTTCATCTGCAATGATGATATCTGGGTTCAGGAGTAATGCGATGGCGATGATAACGCGTTGCTTCATTCCCCCGGAGAGTTCATGGGGATACTGGTTGATACGGGTCTCCGGCGAGGGGATCTGCACCAGTTTCAGCTTTTCCAGGCAGATTTCTTCGGCCTGGGCTTGGTTGAGTTTGGTGTGGGTGTTCAAGCATTCCCGCATCTGTTGGCCGACAGTCAGCACCGGGTTTAACGTCATCATCGGGTCTTGAAATATCATACTGATACGGTTGCCCCTGATGGATCGTAAATCGCGATTGCTCAATGACACCAGATTCTGGTTGTCGAACAGGATTTCACCATTGGCGATATAGCCGGGTCTGCTGATCAAGTTGAGTATCGAAAAAGCGGCCACTGACTTGCCCGCACCCGATTCACCGACGATACCCAGTCGCTCGCCCCGATTCAGGCTAAAGCTGATGTGGTCGAGTGCTGTCACTTCACCTTGGCGAAGTGCAAACTTGACGACCAACTCTTTGACTTCTAGTAAGGCCATTTTCTTCGTTTTTGATCCGTTGTCTATTTGCCAATTCTGAGTGTAAAGCGACAGTTGGCTGTTTTTTCAACTGTTGTCTTTATAAGAGCTTTGCTGACCAATCACTACCTGTCTATCTATTGTAGGGTTAATTTTTGTATAAACGCGGATTCAGTACATCCCGTAGCCAGTCGCCAAGCAGGTTGACTACCAGAACCAGAACGATCAAGACGATTCCCGGAATAACGGTGATCCACCAGGAGCCGGAAAAAATGAATTCGAAACCGCTTGAAATAAGCGAACCTAAAGACGGTTTGGAAACCGGCATACCTAGCCCCAAAAAGGATAAAGCCGCTTCTGAAATAATTGCGTTGGCGATTTGAACCGTTGAAATGACCAAAACCGGAGACAGAGTGTTCGGCAAAATATGGCGAAACATAATTCGTATCGGGCCGAAACCGATAACCCGGGCGGCCTCTACATATTCTTTGCGCTTTTCAGCCAGTACCGAGGCTCGGACGGTTCGGGCGTATTGTGGCCATTCGGCTATGCCTATCACCATAATCAGCATAAACAGCGCCAGTTGTTGGTAAAGTTCGGTACCGAACGCCGCCTGGAAAATCGCCAGCACAATGATGGCGACCATCATGGTGGAAAACGAGAGTTGTATGTCCGCCAGGCGCATCAGAAAGCCATCGATGCGGCCACCCAGATAGCCCGCAGTCAAGCCCAATACAATCCCGAGCAGTGCCTGGAGCATGACTGCGCAGACGCCGATTGTCAGTGATATTCTCGTGCCATAAAGTATGGTTGACCACAAATCCCGACCTTGTGCATCGGTGCCGAGCCAGAATCTTGCATCGCCGTCGTCTTGCCACTGGGGCGGAATCTCGGAGTCCATAATGTCAATCTGGGTCGAGTCATAGGGGTCAAAGGGGGCGATGACAGGTGCCAGCAAACTGAGAGTGACAAAAGTGACAAAAATGCCGAAACAGGCAATCGCGACTTTGTCCTTCTTGAAACTGTGCCAGAAGTGCGAGTCTCTGAATCGTTGCAACAAGGTCGGTGCGCTCGTCGCTGGCACTGATCGAGCGGTGGTGCTGAGGCTATTCTCGCTCATGGTCAGGCTCCCGCGCTGGTTAACTTGACGGTTGGGTTGACGAAACCGTAGATGATATCGACTATGGTGTTGGTTACCACGAAAATAGCACCCACCACAATCAGATAGGCGACGATAAGCGGTGTATCAACCCGGTTGATCGCTTCGAGGAACAAAAAACCCATTCCGGGCCATTGAAATACGGTCTCTGTGAGTATGGTGTACGCAACCATCGTGCCGATTTGAACGCCACCGACCGTGATGACTGGCAGCATGGTATTTTTCAATGCATGTAAAAAGTAAATCCGGCTTGGCTGAAGCCCCTTGGCCCAGGCAAATTTGATATATTCTGTTTGCAGTACCTCCATCATCTCGGCCCGGATAAGCCGAACGAAGAGTGGTAGCATTATCGAGGCCAGTGAAATACAGGGCAGTACCAAGTGAACCAATCCATCCCGAGTAAAAAAGCCAGATTCCCAAAAGCCCATAATCAAGGTGGTGTCGCCCCGGCCAAACGAGGGCATCCAGCCCAGCTCTATCGAGAATAGATAAATCAGCCCGATTGCCGTCAAAAATACCGGCACCGATATGCCGAGTATGCTGAGTCCCATTATGATCTTTGAAAACCAGCTGTTCGGCTTGATCGCGGCAAATACACCTGCCGGAACGGACAGCACAATGATTAACAGACTGGCCCCGAACACCAGCTCCAGCGTTGCGGGCAGTTTTTTCAAAATAACTTCCAACGCAGGTTCCTTGAAAAAGTAAGAGGTGCCGAGATCACCGTGAAGAGCGTTTTTTGCGAACCGGAAGTATTGGGTCAGAAATGGATCGTTCAGCCCCATTTCATCGCGCAGTTGCTCGCGCTCCGCCTCGGAGACGGACTGTCCGAGCATTTCCCGTAGCGGGTCACCGAGATTGTCCTGGATAGAAAAGCTGACAATGCTGATAATAAACATTACCACCATCGCTTGAGTCAGTCTGCGAATTAAAAAAACTAGCATGGTTGTCCGATGTTGTCGCTATAGTTTCCGGAAAGGTACTGCCTCTTTGCCCAATCCGGGTTTCGTGACGGAATGGTTGCTTCCAGAGTGTTCCCTACGTTAAGCGTGTTCCCTAGCTTTGTGCTTAGAATGCCGTCAAGGCATTGAGCCGGGCCAACCTCGGCAGGCGAGTGTCCGACGAGGTTGGCCCGGTATTGTTGGCGTTTAGATTATTTCGATATCACCAAATCGCCCAGATACGGGAAGTTCATTACGTTCAGGATCGGTGCGGCGTCGATGTGGTTGCCGGTACCCCAGGCCAGATTCTGCCAATGCAGCGGAATGAAACCGGCTTCATCGTAAATGATTTTTTCGATTTTCTGCATAATTTCAGCACGTTTTTGCGGGTCGGTTTCGGTATTTGCTTCGGCGACCAGCTTGTCGACTTCCGGGTTGCAGTAGTTGCCACTGTTATACTGGCCGGCACCGGTCTCGGTATTTGGGCAGGTTGCCAGAAACTCGAAGAAGTTATTTGAGTCTTCAGTGTCCGCATGCCAGCCAATCATCATGATATCGGCCGCGCGGGCGTCAAACTCTGGCCAGTATTGTGCTTTTGGCATGGTTTTTAAGTCTACCTTGATATTGATTTTGGACAACATGGAAGCCACTGCCTGAGCAATTTTGTCGTCATTCATGTAGCGATTGTTAGGCGCCATCATGGTGACAGAAAAGCCGTCTGCATAGCCTGCTTCTTTCATCAATTGTTTGGCTTTGGCGAGGTTATATCTGGGTTGCAGTGCCTCGTTGTAACCCAGGTAGCCTTTCGGAGAAAACTGGGCTGCCGGCGTGGCAAAGCCTTTCATGATTTTCTTTACAATGCCTTTCTGGTTGATTGCATAAGTGATTGCCAGGCGGACTTTCGGGTTTTTGAACTCTTTTTTGCGATCCTGGTTCAATTGAAACAGAATGATCCGGGTACCACTCATAGTGAAGAGTTGGGCATTTTTCGCCTTGTCAATTCGTTTTAAATCCGTTGGCGGAACCGGGAAGATAAAATCGACATCACCAGAGAGCAAGGCTGCAACTCGTGTCGGGTCTTCCTTGATCGGGGTCAGTATGATCTTGTCGACGTTACCTTTGCTTGACTTGTCCCAATAATCCGGGTTACGGACAAACTCAACTTTGACACCCTGTTCACGATAATTGACCGTGTAGGGACCGGTTCCTGAAATGTTTCTGGAGGCGAAGCTGTTGCCGTGTTTCACTACCCTATCCTTGGCTTTGCCGTTCTCATCCAAGCCGGAATAAAACTTGCGGTCCATCGGGAAAATGTAGGTGGCATTGTTGAGTACCAGGGGGAAAGGCTTGTAGGTAATCAGGTCAACGGTATAGTTGTCGACAGCCTTGGCCTCTTTAAATGGCGCGAATATCCCTTTGAAGTCGGGCGATTCTCTTAGTCGGTCAAAGGTCCAGACCACATCTTCGGCGGTCATTTCGTTGCCGCTATGGAACTTGACCCCTTTGCGTAGATAAAAACGAACTGTCAGGTCATCCAGTCTTTGCCATCTTTCAGCCAGGCGCGGTTCAAACTGCAATTCTTTGTTCAGGCGTATCAGTGGATCAAAGGTCATGTGGGAGAGTTGCAGGGTGGCACCCGATAACTGCTCATGGGGATCGAGCGAAACGGGATCGGCAGCATAGGCCAGTTTCAGTGTGTTGGCGTGTGCGGCGGACAGTCCGAGCCACAGCGCTGCGCCTGCGAAAAATGACAATATCTTTCTGATACTCATAGTTGATTTTCCTCGTGTGCTGAATTTTTGCTACAGCCTATACGGTGAGAGCCTGTTCACCAATCGAAATAATGAGATTATCTATAGAAAAAGTGAATAACCAGCTGCGCCCGGCTGAGTTTTTAGTCTTTTCGCTCGCTGCATGACTGGCTGGTTGCCTATCGGCCCGAATAAATGCTTTTGGCGTCTGCGGGTCGAGTTTTGAATCGGCGGTGCAACCATAGGTATTGATCCGGATATTGCCGGATTTTGTTTTCCAGGTATTGATTCCAAACCAATGCATCTTTTTCTGGGTCTTGTCCGAAATCTTCGATGATCGGGGAAAAGGTGATTTCGTAGTCACCATTCGGTAATCTTAAATGGCTGACGCAAATGACACTTGCGCCTGATTCATTGGCTATCTTGCTGGGAGCGTCGATACAGCCTGCCGGTACCCCGAAAAAGGGGACAAACAATGAGGTACGCGAGCCAAAATCCTGGTCGCAGGCATACCAGACTGCGCCACCTTGCTGGAGGAAGACAGTCATGTTTTTAATTTCCCGCTTGGAAAATGCCTGTATATTGTAGTGGCGTCGTCGGCCTCGCTCTATCATCCAATCGATAGCAGGGTTGTCATTAGGCCGGTAGACATACCCTGGCTTGGGAAACTGGGCAGCGATAAAAGGTAATGCAAGATCGAAAATAGTATAGTGACCACCAATGAGCAGGACTCCTTTGCCACGTTTAATGCTCTCTTGAATATGTTCTTCGCCCAGAATATGCAACTTTTCCATTTGCGGGCCAACGTCACACCACCAGGTATGTATCGACTCCAGCAACCCCTTGCTTACCGAGACAAATGTCTTTTCGACCAGTGCAGCCTGTTCATGACGGGGCATGTCCGGGAAGCATGCCTGAATGTTTTTAGTGGCCACTTTATGACGAGAGCGAAGTTTTTTATTCGCCCAGTGCCCGAGATTTTCGCCAAAGTCAAGCTTGGTGTTGAACGGAAGCCTGGATATCAGGTAGGCCAAGCCGACTACAATCCAGGTCGGCCAAAGCACCGGGTGCCAGAGAGGTTTGTTTTTTGTGATCTTCGCCATATTGAATGCTCTTGCATATTTTTCTGTGATAGTAGCGCTAAGCAACTTTCGACACAATTTAGGCTGTATAAAAACACGCGTATAGCCAAATCACAATGGCATAATATGGAAACTTGCCTGGTTGTGCGTCAACCCAGTCCATATTGGTTGCGATTCTGTTAATATGCCGCTTTCCATAAGGTTGCGCGATAGCGGTTCTGGCAATGAGATTCAGGCGTTTGCATTTTAACTATCTTACATCGAGGTGGCTGGCCAATACCTTTTGTTATGCGTTGCTGATCCTGCTTGTGCTGCTGGCGGCTTATGTGGCGCTGGGTCGTTTGTCGTTTCCTGCAATCAGCCAGTTCAAACCGGATTTGGAAGTTCTGTTATCGAAAAATCTGTCGTCACCTGTGCAGATTGAAGGGCTCACAGGTAAATGGCATGGCTTGAATCCTGTCGTCGCTGTCGAGTCGCTTTCTTTTCAGGATCGCACTAATCGGGTGCATAAACTTCATTCATTAACCATTGAGTTTTCTTTTATCGACAGCCTGCTATCGGCCGGTATGAAAATCAAGGCATTTCGTTTCAGCGGGCTGCATTTGCATATCAAGCAAGAAGCAGATGGAAGATGGATTTGGCCCTGGATTACTGGCGAATTTGACCAGTTTGTGGGTGACACCATCGATCCGGAAGAACTGTTCCGGCGTTATCTGGTTCATCCCTTCGTAGAAATTACCGATAGCTCGGTAACCGTTGAAAGCAGTCGTGGTGATTTCTATACATGGCAAATGCCTCTAGCGCAATTAGCCTTTCGCAACCGGCGCTTTACCGTTAGCGGCCATATTTTGTCATCCGGAGAAGACGAGTCGTATAGCCAATTTGCCGTCGAAGGAGAACTGGCATCGGATATATCGCCATTTCAGGCCGGGCTGTATCTTGGCTGGGATAGTGGCCGTTTTTTCAATGAGTACCTCGATTCCTATTTATGGCAAGGTGTCAAAGTCGATAACCTCACCACCTCTGGCCAGCTTTGGATGACCATTTCAAACGGTTCGGTGACTGACGTAAGAAGCATTGTCGATGTGCCCCATGTCCAATTGAAAGTGGCCGAGGCGTTACTCGAGCCAATCGAAGCGCTTCATTTTGATATTCAGTGGTCACGTGCCCGCCATAGAAATATCGTTAAAGTCTCGGATTTTGGGTTCCGTTGGAATGGCAATGTGTGGCAACCCTCGCAGGGGCTTTTATCTATAGAGGATACAGGTTATCGGGCCAGTCTGAGTTATCTGAATGTGACCGTGCTGAGCCGGTTGCTGGTTGATTCGCAGATACTGGGGCAAGATGACACTGCCACGCTCAAAGGGTTTTCGCCGCAAGGAGAGCTTAACCATATCCAGCTGGTGCTGCCTGCCGAGTCAGGCAACAGCGAAACTCCTCTGCCTCCTGACGCTCGGTCTGCCTTTCGCTTTGAGGCTGAATTGGCTGGTGTGTCGATGCGTGCTTATGCCAGCAAGCCCTTGGTTGAAAATATCAACGGCTATATCGAAATGACCGAACATGGTGGCGAGGTCATTATTGATTCTGATAATTTTATTCTCGGGTTTCCGGAAATTTTTCTGACACCATGGCAGGTGCGGTACGCTGACGCATCGCTATATTGGCACATTGATTCGAACGATGTGCTGCACTTGGGCTCGAAAGGGATCAAACTTGGTTTTTCGGAGGAGAGCTATGTAAGTGGTGACTTCAACTTCAGGAGCATGCTGCCGGGTGTCGGCACAGAAAACTGGCTATCTCTCGTTATTTCCCCGCACAATATTCCCGCCAGCATGACGAGCGACTTGGTGCCGTTTCACCGGGTCGATGCATCCTTGTATCATTGGTTGGAGCAAGCGCTAGTGTCGGGTACCCTTGTTGACGGGATATATGTTGGACATGGGCTGGTCGGGGGCGATGATCCATCAGACCTGTTTTTATCTGGCATGTACTTTGAAGTCGATGCTGCTGAGGTGAACTTCGCCGACAGTTGGCCGTCTTTGGAGAAAACAACGGGCCAGGTGACGTTGACCGAGAATGGTCTCGATATCCAGCTGAGCCAAGCCGAAATGAACCGGGTTCCGTTCACTCATGTCTCTGTCAGTCAAACTTATAGCAAAGACAAGACAGAGCATCCGTTAACCGTGCACTTTCACTCGCGTGTGGACGGTATATTGGCCAAGCACATTCTGACTGAATTTCCGTTTCGGAACGCGACTGGTACCTTTGCTGATGCCGTTGAGATAACGGGCACCAGTTCGCTGTGGGGAAGGGTTTCAGTGCCCTTGTCCAGGCCCGACCAATCCTTGGTATATCTGGCCGTCGATTTGGCCGGCTCGACTCTGTCTGTTGCCAAAACGGATTTGCAATTCAACGACTTACGTGGAATGCTCTATTACAATTCCGAGCAAGGTCTATCCGCCGACGAAATCACCATGACCTTGTTTGATCAACCCGCGACATTGGATATCAGCACAGCAAACAACGGCCAGCGCTCGCATATACAAATGAACCTGCATGGCAATATATCGGTCATGACACTATCTGATTGGTTAGGGTTACCCCAAAACATCGGTTTGTCTGGCGAAACCTCGTTCGATGCTGAACTGAGTCTATTGAGTGAACGGCATAAAGCGGGGAGCAGGGTTAAAACCCGCCTGGATATTACGAGTCAGTTAATCGGAGTGGAAGCTTTATTGCCCCAGCCTTTCTATAAAATCAGTCCTTCTGCTATGGGTTTTCGGTATAGCAAGTTTATCGGTGGCTATTCAAGGCCGGATACGTTTAGCCTGGGAGAAAAAGTCTGGGGCGCATTGTCTGAAAATCCGGGCAGTACGACGCCGTCAATCACGGTATCGCTTATGACAAAAGAGTTTGAACATAGCGATGAACCGGGGCTACATATCAAGGGCAAGTTCGATACATTGAACCTGAATCCCTGGTTGGATTATGCAGAACGACTCAAAAGTGAAATGGCCAACAGCGAGCTGACAGATCCAGGTATTCCGGTTGCGACAGCCCAGCCTGCGTCCGGCTTGTTTCGCAGCGCGAACATACAAACCGAAAAACTATGGTTGAAAGGGATGACCTTTTCCAATCTTTCAACGGATATCGTGATCAGCGATGAAAATACCTGGTTGGTCAACCTGATGGGTAACGAGGTGCTGGGATCGGTCAGTATTCCTATCGTGTCGGATAGAACCGATACTCGTCCCGTCATTATCCGGTTCGAGCGACTATCTGTTGCCGGGAGAGATAGCGAACTGCCACAGGAGCCAGCCTACAGATCGATCCACGAAATACCTGAACTGGATGTCGAAATCAATCAGTTGTCGGTTGCCGGGGACAATTGGGGGCGATGGCTGTTCAAGACGCAGCGTCGTGATTCGGAAATTGTGGTCGAGCCCCTGGCATGGCAAGTACAAAACTCACGATTCGATGGCAGGTTGAGCTGGAAACAAGATGCTACATCCGGCCATCAGAGTACCATTCTGGTCGGTAAGGCCAGATTGACCGATTTATTGAGAACCTTGCGGGCATTAGGCTATGACCAGCCTCCTTTCGATGCTGGCAGTGGTCATGTCGATCTGGCGCTGGTCTGGCCGCGCAGCCCGCAAGATTTTGATTTAAAAGGGTTGTCCGGCAATATCGAGCTGACTTTGAGCAATGGCCTGATCGTCGATACGGCGGGTTCGACCGATGCGCTCAAACTGTTGAGCATACTGAACCTGGATACCCTGAGTCGTCGGTTACGCCTGGATTTTTCCGATTTGTTAGAACAGGGAGTCAGTTTTGATAAACTGGAGGCGGCTGCCAATGTCCAGTTTGGCAAGTTGACACTGGCCAGCCCTTTGGTTGTCCAGGGGCCTGCATCGGCGTTCAAGATAACTGGCAGTACTGATTTGGTGACGAAGGCACTGGACATGGAAATGGTGATGGTTCTTCCGCTTGCCAAGAACCTGCCTTTAGCGGCAATCGTGGTTGGAGCGCCAGCAGTCGGAGGAGCCTTGTGGGTCATTGATAACCTGCTGGGAAAAATTGGTGATCCGCTCAGTAAGTTGACCAGTGTGACCTATTCAATTTCCGGTTCATGGAAGCGCCCTGACGTGCGTTTGAAAAATGTCTTTGATAGTTCGTTATCGCCTGCTAAAAGCTCGACTAAACGCCGGCCCGCAATGCGATAGCGATATAATCCGGTAAATATTTTCGGTGAGGTGTCAATGTCAGTATCAGTGCCAGTAACGAAGTTTTCCGTTATTCAGATGGTGAGTTCCCAAGAGGTCGGTCACAATTTGCAACAAGCCGGTAAATGGGTGCGACAGGCTGCCGATCAAGGCGCAAAACTCGTTGTTTTGCCAGAGAATTTTGCGGTGGTGGATAATGGAAATCTGCGAGCGGTGGCAGAACGGGAAGAGGTATCTCACCAAATCCGGAATACACTGACGGCGCTCGCCATAGAATGCAAGGTTTGGCTGGTGGCAGGAACCATACCCTCAGTGTCCAGGCCGGACGGAAATCCGGTTCCGGGTGGCAGGGTAAGGGCGGCCTGTCATCTTATCGACGATCAGGGGAACTGGCTTGCGCGTTACGATAAAATTCATTTGTTCGATGTGGATGTGGCAGACCAAACCGGTGCTTATCGTGAATCTGCAAACATAGAGCCGGGTGAGGATGTTGTCGTCGTGACGACACCTTTTGGACGTTTGGGGTTGGCTGTCTGTTATGATTTGAGATTTGCCGAACTCTTTTTATTGATGGCAGAGCAGGGGGTTGACATTATCGCTTTGCCGGCCGCGTTTACCTATCGTACCGGTCAAGCCCACTGGAATGCGCTTGTGCAGGCAAGGGCCATTGAATGGCAGGCTATAGTGCTTGCATCAAACCAGGGCGGTGCTCATTCGTGCAAACGCAACACCTGGGGGCACTCGATGATTGTTGATGCCTGGGGAAGGGTGTCTGGTATGATCGCGCAAGGCCCGGGTGTGCTGAGTGTCGATGTATCGACCGCCAGCATCGCCGAGATCCGAAAAAAAATGCCGATTGCCGATCACCGGGTTTTGCTGGTCAATCGTCATCGCCACTCGAATTGATATCCACCATCGATTTGATAAGGCGAAACAACTTTTTATACTGCCCAGTATTTTTTGGGGAATGCAATTCCTTGGTTGTTTGTCTGATAGCCTGTCTTAGTTGTTGTATATTCGCTTCAGGGTAGTGGTTGACAAAGTCAGTCAACGCCGCGTTCCCTTCCTGAAGTAAACGGTCGCGCCAATTTTCTATCAAATGCAGGTGGCGGGCATGGGCAATCGAGCTTGTGTCAAAGGCTTTCAATGCTTCGGCAACGGCTTCGGCATCTTCCCCACGCATCAGCTTGCCAATAAGCTGCTTTTGTCGACGGATGGCTTCTTTGGCTTTCAGCCGTCTACATTCGAGAATCTCCTGTTTTATTCTGTCACCGAGCGGGATGCTATCCAGCTGGCTCTCTGGCAGTTTGATCAATTGTTCTCCAAGTGCCTGGAGCGCGATCATTGCTTTTTTTATCCGGGTTTTACTACGGCCGGAGTTTTCCTCTTCGTGGTCATGCCAGTACTCGTCGCTGTTCACTGTTGTTCTCCAAAACGATCATTTATCAGTTCGACAACGGCCTGTATTGCCTGGGCTTCATCGTGTCCTTCCGTTTCGATGATAATAGACGTTCCGATAGATGCCCCCAGCATCATGACAGACATGATGTTTTTGGCATCAGCGGTTTTGGTTTCTTTGCTAATGCGGATAGTGCTCTCGAAAAGCGATGCTGTGGCTACCAGTTTGGCAGACGCGCGGGCGTGTAAACCCAGTTGATTGATAATCGTGACTTCCTGTTGTTGCATAGTATTTTTGTGGTTACGTGGTGTAGGTTGTATCTGGTTCAGCGGTGTCTGGAGCGGGCAGTTCCCGGTGCCGAATTTGAACATTGTCGTGCAGACGGCGGAACTGGTTACCGAGCTGTTCACAAATATAAACGGATCTGTGTTGGCCACCGGTGCAGCCAATGGCTATTGTCATGTAAGTTCGGTTGGAATCCTGAAATCTGGGCACCCAGGTTTTTAGAAAATCGGTAATATCCTGTAGCATTTTACCGGAGTCTTCTTGCGCCGATAAAAAGTCGATGACGGGTTGTTGTCGCCCGTTGAATTGCCGTAGAGAGTGATCCCAGTAGGGGTTGGGCAGGCACCGAACGTCAAAAACAAAATCAGCATCATTGGGTACGCCGTTTTTAAAACCAAATGACTGAAAGAGAAGAGAAAGCTCTTGATATTTGTGACCTGCCACTCTTTCCTTTATCGCGTTTCTAAGCTCGTACATGCCCATGCCGCTGGTGTCCAGGTTCAAATCCGCCAGTCGTGCCAGTGGAGCAAGTAGATGGGTTTCCGCTTCTATGGCTTCCCGAAGGGATAGCTCGGTACTGCTTAGAGGATGCTTGCGGCGCGTTGCGTCGAAGCGCTTCAACAAAGTCGTGTTTTGGGCATCGAGATAAATGATCTCGACTTGAACGTTGTTGTCAAGCAGTTGCTGGTATATGGAGTCGAAGCTTGGGATATCCTTCGATAGGTTTCGCGCATCGATGCTGACGGCGATTTTATGCAAGCGCTGCGTCTGGTTGACCAGTGCTTGTCCCGTTAACGGAATCAGCAGGCCGATGGGCAAGTTGTCTATGCAGTAATAGCCAACGTCCTCCAATACGTGCAGAGCTGTGCTTTTGCCTGAGCCTGATCGGCCACTGACGATAATGAGTTTCATGAGTCTGAGTGAATACCCTGTGATTAAGATGATTGGCCCGTATTCGCTGATGCTGATTACCGCCGTCCTTTTGATCGGACGGCGGTGCGCAAGTACCGGCTTTGTAACGTTGCACTGATCAGGAAGCCATTACAGTGTTGAACAGTTCTCCATTGTTTTTGCAAGCTCTAAGCTTTTTGCAAAAATCAGTCTGATTGAATTTTTCAGCGACCTGACTAAGAAGTTCCAGGTGTTGGCTGGTGGCCTCCTTGGGTACAACTAAAACAAACAGGATGTCGACAGGTTCGTCGTCAATTGCATCAAAGGGCACTTTTTCGTCAAGAATCAACAATGCTCCGATCACCTTGTCGGAGTCTTCGAGTCTGCAATGAGGTATTGCTATGCCCTGGCCAATTCCAGTGCTGCCAAGTCGCTCCCGGCTCAGTAAGTTATTGAATATCATGCTCTCGTCCAGTTCCGGGTATTGCTGGGCAATATAGCTTGAAATTGTTTCCAGAATACGTTTCTTGCTGCTCCCTGGAACACCTACTCGTGTGAGTTCCGGGCAGAGAATGGACTGGATGGTAATTTGGGTGTCAGTCATTTTGCATGTCTTGCCTGAATGAATGGCAATTATCTGCCTGTGGCTCCATGAGCCCGGTCTACGGTTTTTTCTTTATGCTTTAAAATCTGGCGATCTAGCTTGTCGGAAAGTGCGTCAATCGCAGCATACATGTCTTCGTTTTCGGAAGTCGCATGGATATCGGTGCCGCTTAGATGCATCGTCGCTTCTGCCGTTTGTCGTTGCTTTTCTACAGATAGAGTGACTTGTACGTTGCTGATGTTGTCAAAATGCCGCTCAAGCCTTTTAATTTTGTTAGATACATATTCTTTAAGGGCATCGGTTAGATCAACATGGTGACCAGAGATATTCAGTTGCATGCTTTACTCCTCTTTGTTTTTGGCCGATTCAGCTCTTCAGCCAGTCTCGGCCTCATCATCGATAAGTTCAACGACTGAGAACTTATCGTCTTGTCAGGAAGCGATTCGCTTCGCTTCCCTATAGATTTTATCGTTTTTGTTGACCGGTAATACTCATTACGTCGCTATAACAGTCTTTTTCTTTCGTTTGAGGGTGGGATTGACATTGCTTCTCGGTATTTGGCAATGGTTCGCCTTGCTACCTTGATCCCCTGTTCGCCTAACAGGCTTGCGATTTTGCTGTCGCTCAGGGGCTTCTTCGCTGCCTCTGCAGCAACCAGTTTTTTTATTATGGCTCGTATCGCCGTCGATGAGCATTCGCCACCCTCAGTCGTCGCGACATGGCTGGAAAAGAAGTATTTCAGTTCAAAAATGCCCCTCGGTGTGTGCATGTATTTCTGTGTGGTTACCCTGGATATGGTCGATTCATGCATGTCGACAGCCGTCGCGATATCATGCAACACCATCGGTTTCATGGCCTCTTCCCCATAGTCGAAAAAACCTTGCTGATACTCAACTATTTTTGTCGCCACTTTGAGCAGTGTTTCGTTTCGACTCTGCAGGCTTTTGATAAACCACCTTGCCTCCTGCAACTGGTCTTTCAAAAAAACGTTGTCGGCGCTGGAGTCCGCTCTTTTGACCATCGAGGCATAATTCTGATTGACCCGGATCTTGGGTGACACCTCGGCATTCAGCTCTATTTTCCATCGACCATTCTCTTTCTTGACGATGATATCCGGTACGATGTATTCCGGTTTTACATTGCTGATAGCTTCGCCTGGTCTCGGATTCAGTGACTGAATGAGTTGCATCACTGATTTGAGTGTTTCCTCTTTTAGCCGACTTCTTCTCATTAACTGGGCGTAGTCTTTATTGCCGAGCTGTGTGAGATAGTGACTGACAACCAGTTTTGCCTGTGGCAACCAGGGTTCTTCCTGGGGCAGCTGGTCAAGCTGAATCAGCAGGCACTCCTGCAAATTGCGGCTCGCCACCCCCGGCGGGTCAAAATGTTGAATGCGCTTCAATACCGCAGTCACTTCGTCAAGATCGAGGTCTGCCAGCTCCTCTGCCAAACCGGCGTGGATTTCTTCTACACTGACACTGAGGTACCCATCCAGACCGATAGAGTCAATAATCGCCATGGCGATGGCGTTATCTGTTTCCGTCATCGGGGTGAGATTGAGTTGCCAGTATAAATGATCCTGCAATGTCTCACCGGCAGAGTTACGAGAATCGTAGTCCATGTCGTCATCAGATGAAGTGGCAACCTGGGTGGGTGCACTCTGGTAAATGTCATCCCAGGCGGTATCCACTGGCAGGTCGTCGGGAATCGATTCTGCTGACCACTCTTCGCCGGGTGCAAAATCGGGCTCGTCGGTTAACTGAGTGGTTTCGTTATCCGGTGATGGTGTATCCGAGTTTGCATCAGGTTGTTCGTGACTGTTGCCGGACTGATCCACGCTGGATTTTGCAGAAGCCAACTCTGTCTCGTTTGCCTGTAAACTATGGTCATCCTCGGTTTCAAGCATCAGATTTGAATCCAGTGCTTCCTGGATTTCTTGTTGCAGGTCAAGCGTTGACAGTTGTAGTAAACGAATTGCCTGTTGCAACTGTGGCGTCATCGTCAATTGCTGACCCAGCTTAAGCTGAAGAGAAGCCTTCATCACCATATAGTCGTCACCATAGCCAAGATCGGGCAAAACTGTCCGAAAGTCACAAGAACTAATGTGTAAGAACTAATATAAGTCATAGCAACTAATATAAGTGTTTTGCCGAAATGCGCAAGAACAGGATGGGTTTATATGCGTTCGATTTACAGGCTTTTGTGTCACAAGTCAAAGATAGACACGTTAATAATAGATATGTGTCTGCGCTAACAGCCATCTAGGATTGAAGTGTGTTGCCCGCGTCAGCTCTGAAATTTGAACATCTGGTGCAAGGTGTTTTGCCGATGTGGCCTGGTACAATGTCATAGTCTGAATTCGTCGCCGAGGTATACATCCTTCACTTTTTGATTGTTCAAAATGGCCTGTGCGGATCCTTCGGCTATGATGTGACCGTCGCCGACAATATAGGCTTTTTGACAGATATCCAGGGTTTCTCTTACATTGTGGTCAGTGATGAGAATACCGATCTTTTTTTCTGTTAGCAGCGTGATAACGTTTTTGATATCGCTGACCGAAATTGGGTCGACACCGGCGAAGGGTTCATCGAGTAGGATAAACGAAGGTTCGGTTGCCAGTGCGCGGGCAATTTCAACGCGTCTCCGTTCGCCGCCGGACAAGCTCATGCCAAGGTTTTTTCGAATATGTGAAATGTTAAATTCGAGCAACAGGTCTTCCAGTTTTTCTTTTCTTTGGGACTTGTTCAGAGCTTTTCGGGTTTCCAAAATGGCCATGATATTGGCTTCGACCGAGAGCTTTCTAAATACAGACGCTTCCTGCGGCAGGTAGCCAATACCCTTGCGTGCCCGGCCATGCATTGGCAGGCTGGTGATATCTGTATCATTGACCAATATCGTCCCTTTATCTGCGTTGACAAGTCCGACAATCATATAAAAGCAGGTTGTTTTGCCCGCCCCATTCGGACCCAGCAGGCCGACAATTTCACCACTGTTGACGCGCAGGGATACATCTTTGACAACTTGTCTCTTTTTGTAGCTTTTGGCGAGTGTGCGTGCCTCCAGGCAATTGCGTTTCGATTGATCCATTCCGGGGTTGCCTAGTCAGTTGAGCCATTGTCGTCAGTGCCGATGATCGGGCGTCTGGTTTTTTTGGGGTGGAAAATCAGTTCGACCCGGCCACCAGGTTGATCCTTTTGGCCACTGCCTGTTGCTGTCACGACCCGATCTCTCGTGTGGTATTTGATGACATCGCCCTGGAATCTGTTTTGTCCCTGTTCTAGCCGGGCGTTCTTTTGCAAGGTGATGGTTTCTGTCGCATGGGTGTAGGTAATCTTGTTTCCAAATGCGTGGGTGGTCGCTTTGTTATCAGCCATTTTCTGCTGGAAATGGGCAGGTGAGCCCGTGGCATTGATTTCGATCAGGCCATAGTCATTGGCATAGATGATGACCGTATCCGCTTCCAATGTCGAACTTCCCTGTTTGATAATGACATCGCCGTTATAGGTGGCAACGCCTTTTTTTTCATCCAGCTCTGCGCTATCTGCCTTGATGTGTATCGGGGCATCACTATTGCTGCTCAAAGCCAGAGTTCCTTGTGCCATGCAGAACGCCAACAGCAGGACAAAAAGTTGAACGACATACAGCCTGCCACGGTCAGCCATGACTGGCTGTTTTTGTGATTGCGCGCTATGGCATTGTAAGCGGGAGGTATCGTGATTCATTTTGTTTGTTTGTCAGCGGATGTGGGATAGAAGGTTCCTTCAACCTGAGAGTGAAGTTGAATGCGCTTTTCTTTTAGCCATGCACTCATGCCGGTTGCCGTGGAATTGTTGTTGTTATCCGTTATTTTAACGGGTTGATCGGTGGTTATAAATCGTGTTTCAGTAAAAAGCACGAGTTCATCGGTGGCAAAAGAGGTGGTGGTTTCCGGTTCTCTGGGGTGAACCACGGTGACCGAGCCTTTCAGAAAAAGCTTTTTCTCCCCTTGAAAGTATTGTCCTAGGTTGGCTTTGACCAGCCAATGTGGGCTTTGGTCTTCAAATATGACCACTTCCGGCGAACCAAATATGGCCTCTTCCGAGTCCGGGAAATGCACCCCTTGTTTGGTCGTAAAAAGAACGGACAGGCGGCCTGCCTGATCATATTCGCGATAGGTTCCCGCTTCCATAAATGCATCCGGCTCTTCGTCAAAAAAATTTGGCATCGTTGATTCGGGCACGGGGGGGTCACCATTCCACGCAAGAAACAGTGCTATAGCGCTGGTCAGGGCCAATAGGCCGGTTTTGATTTGGCTGGTATACTTTTCCGCAAATGTCACAGATAACTCTCGTGGATTCCAGTCAGCCGGTCTTGTGCATCAAGGATCAGATCGGCCACTTCGCGTGCGACTCCGGTACCGCCTGATGTATTTGTGCACCAGTCGGCATGCTGCTTGACGAACGGGTGGCCATTGGCCACCGTGATACCCAGGGCAGCGGCTCGAATCGCAGGCAGGTCTGGCAAGTCATCGCCGATATAGGCGGCTTGTCGCAAATCGATAGCCAATTGCCCTATTAATTCTTTGAGTGCGACCAATTTGTCTTCGCGGCCCTGGATCAGGTGCTTGATACCGAGATCGATGGCTCGCTTTTCAGTCAAAGGCGATTGTCTGCCTGTAATAAGGGCCACGTCGATGCCATTGTTCATAAGCATTTTGATGCCAAGTCCATCCAAAATGTTAAATGCTTTCATTTCATCGCCTTTGGCGCTGAAGTAAAGCTTGCCATCAGTCAGCACGCCGTCAACATCAAATGCGGCGAGTTTGATCTGTCGGGCTTTTTTATAGAGTGATCTGCTGATCATTTTCAACCTCATCCTCACCAGTTATATTCTAGATAACCCCCGCTCGCAGAAGGTCATGCATATTGAGTGCGCCGACTACATGATTTTCGGCATCCGTGACAATAAGGCTGTTAATTTTTTTATCTTCCATTATGGCAAGCGCTTCGGCGGCCAGAATAGTGGCCGGGATAGTCGTGCAGTTGGGTGTCATCAATTCGTCGATGGTCGTCGCCCGAATGTCGATGTTTTTGTCCAGGGAACGGCGCAGATCACCATCGGTAAAAACGCCTACCAATTTATTGTCGTTATTGACAATTGCAGTCATACCCAGACCTTTTTCAGATATCTCGATCAGGGCGATTGACATCGGGGTGCCTGTTGCAACCTGAGGGATCCGTTCCCCGTCATGCATGATGTCCGCCACCTTTAGCAAGAGTCGTTTGCCCAGGCTGCCGCCCGGGTGTGAAAACGCAAAATCCTGCTCACTAAAGCCCCTCGCTTCGAGCAGCGCGATGGCAAGTGCGTCGCCCATGACCAGTGTGGCTGTAGTGCTCGAACTGGGTGCGAGCCCCAGGGGGCAGGCTTCCTGTGCCACACTGACATCCAGATTGACAGCGGCTTCGTTGGCCAGTGTTGATGATGACGCGCCGGTCATGCTTATCAATGGCGCTCCCATTCGTTTGATCAGCGGCAAAATGGTAACGACTTCAGTCGTGTTTCCCGAGTTGGATATCGCAATAACGACATCATCAGTTGTGATCATTCCCAGGTCACCGTGACTGGCTTCCCCTGGATGCACGAAAAACGCGGGTGTGCCGGTGCTTGCCAGGGTGGCAGCAATTTTATTGCCAATATGCCCGGACTTTCCCATGCCGGTGACTACCACTCTGCCCTTACAGTGAATAAGAATATCGCAGGCTTTGGCGAAAGCGTCGTCGATGCGGGGTAGCAGTGAGTCGATGGCTGACCGTTCAATTTTTATCACTTTTTTAGCTGAGGCGATGAAGTCAATTCCGTTATTCATGGTTCACTCTGTCAGTTGTGTCAGTCTACTCGATACCTGGTAAGGCGGCTGTAGCCGCAGTCTGATATATCAGTAAAAGATACGCGGCATACGCAGCGAGCATCACCCCACCTTCAGCTCGGCTGATTTTTCCTCTGCGTTGCATGGCATAGGCGAAGCCCGCGACCAGCAAGGTCATGGCCAGCATATAGCCATAATCTCGGTACAAAGCTATTGACTCCAGCGGTCCGGGGTTAATCAATGCAGGTAGTGGCAAAACTGTGAGTAAATTAAACAGGTTTGAGCCTATGACATTGCCAAGAGCGATATCATGATGTCCTTTGAGCGCGCTGGCGATCGAGGCCGCTAGTTCGGGCAGGCTGGTGCCGACAGCGACAATAGTCAGCCCGATAATCAGGTCGCTCACGCCCAAGAATGCCGCCAGTCCGGTGGCGCCCCAAACCAGCAGTTTGGAACTGCCGACCAAAATGGCTAGCCCGATTACAAACCAGGTGATCGCTTTCGCGGTGTTCAATTCGGGAATCTCTTCCAGCTCTTCGTCCAGTTCGGGTGCCTGCTCCCCTTTGCGGGTGAGCGCAAACATTGACAATACCATCAGTACCAAAAGGAATATGCCGTCAAAAAGAGAGAGTGTACTATCGTAAAGCACCACGAGAGCAAGTAGTGAGACGACCAACAGGATAGGCATTTCCCGCTTTAGAACCAAAGGTTTGATGGGCAGTGGCGCAATCAGCGCGGTAACGCCAAGCACCAGCCCTATATTGGCTATATTGGAGCCGATGGCATTCCCGGCCGCCAGGCCCCTGGCATCTTCCAGGGCGGCCGTGGCTGATACCAGCATCTCCGGCGCCGAGGTGCCAAAAGCCACCACGGTGAGCCCGATAACCAGTGTCGACACTCCCATATTCCGGGCAATAGACACGGACGAATTAACAAATTGATCGGCACTCCATACCAACAGGGTGAGACCGCCTGCAATGGCGGCAAAAAACAGAGCTAAATCCATAGGCTATGCATATTCAGGTCATATTCAGATTGTACGTATTACAGTAACCGGCCATTAGCAACCGGCGCGTTCAAGTAGCAACTTTTTACTGCCGCGGCCTTGGCTAATTGCAGTTAATCTGTGTTCCCATACCAGGATTGCTAATGATATAGTTTTACGCAAGATAAGCAACCTGGCAAAACGATTTAGTCGATAAGGAGAGTTGTAGTGGGGCAGACCCTGGGTAACTATTGTGGAGCGTATTTCGATCGAAGCCGGCGGTTTTGGCTATTCGTGCTGGCAGTGTTTTTTTGTCAACCCGCTTTGAGTTACGTGAATGCGCCGGAAGTAAAAAAAATTGTTGAAGAAAATACCCAACAACTGGTCGTTGAGCTTGAGAAGTCACGCGATCTTTACTTTACCGAGCCGGCCAGATTTTATTCTGAAATGGAAAAGGCACTGGAAGAGGTGGTTGACTTTCGCAGAATAGCGGCGCGCGTTATGGGCCGGTATGCGCGACAGGCTGACCGAAAGCAACGGGATTTATTCGTCGAAACATTCAAGGTAAGTCTGTTTTCGACCTATGCGCGGGCTTTGGTGGAAAGTGGCGATTTCAAAATTGCTGTGCTGGACGCGAAAATGATTTCGGCGAGAAACGATCGCGCATCCGTTGCACTGCAAGTGACCTCGGAAAACGGGAACACCTATCCGGTGGTTTATTCCATGTACTTGAGTTCACAGCGCGATGTCTGGCTGTTGGAAAATATGATTGTCAACGGTGTCAACCTGGGGTTGGCCTTTAGAGATCGATTTGAAGAGGAGGTTCATCGTTACAAGGGGAATCTGGATGCCGTGATCGCAAACTGGAATGCTGATCTGTCGGTGGCCTCACCAGGTAACCAGTGAGTTCTGGCGAGAAATGATTAAACTTTTGTTGATTGGTCGGAATTTGGGTATGATTGCCGCCCGCAGAAGACTTGTATTACAAAAACAGGTTACTTGGTGGATGTTGTTTTTTGGGAGAGGTTTTTTTGATGGATGCAGATGAAGTGAAACAAAAAATCGCCAGCCAACTTAAAGACTGTAAAGTCTTCGTGGCGGGTGAAGGGGCGAACTACAGTGTGACTGTCGTGGGCGAAATTTTTCGTGGCTTGAGCCGAGTTAAAAAACAGCAACTGGTCTATGGCTGTCTCGCCCAGGACCTATCTGACGGAACCATCCATGCGTTGACAATCAAAGCCATTACGCCAGATCAGTGGCAGGCCTAGTCCAAGCGGGTTCTCCTCAGCATTTTTGCCCGACTTCGTACCAGATTGACCATAATCTTGTACGGTCAGTGTGATATCTAATGTACTGACCAGGCAACATCGACAGACTGAACCGAACTGGCCTTTTGGCCAATTAATCTCAATTAACGTAAATGACTGGCTCACCAAGGAGCATGAGTGGATAAATTACTGATTACTGGCGGCCAGCCGCTGGATGGGGAGATCCGAGCGTCGGGTGCGAAAAACTCAGCGTTACCCATATTGGCCGCTACGTTACTTGCCGATGAGCCGGTGACAATTGGCAATCTGCCGCATCTGCGGGACATCACGACCATGATCGCGTTGTTGGGGCGGATGGGGGTGAAGCTGCTGATTGATGAAAAAATGCGTGTCGAAGTTAAAGCGAGCGCGATTGATGCATGCCGCGCGCCTTATGAGCTAGTGAAAACCATGCGCGCGTCCATTCTCGTATTGGGCCCTTTGCTGGCTCATTTTGGTCGGGCTGAAGTTTCGTTGCCAGGTGGTTGTGCGATAGGCAGTCGACCGGTTGATCTTCACCTGCGTGGACTCGAAGCGATGGGGGCAGAGATTGAGGTCGAGCAAGGTTATATACTGGCCAGAAAAAACGGGCGCCTCAAGGGCGCGCATATTTTCATGGATACGGTGACCGTTACCGGAACTGAAAATCTGCTGATGGCAGCGACTCTGGCTGCCGGCAAAACCGTGTTGGAAAATGCAGCCAGAGAGCCTGAAGTTGTTGACTTGGCAGAATTTCTTATTGCAATGGGGGCGGATATCTCGGGCCATGGTACGGCCACGATTACCATCAATGGTGTGCCGAGTTTGCAAGGGTGTCGTTACAATGTGATGCCGGACAGGGTTGAAACGGGGACTTATCTGGTGGCAGCCGCAGCGAGTCGGGGTCGGGTAAAAGTCAAGGATACCGACGAGCATCTGCTGGAAGCGGTGTTGTTAAAGCTGGAAGAAGCCGGTGCCTCGATCAGTACAGGTCGGGACAGTATTGAACTCGATATGAAAGGCAATCGTCCTAAAGCGGTGAGTGTAAAAACGGCGCCTTACCCTGCTTTCCCGACTGATATGCAGGCGCAGTTTGTTGCGATGAATAGTGTTGCAGAGGGAACCGGTACTGTTATCGAAACCATTTTTGAAAATCGTTTTATGCATGTTCAGGAACTGCTCAGACTCGGAGCAAACATAAAACTGGAAGGCAACACCGCGATAGTATCAGGGGTGGAAACCTTGTATGGCGCGCCTGTTATGGCAACCGATCTGCGCGCCTCAGCGAGTCTGGTGATAGCCGGTTTGCTGGCCCAGGGCGAGACTCTGGTGGATCGGGTTTATCATATGGATCGGGGCTATGAGTGTATCGAAGAAAAGCTTCAGGCATTGGGTGGCAAAATACGTCGGGTGGCTGGCTAGTTTTAATGGTTGCTGGTGTTGGTAACAGGCCGGTGTCGATAACAGATAGTCAATGGAAAAACACAATAATTGAGTGAATCGGCATGAAGCAGAATCTCACTATCGCCCTGTCCAAAGGGCGAATATTGAAAGAAACCCTTCCGTTATTGGCGGGGGCCGGTATCGAGCCGGTAGAAGATATTCATTCCAGTCGTAAGTTAATATTTGATACAACAGCGGAGCAGGTAAAACTGATCGTGATTCGGGCAACAGATGTGCCGGTCTATGTTCAGTACGGTGGCGCGGATCTTGGTGTTACCGGCAAAGACGTATTGATGGAGCACGGCGCTGAAGGTATTTACGAATTACTGGATCTGGGCATCGCTGAATGCCGACTGATGACGGCCGGGTTGAAAAATCAGGCAACACCCGGGGGCCGGATAAAAGTGGCGACCAAGTTTGTCAATCTGGCTAAAGAGTATTATTCGCAACAAGGAATTCAGGCCGATATTATCAAGCTTTACGGTGCGATGGAGCTGGCCCCGATCCTTAATCTGGCCGATGAAATCGTTGATATTGTCGATACCGGCAATACACTTCGGGCAAATGGCCTGGAGCCGCGAGAGCTGATTCATTCGATAAGCTCCAGGCTGATTGTCAACAGCGGGGCGATGAAAACAAAGCATGGTTTGATTACTCCTATTCTGGAGCAGGTCTCTGTTGCCATGGCTGGTTCCTAGCGAGCGTCTTTGGTGTTGTTGTGTGATACGCCAAAATGTGCGCGCGATGAACTCTATTTGCCCTCGCTGTGTTATATTGGCATTGTTTCAGCTTTAGCAAACCTTGATACATCAAAACTCCTTGATTTATTGGATTTTCATCATGATTAACGACAGTTCCACTTCTGCGACAGCCACGACCACTTCTGCCTTTGCAATTAGACGGCTCGACTCGGGGCGTAGCGATTTTCATCATCAGCTTGATAAACTGCTGGCATGGGATGAAGTATCGGACGAGCAGGTCAATCGCACGGTCAAGCAGATTATCAGTGATATCCGCAGTAAAGGGGATCTAGCCCTGTTGGAGTATACCAATCGCTTTGATCGCGTCGGTGCGGCAACTGCAAGTGACCTGGTATTAGGCCGGTCAGTATTGCAGGAGGCTTTAGGTGGTATACCTGCCGACCAACGGCAGGCATTGGCAACGGCGGCGGGCCGGATTCGAGCCTATCATAAAAGGCAAATGCAAACGTCCTGGCAATACCAGGAAGAGGATGGAACTGTACTTGGCCAGCAAGTGACGCCAATGGATAGTGTCGGATTATATGTGCCGGGCGGCAAGGCGGCATACCCTTCTTCCGTGCTGATGAATGCTATTCCCGCAAAGGTGGCGGGTGTCAAGCAGCTTGTGATGGTCGTGCCAACACCGGATGGCGTAAAAAATGAGTTGGTTCTGGCGGCCGCTGCGGTGTGCGAAGTGGATTGCGTTTTCACTATAGGTGGTGCCCAGGCCGTCGCCGCGTTGGCTTACGGAACCGAAACCATACCCGTTGTGGATAAGATTGTCGGGCCAGGCAATATTTATGTGGCGACGGCCAAGCGTGAGGTATTTGGCAAAGTGGGTATTGATATGATTGCCGGGCCATCCGAAATTCTGGTGATCTGCGATGGTAAAACCGACCCTGACTGGATTGCCATGGATCTGTTTTCACAAGCGGAACATGATGAAGATGCCCAGCCGATTCTGGTCTCGCCCGATGCGGAATTTATCGATGCCGTGCAGCGTAGTATCGGGCGTCTTTTGGGTGGCATGCCGCGGCGTGGAATTATTGAAAAATCCTTGGCTAATCGAGCGGCTCTGATAAAAGTGGCTGATCTGGATGAAGCGGCTGAAGTGTGTAATCGAATTGCTCCCGAGCACCTGGAGCTTTCTATGGAAAACGCCGACGGATACGCCAGCAAAATCAAACACGCCGGTGCGATTTTTATGGGGCGCTATACGGCAGAAGCTCTGGGTGACTACTGTGCCGGACCCAACCATGTTTTGCCGACCTCCGGCACTGCCCGCTTTTCTTCGCCACTAGGCGTATATGACTTTCAGAAACGCTCTTCCATAATCGAGTTTTCCAGGCGGGGGGCGAGTGAAATGGGCAAAGTAGCTTCGATACTGGCGCGGGGAGAGGGGCTGGAAGCACATGCCCGGTCAGCCGAGTATCGCATCAACGAAGATAGCGAGCAGACGTAAAATGAACGGGAACAGCCAAAAGCGGTCTGTCGGTCAGCTGGTTCAATCTCTCGTCAGACCCGAGATCGTGTCGCTCAGCTCCTATCATGTGCAGCCCGCTAATGGTCTGGTGAAGCTGGATGCCATGGAAAACCCCTTTGCCTGGCCCGGTGATCTGGAGCCTGAATGGCTGGAGGTGTTGAGACAAGCGTCGCTGAATCGTTACCCGGATCCGGTGGCAACTGAATTGTCGCACTCTATTCGTGCTTACTTCGACGTTCCCGATAAGTTGGGACTGATGCTCGGGAACGGCTCGGATGAGTTGATTCAGATTGTCGCTATGGCTGTCGCGCAGGCAAATCGGACTATCTTGGCGCCTGAGCCTGGCTTTGTTATGTATCGAATGATCGCCACATTTGTCGGTATGCCGTATGTCGGTGTGCCGCTGACGCAAGACTTCAGTCTGGATCTTCCGGCGATGTTGGCGGCCATTCGTGACACCCGGCCTGCGCTTATTTTTCTGGCGCAACCGAATAATCCTACAGGCAATGTATTTAGCGTCGAGGCGACCAGGCAAATTGTCGAGGCGAGTCAGGGACTGGTCGTGATTGACGAGGCTTATCTGCCTTTTACCGAAAGCGATTTGTTATATTTGGCATCGGATTACGATAATGTCCTGGTGATGCGAACTTTTTCCAAAATGGGCCTGGCTGGGCTTCGTCTCGGAATTCTGATCGGCAATACAGCCTGGTTGTCCGAGTTTGACAAGGTCCGGTTGCCGTACAATATCAATTCGTTAACACAAATGAGTGCCAGGTTTGCGCTCGCTCATGTTGGTGTCTTGCAGCGACAGGCAGAACAGCTCCGCAACAACCGTAATTCTCTCTTTCGGCAACTCTCTGAACTCGATGGGGTAGAGGTTTTTCCCAGTGACGCCAATTTTATTCTTGTTCGGTTGTCTGCTTCCCAGCCTTTTTTATATTCTGCAAGAGAATCGTTTGACGCAATGAAACGTGCTGGGGTGCTGGTCAAGTGTCTGGATGGTGTGCATGCTTTGCTGGATAACTGCCTGAGGTTGACGGTTGGCACGACAGAAGAAAACGCGAAAATGATGGCGGCACTGAAAGCGGCGTTGTCACCTGTCGGAACAGCCTGAGGAATCGTACTATGCCCGCTGATCTGAATGAATTGGTTCTCGCCTGCAACCGCTGGTTGTCGCCGGATAAGATTAAAGACTATTGTCCGAACGGATTGCAGGTGCAGGGTAAAAGTCGGGTGCAAACTATTGTCACTGGCGTTTCCGCCAGTCAGAGATTGATCGATCGTGCAATTGAGTTAAACGCAGACTTGATATTGGTGCATCACGGCTATTTCTGGAAAGGTGAATCTGCCGTGATCACGGGTATGAAATACCAGCGTATCGCCGCTCTTATCAAGCATGATATCAGTTTGCTTGCTTACCATCTGCCGCTGGATGTGAACGATGAGCTGGGTAATAATGCAGAGCTTGGCAGATTGCTTGGCTTCAATATCACTGGGCCGCTGAGTCATGAAGGAGAGTTTGCTCTCGGCTTGACCGGAGAATTCCAAGAAGAAATGGGTTTGGCGGATCTTGCCCGAAAGATTGATCAGTGCTTGATGCGCCAATCTCTGGTTATTGAGGGGGTAGAGGGGGCTTTGGCAGAAAACAGATCGTTAACCAAAGTTGCCTGGTGTTCGGGTGCAGCTCAGGGGTTGCTTGAGCAGGCGTCCGGGAAAGGTGTGGATGTGTACATAAGCGGTGAAATTTCAGAACCCACCGTTCATATGGCGAGGGAGCTGGGTGTCCACTATATCGCTGCCGGGCACCATGCCACCGAGCGATATGGCGTCAAGTCGCTCGGCGAAAAACTGGCCGATTTATTTGATATTCAGGCTATTTTTGTCGATATGGACAATCCTGTCTAGTTGGTACCGCAGCATCGTTGTCCCGGCTGGATGGGGGGTTAGCGTTTTGTCCGATAACAAGGCGGAATGCATACATAAACTAGCTATTGATCTATGGTTAGCAAAAAGGTGGTATTTGCATTATGACTCCAATAGAACGTTATCAATTGGATTTAAAAAAAGACGGTTTCAGCCATGACAGCGCCCAGGAATATGCAGTTAAAAAACTGGATGACCTTTATCACCGATTAATCGCAGCGGAGTCTGCGAAGCCGAAAAGCAAGTTTGGTTCACTCAAAGACCGTTTGCAAAAAAAGCAACCGGTACCTGAAAGAGGTTTGTATTTTTGGGGCGGGGTAGGCCGAGGCAAAACCTATTTGATGGATACCTTTTATGACAGTCTGCCCTTCGATCGGAAAATGCGTGTCCACTTTCACCGTTTTATGCAACGGGTACACCATGAGTTGAAGGGGCTGGAAGGGGTTAAAAATCCGCTAAAAAACATTGCTCGGATTTTTGCCGGCGAGGCTCGGGTAATCTGTTTTGACGAGTTTTTTGTTACCGATATTGGTGACGCTATGATTCTGGCGGGTTTGTTGGGAGAGTTGTTCGCCAATGAGGTGTCCCTGGTTTGTACATCCAATATCGTACCGGACGGTTTGTACAAGGACGGATTACAGAGAGCACGCTTTTTACCTGCTATTGCTCTAGTCAATCAGCATACCGAAGTTATCAATGTCGATGGCGGTGTTGACTATCGTTTGAGAACACTCGAACAGGCCGAGCTTTACCACTATCCGCTGGATGCGGGCGCGAAGACCAGTCTGGAAAATAGCTACGAAGGTCTGGCTGTCGAATCGGGTGATCATAATGTCGAGCTCGAAATCAATAATCGCGTTATCAACGCAGTCAAATGTTCAGATGATGTGGCCTGGTTTGAATTTGCAGAATTATGCGATGGTCCGCGTAGTCAAAACGACTACATCGAGCTTGCCAAGGAATTTCATGCCGTACTGATTTCGAATATCCCTGTGATGGGAGGCGACACCGATGACCAGGCGCGTCGTTTTATTAACCTGATCGATGAATTCTATGACAGGAACGTGAAACTTATCGTTTCAGCAGAAGCCTCGATAGATACTTTGTACCAAGGTGGCAAACTGAATTTTGAGTTTGAACGAACCGAAAGCCGACTTTTGGAGATGCAATCTCACGAGTATCTGGAAACGCCGCACAAACCTTGAACCGGGTCGATTGGTTTTCCTTCCGAGAGAGTTCTGTCAGGCCGCGCTTATCTGTATAGATCGAGCGTGGCCTCGATACGTACGGTATTGGTAACCGGTTACAGCATTTCTATTGCCATTGCCGTGGCTTCTCCGCCGCCAACACAAAGTGACGCAATACCTTTTTTGCCCTGGGTTTGTTTCAGCGCATTCATCAACGTAACCACAATACGCGAACCTGTTGAGCCAACCGGGTGACCTTGTGCGCAGGCGCCACCATAAATATTGACTCTTTCAGGGTTCAGTCCCAGCTCTTTGATAGGCATCATCGCAACCGTTGCGAATGCTTCGTTGATTTCATATATGTCTACATCGTCTTTGCTCCAGCCGGTTTTTTCCAGCAGAGAGCGAACGGCATACACAGGCGCGATGGTGAATTCTGCCGGTTGTCGGGAGTGGGTAGTATGGGCAATGATTCTGGCCATTGGTTTAATGCCGCGTTTTTCAGCTTCGGATTCTCTCATGATAACCAGGGCTGAAGCGCCGTCAGAGATTGACGAAGAGTTGGCGGCAGTGACTGTGCCATCTTTCTTGAACGCCGGACGCAGGTGTGGAATTTTCTCGATATCGGCGTTGAAGGGTTGCTCATCATCTTTTACGACGACTTCACCTTTTCGGGTTTTGACTGTCACAGGTATGATTTCCGGTTCCAGCTTGCCCTGTTCAATGGCCTGTTTGGCACGGGTGAGAGATTGAATGGCGTATTGGTCCATTTCTTCCCGGGTATAGCCCTTTTTATCCGCCACATCCTGTGCATAGCCACCCATCAGTTTACCAGTGTCGGCATCTTCAAGTCCGTCCAGGAACAAATGATCCTGAACCTGGTCGCCATGCCCCATGCGATAACCTTTACGCGCGTTGAGTAGAAGGTAAGGCGCGTTACTCATGCTTTCCATACCGCCAGCGACAAAAATGTCGTTGGTTCCAGCCTTGATCAAGTCGTGCGCCAGCATGGCTGATTTCATGCCTGATGCGCAACGCTTACCGATTGTGGTGGCACCTGTTGAATCAGGTAGCCCGGCCAGGCGCGCGGCTCGGCGTGCCGGGCCTTGTTTCAAACCGGCGGGCAGAACGCATCCCATAAAGACTTCTTGAATGTCGTCAGGTTGTAAGCCAGCTCTCGCTACCGACTCCTTGATGACGATCGCGCCGAGGTCAACCGCCGACAGGCTGCTCAAACTGCCCTGGAAGCTACCCATTGGGGTGCGGACGCCGCTGACGATAACAACATTGTCGTTAGAACTCATTTTTTTATTCCTTTTTTTTATATGACACAAAACTGTCTAGAAAGATCAGTTTAGCAAATTTGTTTGCATTGTAGTGAATAATTCCTTAGTAGAACACAAAAATAGTTTTATTGATATTGGTCTAGTTGGTGAATCGTGTCTATAGTTCGTGAAATTCTTTTTTTTTGGACTGATGGGGTAGTTTGTCTAATCGCGCGTTGATGATAGACTTGGCAGCGAATCGGCTTGCCAACGGCGCATCTATTGAGAGATCATCTCAATCTGATAAATCAAATTGCATCAGTCTTTAGCTTCTATGGATAGTGAGTTTGGTTTCTGCTGTTAGACAACAGGTCATTGATTACCGACTAAATAATAATATGACGGAGTAGCGTTCGATGATAAGAAAAACACTACGAGGGCACGACCTGTCCAAGTTACCTTTGGCTGTAGCGATAGCCGCAACGGTGTCATCGCCAGCCAGTGCGTTTCAGTTTTATGTGGGGGATGTGGAGGCCTCATTCGATACCACTTTATCGGCCGGTGCCGGCTGGCGGGTTTCTGATCGTGATACCCGACAATTGGCTCAAGGCAACCTGGGGCCTGAATATGGCTATACGACAACGGGGGCTTCTACGAACAACTATGATGATGGTAACTGGAATTTTGATAAGGGAGATGTCTATTCCCAGTTGGTAAAGGGTAATAGTGAACTACTGGTGAGCTACGACAATTATGGTAGCTTTGTACGTGTAAAATACTGGTATGACTTCTTGCTCAAGGATGGCGAGCTCGCAACCGACGATGTAGGCCAGACCCGGCCATTGAACGATCAGGCGGACGCCAATGCGTCAGGGGCATCGCTTCTCGATGCTTATGTGTGGGGGGACTTTGACATTGGCGACATGCCATTGAGTTTGCGGGTTGGCAAGCAGGTCGTGAGCTGGGGTGAAAGCCTATTTATTCAAGGCGGTAACTCCGTTATCAACCCGATCGACGTATCGGCTATCCGTGCCCCCGGGGCGGAATTGAAAGAAGCCTTTATTCCGGTCAATATGGTGTACGCGTCTTTAGGTTTGTCGGAAAACCTGTCGGTCGAGGCTTTTGTGCAACTGGATTGGGAAAAAACCCTGCCTGATGATTGTGGCACGTTTTTCTCGACAAACGACTTTGGTGCTGGTGGTTGTGGTCCGGTGCTGTTGGCGGGTCAACTACCTGACAGTCAGGCGAACGCTCAGGGCATTGCGGCTTATCGGTTCGCCGACAACGAGCCGGATGATACAGATCAGTTCGGTGTCGCTTTTCGGTGGTATGTACCTGAATTGAATGATTCCGAGTTGGGTTTTTACTTTATTCAGTATCATAATCGGCTGCCGATGGTCAGTGGGCGGATCAACAATTTACCGATTGGCGATACATTCCCCGAATACAATATTGTTTACCCAGAAAAAATCCAGAACTTTGGTATCAGCTTTAATACCAGTACCGAGTCGGGCTGGTCGGTTGCCGGCGAGGTGAGTCACAAGCTGAGTGTGCCCGTTCAATGGAATGCATTTGAGTTGATTTACGGCGGCCTTTCTTCCGATGCCAGTTTGCTCTATGAGCGTGAAGTTGCAAAGGTCGGAGGCAACCCAATGCCTCTGTTTGGTAAAGAGCTGGACGGCTTTGACCGGTTTGATATCTCTCAGATCCAGTTTACTCTGATCAAGTTCTTTGACCAGGTGGCGGGTGCCAGCCGTTTGACATTTGTATCTGAAGTTGGGGCGACTTACATACATGATTTTCCCGGTTTAGATGAAGCCAGATATGGTCGGGCCGGCACCTTCGGTATCGGGCCGACCGACGCCAGTACCTTGCTGGGTCGAGCGGTAAGTTGCGACGGGTCGGTACCTGGTACCAGTGCGGCCAACATCAACATCAGCAACTGTGTGAACGATGGCTATACCACCGATTTTTCTTTCGGTTACCGGGTTCGGCTGGTTCTGGATTACAGCAATGTGATCGCCGGGGTGAATTTGCAACCTGCCCTGGCATGGTCTCATGATGTTCATGGTACCGGGCCGGAGCCGGGTTCCAATTTTATCGAGGGTAGAAAAGCGATTGGCTTGTCTCTGAAAGCGACCTATCTTAACGCCTATACCGGATCTATTGGATACACCAATTACTTTGGTGGTGGACGATTCAATATGGTAAATGACCGGGATAATATTTCGGCCAGCGTTTCGTACTCATTCTAAATGTATAGCTAACTATTTCGCCTGATGAGGTTGATTGATGAATATAAAAATGAATATAAATAAAAAAATACTGGCGACTGGTGCCATTGCGCTTGCTTTCACGGCGGCCGGTCTACAAGCAAAGGTGTCATCGGAGGAAGCGGCTAAGCTGGGTACGGTGCTGACGCCTATGGGAGCAGAAAAAGCGGGCAACGCAGATGGAACCATTCCAGCGTGGACGGGCGGCATCGCAAAACCGCCGTCAAGCTTTGTGCCTGATTCGGGTTTTTATCCAGATCCATTTCCGCAAGACAAGGTGTTGTTTACGATAGATGCGTCGAATATGGCTAAGTATGCGGATAAACTGACTGATGGACAAAAAGCTCTGTTGACCAAGTATCCGGGCTATAAAATGCCTGTATTCGAGTCAAGACGGTCTGCGGCATACCCGCAATCTGTCTATGATGCGGCAAAGAAAAATGCCACCTCTGTCGAGCTGGTGGCGGGTGGCAATGGGCTTACCGCGTTTGAAGAAGCAACGCCATTTCCTGTGCCTAACAATGGGCTGGAAGTGATCTGGAACCACATTGTTCGATACCGTGGCGGCGCGACCAAGCGGAATATAGGGCAAGTAACTCCGATGGCGAATGGAGATTACAGTGTGGTCAAGTTTCAGGATGAGATTACTTGGAGAGACCGGCTGGCTGATGCGGACAAAGCTAAAGACGACAATGTGTTGTTTTACTTCAAGCAGATCATTACGGCACCATCCCGGTTGGCGGGTAATGTCCTGTTGGTTCATGAGACGATCGATCAGGTAAAAGAACCGCGTCGAGCCTGGGTCTACAATGCCGGTCAGCGACGTGTCCGTCGTGCTCCGCAAGTCGCCTATGATGGGCCGGGAACCGCTTCTGACGGCTTGCGAACGTCTGACAACTACGATATGTACAATGGATCGCCCGACCGTTATGACTGGAAACTGATCGGTAAGGTGGAGAAGTACATTCCTTACAATTCGTACCGAATGTCCTCTCAGGAACTAAAATACGATGAACTGGTTATGGCAGGTCATCTGAACCAAGACTATGCCCGCTATGAACTCCATCGAGTGTGGCAGGTCGAAGCAACGCTTAAAAGCGGCCAACGACATATTTATGCGAGGCGTGTGTTTTATATAGATGAAGATACCTGGAGTGCCGCTACCATCGACCATTACGATGGTCGTGGCGAGTTGTGGCGGGTAGCCGAGGCGCATTTGATGACGTTTTATGATGTGAAAACACCATGGTATGCGTTGGAAGTGCTAATGGATCTGCAATCTGGTCGTTATCTGGCGCTTGGTTTGATGAATGAGGAGAAAAAACCCTATACCTTTGGTACTACCAGGTCTTCCAAGGATTATACGCCGGCCGCGTTGCGCAGAGCGGGTAAACGATAGTCTGGTCAGCGCCACTGAGTTAGAGGACTGGTGGAACAAAAATGCCAACTCTTCGTATGAGAGCTGGCATTTTTTGTTGTGCTCGTTTCAAAACAGATAGCGGGTTCGGCGTTATTTTTGGTTTATTGATTTTGCCGGGGTAACGAGTCTTTGGATGTATTGTAGGTATAAGATTTCACAACACCGTTATCGTCAAATTTTATAAATAGATCTTCTGACTGTAATGGTTTGAATGCAGAATACTGATAATGAGCATAGGTCCATGTTATCAACCCGTTCTCCAAACCTCTTCTCCAGGGGACTCCAAACAGTCTCAGTACTTGCTCCTGGTTTGTTGTTCCAGACACGATCTGAAATACATTGCCTGATTCAAAGGTTCTTCCGACATTTGCACATGCCTGAAGCAGACCAATCAGACAAATTACGTACACTTTGTTCATGCTTCTTTATCCTGAATAGAATTGATTGTCTCTGCATCGAGAGGCGTGCCGAATAGCTTCTCTGTTTGTTCCTGTGCTTTTCGTTTTATCGAAGGTGTGACATGAGCCAGAATCGTGCTGATTGCGGCGACCATAATCGACAGGTCGTCAGTATAGCCGAGAATGGGTGTTAGATCCGGTATTGCATCTATCAGTGTAATAAAGTAACCCAACGCACCCAATACCACGCCTTTGGCCCAAGTGGGAGTCTCTTCTGCCCTGGCAGTATGATAAAGAACCAGTGAATAAAAAATGCCCTTCTGTCCTGCCGACCGAAATGAAGAGCCAATTTTACTCCAGAATCGGAGTTCACTGAATTTTTCTGGATGATTTTCGCTGGTCGACACTTCTGTTGAAGCCGTCTCTTGATCCTGTTGCTCGTTCATAATTCTGACCTGGTTGTATCATGGTTTGCTTGGATAGTTTGTCCAAAAACAATTTAGTCAATCGAGATGTAAAGTAAAGTGTGCAGCTCGCGAAAAAACTGAAGCAAAGAAATTAAAGGGTAGCCGTGTCCTTGGCTAGTTGATTGCGGATAAAAACACTTCAAGAAGCTGCCAAAGTGAATAATGACATAGAAATAACCTTAATCACAGGATGCATGGGGGAATTAGTCACTGAGGAAGAACCAGGTGCCAACAAAATATGGCTACAATAATATTCGCACCAGGCGTTTTTAGTTTGTTTGAATTCCATTTAGCTTACTATGTTACGGCTTTACTCGGTTAGTCAGGCTGTTGTTTATCATGCCTTCGGGCCCGAATAGCAGAGTGTTGGCGTATTCGAGCCTGTTCAGTCTTGTTTTTTGCGGCGGGTTTAGCTGCGTGGCAGAGACAGGTTTTGCATGCCCAGGAGCAGGCCAATGTTGTCACCGTGTTGAACCAGTAATGACAGGGTTTCGCTGTTCTTCGAGATCACGCCCTGAACGACAAAGGGCTGGCCGGCTACCTCCCCAAAACTGATCTGCAGCAAACCTTCGGCCACACTAGTCAGGCCGGTCGCTGGTGAGAGTGTTTGCTTTTTGCCCGGGTTTGTCACTTTCATGGTGGTTATATCCTGGGCTACCGAGGCAGTTGTCAAATGCAGTGTCGCGATACCGTTGTCATCGATACTGAGCGAGCTGCCGTCGTAGCTGGTCAGTTCGTTTGCATTAGGGTGAATGGCCAGAGTGTGCCCTTGAATCCGGTATTCCCGGTTTCTCAGTGAGTCAATTGAGCGATCGATCTCGGTGACCAGAATAACACCTTGCGAGTTTGTCGATGACCTGACAAATGCCATGGTTTGCGCTTCTGGGTTAGTGGCGCCGACTGCATATTCTGTGCCGGAATCAAGCAGTTGCACCCTGCCGAGATTTTTCCCGACTATGTCCTTTGCTGCTGGGTCATATACCTTTGAAATAGCGGGTTCAAGCTGAAGGGTAAACGTATCCGGAGACGATGCGATCATTGGCCGAGCCGCTTGTTGGCGGTCGCGGGCGCCCCGCAGTTTTTTATAAAAACCAGGAATAACGGTAGTGGCAGGGCCAGAAGCGATACTCCCTTGGCTGATCTGCCATTGTGATAGCGCCACGGAAAAGGTCAGAGGTGTGTCACTGGTGGCATCGAGCCTTTGTTCCATCGTGATGCTACCATAGGTCTTGCCGTCGCTGGCGGCAATCAGATCGGCTTGTTCAAGATTGGCTTGCAGATGCAACATGTAATTGAATTCAAAAGTGTTTTCCAGCACTTGATTTCTTCGGTACTTGTCGTTGCCGAGTTCCGTCAGGTCGTATATCCGTCCGGTACTGGCAGGGGCCGCCAGCAAATAGCTGTGCTCGGTACCACCGTATAAGCGAACAAGCAACGGGTTGGTCAGCCAGCCGCGCACCGAGTCACTGCCTTTTCCTGTGATGGTTTGGTATGGCGTTTGCCCGACGTTGAGGAACCCGCTGGTATTCAAATAGGAGTTGGCGGGTTCAGATGAAAAAGAGTTTATTTCATTGTCCGTGTTCTCGTTGGCGATAAACACTCTGTTGTTTGGCTGGCTTAGTGACAGTCTGGTATAGGGCAGATCACCAAACAGTGAGTGCGTGGTGACAGTGGTTTTCAAGCTGGTTTCGGTGAGTGTGGGATAGCTGTATTCTGTGCTGCCATCTTTCAGTCGTGCCGATGTTGATGTCGATACGCGATTGAACAAAACGCTGCCGAAGTCGGATCGCTCCGGTTCTCGTTGACTCAAGCCCAGCGAAAAAAACACCGTGTTGTACTCTGTCGTTTGGGTATCGAGGATGTCGGCGAAATCCAACTGGGTACTGATAGCGTCGACAAAGCCTTTGGCCAACACACTATCGATGCCGGACTCGACAAATGCCTGGAAGTCGCTTTCATTGGCCAGAAAAGTCTTGGCTTCCGATGCAGACAAGTTGCCGGGAATGAGGGTGTCAAAGTGCTGGGCGCCTTGGGCAATTTCAGACCAAATAAGCAAACGGGCTTCATTCTGGTTTTCGCATCCGTACTCTGTACCACAGGGTGTCAAATCGGCAAGATTCAGACCCAGATGGTTAATCGCCCGGAACAGTGATTCTATCAAGTAAGTGGAGATGATATTGACCTTGATGGTGCTTTTGTTATTCAACAGCGGTGCCCAAAGCAGGGTGCCATTGTCCAGCTCCGCTCTTATCAATACATCCATTCGATTCGGGATAGAGGGTGCGTGATTGAATAAAATGCTGTAGGTGTCGTCTGCATTTTCGCGCGTTGAGTAATCCAGCTTGATAGACCCGCTTGAAGTGATTGTCAGCGCGCGGGTTACTCGATGAACCGAGAGATGCCGAACCTTGATTGCCTGCTGTCCCCTGAACGCGTAAGCCCTGGCAGGAGTGAGTACGTTGAATAGAGAACGATTCCAACTTGCCTGCATCCCTTCCGTTGCCTGAACCGATACGACGACTTCGTTGACTTCCGGGTTGGCTTGTCGATTTGAATCGTCCGTTGTTTCAAAAGGTTCATCGGACTGGGGCGGGAACGAGTTTTCCGTATTTCTGGCACCGGAACTGGGAGCGTTGCCGTCGGCGCAGCCTATAATAAACAGATGAACCAAAAAAAACAGAGAGAGCAGTCGCAACGTCATCGCAGGTGTCCTTTGTGTTGAGGAGATAACCGTTCGAGGAGGTCGTTAGAACAAGCGAGTTTGATTGAAAATCAAACCCGCTGTTATCGAGATTGAGAACCCGTGCCAAAACGAATGCCCGGCGCTGGTCTAAAAATGGAGATTGACACCAAGATAAAAGCCTGAATCCAGGGTTTGGCGTTCGCTGTTATCGATGCCTGACCTGATATACCGGTAACCCAGGGTAGTATCGGCGTTTTGGATTATACGATAACGGCCTTCAAGTTCACACCAGCCAATGCCCTCTGCATCATCAAACGATGTAATGGAAGGTGCGTAATGCAATGCCCCCTTGACAGACAGCCCGGGCACTTCAGGGATATTGACAATTGCGTAGCCACCGAGGCCAAGGCCATGGCCGTCATGCTCCTTCTGATGAAAGCCCATTCCCCTGATGCCAATGCCTGTTGTGGTGGGCAGGTTGCCAATGACTGTCTGACCCTGAGCGTGTGCGTCCAAATGGTAAATATGGCGAGCGCCTTGGTGATACAGATAGCCGGCAGAGAAGTTTGCCTTGGCGATATCCGGGCTGACTGACAGCTTGAAATAGGCAGAATCGTCGCCCAGGGTCAATGCTGTTTCGATTGCCTGTGCCGATGCAAAGCCCAGACACAAGACAACCGTTGTCAGCACTGATGAAACTGAATGGTAAGCTATGTTCATCCCAAAACCTCAAATAGACATGATATTCCAATCTTCCAGGCGCGAATGGTAACGTTCTCCTCGTGCCAGCACAAGTTACACTCATTTTAGAATTAGCGGCTTAAGAAGCTAATCGTCGATCGTCGGACGATGACTGTTGAATGATGACGGTGGCATCTTGAACGCATTGCTCAGGTCACTGAGTTCATTGCTAATTCCATCGCAGACGATACGACATAAATCGAACACAAACGGTGCCCCGATGGAGAAAAATGCCTGATTGCTTGCCTGCCGGCGTTTGACCAGTCCTGCATTGCGTAATACCGAGAGGTGTTTGGAAATGTTGGGCTGACTGGAGTGGGTTTCTTCAGCGAGTTGGGATACCGATTTCTCGCCGTTTTGCAATGCGTGCAGCAGGGTCAGTCGCATTGGGTCGCCAAGCAGTTTGAAGCGCAGCGCGATTAGCTCCAGGGCTTGAGGTGTCAGTTCATGGTTTTGCGTCATAGTGCGAACTCTCGTTGAATGAATTCGATTCGGTCAATCTGAAAAATGATACAGACTATAACCAATTTCATATTGAATGTATAACTAATTAGTTATATAGTAATCCGCCTTGGTTTGTCGTATCAGTATTTTGCCCTGATATCAGGGTCTAGAGTATAGGGTGAGTAATAAAATGATTACTTTTAACAATCGTTTAAAAAATGCCGGAGAATCCGTGGTGATGTGGTCCATGTTACGGGCTAAATGGGTTTTCCGCATTTTGTTGGCAGCCGTGCTGCTTATTGGGGTTCAGATTTTCTGGATTCAGGTTGATACCGACCCGGAAAACATGCTTCCGCCCGATCATCCGGAGCGAGTGAAGCATGAGCAGGTCAAACATCGCTTCGGCCTGTCAGATATGGTAGTGGTCGGGGTGGTTAACCAGGATCATCCTGACGGTGTGTTCAATACCGAGTCACTTGCTTTGGTCGCCGATATTTCGGCATTCGCTTTGGGTATCGATGGCGTTGTTCAGAAAGACCTGATGTCCTTGAGTGCAGTTGACGATATCAAGCAACTTGGTTCCGGCACCATTCAGTTTCGCTGGATGATGGATCAGGTGCCCACAACGGGCCAGCAGGCGAATGCGATTCGTAATGCCGTAGCTCGTTTGCCTATGTTACACAATACCCTGGTATCCGGTGATGGTAAGGCGGCGGCTATTTATGTCCCCATTGTAGCCAAGCGGGAAAGCTATCGAATTGCGACTCAGTTGAGCGATTTTGTGGCTCAAAAAAATCCGTCTGATGAATTCTACATTACCGGTCTGCCGGTTGCGGAAGACACCTTTGGGGTAGAAATGTTTATTCAGATGGCAATGTCGGCCCCGGCGGCTGCCTTGATGATATTTGTTCTTATGTGGTTGTTTTTCCGCAATGTGCCCCTGGTTGCCTCGCCTATGATCATGGCGATGGCGGTCGTGATTATTACCATGGGCCTGATGATCGGCATGGGCTACACGGTTCATATCATGAGCTCGATGATTCCAATATTTTTGATGCCTATCGCTGTGGTCGACTCTGTTCATATCCTGTCTGAATTTGCCGATCATTACCGTGAGGGGGATGATGCTGAATCCACGATCAAGCAGGTGATGTCGAACCTGTTCAAGCCGATGTTATTTACTTCTATTACATCCTCGATCGGTTTTGCTTCGCTGGCACTGACCCCGATCCCTCCCGTACAGGTGTTTGGTTTGTTTGTCGCCTTTGGCATTATGCTGGCGTTCTTGCTGACTTTGACCTTTATTCCTGCCTATATCGCGAGCCTGAAACCGGATACCCTGCGTGCCTTGGTGAGCAATGCGCACGAAGTGGATAGCAATCAGGGGCGTTTTGCGTTGTTGTTGAGCCTGCTGGGTACGCGCGTTGTGCAATACAGAAAGTCGGTGATAGCTTTCTTCCTGGTATTGATTGGTGTCAGTCTCTGGGGCATACAGCAAATAACCATCAATGACAATCCGGTTCGCTGGTTTGCCCAGGGGCATGAAATCAGAGAGGCCGATCGGGTAATGAACGATCATTTCGCAGGCACTTATGAAGTTTATCTGGCTCTTGAGTCGGATCATGCAGAACGTAGTTGGCAGGTGTTTAAGAGTCAGGCCAAGCAGGTTACCCAATCCTCGTCCGAGTTAGCGCTTTGGTTGAGCCAGCAAATGGCGATGATTGACGCAGGGGACGAAGAGCCGTTCAGCCAGTTTATTACCCTGGCCGACAATGCGTTGTTTGAAACTGAATCGGAAACGGATGTGGCGATATTGGAGGAGCTGCTCGATATCGCATCGCACCAGCAGGCGCAGGCTCGTTTCTTCCAGCAACCCGAAGCACTGGCGTATATTAGCCGATTGCAGCAGCACCTGAAGGAAAGTGGTCTGGTGGGTAAAAGCAATTCGCTGGCTGATCTGGTGAAAACGGTTTATCGCGAATTGCAAGGTGAACAGGGCACACTGGCAATACCTGAAACTTCACAGGGTGTCGCCGATACCTTGCTCAGCTTCCAGGGTTCACATCGGCCACAGGATCTGTGGCATCTGGTCACCCCGGATTACAGTGCAACCACTCTCTGGCTACAGCTGAAATCCGGCGATAATCAGGATATGGAAGCCGTGTTGGACTCGGTCAATACCTTTTTTGAGCAAAACCCGTTGCCAGAAGGGGTGACCTCCAGCTGGGCTGGGCTGACCTATATCAATGTTGTTTGGCAGGATGCGATGGTCAATGGCATGTTGAACAGTCTGTTGGGGTCATTTGTTATGGTGTTTATCGTAATGGTGATTTTGTTCAGGTCGTTGATCTTTGGTGTGTTGGCCATGTTGCCGCTGACAATCACCATTATGTTTATCTACGGCCTGATTGGAATTGTCGGCAAAGACTATGATATGCCAATCGCCGTGCTGTCTTCCCTGACACTCGGCCTGTCAGTCGATTTTGCCATTCACTTCCTGCAGCGCAGTAGAGAGCTATATAGCCAGATCGGTAGCTGGCGGGAAACCGTATCCGAGATGTTCGATGAGCCGGCGAGAGCCATCGGCAGAAATGCTCTGGTGATCGCACTTGGGTTCACTCCGCTGTTGCTTGCGCCTCTGGTACCTTACAACACCGTGGGCGTATTTTTGGCGACGATTATGCTGGTTTCCTGTTTAGTGACGCTGGCGTTATTGCCCGCCATTATGGATATGCTGGGCAACAGGTTGTTTCCGGATCCACCCTTGCCGGAAAAACAATCAGCCTAGTGGCAATTTTGCGAATACAATGAATTGTGTAGAGATAACAGACTTTGGAGATAACAATGAAAATGATCAGTCGAATATGGCAATACCTGTTGATTGTGGTCGCCGCAGTCAGTATGGGCTTTGTTAGCCAGGCTCAGGCCGAACTCAGTGCAGAAGAGATTGTCAAAAAAGCCAATATTGCGGCGCTGTACAATGGGGCGGATGGCAGAGCGGAAGCGCGCATGAAAATTGTCGATGCGCAGGGGCGTACTCAATACCGTCAGTTCACCATGTTGCGAAAAGATATCGAGGATGGGGGCGATCAACGTTTCTATGTTTTATTCAGCCGACCCTCGGAAGTGGCCAGAACAGTATTCCTGGTGAACAAACATGCCGGCTCGGATGATGAGCGATGGCTCTATCTGCCCGGGCTGGACATGGTCAAGCGCATTGCGGCAGGTGACAAGCGAACCAGTTTCGTTGGCTCACATTTCTTTTATGAAGATATTTCCGGGCGGGATATAAAAGCAGATAGTTATCGATTGATTGACTCTAGTGGCGATCATTATGTGGTTGAAGCAACGCCAAACGATCCGAAAGCCGTTGAGTTTTCCCGTTATCTGATCACGATAGACAAAGCACATTTTTTACCCGTTAAGGCTGAATACTTTGATAAGACCAACACAGCCTATCGTCTGGCCGAGACGGTTAAAGTTGAGGTGATTGACGGTCATCCGACAGGCACACGCCTGATAATGAAAGACTTGCGCGATGGCGGTCAAACCCTGACCGAAATGCGTTTTATCCAATATGATATCGGGGTTCCCGACAGCGTATTTACCGAACGCAGTATGAGAACACCACCTAAAGACTGGATAAAGAGAAAGTAGCCCGTGATGAAAACCTCAACACTTTGGTTTGCTTCCGTTTTTTCGCTATTGGCTCAGTTAGCCTTACCTGCTTTTGCCGGGGATAACCCGGCACAGATTGAGGCTACTCAGGGTATGTCACAGCAAGACTGGTCTGATGACTGGGGTGATGGGTCCGATGACTGGGGCGATGATGCCGGTTGGGAGCAATCCGATGAAGCAACATCAGCGTCGCTGAATTGGCATGGCTTTGCTGAGCTGCTGTTCGGTGCGCGCGTGCAAAACAGCCCTGTCATCGATACTGATGTGACCGCCGGTGAAGCGAGAATCTGGCTCGGCGCCGATCGTTATTTTGGCGATTACTTTTTTTCCGCTCAGGGCGATTTGCTGGCCGACAGTGTTACCGACGAGCTGTCACTGTCTGTCAGGGAGCTTGCGTTGTCCGGTCGTCTTTCCGACACGATGGATTTTAAAGTCGGACGATTTGTTTCGACCTGGGGCACTGGAGATCTGTTGTTTCTGAATGATCTGTTTCCCAAAGACTGGCAATCTTTCTTTGCTGGTAGAGAGATGAACTATCTCAAACAGGCTGCCAATTCGGTCAAGGTCGGTTTTTTCCTTGACGCACTCAATATTGATCTGGTTTGGACACCGGTGTTTAGTCCAGACCGGATAATCGATGGTGAACGCTTTGGTTATTTCAGCCCGATGGCCGGGCAACTGGTAGCAGCCGAGCCGCGCCTTATCAGTGCCAAACCGGATAAATCCCTGGCCAATGGCGAGTTTGCCGTTAGAGCTTATGGGCGAGTGGCGGGGTATGAACTGGCCGGTTATGCCTATCGAGGTTTTTTCAAGCAACCTCTGGGGTTTGATAGTGCATTGTTATTGCCTGACTTTCCACGTTTAAACAGTCTTGGTGGCAGTGTGCAGGGAAATGTTTATAACGGAATATTCAACCTGGAAGCGTCCTGGTACGACTCAGTCAAAGACCGCAAAGGCAAAAACCCGCTGATACCCAACAGTCAGCTGCGATTTTTGCTGGGTTATCAACAGGAGCTGATAAAAAATCTTACCGGCTCGATGCAGGCTTATGTCGAATGGACAATGCAGCATGATGAGTTGATCGCAAACAGCCCCTTTCCAGAATATGAAGTGGATGAGTTTCGCCAGGTGCTTAGTGTCAGGCTGACTCATAGAGCCATGATGGACAATCTTACCAGCAGCCTGATGGTGTTTGTGTCCCCCAGTGACAAAGACTACTTCCTGATGCCATCACTGACTTATCGGGTCAACGATAACCTGAGTGGCGAAATTGGTGGCCGCTTACTTGGTGGTCGGCACGAACTTACTTTTTATGGTCAACATAAAACCAACACGAATCTATACGGCAGAATCCGTATGCGGTTTTAAATGAATGAAGGAGAATGACAGATGACAATTAACGAAGGCTTAAGGTTGTTAGCCGGCCTGTTTATTATTTTGAGCGTGGTGCTTAGCCATTTTGTACATGAATACTGGTTGTTTTTTACCCTGTTTATCGGTGCCAACCTGCTTCAGTCGGCATTTACCAAATGGTGCCCGGCTATGTGGATACTCGCTAAAATGGGATTGAAGAAGGAGGCTGTGGTAGAATAAGACACAGGCCAAGACGATAGCGGTAGAGGCGGATTTCATACTTAATAGTAAGCAGTCCGGATATAACAAGCTCACAATGTTGTATGTGAATTACAATAATGTGAGCTTGTTATTTAGTCCCCCCTGAAAAACACCCAACCTTATGAATTTTATTAAAAATTTCCCATTTCAGGGAGACAGATTCGACCAAAAATAGTATGCTGACTCCTTCACTCCTGGTCGAAAACGGAATAAAAATGCGTTCATCCTGCTCTGCCAACCACCCCCAAACCGGTTTTTTTGATATCACCGATCAACTTGATTCCAGACACCCTTTGATGGCGCTTGCCCAGGTGATCGACTGGACAGAACTCGAATCTGCCTTTGCACCTCTTTACAGCGACAAAGGACGCAAGGCC
>PDWJ01001067.1_pt1 | contig 65992 bp, 52 predicted proteins | sample 1430881 | NCBI WGS metagenome assembly PDWJ01 (sample SAMN01162460, study PRJNA174530) | Oral metagenome, whole genome shotgun sequencing project. | biome: Marine environment; feature: Marine mammal; material: Swab sample of the gingival sulcus; isolation source: swab sample of gingival sulcus... | reverse complement strand
GGGTACCTCCGTTAAGGGGAAGATCGTTATGCTGAAGCCTTTCAACTACAGTATAACATGAGCTAGTTAACCCTACCGGACATACGCCCTAATCGGAAGATCACCGGATATACCACCAACGAGGTCATCGGCAAGAATCCTTCCATCCTCCAATCCGGGCAGACGCCCCCCCAACTCTATACCGAAATGTGGGCGACCATCACCAATGGCAAGGAATGGAGAGGCCAATTCATTAACAAAAAAAAGAACGACGAAATTTATGAAGAGTATGTCACTGTCGCTCCAATCAAAGACGAACAAGGACGTATTATCAGCTACATCGCCTCAAAAGAAAACATCACTGAACTAAAAAAAGCTCGCATACATGCCGAAAAAATGAACCAGGCAAAAGGAGAGTTTCTGGCCTACATGAGCCATGAAATCCGTACGCCACTCAACGTCATAACAGGGATGAGCGAACTGGTCCTTGAATCACCCCTTGACAAAGAGCAGCGAAAATTCCTGGAACGAATTAAAAGCTCGGCAACAAATCTCCTTTGCATTGTCAACGACCTGCTTGATCATTCCAAGATAGAAGCGGGGAAATTTTACATCGAAAAACAACCTTTTTCTCTTGCTGAACTCCTTAAAGGCATTGAGGATAGCCTCTTGTTTTTAGCTGAGAGCAAAGGAATAAAGCTGGCAGTGCAGCAAAAATCAGCGCTAAAAACCTTGCTGATAGGTGACCGGCTTCGTCTCCATCAGATCCTTTATAACCTGGTAAACAACGCAATTAAATTCACCCAGGAAGGCAGGGTCGAATTATCGGTTGCCAGTAAAAAACAAAGAGATGACCAGTACCTGGTTACTTTCTGGGTCAAAGATTCTGGAATCGGTATCCAAAAGGAGAAGATACAAACCATCTTTGATAGCTTTGTTCAGGCAGAACCGGAAATCACCAGAAATTTTGGCGGTACAGGCCTTGGTCTTTCCATCAGCCATCAACTGGTAAGCCTGATGGGGGGCACCCTGGATGTGCAAAGTGTTGTTGGATTAGGCAGTACCTTCTCTTTTTCCATTCTTTTGCCGAAAGCCTCTGTCCAACAACTGCCACAACCACAAGAAAAGACTGAAAAAATTGGCTGTTATGAAAAACTCCATGTGCTCCTGGTTGAAGATAACAAAGGTAATCAGGAGTTTGCCACAGCCATCCTCAAGGGAGCGGGACACCTTGTAACCGTTGCCGAGAACGGTCTAGACGCCTTGAAATTGTTGAGCAATGACGATAGCTTTGATCTCATCCTGATGGATGTCCAGCTGCCCCTGCTTGATGGTCTGGCGACAACAAGATGTATTCGAAAGGTGGAACAGGAAGGAAAGACAGGGCTTGCTCAAGGCATCGACATTGAAAAACAGTTGGCAACACGGCTCTACGGCAAGCATCTCTATATCGTCGCGATGACAGCCAATGCCATGCTCAGCGACAAAGAGCGCTGCCAGAAGGCCGGTGTCGATTCTTTTTTGGCAAAACCCTATACCAGAACAAAGCTGTTGTCAGTTTTGCACAACTGTCCGACAGCCACCCAAAAAAATGGCAGAGAAACTGATGAGAAAAAGACCTCCCCAGGATCTACTACAAATCAGGCTCCTCTGCATCTTTATGAAAACTGCTACCAATACCTCTTGAAAAATTTCGCCCTTGACCACGAAAAAGTCACTCATGTCCTCGAATCTTTTATTGACGTCCTCAAGGAAGGCATGGAAGAACTGCACAGTTCCATCCTATCGGGAAATCGTAACGATATTCTCTTTTACTCCCATAAGATCAAGGGGGCTTTGTATAGTATTGACATCAAGGAACTGGCAGAACTAGCAGGGGATATCGAGGAGAAGGCCCACCAGCAGGTCCTCGAAGAACTGGAAAACACCGCGGCACGAATTGCGACAGGCCTACAGCCGTTATTTACCTCAAAATCAAAAAATATCCGGGTGCAAAACAACCAGGCAATACAATAGTCTAGGTAATCTTGAGAACAACCTCTAACGCAAACATCTATATCGACAAGATCTGTCCATGAACATTATATTTTGTGAAGAATGCGGGAGCCGCAACACTGTTGAAGATGAGATATTGCAGAATATAGAACACAAGGAGATTTCCTGCCAAGTTTGCAATTTTCTCATTTCAGCCAAGCACCTCATTAACCAAACCGGAACAAAAAAAATCATCGATACTTCTCATTACAAACTGTTAATCATCGATGACGATACAGCCCATTTAACCTTACTTCAGACTACTCTAATGCAAGAATACACGGTCCATGTCGCCAGTTCTGGTGCCGAAGGACTGAAAAAGGCCATTACCAGCAAGCCAGATATCATTCTGCTTGATGTTGCTATGCCTTACATAGACGGCTACGAAGTCTGCTCTACATTGAAAAGCGACAAAAGGACCCGTCATATCCCCATTATTTTTGTCACCGCCAAGACCGAAGGAAGGGACGAATATAGGGGTCTGTCCATGGGGGCCGTCGATTACATCGCCAAACCATGTAATATCAATATCCTCAACGCCAAGATAGCCTCACACCTCAAATACATAACAATGCGTGATGAACTGCAGCAAAAAATAAAGCGACTTGAAAATCATATAAAAATCCTCAAAGAAGATATCACCAGCAGCGATACCCATAGGATGGCAACAGCAAGCAAAAGGAAAAATGCAGACACCGATACCAACCCTGTGCCTCTTGCATCTGGTAATTTTTCCACAACATACTTCGCCGAATTCAACGACGCTATATCGACGCTGTTGGTAAGCGCCGACGTCATGTGCAATATGTACAAAAACGACAAAAACCTTACCCGGGTCAACCAGTACATCAACGATGCCTACGATACACTTCGCAGGCTATTTCATGAAACAAGAAACAAAAAAAAAATATAGCTTGTTATTTTTCTCTAAAAAGGTCAAAAAGTTGCTTGGCATGCAATGTATCTCGATTATCTCAGCACAAATGCAGAAATAATGACAGGCTTGAGCTACAGAACTAACTGTTGTTATACATACACCACCGAGGGGAAAAAATGTTACGAAATGAAATGCTTAAAGAAACCCTGGACAGCTTACAGACAACTTCGGCAGATATCGAGGGCTGTGCCGTTGTCTCTGAAGATGGTCTCATTATTGCCAGCTGTCTGCAGCAAAATCTGGAGGAAGATCACGTCGCCGCCATGAGCGCTATCATGCTTTCCATGGGTAATCGAATTGCACGAGAACTAAAAAGAGGTGATCTGGAGCAACTCTTTGTAAAAGGCAAAAACGGCTATGTCATCATGGCCAATGCCGGACCCCACGCAATGCTGGTGGCAATTACTCGTCCAGAAGCCAAACTGGGCCTTATTTTTCTTGATATATCAAGGGCATCTAGGAATCTTGCGGAAATATTATCGTAACCTTCACCTGAATCCGTGAAGCTACTTGCTGTAGTCGTTTGATGAGCATCTATTGCCTATTTTTTACCCAATTTTTTTAGCTGCAAGCCCGGCATGTGTTACAGTGGGGCATTTCAGCTAGGTTGATCTTTGAAAATCTGACATAAATTGCACCATAAGGACACACTTCTCCTCTTGAGTGGTAAAAATTTTAAGACTATCTGCTACCGGTCAAGCAAACGACAGCTGCTCATACACTCCTTTAAAGGCTTCAAACGCAGGGCAGTGGCAACCCAAACGTAAAAACAATCGGTTCCCACTACGTACAAGCCTCGCAGCCAGATAGATAAGCTCCTGAATCACAGTTTTCAAACGCCTTCTTTTGGCCTGATGACGGACCATCGCTATGGCTATAGTAGATAAGACAAGTGTCCGAGAGGAAGGAGACCGTCTGAAACGGGAATTTGAGCAACTTTACTCTGACGGTAAGGTATCGTCTAAGATCAAAGCTGTGATGAAGAGTCTGCTGGTTGTAGTAGAGCTGATTCTGTCGCTTTTTCTGGAAAAGAAAGCGCGCTAGAACAACAAAAACTCCAGCCTACCTTCTTCTCAAACCGATAAAGACGAGACCTCCACTCCGGGCAAGGGAAGTCAGGGGAAAGGAGGAGGTGTCTCAGGCGAGAGCAGCAATACTCAAGTAAGGGAAACGGTTGCCTGGGCAGAAGTGGTACCCTGTGATGTCTGCGGTGTCGACCTGAGCAAGACTCCTGGTAAGGGACACGAAAGGCGTAGCAAAATCGATATTGTTTTTTTTTAAAATCAAGGCGTTTGCCATTCACCTGATAATCAGTCAGATGGTCGCCTTGAACAGGGTTCAGAAACAGATTGCAGCCATGATTGGTTCGATCATTTCTGAAGCGAGCCTGCTGAAAATTGTTTTTCGTCTCTATCAGGCCTTAGAAGAATGGGAGGCAAGGCCAATAGAGCTTCTGTTGACGAAATATCATTTCGGGTTGCGGGTAAAAATCATTGGATTCACGTATATTCCTCCGAAAAAACAACCCTGAAACTGCTTCATCGTAAAGGCGGAAAAGAGGGGCTTGAGGGGCTCAATATCATTTTAGGATATGGTGGTGAGATAATTCATGGTTGCTGGGCATCATATTTGTCCTACGATCATTGCGATCACGGTCTTTGTGGATCCCACCTGTTACGTGAACTTACCTTTATTGTTGACTCAAACCAATATCGGTGGGCTCGCAACATGAAAAAGCTGTGGACCCAGAGGGGTCATACTGTGGCCAGTTGTGCAGAAAAATGCCTTACCGATAAGGAATACGCCAAGTTACAACAACGCTATCGCAATATTCTCACCCGGGGAGGCAAGGAATTGCCTGCGATTCCACCCAAGCCAAAGGGAAAGCGCGGCAGGTTGGCAAAATCGGACGCACATAATCTTGGGGAGAGACGGAAGAAGCATGAAGCCTTGGTTTTGCTTTTTGCAAACCATGGCTGCCAAAGGTGTCAATCCACTGGTTACAATTCAAATGGCTTTAACAAAACAAAATATATCCCTTGAGTAATCGTAGGGGGTGAGTAGTTACGATCCATCTTAAATTCGCTGTGAAACTGCTCACTCAACCCATGGTTTTCATAGGGTGAAATGATTTTTGCTTTAGGGAGTTCCAGATTGGTCCACCATCCATCTATGCCCACCTTCGGCAACAGGAGGGTTTGGCCATGTTTGTCTGTTGTCCGTTCAATAACACGGATCACTGTGGTAAAATGATAGTTTTTCCTATCATGTTTCTGGGTTGTACAGGTAGCCAAGAATGAAACCTTCCTGGCTATGCTGGTTACCTGGTCGCAGTTCTATATCCAGGCACCATTCTGCAAGCCCGAGGTAAGCAGCAATGGAACAGTGTTCGGCAATACGCTGATAGTCCAGAGCCTGACTGTCCAGCCGTTGCCGCAAAGTCTCAGTAGATGGAATGTTACCAATATCCAATGCATTGTAAAAATACTGGTCATCATGCATTTGGGTGATAGCTTTATAATCACTTTTGCCCAGGCACAGAAGCCCTAGGTAACTGCGAAGGCCATCAGCATCTGCAATGTGTTTACTGTTTTTTTTGATGGTACGCCCTATTATGTCAGCCAATTTGCTGAACCGGTTTATACAGAGGCCCACCAAGGCCAGGCCTGAGTGAGGGGTATAAAAATATTCTTCAGATTTTTCGAGAATGAAGCGTTTGATAATTTCACCTGCTGAGTGAGTTTTTCAGACAGGCGAATATTAGCATTTTTTCACGGATTCAGGCTTCGGGTAACAGCACAATACATAACGCGGGATGATTTAACTCCCCGTCAGGCAAAGGAGACGAAACATGTTTGAAATATTTGCCGATGGATCGCATAGAAACATCTGTTTGCACGATCTATCCGAAGGGCATATGGTTGAAACAAACCAACACATAATAACCCATGAAAATGAGATGATATGCCTTGACCCCGGTGGGCACAAGGTATTCAATAAACTCTTCAAGCAAATGACCAATATCGACTCATTACGTCATTTGAAATACATCTTTTTTTCCCATCAGGACCCCGATATCATTGCCGCAGCGAATGGCTGGCTGATGGCAACCGATGTCCAAGGATTCCTCCCTTCGGTGTGGATGAAGTTTATAACGCACTTTGGTGTCGACACCATGGTTATCGACCGAATAACCCCCATCAGGGATGAAGGCATGGTCATTGACCTTGCTGGCTGTCCCCTGAAGGTGATCCCCGCACACTTTCTTCATTCACCAGGGAACTATCAGATCTACGATCCTGTATCCAAGATCCTCTATTCTGGAGATCTCGGAGCTTCAATAGATGCAGGAACGGTCTTGGTGGAAGATTTCGACCATCACATCCAATACATGGAGGATTTCCACAGGCGGTATATGCCTTCAAAAAAGGCATTTAAGATGTGGATCAAGACCGTCCAACAGCTTGATATCGAGACAATTGCTCCGCAGCATGGATCTCTGTTTAAAGGTCGGGAAATGACCAATCGGTTCATCAACTGGATAGATAGTCTCGAATGTGGTCTGGATCTCATGGGAGACAGCTTTCCTGTGCCAGAATAAAACAGATGTCCAGTGAACTCCTGGGTGGATAGTTTGCCTCAGATAACCTGTCCCCACAAAACACGTGAAAAGTGATTACTCTATTTTATATGAACGTCCCCTGACAACTTGAAAACTATCGATGCCGAAGTGAAAGCTTTCAAGTTTCGTTGTGGCTGACTTACCTGTTCCAGCCATGCTCGTTGGTCAGGATTTGCGTAATATTAGGATGTTGCAACCGAAAATCGCAGAAAATCGATTGATTTCTTATGGATAGACTTCACCAGAAAAAAAACATTCTGTGCATTGATGACGACAAAGGTATGCACGTCCTTCTGGAGTCACAATTAGTGAGCAGTGGCAACTACAACAGTCTGCACGCAATAAATGGCGAAGAAGCGCTCTCCACCCTTAAAGAGTTTTCGGTTGATCTGATCATCCTCGACATCAACATGCCCAAAATGAATGGATTTCAGCTTCTTGACCATCTCAAGCAAGACCAGAAGAGCCAACAAATTCCGGTCATCGTTCTCAGCAGCTTAACTCGTGAAAACCTCAAGGTGAAAGCCCTTGAACGCGGCGCAGAGGATTTCATTGTCAAGCCCTTTACCGGACCTGAGCTTGTGGCACGGATCAAGGCTGTGCTCCGCAGAAACGCTCCCTGCAAACAAGAAATTGTAAGCGATGTTCAGGGTAAACTCCAGGAACTCGGACTCTCTGACCTGCTGCACATGTTCTCTTTTAGCAAAAAAAGTGGCAAGATAACCTTTCCCCAAATGGACGGCGAGATAATAATTGCATCAGGTACGGTCTTGTCGGCACAGCAAGGAACCTGGCACGGCAAGGAAGCATTGCTCCGCCTTTTTTTCCTTGAAAAAGGTTCGTTCAATATCCATTATGGCATCCACAAGGGGGAAGATATTGGCACCATAGAATCACTCCTTCTTTGTATGGGAAAATCTTTGGATGAATTACACAACCATATCAAAAAGATTACGCTCCATAATCCACAAGTGCATCTCCTGGCTGATGATGACGATTTTCCTGAAATCAGACAACTTAAAGAAAAAATGCCACTTTCTCTGCATGACCTTATACTCTCAATGCAAGGAGAACTTAAAACAAATCTTGATCTTGTGCGCCAAGCGCTGCAAAAAGGAAGCATCTCAATTGATGCATCGTAAAAAGAACCCCTTTTTGCCAATTTTGACAAAAAGGCTCATGAGAAATCCGGGCTGGATGTAACAAAAGCGTTTCCAGGATATACCACAATAAAAAATAGAAGGTGCAAACAGGAGCTGATCTTGAACGCTATAGTTTCCATTACCTCACATAAGGGTGGTGTCGGCAAAACCACAACGACCTTAAACCTTGGCGTCAGCCTCGCTCAAGCCGGTTATAAAGTGCTCTTACTGGATGGGGATCCGCAAGGCTGCTTATCCACATCTGTCGGGATGAAAAAAAAGAGCGAAGCCGGTCTGTATCAGGTGCTGCATAAAAAAGCACGACAGCAAGACGTCATTATTAAAGCAAGGCATTTACCTCTTTCCATGGTGCATCTCGGCATACATTCTCCCCAGGAGGTCTTTAACCTGTCTCATGGAAGCGAGACAAGGCGATTAAAAAAACTGAGCCGGCTCACCCGTTCCCTTACCCGAGACTTTGATATAACCCTCATTGACGTTGCAAACAATATCGGTCCTCTCAATGTCGTGCTTTTAGGCTGTTCCGATTCAGTGATCATTCCGGTAACCTGTAAAAACAACTCCGTTCGCTCGCTTCCTCTCCTGCTGCAACTCTTGGCTAGAATCCGAGACAGAATGAACGCCAACTCATCCATCCTGGGTCTGGTGCTGACCATGTTTGATGTCAACAACCCTTACGAATTCGAAGTGCTGACAACCCTTAGAGAGGTATTTCCCAAAAGGGCTTTCTTCTCAACGTTCATCCCTATGACCAGGCTTATCGAAAAGGCAGAGACCACTGAATCTCCAGTCAGCTTTCTTACTGATGCCAAAGAATTAAAAGAAACATACGACAGGCTCTCGTTTGAAATACTTCAGCGACTTGAATACAAAATCAAAGGAGAAGGCAATGACCGACATTCTGAAAAACTCTTCTGAGCTTGCAGCGGCCGTAGCATTACTCAACGATCTTCTGCTCCCTCTCCCCGAGTCCTTGCAGTACGACGTTTTTCACAATTTTCACCTGCCTGTCCAACATGAGGTGCCCGACGCCCAAACCCAGCTCTTCAATGGAGGGCAATCTTTTGCAATAACACCCCTAGAGCAGTCATCAAAACCTGGAGAGGTCGTTCAAGAACCCTTTACTTTTATCGAAGAAGAAGACAGTGACAAAACCGCCTTCACCAGCGACAGACTTGAAAATTTGCTTGAGAGTCTCTGTCGCCAAAGCGGCTTTCAGAGCGCCGTGGTTGCCGATAAAAAAGGGCTGCCCATTGGTGGAGTCAACACGCCTGACTCCATAGACGTTTTAGCGGCATTCAGCGCCGTACTGGGCGATGTTCTTGACAAGGTACCGCATTTTCTTAATCAGTACGAATCGGGGAACATCTCTCTTGATATCAACTATGTTGACAAAGCTGTGGTACAAAAAATTTTTATCGACGAGGAACACTTTTACCTGCTGATCATCTGTTCTCAGGATATTGATGAACGGGCCTATATCGAGCTGTTTAATCAACAGATCACAAGAATTCTGAAAAAATAACTCAATAGCTCTTCCACTCAATTGGTTTCTGGCAAAAAACACCATTGCTCTTGGGTGTGTTGAAGGATTTAATAACAAGGCAAAAGTGGTCACCAAAAGATCGTATGGTTTTCGGTCTTATGACCAGTTAAAAATTGCTCTATATTATACAGTTGGAGACTTGCCAGAACCACAATCCACCCACAGATTCTGCTGAGGAGCCACCTTTTTTTGGGCATGAGATCCTCCTTGAATGGTTTTCAAAAAGGGCCTCTCTACCAGTTGTTTCTATGCGTCGCTATCTCCAAAATCAAGGTGGCCGGATTCGTCTGGAATTACTGGCCGGAATGGTCTGGAATACTCACTTACACACAACATCCTGTATGTATTGGCCGAAAACCAGTGGCGACGCCAGAGGACGCCTTACTGATCGTCACAATAGGTAGCAATATGGACACCTCAAACGCCACGACGCCTTTTTAAACTGATTGAATTTTGTTGGTGCTCACGAACCTGTCTGCCCTTTAACCCCCATATGACTTCAGTAGTTCTTTTCAAACCTAACATTAGGTGCTGTGTGGAGCAAACATGATAATTCCCATACCCACAAGAGCTACACCAGATCCTATAAGATCCCATGCGGTTGGACGAATACCATCAACTGCCCATAACCACAAAATAGCCATACAAATATAGACGCCGCCGTAAGCGGCATATACTCTACCTGCTGCGGTTGGATGTAGTGATAATAACCAGGCAAATGCAGTAAAGCTGACAGCGGCAGGAACCAACAACCAAAACGATCTCCCTTCACGTAACCATAGATATGGCAGATAACAACCAATAATTTCAGCTAAAGCGGTAAGTAAGAAAAGACCTATAGTTTTTATTTCAGACAAAATTCAATACCTCTCATTGGTTTACAAGATTGGTCTGGGCCTGCTTTCTCATGACCATTGTGTCTCATTTGAGAAAAAATAACAAAAACAATTGTATCTCATAACCGTAATCAGGCGAAAATTTCGCCCCAATGCGCACCAAAGCTCTGCCTAGCCCGCATCATTTTCGGTAGTACTTTGGTCATGCATGCACCTAAGTAGAATGAGCTACGTAAGCGCCACACGACCTACGCCTTGCAGAAGTCATTCTCAAGGGTCACGTTCCCCGGCAGCAGCCCGGTCTAATCGGCCAAAGTATTTGCTGTAGGCCGTTGGGTAAAAATATGTCGGAAATAGGCGTATGGTTCGATTTTGTTAGCCTTGGCTGTTTCAATCAGGCTAAAGAGCAAAGCAGAAGCTTCAGCACTCTCAGAAGTTTGTTCGTATTGATCCATTGAGAGCAACTCCTCTCCTCCCTGAATGTATGTTGCCTCTACCATAACACAGGCAGAAATTCCGCTAACGGGTGATCAATTTTCGGTTAGCACAACACCTCTTTGCTGGTCAATTTGAGATGAGCACAAGCAGGGGCCTTGCCTTCGCACTTTATCTTTTCATTTTCCTCACGGCTATTGCGCTGTACCGGAGTTTTCACAATGAAAGCATCAACAATTTGCCCTTTCATGGCTGTATAACCACATTCCTGCAGGTGCGATTCAAACTGAAAAAACAATTCTTCGATTATCCCGGCATTTTTCGGATCCTCACGGAAAAGCCATATCGTTGTTGCGTCAGGAATATTGCTTCCTGTATGCAATCCAAGAAAAGGACAAAAAGAGTGGCGGTCGAGGATTTGATATTCAATGGCATCATCGGAAAGGTTATACAAAGACTGAAGAACAAAAAATATAAAGAGCAATATGACATCATATCCTTTCAATCTCGCTGCAAACTTTCGGGTCTTTTGCCAAGCCTTTTCAAGTGCAGGACGAAATATATCCCAATCAACAGCTTGATTAATTTTGGCGAGCGGTTTACCGTTGCTATCGATTTTATGGATCCAATTATCAAGATCGAAAAATCCTGACTGAATTTTCATTTTTAACTTAAGAAAAACTTTTTTCCACACTGAACTTAATCAGTACCATGATTTACGGCGACGAACCTACCAGGAATGCAGCATTCAGCATTAATCTGAAGAAGTCCGGCACATAGACTTCTTGGGGGACCTTGCACCTGTAAGTAGGTTGTACAAAGAAGGTATAAACTTATACATTAAATATCCTGTTAAGAATGAAATTACAGTTGCCATTGGAAAGAGGAAATAAAAGGAATATTCTCCAAAATTTGTGTTTTCATAAAGTATTGATGAAAGAGGATTCAAGTGAAAAAGATATACAAAAAAAGTTAATCCCGAAATTTTTACCAACCATTTATAATCAATAAGAAAACTTGCTATTTTTATTATAGAAACAACACCTAATAGTATCGATATTTTATACAATAATAACGATTTAACAGTATATTTTTTAATATACCAAACATCAAGATATGGATCAATCCATATTCTCAAATATATAAAAGTAATCCAAAGTAGAAAAATACAAAATGCATCTTTAGTCTTAATATTCAATATTTTTTCAAATTTATTTGATGATAAAAATATCCCTCCAAGCAAAAAAAAGAAAAAAACTTCTGAATTGATAAAATACCATCCACAAAATATAGGAAAAAATTGTATATTACAAATCCAAAAAACAAATGAAAAAGTTAAAACAATTAATTTCATTCTGTTATTAAACAGAAATATTATCGGTGATAAAATAACAAGAAAAATAAGATCTCTAAGATACCAAAATTGCAAAGATATAGGATGAACAAATATATTATATAAAAATGAATTTATATCATTAAGATATACAAAATTTCCTTTAACAATAAACTTTTGAATATCATAATAAAGTAAAATCATAAAACCTGATATAGTATATGGTATCAATATGGTTTTAGTTTTTTTAAATATTAAATAAGTAATATTGTGTAATTTTTGTTCTCTAAAAAAGAAAAAACCAGATATTAAAGCAAATAAAGGCACTGCTGACCTAGCTATTCCATTAGAAATAAATTCCTGAAAATAAAAATTTAATTTACTGTAACTATCTATATTAATAAGCCATTTAGAATTATAATGTGCAGCAACAACTAATATTGTGCATAGAAGATTAGATATCATTAATGTACAGCTAAGACTTTTTTTCATTTTTATAAATCTTATATTTTTAATTATTTATAATAGCCTAAGATTCTAATCGTTTTTTAAGCAGTTCCCGTTATGGCCGCAAAGCCTTAAATACCGCAGTATAGAAAGAGGAGCTTTCGTAAACTTTTTTTTTCAGTATCCACTTGAATTTATGTAATAATTAATTGCCGTACAGGTCGTTTTTGACTTGACAACCCCGAGGAGACGGATCACATCTTTTTTTGTAAGAACAGTAAGCTACAGGAGAAAACCATGGCCTCACTCAATAGACTGAACAATAGACAACCTAAGGCCAACAAAACCTCTCGTCGAATCAAACCAGTTCTACGTAAAAAAAAGTGAGGATTTTGATAAAGTGTCCGATCATCGGGCTGCCAATGCGTATCCCAGTGGTTCCGGCCAGGTTGTCGAAGCGTAGCGGCGCCATTCTTTCTTTCTTACTCTGAGGGTGTTTTTTACGTCAAGTGCGCTTTCTTTTTTCTCATGGATTCTCCATCACCTTCTCTTTTATAGGCGGTGTGGATCAGGCGGTCGAGGATGGCGTTCGCCAGGCTGACGACCAGAGGAGTGCTGCGGCCATGCCGGTACAGCGAAGGCTGGGCAGTTTTTCAATGCTTGGAGGTACGAGCATTTGTACAGTCCTCCTTTTCGTTTCAGTTGGTTATACCTGACGAGAGCCTAGAATAGGCCGCCCTACGAATATGGGATGGCTGAGCGGTTTTTTCTCTGTTTCCGGAAGCGGTTTCTGATCCAGCCAGGTTTTTAGAATAGACGCCACAGAGCGATACGATAAAGCATGGATGGACAGCGCCCGGCGGCAGGCTGATTCCAGGCGTGACTCCCCATAGGCTTTCCCAAGGCGAAGTATACCCAGCAGAGTGCAATAGGCCTGTTGGGGATGGTCTCGTTGAACAAGCAGCGTTTTAGCCAGACAAAGCGTCTCAGGCCCGATATTGGCAAATGCTATCAGGTTGCTGACAAACTCCATGGGCATATGTTCCCGGACCGTGGTATGGCAACCGCCTTTTGCATTTCGTCGATGACTGGCAACACCTTTGCTACGGTAGAAGCATGCAACCACCCTTTGGGGAGAGCGGATCTCGATCTTCTTTTTCACCAAGCTGTGCAGGACTGAATAATAATGGCCTTCGACCTTCCCATGGTAAGCGATGTGGACAGTGGCCTTTTTCCAGTAGGAAAGCTCGTACGGTACATCGGGAAGTTGGTTGTAAGGCAGGTTTATCCAGTCCTTCAACGCAGCTCTTCCTGCTTCCAGGCAGTTTTTTAAAGGGTTTGTGGTTTGAGTTGCTCAAGGAGCTTACCGATCTCGCGCTTCAATTCAGCAAGGCTGAAAAAGGTGTGTTTCCTGAGCCTGGCCCGAATCCAACACTTTACGAGTAACACCCCTGCTCCTGTCTTGGCCTTATCTCTTGGCTTACGAAGCCAGGGGGGAAGCACCACGATCTGGTAAAAAGTGCCATGTCGTGAGAGGTGGGATGTATGTCTGGCTCATATCTGCAGGCTTTGCTGATACGCTTTTCAGCGTTGTCAGGGATAACCAATTCAGAAACCCCCTTGAAGAAAGCAAAGGCTCGTACATGGGCACCGATCCAGTCTTCCAGCTGCTGACTGGCTGTGGCTTCAGCATAGGTGTAGTTACTGGCACCAAGAACCGCGAAATCTGAGTTGATCTTCCCGGTATGGTGATCTCTGATATCAACCGTCTGCCCGGCATAGTCAACGAAAAGCTTCTTTCTGGCGGCGGTGTTGGTGAGGCACAACCAGATCCAGCTTGCCAGTCCAGTTCCGGTAATGCTCACAAAACCAGCTATATTGGTACCCCTCTGGCTGTCGTTCTTTATACTCCTGCCACAGCGGGTTCAGGGTGACGTGTTTTTCCTGGATTTAAAGCCCATACAATCCCTGCCTGTTTTGCTCGTTGCAGATAATCATTGACCGTGCTTCTGCCGATACCGCAGCTTCTTGATATCGTATGCTTGCTGTGACCCTGTTCAAATTTGAGGCGGAACACCTCTTTTATTTTGCACTTAGATAACCTTTTTAGGGCATGAGATCCTCCTTGAATGGTTTTCAAAAAGGACCTCTCTACCAGTTGTTTCTTTACGTCGCTATCTCCAAAATCAGGGTGGCCGGATTCGTCTGGAATACTCACTAAGACAACGCAGCGGCCAGGGGTATAACACAAGGATGATATCAGGAGGTTACTGCGCAGTCTGTATTCCACAGAAGCAGATTGCATCCCTGACTATGAACTTAATGAGTCTCGTACCATCTTTCCGGGCACTGAGTAAGGTATGGTTGACGGGATGGTATCATCTTAAATTCTACTGAGTACCGGAGTTCTGATACTTCTCTTTTGATCACTTTTGGCTCAAATGAGACACAATGCGCCTGCGTAATCCGGGTTCCCTCGGATTACCTGGCAGCGGTAGGGTCCAGTCGAAGAGCAAAATAGTCGTACAGACTGGTTGTTATGACTTGCCACAGACTGAGACGCTGTCCCGGCAGACGAATGGTGACCAGTTGGCCAACAAGAAGCTGACCGGCTTTCTGGGGAGGAACCGCCAGTTCCACCGAGAAACGAGGTGAAAAAAACTCAAACTCCACCGCATCCCCACCACCTGGGCTTTTTTCATTCACCACCTGCCGCACCGCGAGGGGCCCGCCGTAGGCTGCACTCAATCCCCTGTCCGGCACCAGGGTTTCAGCTTTTGGGGCAATGCGAACCACCCGGGCAAAAAAGGAGGACCGGTTCATGGAAGGGATAATCACTTCGACCTGTTCATCGGCTCGCTGGCGAAAAGCCGCAATAGCTTCCTGATCCACAGAGGCAAGAATTTTTTTCCGCCCCTCTGAGACAATGGACATCACTTCGCGGCCTTTTTGAATATAGGTCCCCTGCAAATCGTCCAACCGGTGGGCAAGCACTGTCCCTGCTGATTCCGCCACAATCTGGAGGTCCTCTATATCACTTTGTAACGCTCGTACTCTCTTGAGCAGTACCGCTGAGTTCTCCTCAAACATCTGATAGGAGGTAATATCCTCCTGCATATGCGCATGACGTTTGTTGATAAGAACTTCTGCCAGCTGTACCTGCAACTGTTCCTCCTCTGCCACCAACTCCGCATTTCTCAGCAAACATAACGGCTGTCCGGCAACAACCTCCTCAGCGGCATGGACATACATGGTTTCCAGAAAACCGGGAACCTGGGATTTAACCAGCACTTCATCTTCATAGAGTACAACAGCCGGAGCTTTGATCTCCTGCTCCCATTGCACAACCTGCACCAACAGTACCCCTGCCAAACCACCCAGAGCACAGACCAGGAAAAAACGCCTGAAGCCAGACGGGTTTTCGACCCGCATGCTGACCAAGGTGTTTTTCAGCCTGAGAAAAGGTGGTCCAACCAACAGTATTGCAGAAACAAGAGCTATAAAAATACCGTAACCCTGGAAAGCGGAGGCCGCAAGGAGCAACAGAAAGGTCATCACTAGAAACCGCCAGCACCAGGCCGCTATCCCGTAGCAGGCAATAAACAGTTCCTGCCGCCAAGACAAACGCCGGATGTATGACCATTGACCAAAAAACATGGCCCTCCAAATGCTGGTGACAAACTCCTGACCTCGGCCATACAGATTGGGGATACCCACCATATCAGAGAGGATAAAGTAGCCGTCAAAACGCATAAGAGGGTTGATGTTGAACAAAAGAGAAGAAAAACCGGCCACCAGCACCAGGTTATGGGCAAGATTGCCAACCACGGTATGCGGGTTCTCCGCCCAAATGAGAGCTGCAAACCCGGCAACAAACAGCTCTGCATAGATACCGGCAAAGGCGGCATGCATACGCTGCCATTTGCCGGGAAAATTCCAGCTTGAGGAGGCGTTCACGTAGGTGAGGGGGAAAAAGACAATAAAGAGGAGTCCTGCCTCATAAATCCTGCCATGGTAGCGATAGCAGGTCAACGCATGGGAGGCTTCGTGAAGAAGCTTTAAGAGAAACCAGGACAGCCACAGAAAAAAAATGTTTCCCGGGGCCAATGCGATGGCCGCTGTCTGTAAAAAGGCATCTGCCTGCTGAAAAAGCAGGAGGCCGCCGTAGAAAACAATACCCGCCCAGATACAGGCAAAATAGCGCCCCGTCAGCCACCCCAGCCAGGGGTACATTTTTTCCACAAAGGGGTCAGGATTGAATAGGGGAATCTTGATGGTTATAAGATTGAATTGAGAGAGCAGCTTCTGCTGACGCACCCTGTTGTCCACCCGGAGGCGGCCCTCTACCGACTCTCTATTGCTGTCCAGTATAAGCTGATTATGGATGAGCCACTGCAACGTTATCTCTGCCGTCTTTTCATCAAAGATATCTTCTTGTAACAGCTCATTGGCTGTGGCAATAGCCTGGCTTAACGACCTCTTGCCATCCAAGGTAGTCAACAGAACATACTCAGCTCTGCCAATACGATAAAATTTCTGACGTAGTGGGTCCTCAAGGACATAGCATCTGGCAGTTCCATTTTGAATGGTAAAATGCAGATCAGAGCGCAAGGTTGGGGCAAGAGCTGTACTCTCAGATTCCATGCAGTCCCTCTCCTGTCTTATCAAGGTTGCAATGTCCGTCTATGGTGCCGGATTCCGCTTGACCTCATGCCGCCTTGTCCTGCCTTGCCAGGGCAAGTTCGTCATCCATCCTAATCATTGAGAAAGGTTTTCTGAAAAGCCATCCAGGGCCGACGAAACAGCTTCCAGAAAAGAGGTTTTTTACCCACAATAACTGAAACCTCTCCCTGCATCCCAGGTTTATACAGAGCGTCCGGGTTTTCCAGCAGTGACTCAACCAGAAAGACATTCCTGCCGCCGCGCAGTTCAGAACGTGGAAAGATACTATACACTGAACTTTTCAAGGTTTTACCGGGAAACGATTCCAGCCTGATTTCTGTGGGCGCCTTTGTCTGCACGTAGCTGATATCCTCTTGTGCTATATGGGCTTCAGCCATCATTATATCAAGGGGTGCAATCTCGAAAAGCCCCTGTCCCCTGCTGATGGGGCTTCCCTCTGCCCGCTCCATATTTTCACTGATAACAATACCTTCCACCGGACTGTGGACAGAGAGTTGGGCCAGCCTCTGCTGATAAAGCTTCAGTTTTTCCTCAAGCCCCTGCCGTTCCAGTCCAGCCATCTGAGCCAGGGCCGCTTTCCCGGCGGCGGTCTGAACATCCTGCAGTTTTTTTGTTTTGGTCATATCCGCCTGAAGAGCATTGATCTCAAGCTCGATAACTCGCTCATCAAACTCTGCGAGCAATTCGCCTTTCTGTACCTTTGTGCCCGGCTGAATATAGACGCGTTTCAAAACGCCATCAAACTGGGCCACAACAAAACGTGTCTGCCGAGGTTCCAGAACACAGGTTCCTGTCACGGAAAAGGGTACAGGCAGCATGCCCAACAGAATGGTCCCGCAGACCAGACCCGCTAAGATACCGGTGCGCTGCCTGGCATTGAGTAAGGATTTCCTGAGCTGCCCCCCATAGGCGGGCTGAGTAAGCCAGGAGACAAATGACCCGATCAGGGGGGCTGCCTGGGTAAAGGCCTCCATTCTTTTGGATACGCTCTCTCCAGCCTTTTTCCAGCAGACAATCATCCCGCCCTGCACAGTCCCGTCATGGGAGATAAGGGGAAAACAAACAGAGGAGTCAACAAAAAAAGCTGCTGACATGTCCCGCAGCAGGAAGGAATGCATGCTGCCTGTCGGAATCAGGGGACTATTGCAGGTGAGCATCTTTTCCTCTTGCTGGCACTCATCAATAACCTGCTTGACAAGTTTCATCTGAGGGGCACTTTCATTCAAGCCGGAGACGGAGCTATGCAATATAAACTGTCCGCCCACCCCTTTAGGCCGTGGGGCCAGCATAACGACATCTGCCTGGAAATATTCTTTGATTTTTTGCACAAAAAAGGGCCCGGCCTTTTTCCGATCGCCGCTCTCCAAAGGAGCGGCCACAGCGTCCCGCAGCTCTGCTGAAAAATCGGCCGCACCGGCCGGGGAGACATCCCGGATGGCCAGAGCCAGACATTGCCGAACCAATTCCAGTATGACCATAAAAGGTTCAAATGCCTGCTCTACCGTATCTATGGCCACACAGAGCGCCTGGCCCTGCTGCGGCCCGGTCAAAGGAACAGCAATAAGAAGAAACCTATCCTGCCCCCCCAGCTGGGCAACGGCCGCCTGGTTCCGGGATATAGCTCTTGCCCCACCCTGGTGGAGGGTTTTGAGGATGTCAGGCGCCCAACTGTAGCCTAAATCTGTCACCCGAAAGACATTCTCGTCCTGCCCTGATGTCCCGCAAGGTCCTATGGAAACTACACCTGCCCCTGTGTGAGCGACCAGAAAATCGACCACACACTGGTACAATTGTTCGCTGTTGTCCCGAACGAGAGAAAGCTCCTCCAGCGCCTGCTGCAGTGCCCGCATGGTGGAACCTGCGGCCTTCAAGTCAACAGGAGGAGAAATTAAGAGGGGAGATGTTACCGTCATAGGCTGGCTTATATGATTGTGGGAGCGTACATGCTGTTGCCTTTGCCTGGGTATCCATACTCAGGGATCAGGCATAAACAGGCAAACAAAAAGCAGGAGAGGCGGTCTAAGACATGAAGACCGCTCATCTATGGGGCAGTCAGCTGATCCGTATCCAAACTGCAACGGATACCGCTTTGGGCAACAAACCCTTGAGCAAAACCAATCTTGACCCGTATGGTGCCGCTCTCAGGATGAACGAGAGGGGCCACAAAGAGCACCTTACCCAGAACAGTCTCAGCAGGTACCCCTACCTGCAGGGCTACCTGCTGACCTACTGCGATCTGTTCTGCGTACGCATGGGGGAGATAAAAAATAACATGCAAAGGGTGGGGGCTGACAACGCTGATCAAGGCGTCTTCATCGTTGAGTCCTACGAGTTCTCCTTCGGTTTTGTACACTCTTGACACCAGTCCATCTATGGGAGAGCGAATCTTTTTTACCTCTATCTGCGCCTCTATATGGCGCAGTTCTGCCTGGCGAATGGTTCGTTCTTCCTGGGCGGTCAACAGGTCTGCCTGAGCAACAGCGAGATCTGCTCTGCTTACTTCAAGCTCTTTTTGGCGCACGTGACCAGTGGATTCAAGACGTTTGAGATTTTCAAGATGCGCTTGTCGTATATTGACCAGCGCCTGGGCAGAGTCTAATCGTCCATGGTTTGTGGCCAGGATTTGAGCGATATTCTTCCTTTCATTCAGCACCCCGAGATCAAGGGTAACCAGAAGCTGGCCTTTTTTGACAGAGTCCCCTTCTACAACATGCAGTTTCGTGACAATGTCCCTGTTCACCGGGACAATATCCACCTGCTTGTCAGGCTCCAGAAAGCTCTCTAAGGTTACTGCTCCGGCTGTATGCTCACCATAAGAAGCCAGAACACCATAGAGCAAAAGGCCAACAAAAGAACAGATATGCTGCAGAAGCCTTTGGGGCATCAAGAGCGTACCATTTATCACTGCACATCAACGGCAAGGGCCGAATACAAAGCCGCATCCTTTTCGGATACCTGCATCTTTATACCAGCGCCCTGGGCTTGAGCGCCAGCCTGCAGCTTACCTGTGAGCGAAGCTGTTTGCTTATCGACCGGGGCCTGGCCATCACGCAGGTGAATTTTTATGACTGGATACCCGTTCTCTTCCGTTTCCTCTATCACAACCCCAGAGTCTTCAACCAAGGTGCCCTTGGCGCTCTGCAGTTGAGCCAATGCCAGATTATAGGTCAGTTCACTGGCTGAAAACTCTTTCTCTGCCTGATTTAAACGTTCCAGAGCATCGAGGAGACGATAGAGAATGCCACCATACTCTTGTTTTTGCAAAATAAGGTAGTCAATACGACTGGTCAGATTTTCAACCTCTTTCTTGGTCGTTTCAACCACAGTATAGCGCCTCTTCATGGCCATATTGTATTTTACCATCTCACGATAGGAAATCTGGGCTTCCAGCAATATGTTCGCCACTGTGGTGTCAAGCTGACTTTGTAGCTGTCTTATCTCCAGTTTCTTTCGCATTTCGCGTGCTTTGGCCGCATTGTTCATCAGAGGAAATCCAAACCGTAGCCCCACACTGTAACTGGGGTTCCCCTCATCCCAGGAATCCTGATAGGCCCCGTCATGATCATAATCCCCTTCCAGGCCTTTCACATAGGTTTGCAGGAATAAATCCAACTGGGGCAATAACTCATTCCTGGCCCGATAATGCCGCCAGAGCGCTGACTGCAGTTGTCGTACAGATTGCTCGACCTCTGGACGTTTGCGCAGCGCAGTCATAAAGATTGCCTCCATGCTCTCCTGCGGCAACCCATGTCGGGGTTCTTCAACGGTGACATATTCCAACCCGGATCCGTTCACAAAGGCAGGCGAATTAGTCAGCGCCCAGATTCTCGACTGGGCGTTGAGTATGGCAAACTTGGCTTCGTCTGCCTCAAGCTGATGGGCAAACATCTGAGATTTAGCACGTATCAGAAGGCTGGGTTCAATATCAATATCTTTGCGTTCTTCCATCTGGGCCACAATCTCTGCAGCTTTATTGGCCAGCTGCTGTTTCTGCAGGTAAATGGAACGCTCCATATACAATCCCCAGTACGAACGGGTTACCTCCAGCAGGTGACTATCGATCTGACGCCTCAGCTCATTTTCCGAGCTGGCGTAGTCAATCTTTGCAAGCTCCTCTACAGCCCCGTTGTAGTCCGGTCCAATCCCTTGTAACAGTGGCTGGGTCAAAGTGGCACTCGTCTTCGAGATACCCTGATCCTCAGGATCCAGGTATTCTGAATTGGAATCATAGGATTCAAATGTATGCTCCAAGGCAACTTTCGTACCTGTTAAAAATTTCCGTTCCAATCCCAGACTAAGAGAACCTGATTTTTCCTCGTATCGATCTGGCCCGCCGGTTTTTAATTCATCACCCACGGGTTCATTTATTGAATTATATTTCCCCGTCAGATACAGAGAGGTATCGAACACTCCGTCCGCTTCCTGAATGGTTGTCTTCCGTATCAGGGGTAGTGCACTGAACACCTTGATCTGGCTGGAATTATCCAACGTGGTTGCATATAAATTACTCATGTTCAGTGCAGTATAGTCCTGCATACCAGTCAGAGGTGTTTTCACCGACTCACGCCACCAGGATTCCAGCGTGCTCTCTTCTTCTGGCAGGGTAATGGTCTGCATCGCTCCCTGCTCTGAGCTGGAAAAATCCTTGACCAGCGGTTCATACCGCTTGAGCAAAGTGGTCTTAAGCTCTGTAAAAGATGTATCATGATCCAGTTCAACGGCCTCAGCCGCAACAGCTGCCAGAGAGAAGCAAAAAGCAGCTCCAAGAACAGGCACTATAGACAGTTTTTTCATTCTCTTACTCCTTGTTAATCACAACGTTGCCTGCGATGGGTTAATGGAGATCGACATGATCTCATAGTCGTAATAATCATTCCAGCTCAGACTTACCGAGCGGTCATATTGGTGCTCTAAGGCCTGGAGCATCACAGAGGCGCGGGTCCCAAAAATGTTGGTCGGAGTCAGCTCCGGTGTGGTAAAGGGCGAGGCGCCAAAGGCAGGCATAAAATAAGTCCGCATATTAAATCCCCCTTCAGAGCTGATATTATACGATGACATATATTGAGAAATTTCAATATGATGCGGCATGCAATAGAGCAGGGTACCACTGAATGTCGCCAGCCAGTTGCCCCCTGCATCCGCCATAACGAGCTCAGACCCAACCAGTTCCCCCTGGGCATTAGAAAGTCTAATCACCAACGTTGTCCCGGGCTCCGCATGGCCGCTGTACATGGGGCAGACAGGTAACAAAGAATCAGAATACGGTAGTTCCTCATCTCTCATTGAGAGGAAAGAATCCACATCCCGCAGATTATCTCCTTCCACAAGGGAATGAAAAACCGGGTCATACGAAAAAACAAAAGGTTCAACAGGCTGGACCACTCCAGTCGGAACAATTCCAGTCACTGGTACCTGGGTCGGCGGTACTACTGGCTGAAATGGTTCTTCTGGAGGTGGCGGGACCGGATCAACATCTGTGGAGGGAAGGTACCCAAAATCGATCAGGGTATTTATCTCGCCAGGGCCAAGGTTCACTGTGGTCTGCATATCAAGCTCACCATCAGGATCATAGGTTGGTGAGAGCGCGGTATAGTCCCCCAGATCTGCAGTGGAGGTATCCACGGAGACAGTGTACTCTCCGGAAACCAGTTGCTCAAAAAAATAGTTGCCGTTTTGACCGGTTACTGTTTGCAAATACACATCATCAATACCGTCACCGTCTGTATCCCCGGTCAGGGTTACTGTAACCCCGGCTATTCCTTCCTCGCCTGCATCAATGACCCCGTCGCCATCAAGATCATACCAGACCGTATCACCAATGGAGCCAGTTTCATCAACGGAGCCAGTTTCCCGATAGCCAAAATCCTGTTCCAGGTTCACGTCAGAGATACCCAAAATCAGGGTGGAACTATGCGGGCTGGCCAGGCCATCATTATCATAGGTCGGCACCATCCCCTCAGGTAGGGAGGAGGGATCAATAGTGATAACGTACTCGCCGGGGAACAGGTTGCCAAAACTATTATTGACATCAAAAAGATAGTGCCCTGTCTCGTCTGTGGTGGTTGTCAGGCTCTCTCTATCACCGTCACCATCAAAATCCCCACTCAGTGTCACCTGGACATTGGCCAACGGGGATTCATTGGCATCCTGGATTCCATCTCCATCGAGATCGTTCCAGACATAGTCCCCAATGGCACGGTTCTGTTGATAGCCAAAATTGAAATTGTTATTCACCGGCTCGTTCAGCAGCCCCGTCACACTGTTGGGGGTGCCCAGGCCATCGCCGTCCGTGGTGGGTTCCATGCCTACAGGAAGGGTTGCGGTATCCACCTCCACCGTATAGGTTCCATAGGGCAAATTGGTAAAACTGTAATAACCGTTTTCATCCGTTATGGTGGTCATCACATCCCCAGGGTCATCTAAATCCCCATCATTATTAAAATCTCCGGTAACAGTGACCGTAACCCCAGCAATGCCGACTTCTCCTGGGTCATCCACTGTATTGCCGTTACTATCTTCCCAGATCTTCTCACCAATGGTACCGGTGCCGGTATACCCAAAATCAATATCAAAAACGGATTGGCCGCTTTGAAGCGTTATAATACCGCTGGCATGCGGGGTTGTGAATGTCCCGGCAGGGTCCGTATCATCATAATCCCAGGTCTGCACCATACCCGAAGGGAGATCCGCCGCATCAACCACAACATAATAATCGTTTGGGCTCAACCCGGAAAACAGGTAGTTGCCGCTACTGTCCGTGTCCACCTGGGCAATCTCGTAGCCATTGCTACTAAAGAGGGTAACCGTAATGTTGCTCAGCCCAACCTCGGAAGCGTCCTGCACCCCGTCGGCATCCAGATCGTACCAGACACGATCACCAATGCTCAGGTTCAATTCCAGAGGATCTCTTATCACAAAACTCTCTGTAGCAGTCGAACTCTGGGTGTCGCCTGCGAGGTCTTCATACTCCAGAGTGACGGTGTTTGCCAGCGTACTGCCACTCGTGTTTCCAGTGACATTAGCCACCTGGGCAGTATAGCGAATAAGAATATGATTAGCTGAAGTGATCAACGTATCCCCCAAATCCCAGGTAAGGGTCACTTCTGCAGTGCCGTCATTGGTTCCTCCTACAACAGGCATGTTGGTTGCCCAGCTCATACCATTATCGTAGCTGATCTGGGCGTTGTTGTTATAGACCAGTCCAGCCCCCAGTACATCTGCAATGCTGAGTTGACTGACTGTCCCCTGCGGAGAACTGATGGTGAGAACATAGCTAATCTCCTCACCAATGAGAGCAGAGGCCGTATTATCTATCTTGCTGATAGTCACCCCAGGTATGCTGAAGGTTGCCGTATCCACATCACGATCAGCATAGTGGCCGGAATCAACAATCGAATCAATGCCGTCATCCTCATCATACACCCGTTCTGTACCAACCGTTCCGTCTTGGCTTGACCAGTCAGCATCCACGGTGTTGGTGTAGTGCCCATCAACAACAGCATCATCGTTCACTGTCGCAGTATAGATAAGCTTCAGCACGGAACCGGGATCAAGGTCCCAGCTTTCGTCCTCAAAGGTGATAAGACTGCCATCATTATTGGGGTCACCTGTGGTTCCCAGGCTCACCCCAAGACCGTCAATGGTCGCCGAAACTACTCCCCCAAAGGTTGTGTGGGGGGCCAGGGTATCAGAAAAGTTCACCTCATAAGCCGTGGCGTTACCGCCATTGGTGAGGGTGACTGTGTAGGTCAATGTATCCCCGACTCCTACCTCTGCTATATTCCCCCCTGAAGGGGTGACGGTCTTTTCCGTTTCTATCCAGGGCTCCACAATCTGTATCTGGGGATCTGTGGGATCGTCTACAATGACATCACTACCACTAGGCCCCTCATAGCTCATGGAAGCATGGTTGGTTAACGTCTGACCATCTAAGTTTGAAGGGGAATTGCCAACCTGGGCAACAACCTCAATAGTAAAACTGTCATCGGTTGGATCGTTATTAGCTGGGAGCTGAAAAGAGCCAAAATTAAAATCGAGCTGGTTTGAATTTTGAGAAAGAGTTTCTGAGGGCAAAGTGCCGCTGAATCCATTGGAATCAACTGTATGGCTCTGATACACCAGACCTGTTGGAAGCGCATCAATAACATGAAAATCATTGACCTGTGATTCTGGCAGAGTGACTGTAATAGTGTAGGTCACCATATCACCGATGGTATACTCGGTGCCGGGGCTGGAAAGCACTTTGTCGATCGCGCCTGCAACCATCACCTGGGCATCGTCCTCAACGCTATAGTCGTTGGCATTCCCTCCGGGGTCAGTTGGATCACCGGTTCTCTCTGTGGAGACAGTATTGTGGGTTGATTGAGCCGTGGTTTGATCTCCAGGTAAACTGGACCAGTTGACACTGGCAGTATTGGTCAAATCAGTCCCGGCAACAACACCTGCGCCAATTTGGCCGGCAAAGGTTATGGTCGCACTCTCGCCTTGTGCAAAGGTGTTCCAGGTCACTTCCAAGTTCTGGGGATTAGTGTCATTGATGGAATCTGGAGGAAGACCTTGGCTCACGTTCCAAGAACCAGGAACATAGTTGTATCCAGTCGGCAGTACATCTGTTAAGACAACCTCAAACGCATCCGCCCCGTTGGCATTGGTCTCATTGGTAACAACAATCTCGAAGGTAACGAGATCCCCCTCATCGGGGTTGGGGTCTGAAACTGTTTTTTCCACCTCCAATTGAGGTTCCACCACATTGACAGAGGCAGCATCAGTGGCCAACTCTTTGCCATTTCCATGCCACTCTGCATCATTCTCCAGATCTGTTCCACGCTGATTTCCCGCCACATTGGTGACCACTGCGGTATAGGTGAGCGTTATCTTCTCTGCAGCACCGTTATTTCGATTACTGTTGGTTATCGTACCAAAATCAAGCGAAAGAGTTGTTCCATCATTGTCCACAATGAGATGGTTGGTTAGGATATCATTCCACGACGTTTGAGTTGTCGCAAGATATGGTGAGGCACTGATTGAATCGACAGCAACAAGAGCCAAGCCATCGTCCAGGGTATCATAAAAAAACACATTTTGCGTTTCTCCTTCCGGCACCGTGATCTCTACCTTGTAGGTAACAATTTCACCTATGGCCACATTCAAATCTTGTGTATGGCTCTGATTGGTGCCGGTCACAGTTTTTTCTACTAAGGGGGCAGCAATGGTAACATCGGCATCATCAGTCAAATCGGTATTCGCAACAAAATTGTCCCCCCCGGAAACGACTGCATAGTTGGTGACTTCTGCGGTATTGGTATACTCTACACCTGGGCCAACGGAGTCTAGAGCGACAAGGTTATACCAGATATACAACATATCCTCATGGTTTGCTGAAGATTCTGCTGGTATGGGGTCCAAGATACTCATACCATCGGTAAAAAAAGCCGTATCCGAACCATCCCCTCCCACCGTGTAGTTCACCGGGTTTCCATCTCCGTCAGTGACGCTGAGCCCCCCGTAGTAGGCAAAGTTATTGGGGAGGGAGTCCTCTACAAAGACATCATACGCGGCAGCTTGTCCCACATTTTCTACGGTGATGCAATAGGTCACAAGATCACCGGCATCAATGCCGCTCAGATTTGCATCATAGACAAAACCAGGCTCAAGGGACGACGGGCCATCAAGAATACCTGCAGAGTTATTTGTTTCGACCACCCCTTTCGTAATCTCAAGCTCTGGCTCATCAAGAACTATTTGAATGATTGCGTTGGTTTCGGTCCACTCCTGCTCTGTACTCAGCTCTCTTCCGGTCACCTGATTGGTGAGGAACAGGCCATCGGTAAATGCAGCATCGTCTACTTTCACGCTGAGAATCAGGCTAACTTGCTGAGCGTTGTTGGCGATATCATGATAATCATCCCAGTGAAATGTTACAGAATTATTAGCAGAATCCGCTACTGCAGCTTGATGGTTTGGGACGTAGGTATGATTTCCAGCACCTCCTAAAAGAAACCAATAGCCAGCATCCAAATTATCAACTGCACTATACTGCCAACCCGAAAGTGGGCCATCTAAATCAGGATCAGTGGCATCAAACACAGGCGAGGGCAGATAATCGACCAGCTCAAAATCTTCTGTACTGGAGGTAGGCAGAGCATAGGTGATACGGTATGACACGACATCACCGGCTGAAATATGCACCCGTCCGGAATCGTCCCGTTCCCACAGAGTATTGTCTGTTACCCCGTTGATCGCATAAATATCCTTGCCAACCGATCCTGTCACGATTCCAAGACCATCGCAGGATTCATCCGACTCAGACTCACCAGTGAACCCAGGCGGTTGACCGTCTTCTTCATAGACATCACCAAAGATCTCTACATCTGTCGTCCCACCTGCGCTGAGGTAATCACCCTGATCAACATTAAGTTCTCCAGTTCCAGTATAATTATATCCGAGTGCGTAGGTGTTCTGAATGGTAGTGCTGTAGGTAATTTGCCCATGGGTAGGGCCATTGCTGCCACCACCTGAGAGGATACCGTCCTGAACACCCATTGCTGCGAGTATTGCATGGAGGTTATAATGATAAAGCAGGTCACCATTATTGCCTGGGGTGGTCCATAACATGCTGCCCGCTGCTGCTGCAGTGAGGGACATACTGCCAATTACTTGACCGTCTTCCCAAATCGTAATTTCCGGCTGATAGGTGTTCCCAGCGTCATCTTCGAGTTTCAGACCGTTGTAGACGCTGTCTACAATGCCAAAATCATCCCCAGCAACACCGGGATCATCGCCAAAGGCAAAGTAGTCAGATATCTGAAAATCAAGTGTAAATTCAACCGTATCACCCGGTGTATAACCGCTGCTTCCTATATCAGTAACGAGTTCGTGGTCTTTTTGAATGGTTATAGCCTCGGCATGAGAAATGTCATCAATATCTGGCGCATTGGAAAAAACTCCATCCTTGTCCACCTCGGCATCAACTGTTGCAATCACCTGATCATCATTGGAATCTGTTGGGTCCCAAAGGTAGGTGATCTCACCGTCATTGATAATATGTTCATCGTCGGCATTCACCGGGTCTAAAATAGGTGTCGGAACAGCATCCCCTGTGTTTTCAGGAACATAAAAATCATAGGTGATAACAACGTCATCATTTGCCCCGGTTCCAGTCACCGCGTCGTGCAACTGCAGCACCAGATCGCCGCCTGCCGAACCTACAGGCTGATTGAGAATGGTATACGCCAGAGCATTACCGCTACTGTCAACAACGGAGACGTTCCCCAGATAAAACACAGAGGTCGACACATGCTGGGTATACACCATCCCGGTCCGTCCATCGTCTTCCTGTCCCCCCACCTCTTGAGTGTCCGCTATATCTATGGTTGTTATATACTGAGCCGGGAAATTGGGACCGGTGGGAATCTCCTGATGGTTGTTTTCCACATTCCGGCTGTCAGAATAAGGACCGTGTTGTTCCTGGCAATCGGAGTCCACAGAGGCAACATTGATATCGGTGTTAAAGGCAATGACCTCGGGCAGGAACGACTGAGTCGAGGCCTGAAGGCCATCACCCGGCCCACGTAAGGGATTATCAACGGTGGGATTATCAAGCGGATCGGTTCCGTACATGGCGCCGGTGATCACATCGACGTCCAGAGGTGTCCCCACATCCGCATTTTCGCTCATGTGGGCGGTCACCTCGACCTCGGCCGGAGGCTGACCACCGGCAAAGGAGCCAAAAGGCATCAACAAGCTGACAAACACATCTCCCTCTGTTAAGCCGGTGACGACCAAGGGGTCACCAGCTGCGTCCTTTGCATAGGGATGGATTATTGATCCAGTGGCGTCCACTGTCTGGGGAGTCCCATGTTGCACCTCAGCACCTAAATATGTGGCCCCCACAAAAGAAATGCCATCGTTACTGGCTTCCGTTCCGTCAAGGCCACCGTCAAGGACCAGGTCAATATAAGGCCCATAGACAGTAGGGTTTCCAGTGGTGTTGTCAAAAGAGACCGTAAAAGTAAAATCTTCCCCCACAAAGGGGTCCACTGGGACTGTTGCCCCCTCTTCTGCTGCTGGCGACTCGGTACCAAGCGTGTCATCAGAGCTTTGTTCTGCGGCCACGGTATTTCCTTCATCCGAGGACGGCTCCTCAACAGGAGTGTCCGGCACCTTCTGTTGCCCGCCCTCGACCTCTGCCAGGGCATCGTCAGAGGCCGAGACTTCGCCTGAACCAGCGGCCCCACCCTCTGTCTTTTCTTCACCATCAGCCTGCCCCGCCTCAGCGCCGGCCGCCGACTCCTCTGCACCGGCTGCTGGCTCCTCTGCACCGGCGGCGGCATCACTTTCTGCCTGCAAGGCGGCGCCATCAGGGCTCGCAGGTTCCAGGCCGCCATCAGCCGGTTCCAGAATAATAACAGGATTTGCGTCAAAGAAGACACGTTCTTCAAGAGATTCTAATATGAGTTGATGAGAAGTGCTTTTTTTCATAGGGTTGTCCTCGATTGAAACCAACAAAAAGACAGAGGAGTACGCAAATTCTTGTTATAAACCCCGTCATCTCAGTTTTTGGCTTTTTTCCTGGCCCCGTTTGCGGAGCAGGAAAAACACCAAAGACGCCGGAAAAACAGACATCTGCCTTGACCAAACCCGTTTCTTTCTTCAGCACTATCTTCCCGCGCAAAAGGTTCAGCTTAGGCATGCCTGAAATTCATTAGCGCATACGAAATTAAAAAATATTAGATCGAAAGATAAAAGTCAAAAAAAATTTGAAGCAGGGGCCTTTTTACAGGCAGCATACGTCTTCCTCACCTGGGGGAGTCGCCGAGATTTTCTCCCTACCCTGCCCATGATTCGCGGATGTTTTTCCAACCAATGGCATACTCCTCCCTCGTGAGTTGTGACCTTACGCAGGGTGTTACATGGAAGATAGCAACCCTTTCTCATAGGTAAACATTTACAGGTGGTTTTGTTTATGTCACTATGGATGAAACCTGTCACTATGAATCCGGGAATGGGCAAAAGCATGTGCCTACACAAAATGCCCCCAAAAAAGAGGCTGGGCAAAATAATTTTTCAATATGAAGCGTATTTTTTTACAGAGGTTCCGGACCTAAAGCAGGACAGGGTCCCCATAGCTTGCCTGGAACCCCAGGGGATCTCTCCTGCTGGTACCCTGCACCGGATGCTTTCTTGATCCAAGATGTCCCTGCGAACTTTTTTTCTCTGTATTGGTCTTTTCTTCTTCGCTATGGCCTGCAGCCTAGTGGTGGGGAGAGTACAGGTACTGGAATCTACTCTGACCTGGTACATTAACCAGCAGACACCGCACAGGCTGTCTCTGCAGCTCGACAGTCTGACCCTGGATACCCTTCGTATCCGGCAACTGGAAGCAGAGGTGCAGACAGACAGCGGTCCCTTCCAGATTGTTGCCCAGGGCGTTACCTGCCTCTATACCCTTGAGGCCCTGCATCATGGGAGGATCGAGGAAATTCGTGTAGAATCTCTGCATCTCAGGCTGCCGGATTGGGCATCTTCTGCCCAAAAACACCCAGCTCCTTTTCCGGATCGTGTTCAGCGTTTTTTTGCACAGGTGGACCTGGCTGATCTCCCTGCTGCCCGACTCACGGTGAAGCAACTGATGATCGAGGGTATTACCCCAGCTGTTTTCGCCAAGAAGATGAGCACCCTGCAGCTCTGGAGCACAGAGGAGTACAGAACTCTGGAACTGCGTACAGTTCTTGTGAACCGTAGGGTGCTTACGCTCACCGCTCGGCAACGGACGCAGGGCCGACCGCGCCTCAACCTTCGCGCTGCCCTGACTGCGCCGCAGATGCGGCCACAGGAAGCAGCCCTCACTATCACCCCGGCTGCCCTTCAGCTCCATGCCTGCTTCTCTGTTTCTGAGCTGACAAACTCGCTGGGTATCAAGATGCCTTGGCAGATACAAGGAGATATCCGGGTGTCCGCAGAGTCCCAATGGACGGGTATCCCTCTCTTTTCAGGTGAGGTTACTGCACAGCATCTTGCATTCAAGCACAACACACTCCGCTCACTGCACCTGAAAGCCGCAGGCAGGCTGGACCACTGGGGCGAAATCGACCTCTTGCCACACACACAACTTTTGGCTGAAGATATGGTCTTCAGTTATGGATCGCTGGACCAGCTGCGACTGGACCTGCAAGGCAGGATCGCTCTGAACCGCAATGGCTTCACCCTGACCCCTGGCGGGAAAACAGACTGGCAGTTCCGCGCCCTCAAGGTGCACAGCAAGACCATAGGCCGACTGCATATCCAGCCGCGTGCTCTCTCGTTATCTGTGCAAAAACGACACCCGACACTGACTGCGCTTGCAGACACCATTGCCGCCCAACAACTGGATCTCCAGGCCATCTCTTTTCCTGAGGTCATTCTTTCTCCCGTCATACCCTGGCAGTTCACCGTAACCCCTGACAATTGGACAGTTCTCCCCCTGCGGGCAACTGTTTCGCCATTTGAAGTCCATGCGCCAACCTGGAGGGCCACTTTCCAGAAAACGACCCTGGACCTCAACCGCCTTGAGCGCTCAGCCAATGAGCTTCTCTGGGTACTGCAGGCTGAAACTGAAGCGGCAGAGGTTCGCTTTGGCAAGCACACCGTGCCTCTGCACTCGATAGAGGCACACAGTACCCACACCGGCCATCGGATACACGGTCTTGTCACCCTGAGTCCCGATGCTGGCGGCGGCAGGGTGCGCCTCACGTTCGATCATAATCCCGAAACCAAAACAGGACATATCCAAGGCCTGACTACAGCCCCTATCAGGTTGCGTGATTTCACTCCCCTACGCACGTTTGTCCAGAGCAAACACCTCCCCCTCGAGCTGACCAGCGGCCAGGTAAAGGGCACATTGACAGGCTCCTGGAGCCACGGCAGCCCGCCAGAGATGGTGGTGACAGCAGCCTTGGAAAAAGGTGCAGGTTCAATACACGGGATTGATTTCATCGACCTTGAGGGCAGAGAAAGCATCCAACTCTGGCCCAGCCCAAAATCCGTCGTCCCCGGTCAATGGACTCTGGGACAGCTCAACACCTTTCTTCCCTTCCAAGAGATACGCCTGCGTACTCACATGCCTTTCAAAAAGAAAGGACAACAGGCAACGATCTCGTTCACTGATATCTCTGCCAGCGCCGCAGGCGGTACCATTTCAGCCGCCCCCTTTGCCGTCTCAGTGAACACTCCTGGAGCGAAAACCACACTCTCCCTGAACAACATCGATCTGGCCGAGCTGCTCGCCCCTTTGAAAAGAGATGACCTGGAGGTGGCAGGCCGCATTTCAGGGACGCTTCCTCTAGAGAAAGGAGAACAGGGTATCAGCATAGAAAACGGGCTGTTACATACCGATGAGCAGGGTGGTCACATTCGCTATCAACCAATCGTTGCTGCCCCAAAAAACAAGTACACGGCCATGGCCCTCCGTGCACTGCGCGAATTCTCTTACTCCCTACTGCAGGCAGAAGTGGTCTATCATCCAGACGGCAGCCTGCTGGTTGATGTTCACCTGCAAGGAACAAGCCCCCACCTGTCAGAGACCAGGCCGGTGCACCTGAATATCCATAGCGAGCAAAATGTTCTTTCCCTTCTGCAAAGTGTCCGGTACAATACGGGCAAGACGTTCCATCTGGATAAGAAATAACAGTCTTCTTGCACGACCCTTTCTTTGTGGCAGCAGTACCCGCAGGCGGAAAAAGCACACCGCGCTGCCGGACAGTCTGCCGCATTGATGTCCTCTCTAGGTGCTGCTATTCCAAGGATACCCTATGCTGAAATGTTTCCATGGCCTGTCCATACTGCTCCTCTTTTTCTTGATCCTCGGTGGATGCACCCCAGAAGTTGAGATTGCACCTCCCGAAGAACCCATCACCATCAACCTCAATGTGCATATCAAACACGAGATACAGGTCAAGGTGGAACAGGATCTGGAAAAAGTCTTGAGTGAGGAGAATGGATTATTTTAAGGAGCCCGTTATGAAAAAAATATGTATGTTCCTGGTTGCAGCCTTTTTTATGCTCACAAGTGTCCCCCTGGCCATGGATCTCCAGACGGCCAAGCAGCTGAGACTGGTCGGAGAAACCCCCAGCGGCTATCTGCAAACTGTGCAGGCAGGAAATGTTGCCGCAGACAGACTGGTTCTCAATGTCAATGCGACCCGGAAAAAACAATACCTGAAAATAGCGAAGCGAAGAAACATCTCTCTTTTGGCTGTGGAACAGTTAGCGGGAAAAAAAGCCATAGCAAAAACCCCAGCAGGCCAATTCATCAAGGTCAACGGCAAATGGGTGATCAAATAGTGGTTAGGGGAGCCGCATTTTAGGGGAGGAAAAAAACCACGCCCCAAACAAGATAGGCTACGAACCTGCCGACAGCCCAGGTCGGTTAGCCCGGATCCGGATTTCTCATCAGAGCTTTGTTCACGAAAAAATCGGCCTACATCCGACCCTGACGGATGATAGACACCAACAGCCAGAAACCCATGATACCAGCCGCCAGAAACCCTACGATGCCAATCAGGGGGATGCCATGCCAGCGAGGCGGAATATTTGAGAGAACAATCAGGGAGCTACCAATGATGAGCGCTGCCAGCACTATGGAGCAGGCAATCCGGTTGGAGGCGCGGTCCAAGGCGGTTCCCAGCGACTGCAAGCCCTGATGCTTGCATTCAAACTGCATGGCACCGGATCGCAAACGTTTGAGAATACTGAGCAGTTCATCAGGCATCCCGCGTACCAGACGGGCATAGGCTCCGCCCGTATCAGCCAGGTCATCGGCAAGCCGCCTCGGATGCATGCGATCAAGCTGAATTTTACGCATGAACGGTTTGGCCAGCAGGATAAGTTGCAGGTCTGGATCCAGCATCAGCCCTACCCCTTCCACGGTACTGAGTGCTTTCATCATCATATACATGCTTGGTTTGAAACTGAGTTTGTGCCGGGTCAAAAGATGCAGCAATTCCTGCAGGAGTTTGGCCGCCTTGATTTCTCCAAGAGGGCGATAGAGATAGAGGTCCATAAATCCTGCAATGTCCCGGCTCAGCAGCTCCGTGTCCACCTCGCCCTGCTGCAGGGTTACCTTGAGAATACCAGCAATAATCGCCTGTTCATTCCCAGAGACAAGGCTGAGTACCAGCTGCGAGAACAGTTCCCGGTCCCGCAGGGACAGGCGGCCAATCTGACCGAAATCAATAAAACTGATCACGTTCCCCGGCAGGATGAAAATATTCCCCGGATGCGGATCAGCATGAAAAAAGCCGTGAACAAAAATCTGCTCCATCACCAGGTTGGCACCCCGCTTCGCTACCAGGGGCAGATCGCAGTGCATCTCTTTCAACTGCTCAATATGTGAACATTTCACCCCGTCTACATACTCCATAACCAGAATACGCTCGGTGCTCAGAAGGGGATATACCTTGGGAACATGAATGTGACGGTTACCGGCAAATTGCCTGCTGAAACGCTGCATATGAGCCAGTTCGTTATTGAAATCAATTTCCCTGCTCAGTCCACGGGAAAACTCCTTGACAATTCCAGTGGGACGGTGCCCCTGCCCCTCTTCAAGGTACTGCTCCATGAGCCCGGCCAAGTGGGAGAGAATCTCCAGGTCCACGGTAATGATCTGCTCTATACCCGGTCGCCGTACCTTGACCACCACCTCTTCACCACTCTCCAGCCGGGCACGATGTACCTGCCCTATGGATGCGGCAGCCAAAGGCTCTGAGGTAAAAGAGTGAAAAAAATCCTCAGGTGTGACCCCGAGTTCGTCTAGAAAAATGGCTTCCACCTCCTCGGTGGCAAAAGCAGGAATACTGTCCTGGAGTTTGGTCAACTCATCCAGGTAGGCGGGCGGGATAAGATCCGGTCTGGTGGAGAGGAGCTGACCGAGTTTTATAAAGGTCGGCCCAAGTTCCTCAAAAACAAGTCGTAATCGTTCTGGACGCGTAAAGCGAGTGATCTGCTCACGGGGTTTGCGGTTGATCACCTGCAGACCGGAGGCAAAGTACTGGTCCAGGTGGAGACGCTCAACCAGATCCTCAAACCCATATTTAAAGAGGACACGCAGTATCCGATGATAGCGATGCACATGCCGGTATGTGCGGCCTATGGCCCCAAATTTTCGGATACTGAACATCAGGGGCTATCAAGACCGTTCATTATCACGGGCAGTCAAGGCGCTCTTAAGCTCAGCAACCTGTCTGCGCAATGCACTGACCTCGTCTGCCGTGGCCAAGTTGAGCTGTTTTACTTTCTCCTCCACCCTTGCATGCAGCCAGACCTCAAACTGTTCCCTGGCCTGCTCGGACTTTTTCACCAGATCGTCGACAAACTGTTTCCCCTCTTCCCGGGTCATCTTCCCCTTGCCAATCAACTCGGTTTTGACTTCCTCTATTTTTTCCTTGGTAAGGAAGGCAGCTCCTGCACCGGCATAGACAACATTTTTCAAAAATTCTTTCATCGTGCCCTCTCAATGGGTATTCCGCCCACATTTCACCTGCCAAAGAAAGGAGCAGGAGACATTGGGGCTGGGGGGCTGCAGGCAGCAACGTCTGACAAGGGGACAAGATCGCTCTGGTGTTTGCCCTCAAGGCGTAGCGTGCAGCCTATTTTTTTCCGTTCAAGGCCAAGGTGTGCAAAAAACAAGACAAATTCTCGGGCCCTTTGGGGGGGAAACCCCGCCAGGATGCCTTTGTTGCCATGGTTTGGCAAAAGGAAAGGATATGCAGCATGGCTGTGCGTCCCTCACATCGGTTTACCATCCCCCAAACAAGGACAGCAGGGAACAAGTGTGGGCCTACTCTTTATCCAGGTCACGATGAAAGGACTCCACGGGAAATGATTTTTCCTGTAAAAGCCGCCACAGATGCTCAACAACAGCCACACTCCGATGTTTTCCACCTGTACACCCAATGGCGAGCGTCACCCGCTCCCTTTCCCGTGCAGCATGCTCTTGGCAGAAAAAAACGAGAAAAGGTTCCAGGTGTTCAAGAAATTGGCGTCCGCTGGCATTGCCCAGTACATAGAGTGCTACCCTGGGGTCACGACCGCTGTGGGCCGTCAATTCAGGCACCCAATAGGGGTTGGGCAAAAAACGGACATCAAGGAGCATATCCGCCTGCGGACAGCCATGTTTAAAACCAAATGAAAAGAGTGTAATCTGCAAAGAATGCCTCGCGTGTGCAACTCTTGGTCTGTATGTCCTCATTATACATCAGAGAAAAAGAAGCACCAGCACTATTACCAGTCCCCTGGGGAACGGGCAAAAAAGAAGCGCGGCACAGACAGGTACGCTCTTTTGAACACCGACTTGCTTGCAGTGTTCCCCTTTGAGGGGCAGCCGTTTTGACATGCTCTTGATAAAGATAAAAGAGAAAAAACCGTGATCCCACACATCGGGTATCACTCCACAGAACATAACATCCGAATCGAAGCCGCCTTTTCGCTGATCCCCCGGTTCAGCATCTCATGATTATAGGCAGCAATCACATCCTGCCGCCTGAGCATCCCGAGCACCCAGGGTTCCTCATGGCTTTCCACCACCGGTATTTCATCGATCCCCTTTATATCAAACAACTGCATGGCTTCATAACAGTTATCATCAGGGGTCAACATAATCACATCCCTGGTACAGATCGCTCCTACCAGGTAGCAAACCCTCTGTTCCTCATCATGGAGAATGGTTTTGACATCCTGCATAGAGACCACCCCCACCATCAGGCCTCTGTGGTTGACCACTGGAAAATAAAAGCTGTCCCTGGCAATGCGAAACAATTCTAGCAGGTGATTTATATTGGCATTTTCACTTATAAAATCTACATCCTCAGTGATAGCTTTCCCTACCCGGATGGATTTCATGATCGCCACTTCCCGGCCTTGATGAATATCTATGCCCTGACGGGTGAAATCAACGGTATCAATGGAATCCGGATAGAACCTGGTGGCGGTCATAGTACCCAGGACAGCAGTCATCATGACCGGAATGATAATCATGTAGTTGCCGGTCATCTCAAACAGCAGGAAAATAGCCGTCAGTGGTGCATGGGTGGAAGCCGCCAGAAAGGCGCCGATCCCCACAGTGGCATAGGCGCCCGAATCAGCGGTGACCCCGGGAAACCACTGGTGCAGCACGCCGCCATAAGCGCCGCCAATAACAGCGCCTATAAACAGGGCAGGAGCAAACACCCCGCCCGCGCCCCCTGAGCCTAGGGTAATCGCTGTGCCGGTGGACTTGAGAAAAATTAGGATAAACATCACCCAGACCACCCCCTGGCCTGCCAGCGTCTGCTCAATGTAGTCATAGCCATCTCCCATGATCTGGGGGAAAAACAAGCCAATACAACCGATGAAAAAGGCTCCGATCAGGGGTTTGACTTGCGGATGCAGAGGCATGGCCTGGAATTTATCCCGCACATAATAAAAAAAACGAATATGAATGACCGCCAGGATACCGACCAGAAAAGCCATAAGAGCGTACAGCGGCAACTCTACGAAATAGTTGACTATCTGATAATCAGGAATGGGGAAGGCTGGTATCTCCCCATAATAGGCGCGGGATACCACCGTGGACAGGGCAGAAGAAATAACCAGGGCGGAAAAGGAGGACACCTCATAGGTGCCCAGCAGAACGATCTCCGCTGCAAAAAAAATACCGGCCAGGGGCGCGTTGAAAATACCGGCAATCCCGCCGGCTGAGCCGGCTGCGATGTACACTTTCATACGCTTGCCTGACACGCGAAAACGCTGCCCCACCTGTGATCCGAGCGCGCCGCCAATCTGGGCAATGGGCCCCTCCACGCCGGCGGAATTTCCCGAACCTATGGTCAGGGCGGTGGCAACTATCTTCAGGAAGACGGTGCGTGCCCGGATAACGCCATTCTCCAGATTGACTCTCCTGAGAAAGGCGGTGAGCCCGTATCCATTAACCTCACCGGGAAAGGCCAGAGAGAGCGGTATAAGCGCCGTCGCTCCTGTCATGGGTAAAAGGGGGAGCAGCAGACTCCGCCAACCGCCCTGATCAATCCTCAGCAATTTCTGCCCCCCGATAAACACAACCGTATGAACCAACTCAACGGATTCCCGAAAAACGATGATTGCAAAACCCGACATCACGCCGATAAAAGCAGCAATGCAAATCATTCTGGTCTGCTCGCCGGGAAGAAAGAGTTTTATTTTGGTACGCATACCCTCTCCGGAACATCGCAGCCGATCTCTCGGGCCTTGCGTAGGAAAAATTTATCTGTCATTCCAGAGAGGTAATCGCGAACCACTGCAACGTCACACTGCGTCTGCCGATACTGTTGCGACATGGAACGAAGAAAGCCTTCCTCCCTATTCTGGTCGGAATGGGTTAGCTGCTGCAGGAAAAAGTCAAAGAGCTGCTCATAGCAGCGATGGATCTTGTCATAATCTGGTTTGAACCTCGCATTTGTATAGATGGCCTCATAGTTGAACTCTTTCAACCTGTGAAGCTGGTCCGCCACAGGCGCACTGAAACCGACGAAGTCGTCTTTTTCTTCTCTAACCGCAGCCATCCGCACATGAGTGCTGGTATCGATTAGATCCGTCACCAGAGTGTATACGATGGTCCCGTTGGTCGTTCCCAGTATTTTTGCACAAGACGTCGGAATATCTTCTCTGGAAAGCAATCCCAATTCAATGGCATCTTCAAGATCCCGCCCGATATAGGCGATGGTATCGGCCAGCCTGACGACACAGCCTTCCAAAGTCATAGGATACAGAGGCAGCTGGGGATCACGGCTCTTTTCCAGAACCTCCTGATCAAAAATTGCAAAGGTTTTCCTTCGGTTAGGACGTAGCCTGGTGACATTAACCTCGCCATCATGACACAATATTCCGTCCAGGACCTGCAGGCTCAGGTTCCAGCCGGTTCCCTTGCGCTCAAAACGATCGAGAAATTGAACGGACTGGATATTGTGCTGAAAAGAGGGCAGGCCATGTTTTTGACAGATTCGGGAGAGGATACGCTCACCCTCATGACCAAAGGGGGGATGCCCTATATCATGGCCCAAGGCAATGGCTTCAATGAGGTCCTCGTTCAATCCCAAAAATCGGCCTATGGTGCGGGAAATCCTGGCCACCAGCTGCACATGTAAAACCCGGTGACTGATATGATCATTCTCTATCAGTGAGAAAACCTGCGTTTTATCAATATACCTGGAATAGGATTTCGAATGGAGAATACGATCCGCGTCCAGCGCAAAATCTTGCCGGTAGCCGGATCGTTTTTCCGACTGGCGCCGCACAGATTCCCTGCTGTAACAAGCCAAAGCGCTCAGAGTTCGTGACTCTTGCTGCTCAAGCTGCTCCCGTATTGTACTGATCTGAATTTTCCCTAAAGACACGATGCCACACAAAGCTACAAGTAATACCGTCCTGCCCCCCGGGACGGTTCAGCCCGAATTGTTCATCAGCAGCGCCAGTTGAATCGAGCAGGTGACCGTCTAGCCCCGACTCTGTTTTCCGACATGCAAAAATGCAGGAGGTTGATGTAAAGATCGGCACTATACCAGAATCTCTTCCCAGGCCAAACATTTTTTACCGTGAAAAAACTTTGTGACTGAGAGCGCAATTTGTCTTCCTGGCTGCATTGGCAGCCTCACAGAGAATTCTCCCGACTGCCAAAACGCTCCATCATCAATATGAGGCAGTTCTTCAGTTAAGAAACCCATGTGATGGTGAATCGTAGACAGCAATAAACGATGACGTTCTCCCAGAGGTTCATCAAGAGAATTCAATAATTCTTGAACCTTCGATTTGAGAGGCCCTCGGGCAAACCAGACACGTTCTTCCGGTGCCTTGCCTTCTATCAGCCCGGCAATCATGGCCTGGGCAGATACTCCCTTGATGTCGCTGACTACTTTCCCGAGACGATTCCCAGAAGTTTGCGAAAAGTTCCAAAACTTCTGGTTTCCTCAGCGACATTACCATCCTCCGGCAGGAATTGAAGGGTGGCAGCCACTCTCCTGTGTGGATATCCAGTCCTGCACCCCTCTTGACCATTGGGTTTTTCATGATACTTTGACACTCGTTAGGCACCCCATAGGCCCAAGGAGAATGCGGTACCAAAAAATCACGAACCTGGCACCGCCAAAGCTGATGAGAAAGCCGGATGAGCCGTGTACCCATTCAGGCGTACAAGGTGGCTCTTAAAAAAACAGCCTAGTCTCTGCAAGCAAAGAGTCGTATGGCCTTGGTGCATTGATCAACTTGCCCACCCCCTTGGCGCTCTTTCCCGTTGCATAATACCTTTTTTTGGTTTATCTTGCATTTTGTTGTTATGTTCTAATGAGGGTAAATGAGACCAGGTCCTGTTAAGGTGTCCCTTCTATCCTTGATAGAACGATAGTATTTTTACAAGAGGTGTTATTCCAAAAGACCCAACTATACTGGGGGGAAGTAGGGTTTCTTTTCGGATGAACAGTTTCTCGGAATTGAATGAAGCGTCAATCATTTTTCCAGGGATACTCCATCCCCTATCTCGACCTTCCGGTGTCTTGAAAATTTTGGTTTTTTACCTTTGCTCGAAAGAACCGATTTTCTCAAAGTAATTGCCGACGGGAAGACTGTCGGCAGAAAGTAACCATCGTGTAAGGAGAATGAACTATGTCGCGAAAAATGGTCACCATTGACGGCAACCAGGCATGTACCCATGTTGCGTATGCCACCAGTGAAGTCATCACAATCTATCCGATCACGCCATCATCTCCGATGGCTGCAGAAGCTGATGCCAAAGCGAACGCCAAGCAGCAAAACATCTGGGGAACCATTCCTGTTATTTCGCAGATGCAATCCGAGGGCGGTGTTGCCGGCGCATTGCATGGTTCATTGAACACAGGGGCTCTCTGTACCACCTTTACAGCGTCCCAGGGACTTCTGCTGATGCTGCCCAACATGTACAAAATCGCCGGTGAATTGACCCCGACGGTCTTCCATATCACCGCCCGGTCACTGGCATACCAGGGTCTGTCCATCTTCGGCGATCACAGCGATGTCATGTCTGCCCGCCAGACAGGCTGGGCCATGCTCGCTTCGGAGAACGTTCAACAAGCACAGGACATGGCGCTCATCGCCACCTCATCCACACTTCAGGCACGCATTCCCTTCCTGCATTTCTTTGATGGTTTCCGCACCTCCCACGAGGTAGCAAAAATCGAAGAGTTGACCATGGACGACATGCGTGCAATGATCGATGAAGATCTCGTCATCGCCCACCGTGAACGTGCCCTGACTCCTGACCGCCCCAGTATGTGCGGAACGGCCCAGAATCCTGATGTGTACTTCACTGGTCGGGAAACGGTCAACAAGTACTATACCGCCATACCCGGTATTGTGCAGGAAACCATGGATAAGTTTGCCGCCCTGACAGGCCGCCAGTACCACCTGTTTGATTATTATGGCTCTCCTGATGCGACAGACATTATTATTATCATGGGCTCTGGCGCCGAGGTTGTCGCCTCCACCATAGATTACCTGGCCGGCCAGGGGCAAAAACTGGGGATGGTTGTTGTCCGCCTCTTCATGCCCTTTGACCAGCAAGCCATGATTAAAACTCTACCTGCAACAGTACAACGTATCACGGTTCTGGACCGTACCAAAGAGCCGGGAGCTCTTGGTGAGCCCCTGTACCTGAACATACGCACGGCCATCGGCGAAGCAGCGGAAACCAACCCGGACATGAACGTACCTCTGATTCTGGGCGGTCGCTATGGTCTTGGTTCCGCTGAATTCACACCTGCCATGGTCAAAGCTGTCTATGACAACATGGCCTCTTCCAAGCCAAAAAACAAATTCTGTGTCGGCCCCAATGATGATGTCACATTCAGCAGCCTGGACTACGATAAATTATTCAATATCGAAAGTTCAGATGTGTACCGAGCCATGTTCTATGGTCTGGGTTCCGACGGCACCGTTGGTGCGAATAAAAACACCATTAAAATTATTGGCGGCGAGACGGAAAACTCCACCCAGGGATATTTTGTCTATGACTCCAAAAAATCAGGCTCCATGACCGTATCGCACTTACGCTTTGGTGAAAACCAGATCGTAGCGCCCTATCTGATCAACAAAGCGAACTTCATCGCCTGCCATAACTTCGCCTTCTTGGATGCTTATGACATGCTGGCCAATCTGGAGGAAGGCGGCACCTTCCTGCTGACTACGGTCTTTTCCAAAGACGAAATCTGGAACCATCTACCCGCCCTTGTGCAGAAGCAGCTGATTGAGAAAAAAGTACAATTCTACATTATTGATGCGGTCAAGCTCGGCCAGGCCATTGGACTCGGTGCCCGCATCAACATGATCATGCAGACCGCATTCTTCATGATCTCCGGTATTCTCACCCAAGAGGCGGCTGTCGAGGCGATCAAGACCGCGATCAAAAAGACCTATGGCAAGAAAGGCGAAAAAGTCGTCAACATGAACTACGCTGCTGTTGACGGTGCCATTGAGAACATTGTCGAGGTTTCCCTGCCAAGCGAAATTACCGGCCACGCAATGCCGCCAACGGTTTCCGAAAACGCTCCTGAATTTATCAAGGACGTAACGGCCCTTATGATGCAGGGTAAGGGTGATGAAATCAAGGTTTCTCAGATGCCGGACAACGGACGCTGGCCAACGGGTACCACCCAGTGGGAAAAACGAAACGTGGCCGTCAATGTCTCCTCCTGGGACCCAAACACCTGCATCCAATGCGGACGCTGTTCCCTGGTTTGTCCCCATGGCTGTCTCCGTATGAAAGTAGCTACTCCGGAAGCTCTTGAAGCAGCAGGGGCCGGCCCCGACTTTAAGACCGCCAAGGCAATGGGTAAGGAATACAAGGGCATGAGGTTCACCATCCAGGTGTCCACTGCCGATTGTTATGGCTGCACCCTGTGTGTCAGCGTCTGCCCGGCCCGCAAGAAAGGACCCGATGGCAAGAAAACCGACCTCTCAGCCCTGACCATGATCCCCAACACCGAAGAGGTGCTGGAGCGTGAGAGCAAAAACTGGAAAGTTTTCATGAACCTGCCTGAAGTCGACCGCTCCACCATCAAACCTGCAACCATCAAGGGCAGCCAGCTACTCAGGCCGATGTTCGAGTTTTCCGGGGCATGTGCAGGCTGCGGCGAGACACCATACGTCAAACTGATTACCCAGTTGTTTGGTGACAGAATGTATGTAGCCAATGCAACCGGCTGCTCCTCAATCTACGGTGGCAACCTGCCAACCACCCCCTACTGCACACGTGCAGACGGGCGCGGCCCTGCCTGGTCCAATTCACTATTTGAAGATAACGCAGAGTATGGACTCGGCATGCGTCAAGCGACGGACAAGCTCGGCATGCAGGCTGTTGAGCTGGTGGAGGCCGCAGTGGAAGCCAACCTGATCGACAAAGCCTTGGCTGACGGACTCCTTGATGCCAGCCAAAACGATCAGGGTGAAATTGAAGCCCAACGCGAACGAGTGGCAGCCCTGAAAGCTGCTCTGGAAGGGAAGTCTGATAGGATATCCAAAAACCTCCTCTCCCTGGCCGATTACCTGGTCAAAAAATCCGTATGGATATTTGGTGGCGACGGCTGGGCATACGACATTGGATATGGCGGTCTGGATCATGTCCTGGCTTCCGGGCAAAACATCAACGTGCTGGTTCTAGATACCGAGGTCTACTCCAACACCGGCGGCCAGATGTCCAAATCCACCCCCCGAGCTGCGGTGGCCCAGTTTGCCGCTGGCGGTAAGAAAGCACCCAAGAAAAATATGGGTATGATCTTCTCCACTTTCGGTAATGTATACGTCTGCCGTATTTCCATTGGAGCAAACCCGCAGCAGGCGATCAAAGCCATTACTGAGGCCGAGGCCTATGATGGACCGTCCCTGATTATTGCCTATGCCCACTGCATCAATCATGGCATCAACATGGCCACAGGACTTGAGCAACAGAAGAAAGCGGTAGAATGCGGACACTGGTCCCTATACAGGTACAACCCGCTACTCGAAGAACAGGGGAAAAACCCGTTGACCATTGACAGCAAAGAACCGACAATTTCCTTTGCTGACTATGCCCTCAACGAGAACCGCTATCGAATGCTGAAACTCTCCAATCCAGAAATGGTTGATGAACTGATGACCGCCGCTCAGAACGACACCGATAAATCCTGGAAAATGCTCAAGGCATGGGCAAAAGCCTTGGACACTGAATAATCGGTTATCCCTGAGTAACATATCTCCTGAAAGCCCTGCCGGAAGTCATCCGGCAGGGCTTTTTTCCGCCTCCTTACAGGCCCTCTCTTCGCACTCCACCTGAACCGGTACAGCGGTTCTCTTTCATACCTACGCCAACAACAGAGCTGTTATCCAACGAACAAAGGGGCGCCGCCACTTTTTCACCACCATTGTTGCAGAAACAGAAAAAGAGTTGTAATAAAACCCCATCTTCTTTCAGCCTAACCAAGGAGTTTGGATATGCAGCTATTTGCCCGTGATTTAATGATGAAACACTTTGACACCATTCATCTTGATGCACCTGCGAAGGATGCCATACGCCGGATACTGGATGCCAAAATTCGTCCCACAGGCCATAAAACCGTCAGCCTGATGGTCATTGATGATGCGCATCGGCTGGTGGGAACCATCAGCATGTTTTATATTCTTTACCATTTACGGCCCTCATTTTTAAACTTCGGTATTGATGGTGATGCCCTTTCCTGGCAGGGAGAGCTGGACCAGTTTATTATTGCAGTCAAAGATAAATCCGTCCGTCAGATCATGAACCAAAATTTCCTCAGTGTTCCCCCTAATGAACCGCTCATGGCCATAGTAGACCGCATGATCAAGGACCGTATCCGCCGAGTGCCAGTGGTTGATAATGGGAAGCTTGTTGGCGTGGTTTACTTCTCAGATATCTTTTTCCATCTGTTTAAAGATTGAGCAAACACAGGGAGCCAATTCGTTTTAAGGAAGTATAGACATGGTCTCCTGAAAACATTGCCCTCCGGGCAGAGTGCAATGGGGATAAAAAAAAGCCGGGGTTACCCCCGGCTTTTTCGGCTTGATGGATCAGTGATTATCAATATGTATCCGTCTGTTGCAGACCTTTTACCTGCCCCTTGCCTGGAGCATCTTGTCGCGCTCGGCCTTTAACTCCTGGTATTCCTGTTCAGCCTTTTTCAGGGATTCATCCTGCCGCTTTCTAATTTCAGCAATTTTCGTCTGCAACTTATCCTTCTTGACTTCCAACCCGGCTGCTCCAAACAGGGTGTTGGCCAGGTACTTAAACGAAAACAGCATCAGCTCGACATCATCTTCTTTAATCTTCGAGAGGGTCTCTGCATCTACCTCATAGGTCTCCAGAAAGGAACTTTGAAAAATAAACCTGCGAAACGTCTCCAAATCTGTGGAGGCCATGAAAAACATCCGCTTTGCAGCTTCACTCAGGGATGCCTGATACCCAAAGGACTTTCTCCGCATAATCAGGCGGAGCCATTCCTTGTTCAACTCGTCACGTTCATCCACCCCCTGATCTGCACGCCACTCGCCAATATTCCAGACCTTTGGTTCTTCATGCCCTTTACAGTGCGGCTCCTTGACCAGAAAGAAGAACTTTTCTTCAGAGGCATCATCGGTACCACCTTCATGAAAATCAGCCATGCCAACAGGATAATACCGACAGGCTGTCGGTCGATCTTCATACACAGTACACCCCGCAGGGGTTACAAAAGGACAGGCCTTTTTCTCACCGACCAGTTTAATCTGTACCCCAGGCATATCTGTTTTTTCCAGATAAGCAGGTTCTGTGTATTGGGTAATAAAATCACCTGCCGACATTTTCAGACGTTTTCTCAAAACCAAAATATCGTAGGGAGTCAAAACTATTTTAATCGTATGACAGCAGGCAGTAAAACAACTGACCCCGGGATGACATTCAAACTGTAATCTCGAGTCCAATGTCAACTTCTCGGGCATAATGTTGGATGGATTCTTATCAGTACTTTGCACGATACTTTTATGCATTGTATCGCTGTGTAATGTTTCAGACATACTCAAACCCTTCTTCTGGTGAACCGATTCCGCTTCATGCGTCCTGCTCAGCCAACCACTGCTGCGGTTGGTTCCTTTCAACCCCATAGCATGCATCGCTGAAGCTGGACAACGACCGGCATTTGTTCATGCCAATCCCGTAATTGGCCTCTAATATTATCACCTTCCATTACCCTGTCAAATAGTATTCTATATAATTCTTATTTTATTATAAAATTTCAATAGGTTAAAAGGTGAATAGCTATTCATTTACTTCCTATTCTAGACGTCTCATGACCATTTTTTCTCATGTAAAAAAAAACAAAAACAGATGGATGGGCTGTCCGTGAGTCGGCTCACGTTGCGACAAACTGTTCATCAGGCATTGGGGCGAGGAAGTTTGCCTCAAACACCTGCGTCCAGGGTGGGAGAGGCCCTGTACTTCCAAAAAAAAACCTGTCGTCGAGCAATTTTGTATGCAATTGCGCTGGAACCTGTTAAAAAAGAAAAAAGAGGTGCTGATACAAAACATCTGCACTCAGTATTGGGTCGTTTGGTTTAATGGCCAGACTCGAACAGTTATTCAAGCTTTGCAGGAAGCACGCTTGGCTGCAGCGGCACTTTTCTATGGTGATAGATGAAAAAAATATTTCTCCAACCAATTGATTTTTCAAAAATTGATGTTTTAGTTTATCACCTGCCTGATGGCCCGACCTTTTCATTGGAAGTGGGCAATCTAGACGACCTCATAGATGTGAACATCGAACTGGGTGACTTCTGTGACACCTCAGATATTGATGGGGTTCTGCATTTCTTTCCCAAAGGCAACGCCTGAAACCTGTAGCAGGTCCCCCCATAGCTCTGGATTATATTTTTCCTGCTCTGACAGATGCAACAGACAACACCTGTGAACAAGAGGTTCGACGGCCACCTACACACCTTCCTCTGTCAACATGCCACTGGTCAGATGGAAGAATATGTTCTGGCCGCCATAGAAAAAAAACTGCATACCATATGTTTTCTCGAACACCTTGAAACCGGCATTCTGGGTCAACCCCGAGGCTGGCTCACTCCTGCAGATTTTACCCTTTATTTTGCTGAAGGGGCTCGGCTGCGTGCTTTGTACAAAGACAAAATCACCATTCTACTGGGGATAGAAGCTGGTATAAATACAGAAGAAAAAAAGGAATTGTACTCACTTATCCAGTCCCTGCCTGTTGACCGTACAGGAATTTCACGCCATTTTTTTCGTATCGGGGATCAACACTACAACCTGCTCAGCGGGAACAAACGCGGCATGGCAGCACTGTTGGCCTACGGCAAAGACAAGGTACTCGATGACTATTTCGAATCCATTCTGCAAACCCTGCACGACATAAAGGTGGATGTTGTCTGCCATCTTGACGCGGCCTTCAGGCATGTTGCAGGCCTCTCCTTCAACGCTCATCACCACCTGCTCATAGAGCAAATACTTGATTATATGGCGTACAAGGACATTGCCTTGGAAGTTAATACCTCTGGATTTACCCTGCGCGGTCACCCTTACCCGAACAAAGGCATTATAGAAAAGGCACTGCGCAAACAAATCCGCTTAGAGGCTGGATCTGATGCCCATGCTCCTGAGCAGGTAGGGCGTTTTTTTGATCTGTTGCCAGGATACTGTGAGCTAAACACGCCATGATATATGCCATTGCCTATAGCCTCACACATGTGTTTCCTGCTTTTCTGTATTTCTGATCAGGAACATTTTATCTTGTTTTAAAAAAAACAAAACAGATGGAGTTGCTGTCCTTGAGCGATCTCAAATTCCGCCAAAGTGTGCACCAGAGTTGGTGTTCAGACGGTACCATCTCAGGCAGTATCTTGGCAACACATATACCCAGGTAGAATGAGATGCCAAAGGTTACCGAACCTGGCACCACCTGAGCTGATGACAAAGAGGGGTTAAAACCTGCACCCTTCAATCTACGGGAACAAACTGCTGCATAGCCTTACGAAGAGATTCGACACTAAAGGGTTTGATCAGGATATCATTGACGCCAACCTCTGCAGCTGCCTCATGATCCTGGACATCCCCTTGGGTCGTTACCATGATAACAGGCAATTGCTCTACGGTATACTTCTCCCGCACACTACGAATCAAGTCAATCCCTGAAATTTCAGGCATATTGAGATCTGTCAGTACCAAGGCGGGCTTCTCCTGGCGTAACCACTCCATGGCACTTGCCGGGAATTCAAAGACAACAGGCTCAAACCCCAACTCGTGCAAGGTTGCCTTGTATATATTAAGTATCATTCTCGAGTCATCCACGGCACAAATCTTCAAACGAGCACCTGCTTCGCTTGCCTCCCCGCTAATTCTTGCCGCAAACTCCTCCAACCCTTTTTGTTTCAACAGCGCCACATAGTGGGCACAAATATCCGGATGGGTATGGGGCAAATAGACCAGTGCCAGCTCCTGAAAAAAATCCTCTTCGGCAAGACTGAGAAAAATATTGTCTACTTGGGCATTCACTATGATTTTGACGATATGCCGGGCTTCGTCAGTTTTCTGCCGAATCATATTTTTTATGCCTGCAGTCAGTACCTCGTTATAATTTCTGTCAATGGCGCGGGCCGCGGCGATGCAGACATGATCTTCCTTGTCTGTCAGGCCGACAGCCAACGTATACGCCCCTTTGCGCAAAGGAAGACGCGCCAGTGCCTCATAAGCGGCAAAGCGGACATTGGCACTTTTGGGTACACTGTTCAGCAAGGTTCGAATGGGCATGATGGCACTGTCATCCCCTATATCTCCCAGGATATTCAAGGTATGAATAAGGAGATCGTTGTTTTTCTCCTTCAAATTTTCTATCAGGCCCGGTACAGCTTTGGCACCAATGGCGACCAGGCTGTCTTTGGCATAAATACGCATGTGGGCATAATGGGACCGGAGGGTGTCGTTGAGTTTTTCCAGAGAAACCTGATCCTGCACCTCACTAAAGATACTGAGAATAATAAGATCCAGCTCATTATCCGTCCCCATCCTTTCTGCGAGCCTGTGCATGGCGGTCTGGGTGCCAATCATTCCAAGCGACTGGATAGACGCTATAACCAGCTCGCGATCCGCTGAATAAAGAAAATCCGTAAGGGTGTTGACGCATTCCGGATCCCCGATAAGCCCAAGGGTTTCAATGATGGATCGTATGGCAAAGACGTCTTCAGTTTTTCCAAGAAGTTCAACAAGAGGAGAGGTTGCGTCTTCCAGTTTCAGCTCGCCTGCTATTTCCACAAACAGGCTTTTATCCTCTATATGAGGATCAGTCAGTCCTCTGACTAAAATCTCCGGATAGGCGATCAGGCTGGAGATGAGTGTCTCCCTGATAACAGGGAGACGCTCAGCCAGGTCAGGCTGTGTTGTCAAAAGGTGGTTGAACAAAGGGACGCTGAAGGTAACATCTGCTCGAGACAACTCATAGAGCAACCGATTTTGGTTTTTCTTGTCAACAGCACCAAGATGGTCCAGGACCAGGCGTGCCTTCAAGGCATCACCTGCGGTTATGTTGGCCTGAATTTCCTCGATCATATGCTGCGTATTCAGTTCGCTCATGCCCTCTCCTTGGGTCTCCCCAGTCAACCTGTATAGGAAATCATCACGATCATTACTTCAAGTACCAGTCGACATCCAGCCTACTGATAACATTAAAACCACCGCTCAGTACCATGCTATCTGTTTTCCCGATATGGTCAAGAAAGATCTGCACTTCATAGGAACGCGTCCCCGCGTTACATATAATGATGCATGTCTTTCCTTCAGGTATTGCGCTATAATGCCGACGCATCTCTTCATACTGTAGAGCGATCCATTTTTCTGCACCGTATTTTTCCACATAGGGCTGTGCTTCCAATGGATGCCGAACATCCAAGGCAACCCAGTCGGGTTCGCTCTCCATGTTGTCCATCCAGGCAAGAAAACGATCCACCTTAATCTGACGGAGCCGATTTTCCCGGAGATTCTCTGCCACAAAACCAGCCGCATTGATGGTATCGATAGCTGCAGAAAATGGTGGTGCGTATGCCATCTCCACATCCCGGAAATCCTCTATCATGCCACCATGACCGATAAGGGCGGCAGCGGTATCGATTCGGGCCGAGATGCTGTCATTCATCATCCCAAACCCTTGCGCTCCCAAGATTTTTCCGGTCCTTCTATCGAACACCAGCTGAAAAATAACCACAGCCTGATTGGGATAGAAATGGGCTCTGTCTGAGGGCGAAGTCAAAGCATAATCTGCATCGTATCCTTCTGCAATCGCGGTCTCATAACTGATACCAGTACACGAAATACAGCGTTCAAAGGCTTTCATAATAAACGAACCACAAACGCCTTTGAAGGTGGTGGGTATCCCGGCGATATTGTCACCCACTACCCTACCCTCACGATTGGCTAAAGAGCCGAGGGGAGTATGGGCGTCTTTGCCGGTTACGATATTGGTGGTCCCAATGCAGTCGCCGGCAGCATAAATCGCAGGGTCCGAGGTCTGCAGTCTTTGATTCACCCGTATTGCCCCCGAAGGCGTTAGGGCAAGTCCTGCCTCTCTGGCCAGCTCACTCCGTGGCCTGACCCCTACGGCAATAATAACCAGGTCAGCCTCCAGAATACCTGCCCCGATTTGCACCCCGCTCACCTGCCCTTGGTCATTGCCGAGAATAGCCGTCACCGTGTCGCCGGTGTAGACGTCCACCCCGTTTTCCTGGAGATGTTTTTTGAGCATGTCGGCAAAATGGCGGTCAACAATTTTTGGAAGAAGCTGCTCCTGCAGCTCGACAAGAGCTGTCTCCACGCCCCAGAGATCCTTCAACGCCTCAGCCATCTCAATTCCTATGGCGCCGCCGCCAATAACGACAGCCCGGGACACCTGGCCCTTGGCTATTCTTTCACGAATTGCAATGGCTTTATGCAGGTTGGCGATGGTGAATACCCCGGCGAAGTCTGTGCCCGGTATGGGAGGGACGAATGGGCGAGCACCGGTAGCCAGCATCAGGTAATCGTAGGGCAGTTCTTCCTGCTTACCCCCCTCTAGATGTTCTACCGTGAGGGTCTTCTGCTCCCTGTCAATGGCCAGAGCCCTGGTTTTGGTCATAACCCTGACTCCTTTGGCGTGCTCAAAAAAAAGTTCATCTCGAACCACATGAAAGCTGGTTGACCGTAATTCCCCGGCGTCAGAAACATCCCCGCTGACGTAATAGGGAATTCCGCAGCCTCCGTATGAAATAAGCGAATCCTGATCCACCATGGTTATTGCGCAGTCAGGATCAAGCCGTTTCAACCGACAGGCTGCTTTAGGACCGGCAGCCACTGCGCCGACAATGACAATTTTTTTTCCCACTATCTTCTCCTTAAAAAGTTCAATAGTTTTCCCGTATCAATCGCTGGATGGCCTTGATGAAGGCTCTACGCATAGAGCGAGAGACTAACGTACTCAAACGTACTCAAACGCCTCTTCCATACTCTTTTCTTGCAGCCAGGGTTTCTCATCAGCTCAGGTTGCCAGGTTGGTAAGATTTGGTAACGCATAATACGAGGGTATATGTGTTTGTAAAATACTTCCCAAGAAGATTCCCTATGGGCTGACCCTGGGTGCGCTCTTTTCAAATGTGAGCTTGCTCATGAACACATATATATCTGTTATTCTCTATTTTTATCAAAAAATCAAAATGTTCATGAGATATCCGGGTTAGCTCTCCTACCTCCCGTCTTTACGGAAAAACCCTAAATAATAGGCGATTCAAGAAAAAAGAAGAGGCTCGGTTTACAGAGAATCGCTCAACCTCACACCAAGGAGTCTGCGATGAAAAACAAGAAAATTGTAAGTCACTTATGATGGGAATGCAAGTATCATATGATTTGGATACCAAAATGACGGAGGAAACTACTCCATGGCAGCTTCCTCAATACCTCGGTGCAAGTATTCCTGATTGTGCTTGTCACCAAGAAGACCTGGTTTTAAACCAGTTATTCCCATTTTAATCTGTGACGGGGATGAACATTGCGTACATCGTAATGACTGCGGTTAACCCCTCTTTCAAAAAGCTCTTTTCTATAATAATAACCGGGTTTGTTCAATAAACGGTTCAGATTGTGGCTCGCTGCGCTCACACAATCTAGCCTTATTCGTTAGCTGAACTATTTGGGATTCCAGTCAACCCACATTACGTTTTGAGCTGTTAACGGATGCGTGGAACTAAGGATAATTTTTACTATTCTTGTATCCTTGGGAACCGAATCGTAGAAACGAATGTCTAGCTCACCTCCAGCACCAATTATCATTGGGTAATAATGTGTTCCTTTATCAGAAATCAGAGTAGCTGTAATTCTCACTAACTTACCATCTTGCAGTTTAATATCTTTCCATGGTGGTTCTGGTATCCATGCCTCATTCAGTTGCATGCGAATGCTAAGAGATCTCTTTGTGCGCTGGAGAGGCTGTTCGAGTTTTAACACTGTTGGTTTATCACAGAGTATTAGAGATTCTTTTAAAAGTGTGATAACTGTTTGATCTTGCGAACAACCTGATATACTTCCAATATATGTAAACATTCCGATTAATGTACATATAAGTAATAATCTTAGGAAGTATTTTCGTTTAGTCATACTTTTGTCCTTCAAAAGCTAACCAGGGCTTCAACAGCCATGCGGTTGATCTGTTGCTGACGTTTTGCTGAGCGATTGTACCTTGTTCTTACTTCTGCGTCTTCTTTGGGATTGATATGGGTAAGTATTATTCTCTTCAGTTTACAATCTTCCAGAGGTTTCCCTGGTGGTTCGTCGATATCCAGAGCTGTCCAGATCATCTGGCCTGATTGTAATATGTTCCTTTCTGTGCGATCGCCAATAGCGAATACCTCTTTGGCTTTTTCAACAATAATCTCGGATTCAAAGTGGGAACAGTTTGTTCCTTCTCTAATAAGATTTGTGAACAATGACTCAATAGTCTTGAGGCTCAACCGGTTTTCATCTACTTCTTTTTGGTGGGCGTATGTTTGGATCATGGGTACCTCCGTTAAGGGGAAGATCGTTATGCTGAAGCCTATCAGCTACAGTATAACATGCGCTCGTTAACCCTACCGGACATGGGCCCTAATCGGAAATAATGTTGAAAAACAGGAACATCAGGGAAAAATAAGAAAAGCCTGACTGCACCACCGCTGTGCCACGGTTTTACAATCAGGCTTGATAAGTCATTCTTTGATGTTACAAAGAATTAAATGGTCGGAACGAGAGGATTTGAACCTCCGGCCCCCTGAACCCCATTCAGGTGCGCTACCAGGCTGCGCTACGTTCCGACCGCAGTTACTCAACCTTGTCTTGCGTTCTTAGCATTGAAAAGGTATCTGTGTCAACTTATTCTTACTCTTTTTAATCATGCGATCCTGATTTGGTATTTATACTCTTGTGACCAGCAAGTAGTCGCTTATCCAGATTTCTCATCAGCTCAGGAGGTGCCAAGTTCGAGAATTTTTGGCTCCTCATTATACTTGGATTTATGTGTTGCCGAAATACTGCCCAACTTTGCCCCGCCTGGGCTGCCCCTTGATGGACATTTTATCGAAATGTGAGACCACTCTCGGTCATAACATACTTTTGTTTGTATGCATTTTTTTCAAATGAGACCCCATGTTCATGAGATATTCGAGTCCGGGTGAGAGGGAAAAACCATATCTGTCTATATTGGGCAAAGTACAACCAGGTACACCGAGTGGGCAATCAAGACGGCAGATCTTATTTGTTCAACCTCTCTCTTAAACTCTTACTGGGACGAAAAGAAACCATTTGTCTCTTGGTAATGGTCATGGATTCACCGGTCCTTGGGTTGCGTCCACGCCTCGGCGCCTTATCACGGACAGATAACGTTCCAAACTGGACAAGCTTGATAGATTCTCCTGCAACCATGGTCTCTTTCATGGTTGAAAATATGGTATCAACAATCTCTGCAGCGTTGCGTTGTGATACGCCAAGTTTTTCGTTCACTGAAATGGCAAGCTCTTTGCGCGTAACATTCTTTTTTTTCATGCAACAGATCCTTCTCTATATCGTGCATTAAATTGAGACATGAGTGCATCAACTATTTTTTTATGGATTGTATCAACAGCCTTGTCGTTGAGCGTTTTGTTTTCAGCTCGGTATGTAACAGAAATGGCTACACTTTTAAACCCTTGCTCAATATTTTTCCCTCTATAAACATCAAAAAGCGCCACTGATTCCACTAATTTTTGGCTGGATGCCTTCACAGCTGCAGTTAATTCGCCGGATGGAACATCCCCTGGAACAAGGAGGGCAATGTCACGTTTGACTGCAGGATGTCTGGGTAGCGGTTTGAACTGTTTGACCAAACGCTTCAGGTCCAGCAAGGCATGCAGATCGATGTCAAAAAAGTACACCGGTTGTTTAATGCCGAAATCTGCCAAAATGTCTTGACGTACAGCGGCAGCGAGTCCTATATCAACGCTCTGAAGAGATAAACGCATTGCCAAGTCCAGGTCACAATATGGCGCATCTGTGGAGTCCACTGGCAGCACATCCACGTTCATGGGTGTGGTTTCATCCTGAAAACGTAGCGTTGTCAGCAGTTGTTCGACACTACCCTTCACATCGAACAGATCACTTGGTGTATCAGCATAATAAAGAGGGGCAGCCTGAGGGTGTCTCTCGCCACATAGAACCGCTGCCAGATGATACCGCTCTTCAGGCATTTGTTGCTGATCATACTGCACAAAGATTTTTCCCAGTTCAAAAAGACGTATGCCTGTCTGCTGCCTGTTGAGGTTATGGCGCACATTTTCCAGCAGGCCAGGCAGCATAATGGGCCGCATAATGCTCTGTTCTTCTGATAGCGGATTGAGCAGGTTTGTTGTCTTTCTGCGAATATCATGCTTATGTAATCGCAGGTAGTCCAGGTATTTTTCTGAAATAAAACTGTAGTTAATTGCTTCAAAAAAACCCTGGGAAACCATTATGTCCGCAATCTCTTTCCGCAAGGTCCTCATCGGGTCCCTGGACGGGGCATCCATGCCGATCTGTGGCAGAGTGGGCTGGATCTCATTGAATCCGACCAGCCGGGCGACTTCTTCCACCAAATCAACCTCACGCTCAATATCTACCCGAAAGGAAGGCACCGTCACCTGCAGACCGCCCTGTTCGTTAGCAACCACCAAAAACTCAATACTCTTCAGCAGACGCATAATGGTTGCGCTGTCAAGATCTGTGCCCAATAGATCATTGACCTTTTCAGGGCGCAGAAGAAGAGTACGCCGCTCTTGTTTTCCTGGATACAGATCAATACCGTCGGCCTGGCCTGTTCCTCCTGCATATTTCTCCATGAGTTGAACTGCGCGTTCCAGTGCGACCAGGGTAATCTCAGGATCAACGCCTCTTTCAAAGCGATAACTCGCCTCTGATGCCAGAGTAAGTCTGCGAGCAGTTTTCCGTATGGAAACAGGGTCAAAACAGGCAGCTTCTAATAAAACTTCTGTTGTTGCTTCCGTGACCTCTGACTCAAGCCCACCCATAACTCCGGCAATGGCCACAGGCTCTTCGAGATCACAAATCATCAACATATCAGGTTCAATCACCCTTTCTGTATTATCCAAGGTGGTAAAAACGGTTTCATTGTGTTGAGGTCGTCGAACGACAATGGTCTGTCCTTTGATCTTTTTCAGGTCAAAGGCATGAAGCGGTTGGCCAAGCTCAAGCATGACATAGTTGGTAATATCTACGACATTGTTTATGGGACGCATCCCCACAGCCAAAAGCTGACGCTGCATCCAATCCGGAGAAGGTCCAACAACTATGCCACTGATTTTCCTGGCAGCATATCGAGGGCAAAGCGCAGGTTCTTCAACAATGACATTGAAATCCACCTGGTCTCCAGAGAAAGTGGGTACCTCGGTCACCGGCATGGTAACTTGTTGCCCTGTAAAACTGCCCACCTCACGTGCTATTCCCAGAACACTGGCACAATCAGGCCGATTGGGTGTCAAATCGACTTCTATCATGGTGTCAATAAGATCCAGTGCGGTGGCCAATGGTTTTCCAATTTCCAGCTCGGTATCAAGGTCCATGATACCTGCATGGTCCTCGCTCAACCCAAGTTCACGAAGTGAACAGAGCATGCCCTGGGAAATTTCGCCACGCACCTTGGACTTCTTTATTTTCTGGTTACCAGGCAGCACAGTACCGGGAAGAGCAAGTGCTGACACCATGCCTTCTCTAACATTCGGCGCTCCGCACACTACTTGAATCGGTTCACTATCCCCTGTATTAAGCTGACAAAGGGTGAGTTTGTCGGCGTTAGGATGCCTACTCACACTTTCTACTCGCGCAGTGATTACCTGATCAAGCTCTTCAAACAGGGGTTCTACGGCATCGACCTCTAAACCAAGCATCGTCAGTTTATCGGTTAGAAGTTGCGTATCTACGGCATCCAGGGAAAGAAATTTTCCTAGCCAGCTCAAGGTGAATTTCATGACAGCATCCTGAAAAGAGAGAAATGGTTCTAAATGTACCGCTTTTTATACCCTGTCCGATCAAGGAACACGAAAGAGAAGAAGATGCCCCAAGGCTGTTTTCTATTTTGGTCGGACAAATACTGGATACGGCAAGTATCTCTCGAATTAAAATTGTGATAAGAAACGGAGATCGTTCTCGTAATACAGGCGAATGTCGTCAATGCCGTATTTCAGCATGGCAATACGCTCGACCCCTAGGCCAAAGGCAAAACCAGAATAGATATCTGGATCATAGCCGACCATTTTCATAACTTCAGGATCAATGAGTCCTGATCCCAAAATTTCAAGCCAGCCAGTTTTCTTGCAGATTCTGCATCCATTGCCTTCGCACATAACACAGGCTATATCAACTTCGGCACTTGGTTCGGTAAAAGGGAAAAAGCTGGGACGAAACCGCAAAGCAAGTTTTTTTTCGAACATATGATGGGTGAAGCTGGTCAAAACACCTTTTAAGTCGGCAAAAGATATTTTTCTATCAACCAAAAATCCTTCGACCTGATGAAACATAGGCGTGTGGGTTATATCCGAATCACAGCGATACACTTTACCTGGAGCGATGTAACGCAATGGAGGTTCCAGATTTTCCATTATTCTCGCCTGCATGGGCGAAGTATGCGTCCGCAATAAAATGGAATCGGTTACGTAAAAGGTATCATGCATATCCCTGGCAGGATGATGGGGAGGTATATTGAGGGCCTCGAAATTATAATAGTCGGTCTCGACATCCGGTCCTTCTGCAACAGCAAAGCCCAGTGATTCAAAAATGGAACAGATTTCCTCCATAACCTGAGTGACGGGATGCAGTGTTCCAAAAGGATGGAAACGGCCGGGGAGACTCGTATCCACAGCACCAGAGGTTTGTTGCTCTTTTATGGTGCAAAGTTGACTTTTCTTCTGCTCAAACGAATACTCAATCTCGTTTTTAAGTGTATTGGCCAGCGCCCCGAAGCGTGGTCGATCTGCCTTGTCAATGGTCCGAATTCGATTCATAATGCCGGAAACAAGTCCTCCTTTCCGCCCAAGGTACCGAATTCGAAAGGCTTCCAACGCTTCAGTAGTGGTCACCTCCTGCAGTGCGTTTTCAGCCTCTTGCTTTAGCTGTTGCAGCTCGCTTTCCATATTGCCCCGTTACGCGTTGGCCTGACTAGCTTTTTTTACCACCTCTGAAAAGGCATGAGGATCGACAATTGCCAGATTGGACAAAACCTTACGGTCAAGCTCTATACTGTTGGCTCGTAACCCCCCAGCCAACCGGGAGTAGTTTGTTCCGTTTAACCTGGCGGCCGCGTTAATGCGGCTGATCCACAGGCGGCGAAAGTCACGTTTTTTGGTCCTGCGGTCTCGATAAGCAAAGCATAATGCGCGATCAACCGCTTCCGTGGCTGTACGCCATAAACGGTGCCGTCCCCCTCTATATCCTTTTGCTTGGGCTAAAACTCTGTTTCTTCTGCGACGGGCTTTAAAGCCACGGGTAACACGAGGCATGTATCACTCTCCGACAATAATAAATCTTGAAAATACACTCAGGTATGTATTTCTGATGGTTCTTCTTCGTTATGCCAATCCGAAAGGCGCAAACGGCTACAGGTACGGCAACATCCGTTTAACGGCTTTCTGATCCGACTCTGAAAGCAACCCGTTCTGGCGCAGCTTGCGTTTACGCTTGGTTGATTTCTTAGTCAGTATATGTGAGGTAAAGGCTTTGGCTCGTCGAATCTTCCCCGAGCCGGTAGCTTTAAATCGCTTGGCAGCACCTCTGTTTGTTTTCATCTTAGGCATGATACTCTCCTACTCTTCTCTGTACAGAAAAATGAACATACGGTTTTTATTTTTCAGGGTTTTGGGCCAATAAACATGACGAGCTGTCTGCCTTCCATTTTGGGTTCCTGCAGAATGACGCAATCCTCTCGTAACGAGTCGGCTATTTTATTGAGAGCATCAAGACCAATGGACTGGGCATATACAATCTCCCGGCCGCGAAAACGCATGGTGACCTTAACCTTGTTTTTTGCGTTAAGAAACTGCCGTATTTTCTTGGTTTTGAAATTGAGATCATGCTCCTCGGTTTTAGGACGAAATTTGATCTCTTTGGTTTCGATGACAGTTTGCTTTTTCTTGGCTTCCTGTTGTTTTTTCTTCAGCTCGTATCTATATTTATCGTAGTTCATGATACGACAGACCGGCGGATCTGCTTTCTCGGCCACCTCGACCAGATCAAGCCCTTGATCATAGGCGGAAGCAAGAGCATCCTTGGAGCTGATTATGCCAAGTTGATTCCCGTCGGCCCCGATAAGCCGAATTTTCGGGTATTTAATTTCCTCGTTAACTTTTGCTTTTATTTCCTGCTGTTGCGGAAGTCTTTTACCTCGCTTCTTAATTGTCCGTTCCTCCAGTTGAATGGTACAAATGAGTTCGTCCTTTACCTACTCGGAGTACAAGCCTGCCGAATATACTCAACAAACTCCTCAGACCGCATGGCAGGGAGGTTTTTACCGTCTCGCAGCCGCACGGTGACAGTTCGTTCCTCTTTTTCACGCTCGCCAATGATAAGCATATAAGGTATCTTCATCAGCTGCGCCGCGCGAATCTTGTAATTCAGTTTCTCATTGCGTAAGTCTTTTTCTATTCGGATACCGGCAGAGCGCAATTGGGAAAAAACATGCTCACAATATTCGACCTGGTCATCAGTTATATTGATTATTCTCACCTGTTCCGGCGCCATCCAGAGTGGAAATGCTCCTGCATAATGCTCAATAAGTATACCAATAAACCGTTCCAGTGACCCCATAAGTGCCCTGTGGATCATAATGGGCTGGTGGTCAGCACTGTCTTCACCTGTATACGACATCTTGAATCGTTCAGGCAAATTAAAATCCACTTGTATTGTCGAACATTGCCAGGAGCGTCCAAGTTGATCTTTAATTTTTATATCTATTTTGGGGCCGTAAAAAACACCTTCACCTGGATCAATGGCATACTCAAGCCCTTTTTTATCCAACGCCTGTTTCAAGGCCGAGGTGGACAACTCCCAATGCTCCTCAGACCCGACATATTTTTTTGGCCTCGTTGAAAGGTAGATATCATATTGGTCAAACCCAAAAGCCTCCAGAATATGCAGGTTCAAGTCTATGATATCAAAGATCTCGTCTTCCAGCTGGTCGGGCCTGCAGAAAATATGCGCGTCATCCTGGGTAAAGCCGCGCACACGCATAAGTCCATGCAAGGCCCCTGTACGCTCATACCGATACACTGTGCCAAGCTCACACCAGCGAATGGGAAACTCCCGATAACTGTGCTTGTCGGCATTGAACACTCCGATGTGAAACGGACAGTTCATCGGCTTTAACTGGTACTTGACCTCGTCAATCTCCATGGCTGAATACATATTCTCACCATAGAAGTCAAGATGGCCAGAAGTCTTCCAGAGATCCTGCCGGGCAATGTGCGGGGTATAGAGCAGGTCATAACCGTGCCGATAATGCTCTTCTTTCCAATAATCCTCAATCAGTTTACGCAGCAGGCTACCACGAGGCTGCCACAGAATAAGCCCAGGCCCGACCTGATCCTGTATGGTGAACAGGCCAAGCTCTTTACCAAGCTTTCTATGATCTCGTTTTTTTGCTTCTTCAAGCTGGTTGAGGTAATTTTTCAACTCTTTTTTATCAAAAAATGCTGTCCCATAGATACGGGTCAGCATGGGACGTTTTTCGTCCCCTCGCCAATACGAGCCGGCGACGCGCAACAGCTTAAAAACCTTAAGCCAGGAGGAATCGGGGATATGTGGACCACGACAGAGATCAGTGAACGAAGAATGTTCGTACAAAGAGACGGTATCTGTCTCCATCTCTTCCAACAACTCAAGCTTGTACAGCTCACCGTTTTCTTTAAAGAAATCAATGGCCTCCTGCCGGGACACTATCTTTCGGACAAAAGGCACTCTGGAAGCGACCAGCTCGGCCATCTTAGACTCTATGGCCGCAAAATCATCAGGGGTAAACGCCTTGTCACGATCAAAATCATAATAAAATCCGTCTTCTATGGCAGGACCGATGGCGACCTTGACGGCATCACCATACAGCTCTTTGACAGCCAAAGCCATGATATGGGCTGCTGAGTGACGCAGAATCTCAAGACCTTCCTCGGACCCTACTTCAACAGGATCCAAAGATATATCAGTTGTAAGCGGTACACTGAGATCAATAAGAGTGTCCCCTGCTCTGGCAGCAATAATTTTTTTTCGCTGCTTACTGGACACCAGCTCCCTTAGGGCATTATATGCTGTAACCCCTGCTGGGAACTGTTTCGCCTCACCGCCTGCTATGGAAACTGCTATTTCGGCCATGCTTTCCTTTAAAAAGTAAAGGCTAATGACAAGTGGACGGATTTTTCCACTGTATCCTAGCCTTTTATTATCCTGGTAGGCGCGGGCGGTATCGAACCGCCGACTTCTACCACGTCAAGGTAGCGCTCTCCCACTGAGCTACGCGCCTACTCATTTCTTGCAACACGCTGGTGTTCGTCTATGAGTAAAACTCATACTAATTACTTGAGAACCTGTCTCATGTCAAGGAAAAAGAATCAACACCATCTTCATTCCCAAAGGGATACTCACTTGGTACACGGTAGGTTAGATTGAAGTACCTCACAACAGATTGCCTTTCTTTTCCCCGTGAACCGATTGCCGCGATTCAATAGCCTTTCCCAAGGTATGTCTGTCCGCATACTTGATGTCCATGCCCATGGGAATCCCACAAGCAAGTCGGCTCACCTTGACAGGAAAGGCCTCTAATTTTTCAGCCAGATAGGACGCAGTGGCTTCTCCTGGGACAGTCGAACTGGTTGCCAGGATAACCTCCTCAATTTTCTTTTGCCGCAACCTATCATAGAGTTCCTTGATCTTTAATTCATCAGGTCCGATACCTTCCATAGGGACCAGCGCTCCATGGAGAATATGATATAGTCCGCGAAAAAAACCCGTTTTTTCAATGGCCAACAAGTCACCAGGTTCTTCCACAATACAGACCATACTCTGTATACGGGAATAATCACTGCAAATGTCGCAGGGGTCGGTTTCAGAAAAGGTAAAACAGGCGGAACAAAGTCTGATGGAACCATGGAGCTGGGCAACGGCATCAGCCAGCCCCGCTGCCTCGGCTGCCGACCGACGCATGATGTACAGGGCAAGCCGGGTGGCGGTTTTTCGCCCGATACCGGGGAGTTTACATAACTCAACAATAAGTGTCTCCAAAGCCGGAGGTACAATGTGCATGCCGAGGACTGCCTAGGAAAAAAAACCGGGAAGGTTCATGCCGCCTGTCAATTTCACCATTTCCGCTTTGCCCATCTCTTTTGATTTCCGTATGCCGTCATTTATGGCTGCGGCAAGCAGGTCCTGGATCATCTGAAGTTCCTTCTTCTCCAACAGTTGCGGCTCAATGGATAAAGAGACCAATTCGGTATTGCCGTTGAAAACCACACTCACCATACCGCCGCCGGCTGAGCCTTCAATGGTTGTGCTGGCCAGATCATCTTGCACTCGTTTCAGATTTTCCTGAAACTGCTGCGCCTGTTTCATAAGTTCACTCATATTCATTATACGTACCTCTCTTCAATTCCGCATTGCTCATACTTCTCGGCTTATTGGCTGAAACAGTGTGCATACCAAATACAAGCGCAACAACTACTGTCAGACCCTGTACCTGCTCTCTGTCTCTTTATAAAATTCCATACCTGCTTTGAGATAGCCCAGATTGGCATACATGCTATTGGTAGCTATAGCTTGGATCTCTCATGAGAGATTTCGTCTCATTTGACAAAAAATCTATAAAAACATAAGGATGAGCCTCATTGCTGCGAAATACAGTCTACTCATTGTTTTCCGTATTGCTCCCTTGCTCATTGTCATCCGCAGGCATCTGTCCCCTCCCGCGATAACGGGAACCTATACGAATATCACCCACCTGACCGCTGAACACGTCCACAGCGGCCAGCACCAGGGGGTCATTGGCCAGGGCCTTACGCTTCTCTTTGATCAAGGCGCCATTCTCCCCTGTATCGGCACATCCTTGGCCGTCAGAGATTTGAAATTGAACGGTCAATTCGCATTGAAAATAGTCCTTGACATATTCATGCAGGACGCGGATATGTTCCTTATTCTTCAAGACAGTGCAGTACGCCGCTTCTTCAAACTGGATGACCAAGGCATCGTCCACCTGGCTCGCGGACGAAGAGTGCTGTAAAGCGGCCCCCATCCACGGTACTCGTTCCTGCACATAGGCAATGAAATCTAACCAGTTTCGACGGACATCCCTCCCTTGTGCAGAGGCGACCGCCTCTGGAGGATCAGCTGCATTCAGGGGGGCAGGACCCATGCTCTTCAACGGCTCCAACCCCTTCTGTTGTTCACCCTGGGATTCCCTGGTAATGGTACCCTGTAACCGCGAATCATCGGGAGCAGGTGAGGCCTCAGGGGGCAAGGTCGCTGGCAATGGCGCTGAGCCATCTCTCTGCGCTGACTGTTTCCCCTCCGGTTCGTCGGCATGCTCTCCAGTCCCTGGCGGAAATATCGGCTGAGCAGAGGCTGATGCTGTCCCGATTTTCGGCACCACATCCGCCAGAGCAGGCAGTGCAATCTCTTCATCGGCGATCAGGGTATTGAAACGACCTATGAGATCGGCCACCTCCACCACTTGACCAGCCTGAACGACTCTAAAAAAGGTCAGTTCCAAGACAAGCTTAGGATAGGAAGAGAACTGTATTTTTTCAAACCCTGTCAATAACAGATTAAATACCGAAGTCAGGGAGGAAACATTGTGCTGTGCCGCTGTCTGCTGAAGCCTCTTGAGATCATCGGAGGGGAGATTTAGAAAATCATGATCCTCCAGATGCAAAGCACAGAGGATAAGATTTCGGAACCACATCAACAAATCATTACTCAGTCGCTTCAGATCGAGCCCGTGATCATAAATTTCGGCCACCCTTGCATACACGGCCTGGAGATCCTGCCTGAGAAGGGCATCAGCCAGGTCAGCAATAAATGCATGATGCGATACCCCGAGTACCTCAACCACATCGGAGGCCCTAACTGAATCCCCGCCATAGGCAAAGAGCTGATCCAGTAGGCTGAGGCCGTCCCTAACACTCCCCCCGGCTTCCCTGGCTATGATATCAAGAGCCTCCTCCTCAATTGCAATCTGCTCGCTGGCCGCCAGTTTTTTAAAATGCTGCTTCAGCTCCTGGCGCTCTACACGTTTGAGCTCATATCGTTGACAACGGGACAAGATGGTAACCGGCACTTTGTGAAGTTCTGTGGTCGCAAACATGAAATAAACATGATCAGGCGGTTCTTCCAGGGTTTTAAGCAGAGCATTGAAGGCTTCCGTGGTCAGCATATGCACTTCATCAATGATGATGATTTTGTAGCGACTGCTGGCCGGCATGAAACGTATTTTTTCCTTGAGCTCCCGTATTTCCTGAATACCACGGTTGGAAGCGCCATCTATTTCGTGCAGGTCCACACTACTGCCGTCGGTAATCTGACGGCACGAAATACAACAATTGCACGGCTCACGATCTGGGCCGCTTGCACAGTTCAGAGCCTTGGCCATTATTCTGGCAAGGGTGGTCTTTCCCGTTCCCCGAACTCCGCTGAAAAGAAGGGCGTGGGCAACCCGATTATGCGTCAAAGCATTCTGCAGAGTTTTGACTATCGGCTGCTGCCCGACAACTTCCTGGAACAACTGAGGGCGGGATTTTCTGGCAAGAACAAGATAGGACAACTTGGCATTCCTGATGATGGGGTTATCAAAAGTGCCTGAAAAAAGGATAGCCAGGCACCCCTATGGCACACAAAGAGATTCACTACCGCTGCTTCCTCCCGGACCTGACGGGGTTTGTGAGTCTTTGTTGCACAGGACCCGGCTATCACACCAACGATCTTGTACGAATAATGCACTGACTATGAAAGTTCAACGGCCTCCCTCTGATTGGTCGGCCTACAGTTCATCAATCACGGGTTTATACTCTTATATCTGGTTTCCGTCAAGGTCTTCCGTCAAGATTTTTTCAGTTACGGGAAAGACTGTTTTACACTCCCCCTCTTCCGATCATCCTGAGTAACGAAAAGCAGGAAAGGCTCGACCCCTTTTTGCGGTCCCTCAACACGGCCCCTGACAAGGCCTCTATCCTTGATCTTTCTTAACCATTTTGTCTCATTTGAAAAAAAAGGCTCAAGCATCCCGGAGCCTGGCACCACCAGAGCTGCTGAGAAACCTGGGCTATGGATAAGTTTGAGCAATTGTGCCAATACCGTGTTACTATGAGCCATGGCCTGAATTTCCTGGTATATTTATGCCTTACCAAAAACAGCATTATACCAGAAAGAAGCTCTTCAGGCCTTACCGCTCTTTCGTAACAGGAATTTCATTTAATAGTAGAGTGAGTCAGATAAAATACAGGAGATAAATTGTGCCTCAATTACCTGAAGAAGTTAGTAAAGCGTGGGATATCCATAGCGGCCCTGTGATCTTATCTACAGTAAACAAAGACGGAATGCCCAACTCCATTTATGCGACATGTGTAAGCAAATATGATGAGCAGACGCTTGTGGTTGCCAATAACTATTTTTCCAAAACCATGGAAAATATCGAATCTGGCTCAAAGGCCTGCATTTTGTTTATAACTTCGGAAAATATTTCCTATCAGGTCAAAGGCACCCTTGCCTACTATACGAAAGGCCCTGTTTTTGACGATATGAAAAAGTGGAATCCTGAAAAGCATCCAGGTCACGGCGCAGCGGCATTACAGGTTGAAACGGTCTATAAAGGTAGAGAAAAACTTTTATAGAATGCGAAATAAAACTGGAGGGTGCTTAAGTTGCCTCAGTTTTAATTCGGATGTTGAGTGCCCTGAGATTTGCATCTAACCCGGATTTCTCATAACCATTGTGTCTCATTTGAAAAAAAGATACAAATAAATGGATGTGCTGTCCGTGAACAGTCTCAACTTTGACCAGTTGTTCAACAACGCCCTGCCCCAGTGGTACCATCTTCGGCAGTATTGTGGCAACACATAGACCCAAGAAAAATGAGGTGCCAAAATTCCCGAACCAGGCATCACCTGAGCTGATGAGAAATCCAGGCTAGAGCGAGGTCATTTAGTGAGAAAACCCATCATGTATCATGTCTGAGAGAAAAAGAAGAATACTATTTGAAGCGCTTTCTCTGACAGGAGTTTATGAATTAGCTACTTTTTGTTTTTGTAACACCCTGTCTTTTCGACGCAATACTGCCGTCACGTCTGTAAGACCCCATCAGCTACTTTCCCGCCAAAAGCCTTTATAATTTGAGCTTGCAGGTCGTCAGGCTCTTCAATCATCCGTAAAGCTTTTCTTTTTT
>PDWJ01001864.1_pt1 | contig 66031 bp, 55 predicted proteins | sample 1430881 | NCBI WGS metagenome assembly PDWJ01 (sample SAMN01162460, study PRJNA174530) | Oral metagenome, whole genome shotgun sequencing project. | biome: Marine environment; feature: Marine mammal; material: Swab sample of the gingival sulcus; isolation source: swab sample of gingival sulcus... | reverse complement strand
TCAGGCTCATAACCTGAAGGTCGTAGGTTCAAATCCTACCCCCGCAACCAAATCTACCGCCAATAACCCCGCCATCGGCGGGGTTTTGCGTTTAAAACAAAACCAAACCCCCAAAAAACAATAAACAGACAGGGGCAAAATGAAGTCATAAACGCATAAACGTCGTGGGTCAGCCTGTTGAGGGGCAGAGCCTGAAAGCACGATGCTCGGGTTGCCTTGTGGAATTCACGCGGCTGGATATTGCAAACGGCTTCATTTAGCCTTGCCATCTTGTTTGAATAGTTGAATGGTCTGGTTTAGAGCGTTATGCGAAAAACCTGAATCACCTAACGCTGCCTGAAATCATAGATTTCAACGGGTTAGGTGATGCGCTTTTTGTATCAGGTATTTCGTCAAACGCTATGGCTGATCTTGCAGGCATATCAGGGTTGTGTGACATGTGGTTTTGACATGTCAGTCATGTGTCTGTTAGGTATGCACGCAAATGAAATAGGGATAGTTATGACAGCGAATTTAGACACTCTCAGTGCAAAGATGGCGGAATCTTACCAACAGAGTGATATGGACACGTGCCTGGAAACGGCCGAGGCCATTTTGGAAATAAACAGTGACGATATTGATGCCCTGCGATATGCGGCGCGTATTTATACCAACCGAAAAGACCAGAGAAATGCACAGAGACAATGGGCGCGTCTGATTGAGGTGACTCCCGCCGCCCCCGAGCCTTATCTGCAAATGGCGCGTATTATGCGCCAGCAGAAACGCTGGGCAGAGTGCTTGGAGTATATCGACAATTATCTTGAGTTCTCGCCCAAGCACCCGGAAGCCGTGGCCATTCGGGTCGAGTGCCATTTGAATCTGAAAATGGACAAGAAAATAGGGGAAAGCTTTAAGTCGCTGGCCCTTTTGCGCCCTCGTGAGGCGGCCATTATCGGGCGTAAGATTTGTGCGCGTGGCATGGGTGCCACAATCGCCCCGAATTTGCGCGCTTTGGCCGATGCGGGTGATGAGAATGCGATCGTTCTGTGCCGCAACCAGGCACGCGAAGAACGTATGGCCGGACTGGGTTTTGAAATTCAGAAAGCCCTTGATCTGGCGGCGCAAAGCTATCGTACGATGCGGTTTCTGGACCCGGACACAGATTATGCGACCACCAGCCTAGCGCGTTTGCGCAAACCTTTTCTGTTGCGTGCCCGCACGGCCTATCAGGATCATGATGATGCTCAGGCCATCAAATATGCGCAAAACTGCATCGACATAGAACCGCAAGAGGCCGAGCCCTATTTGATCGCAGGTCGTGCAGCCGCTCGCAGCGGTGACGAAGCGGCTGCGTTTAGATACCTTGCCCGCGGCATGGATAATTGTGAGCCTTCGATCTGGCTGAGCATCAACTTTGCCCGCGCCGCAGAGCGCAGCGGTGCGTTCCACCGGGCCTATATCGCCTTCAAGGATATCCTCGAAAGCAAAGATGAGGAGGCCGAAAAATATCGGGACGAGGCGCAGCGTTCATTTGATCGCCTGCCGAGCCGTATTGTCTCATCATTGCGCAAAAAGGCCGAAGAGGGGCATCATCAGGAGGCGATTGCGATCACACAATCCCTAGCGGATGAAGGCTTTTTTGACGAAGAGTCTTTCGCAGCATTGCGCGAGCATATTGCCAATCACGCTCAGCGTGGTCTGCGCGAGGCTTATGATACCGGTGCGCCCGGGGCGATTGAGTTCGCCAGATCTCTGGCCCGTTTTGCCCCCGAGCGCGACTATGCCAAACGCGTTGCTGGGCGGCTTTTGCTTAATCACCGCGATTACGAAGAGGCGGCCATATTCTGGCGCGAGCTGTGCCAGGAATCACCTGAATCGGTTGAATTCCACCTCAACCTTGCCCGCGCCTATTTCCGCGGCAAAGACGTTAAAAATGCAAGGGATGCGATCGAGATGCTGCTAAAGCTGGACCCGGATCATCCCGAGGGTATTCAAATGCAGGATGTGCTTGACGTCTGAGGCCCGGTAACAAAAGATCCACTGAGCCCCATCTTTTGGTGGCTTGCAAACTCTGAGAAGGACGGCACAGCATGTGCGGAATTGTTGGCGTATATACCCGAAGCGAAGCAGTCTCTGAACGCAAAATGGAGCTTGCTTTAAAGCAGATGTCAGATCAGATCCTGCATCGCGGGCCTGACGGGTCAGGCATTTGGGTCGAAGGCAAGGTTGGCTTTGCCCATCGCCGTCTGGCCATCATTGACCTGAACGAGCGCGCTGCCCAGCCGATGCATACCGAGGACCGTGCGCTGGTGGTGACGTTCAATGGCGAGATTTACAATTTTCAGGATCTACGCCGCCAGTTGCAGGATCATGGCCATGTTTTCCGCACCGAAAGCGATACCGAGGTATTGCTGCATGGCTATCGCCAATGGGGTCAGGATTTGCCATCGCGCCTGCGTGGCATGTTTGCTTTTGCAATCTGGGATCGGGTCCGGCAGGAATTGTTCATGGCCCGTGATCGCTTTGGTAAAAAACCTCTGGTCTATGCCTGGTGTGGCGATACGCTGGTTTTCGGCTCCGAGGCCAAATCGCTGCTGGAATGGCCCGGTTTTGAGCGTCAGGCCGACCTCTCGGTGATCCATGACTATATGTCATTTGGTTATACACCCGGCGAACACACCGCCTTTATGGGGATGCGCCGGCTGCAACCTGCGCATCAGATGCTGCTGCGTCCCGAACATGGGCCGGACAACCCTCCACAGCCCAAACGCTATTGGTCGCTGGCCAAGATCGATCCGGACAAGGCCAATATGACCCGTGATCAGGCGGCGGCCGAATTTCTGGAGCGCTTTGACGAGGCTCTGCGCCTGCGTTTGATCGCGGATGTGCCTTTGGGGGCATTTTTGTCCGGCGGCGTCGACAGTTCCGCCGTTGTCGCCCGGATGGCGGGTATTATTCAGGAGCCGATCAAGACATTTTCCGTTGGCTTTGATATTGGCGGTTTTGACGAAACCGAATATGCTCGCGAAGTCGCCGAGCAGTATCAAACTGAACATCGTTCGTTCAAGATGGATTACAGTCTGATCGAAACCCTGCCCGAGATCATCTGGCATTACGGAGAGCCCTATTCTGATTCCTCTTCGATGGTCAGCACGGCCCTGTCCCACAAGATCCGCGAACATGTCACCGTGGCTGTCAGCGGCGATGGGGGGGATGAAATCCTGTTGGGCTATTCGCGGTATCAGCGCTTTTTGCACGAGGTAGAGCAGCTCCGGGCCGGCAATATGTCCAATGCCCCGGCACCGCATAGCGATTCTGCCTTTGGCCCCGGCACGATCCGGGATCGTTATTTCAGATATATTGCTACTTTCCGCGATCTGCACAAACAATGGGGGTATGGCCCGGCCCTGATGGATTACTATCTGACGCCATCAGCCGATCGCCTGCCCAGTTTCCTTGAAGATGTCGAAGCTGATAACGCCATTGACCATGCTGCCCGTGCAGAGGTGCAGACCTATCTGCCGGATGATTTGCTGATCAAAACCGACATTGCCACCATGGCGGCCAGCATTGAGGGGCGCAGCCCCTTTCTGGACCATGAGCTTGCCGATTGGTGCGCCTCTCTTCCCCAGCATCTGCGGGTGTTTGAGCGCCATGGCAAATTGGAGATGAAGGCTTTGCTGAAATACGCGATGGAGCCGCAGCTGAGTCACAATATCCTGTATCGCAAGAAGCAGGGCTTCTCGGTTCCGGTCAAACATTGGCTGCGTAACGAGATCCGCGAACTGACAGGTGATTTGCTGACATCAAAATCTTTCCTTGAACGCGGCTATCTGCGTCCTGAATTTGTCACCTGGATGTTGGATAGGCACTTCTCGGGGCGCGAAGATCATGGTACCCGTATCTGGAACCTGCTTTGTCTGGAGCTGTGGCATCAGACATTTCTGGAACGCCGCGATCCGGGTCCGATGCCTATTTCAATCGGATCCCGCGCTGCGTCGCAGGCGATGGTTGGTTAGGTGCTGTTTGCTGCGCCCATTTTATTAAGATTATAATTATCCCGAGTGTTCCTATGACCCATACTCTTTCTTCTGATGACACGCGATTGATTGACACACTGATGACGCAGGGTCTGGATGCCTATCACGGTGGCGACTACAACAAGGCGCTTAAGAAGTTCGAAAAATGTTTGCGGACCGGGGAGGAAAGCCAGCCGGTCATTCAGGCCACCGCCTATATTGCGGTGCGGGCTGAAAAATGGGCCAATGCCGCCAGACTGTGGCGGCTGATTATCGAACAAACCCCGCGCCGCGCCGGGCCGATTGCGCAATATATGAATGCCTTGATCAAAGATCGCGATTTTGAAACGGCCGAGGCATTTGCCAAAACCCATCCTGCGCTTCAGGAAGATGCTTTGAAAGCGCAGCGTGATTCAATGTTGATCCGTATCTATCTGGCCAGCGGCAAGCTCTCGGAAGCGCAGGAACTGGCCGAAACCAGCTATGATGCGCAATCGGATGACAAGGCGGCATTGGAATATGCCCGGGGGTTCTTTGAGCATAAATCATATAATGCGGCGTTGCGCTGGGTTGATAAAATCGCAGCAGACAGCCCTCTGGCTGGACAAGCGGCCATGCTGCGGGCGCGTATTTATTATGCGCAAAAGCTCTGGGAAAAGGCCGATGCGGTTTTCTCTGACATTGCCAGCCAAGGCGATGAAGCTGCGGTGAAAGCGGCCCGGATTTTTCTGGCGCGGATCGCGGCGGGGCAAAATAATGTAGAAGTGGCCGAGTCTCGCTATCGTTTGGTTCTGCAAGACAACCCCCGATACGAAGAGGCTCTGAATTATTTTATCCGCAACGCTTTGGCGGATTACAATTATGAAAAAGCCCTTGAGTTGCTCGACAGCAATTGGGACAGTCTGAACGCGGTGCGTCGTGTGAACTTCAAGGCGCGCGCTCTTGCGGCAACGGATCCCGAACAAGGCTTGGAAATTTATCGCCAGGAATTGTCCAGGTTGCCCGATCATACGGGTCTGCGGCTGAGCTATGCCGGGTTTTTGCTGGATACCGGCCAGTATGAAGAGGCCGGGACCGAATTGCAGACCTGCCTGACATGCCAGCCGAACAGCATTGAGGCCAACAAGCTCAAGCTGCGCTTGCTGCAAGTGACTCAGGCCAGTTTTGAGACTCAGCTGGAGCAGGCACAGATCACGCTGGCCCTGATGCCTCTGGATGTGGCGCTGTTGAATACGGTTGGGGGGCTTTTGGCACGTTGCAACCGGCGCGCAGAGGCCACGGTGCATTATAAGGCTGCCGTTGAAAAGGTGCCTGATGCGGCAGTGTTGTGGCGCAATGGGGCTTATCATCTGGCCATGGATAACCGTCTGGAAGAGGCGGCTGAATTTGCCCGTCGGGGTGTTGCGATGTTGGGCACCAAGGAGGCGATTGATCTGACCAATGCCGCTTGGATCATGCAGGCGGCGGGTCTGGAACAGGAAGCGCTGTCTTATATCACAAGTGCGCTGGACAAGGATCCGAATTCGGTCAAGGCCTTGGAAACGGCGGTGGACCTGCTGATGTCAGCGGGTGAGTTCGCCAAGGCATGGGCGCATATTCAGCACCTTGACAGCCTGCATTTCCCCCGCCGCGATGCCAAAATCGCACATAGCGCGGCCAGATGTATGGCCGCTTTCCGTGCGGTTGCAGCCCATTCGCCCAAGCGGGACAACAAGATACCTGCAGGGTGTGACGGGCATATCGAGCCCGTGCAAGGCCTGTTCCCCGAAGTGTTGTTGCGCAGTATTGCCGCCAATGCGCAACCTGATCTTGACAGCGAACGCAGTGGCATTGTGCAATTCAGCTCGAATCTGGGCTCGGGTGGGGCGGAGCGGCAGGTCGCTTATGTGATGCAGGGGATCATGGCCGATCCTCTGCCCAATGATCGCTGCGTTCTGGCTGTGAACTCGCTGGACGCCAACAACGCCAATGATTTCTTTCTGCCCGAAGTCAATCGCAGCGGCTGCGAGGTCATTGATCTGGACCATGCGCGCCAGACCTCCGAGATTCGCGAAGTGCTGTCGAACCACCCGGAATATGGCGACCAGATTCGGGCTCTGGCCTCGATGCCGGCCGAGCTTAGCCGGATGGCTTTGCCCTTCTTTGCCTATCTGGTGCGCACCAAACCAAGGGTTGTCCATCTGTGGCAGGATGCGATCAATATCGCAGGCGGGATCGCGGCTGTGGCCGCCGGTGTGCCGCAAATCGTGTTGTGCACACGTTCGACGCGCCCGGTCGAAATTCGGCGCTATCGGCGGTATCTGCACGAAGGCTATCTGGCTTTGCTCGATTATGCCGGCACGCTGAAGATCGTTAACAACTCGGCCAATGGTGCCCGGAATTACGAAGAATGGCTGGGGCTTGAGGCCGGCAGCATCGACGTTTTCTATAATGGCTATGATTTCGACGCTCTTTGCGCCCGGGCAAAACCTCAGGACCGCACCGATATCCGGGCCCGGTTCTCGATTCCGGGCAGCGCCAAGGTGATCGGCGGCGTGATGCGCTTTTCGGCGGAAAAACGCCCTGATCTGTGGGTGGCCACCGTGATCGAGGCCGCCCGCAAAGATCCTGATCTGTATGGGCTGATTGTGGGCGAGGGGCCGATGCGTGAAAGCATGGTCGAGCAAGTCGCCGCGCAGGGTCTGGCTGATCGTATCCATTTCGCAGGTCGCCAAACTCCGGTTGAGCCCTGGATGTGCGCCATGGATATGCTGTTTTTGTCCTCGGTGACCGAAGGCTTGCCCAATGTTCTGATCGAAGCGCAGGCGCTAGGCGTTCCCGTGGCCACCATGCGTGTGGGGGGCGCACCTGAGGCGCTGGAGGATGGGCGCTCGGGCATTGTGCTGGATGAGGCAACGCCAGATGAATTGGCGGATCACCTGCTTGCAGCCCTTGCCGATGATGCCACGATGGACCAGATGAAAGCCGCTGCAACGCAGGTGGTGTTTGACAGATTCAGCCTTGCGACTATGATCGGGACTCTGAAAAGCTTTTATCAGGTGACGCCCCATTCAGATAAGTAACGTATTCAGCCCAGCTTCAGGACCAGCTTCATGTTGACAATTACTCCCATAGGATCATGCCGCATTGCCACGCCCTTACGCTTGTGCCGGGAAAGCCATGGGTTTCGTATGAATATGAAGCGGGTCTATGGTTATTCGCATACATCGGCCGAAGCGGTGCAACAGATGAATTTCCTGCACGGCACATTCAAACCCAATGAGGATTTACTGCCCCTGATTTCGCCACGCTGGCAGGAGCTGAATCAGCAAAATGATGAGCATACGCCCTCTGATGTCTATGTGGTTGAGATTTGCTCGGCCAAGCAGGCGACGATTGATGGTCAGTCGGTGCAGCTCAACTATCTCAAACGCCGCTATCGCGACTTTTTCTCGGACCCGGAGCGCGACAGAATGTGTTTCCGTCTGGCCGCGGGCGCGGATGAAGAGGCGCTTGGCACTTGGTTGGATGAGGTCTGGTCGGCCAATGAAACCCAACATAAAGACAGCAGTATTTTGCGGCAATTGCGCGTCCGTCAGGCCAATCTGGATATGGTGCGCGATGATATGGTGCGCCTTCAGGACGGGCTGGGCGAGGTTCTGTTCGTCACCCATGTGAACGCCCGCGATGGCAATGGCAACGTGCTGACGGGCCGCGATGCATTGATCAAAACCGTCACACAGGCGGCCCAGCAGATTGGCGCTCGGCTATACAACCCGACGGCCTTGATGGAAAAAGTCGGGCAGACTCAGGCGATTGAGGATCACAGCGCGGGCCTAGCGCATTTTACAGAAAGCTTTAGCCAAAGGGTGCTTGAGGATTGGTATGAATTTGCCATCCATGACATCATTGAAAACTATATCATCAACACCCCTGACGATGCGATTGAGCGTATTGTTGTCCCCCATGCCAAAGCATTTCTGGCCACCCCAGACCCTGAGCATGTCGCATATATCACCACGCTTCTGGATGCGTTGGAGAGCTATTTTCCTGAGAACCCGCAGCTTAAGCTGTTGCGGATGAAGATCGCGCGAAGTGAAGGCAATGAAGATGCTCTCAAACGTGCTTTTTTCCGATTGGCAATCGCCGGTAATCTGGCCGACTTAAAGGCGCTCGACAGCGAGATCAGAACCCTTCCCCAACTGGATGCCTGGATTGAAGAGTTGCGCGCGGCTGAGGCGTTGTCTGATGACACGGTGGGGTGGCTTTTGTCCCGTTAAGGGGCGCAGAAACCGGTGATCTGCTCAGTCATCCAGCCAAACGACATAATTATGATTGTGCCTTTTGGGATCAAATCCCACAAATCATCAGCGTATCGCGATCATGGATCCCGAGCCCTCCGTGCAACAAAAGACCAGATCCTGAACGTGGTGCGGTCCTGATAAGGCTGCACCATATTCCCCGATAACGCTTCAGCGTGTTGTCGGGGAATATGGCGTATTTGGTCGTTCCGGGCTCTGGCTACGCCATATCCTGCAAACGCTGCATCGCCAGCTTGATCTTGTCCTGCTGCGCCTGCTTTTCGGCCAGCAAAGCGCGGCTTTCGGTCACCACGGCCTCGGGCGCGCTGGCGACGAATTTCGGATTGTTCAGACGCCCCTGTAATCCGCCCAGCTCTTTGCTCAGCTTGTCCAGCGCCTTTTCCAGCCGCGCCTTTTCGGCCGAGACATCAATGATATCCGCCAATGGCAGCGCAAACACCCCGCCCGGCACCGGGATCGTCACCGCGCCTTTGGGCAGGGTGGCGGCTTCGCTCAGGCTGTCAATGCGGGCCAGACGTTTGATCAGCGCTTGGTTATTATCCCAGGCGGTGCGCCCGGCGGCGTCCAGATCCTGCAACAGCATCGGGATTTTCGCCCCGGCCGGCACCCGCATTTCCGTGCGCACCGAACGGATCGCGTCAATCAGCGCAATCACCCAGTTCATCTCGCGATCAGCATCGGCATCCGCATAGGCGTAGTGCGGCCAATCCTGATGCACCAGCATGTTGTCGCGCGGCGCAATGCTGCTCCACAGCTCTTCGGTGATGAACGGCATGAGCGGATGCAGCAGGATCAGACATTGATCAATCACCCAAGCCATGGTGGCGCGGGTTTCGGCGACAATCGCCGGATCATCCGATTGCAGCAGTGGTTTGGAAAATTCGACATACCAATCACAGACCTTGCCCCAGACAAAAGCGTAAAGCCCGCTGGCGGCATCGTTGAACCGATACGCCTCGAGCGCGGCATCAAGGTTGGCCCCGGCGCGCATGGTTTCACCGATGATCCACTTATTGGCGGTCTGGGTGCAGGCGGTGGGGTCAAAATCGGCCTGCGGTACACAGCCATTCATCTCGGCAAAGCGGGCGGCGTTCCATAGCTTGGTGCCGAAATTGCGATACCCCTTGACCCGCTCGGTCGACAATTTCAGCGTGCCGCCGATCGAAGCCATCGCCGCCATGGCAAAGCGCGTGGCATCGGCGCCGAATTCGTTGATCATGTCCAGAGGGTCAATCACATTGCCCAGAGTCTTGGACATTTTCACACCCTTTTCATCACGCACCAGCTGGTGCAGATAAACGGTACTGAACGGAATATCGCCGACCACCTCAAGCTGCATCATCATCATCCGGGCAACCCAGAAAAACAGGATGTCCTGCCCGGTGATCAGGGTCGAAGTCGGGAAGTATTTTTCCATCTCGGGCGTTTTTTCCGGCCAGCCCAGCGTGCCAATCGGCCACAGCCCCGACGAAAACCAGGTGTCCAGCACATCCGGGTCGCGTGTCAGGGGCTTGCCACCGGCCATTTGCTGCGCTTCGGCCTCAGAGGCGGCGCAGTACTCGTTGCCCTCTTCATCATACCAGACCGGAATCTGATGCCCCCACCACAGCTGACGCGAAATGCACCAAGGCTCGATATTGTTCATCCAGTGGAAATAGACCTTTTCGCCGGATTCCGGGATGATCTTGACCCGCCCATCCGAAACTGCATCCCGCGCCGGACCCGCCAGCTTGGCCGCATCCACATACCATTGATCGGTCAGCATCGGCTCCATCACCACTTTGGAGCGGTCACAGAAGGGCTGCATGATCTTTTTGTTTTCGATCTGAATCATCAGACCTTCGGCATCAATATCGGCGATCACCGCCTTGCGGGCTTCGAACCGGTCCAGACCGCGATAGGCATCGGGCACCAGATTGAGGGCGTCGATCTCGCCCTCTTCCCAATCAGCGCCTTGCGAAATCTGTTTGGCGCGGGCGGCGGCGGTCTGGTAATCGGCCCCATCGCTGCGCATCCGGGCTTTGCTGTCCATCAGGCGATACATTGGAATGTGGTTGCGCTTGGCCACACCATAGTCGTTTTCATCATGCGCCCCGGTGATTTTCACCGCGCCCGAGCCGAAATTCATATCCGGGTAATCATCGGTGATGATCGGGATCAAACGGCGATGTTCCTTGGGGCCCACCGGAATTTCACAGAGCTGGCCGACAATCGGCGCATAGCGCTCGTCATCAGGATGCACCGCCACCGCGCCATCACCCAGCATGGTTTCCGGGCGGGTGGTGGCGATCGAAATATAGTTGCGCATCTCGCGCAGGGTGACGTTGCCGTCTTCGTCTTTCTCGACATATTCATACTCGGCCCCATCGGCCAGAGGGTATTTGAAATGCCACATATGGCCGTCAATCTCGATATTCTCGACCTCGAGATCCGAAATCGCGGTTTCAAAATGCGGATCCCAGTTGACCAGCCGCTTGCCGCGGTAAATCAGCCCCTTGTGGTAGAGATCGACAAAGACCTTGAGCACCGCATCATGGAAATTCTCATCCATAGTAAAGGCATTGCGGCTCCAGTCACAGCTGGCCCCCAGCCGTTTGAGCTGGCTGACAATGGTCGAGCCGTATTTCTCTTTCCATTCCCACACCTTTTTGGTGAAGGCTTCGCGCCCCATTTCGGCGCGGCTGGGCAGTTGTTGCTCGGCCAGCATTTTTTCCACCTGCAACTGCGTGGCAATGCCAGCGTGATCCTGCCCCGGTTGCCACAGCGTGTCATGGCCGCGCATCCGGTGCCAGCGCACCAGAATATCCTGCAAGGTGTTGTTAAAAGCGTGCCCGACATGCAGAGCGCCGGTGACATTGGGCGGCGGGATCATCACCGAAAACCGGGGTGCCCCGTCTTTGGCATTGGCTCCGGCGGCAAAGGCATTTTCCTGCTCCCAGGCCTTCAGAATGCGGGCTTCGGCATTGGTTGCGTTGAATGTCTTTTCCATCGCCATCGGGCTGATCCTTTGTTGCAGTCGGTTTGGTTTGGGCTATGTAACGCGCCGCCGCCCGGTTGCAAAGCCCTTAGGGGCGAAACCGGGTGATCTTGTGGGGCTGGTTCGGCGGTTTTTGGGGAAAGAGGGTTTGTTGTGAAAAGACCTCCTGAAAAGCGCCGCCTATTTCGCGTCCAAAATCAGGCAGGTGGTCGAGCTGCTGGCGTAGAGAATGCCATTTTCGACCCCGCGAATCTCTCCGGTTGCCACCCCGGTTGAGCGCCCCACATGCAGGGTGGTGCCTGTGGCGGCAACCTGCATTCCCTTGGGGATGGTTTTAAGCAGGTTCACCTTGAATTCCAGAGTGTTCTGCACCCGGCCCGCCGGCAGCTCTGACATGATCGCACAGGCCATGGCGCTGTCCAGCAATGTGCTATACCAGCCGCCATGCAGAATACCGATCTGGTTTGTGTGATCTTTGAGCGGGGCACCGATGAAACACACTTTGCCCTTTTCGGCGCTGTGCAAACGGTAATTGAGCAACTGCGAAATCGGGCTGGGGGCGACATCTCCGGTCAGCATCAGCCGCAGATGTTCCAGCCCGGAAACCGAGTGCAAAAAGTCAGCAGAAACGGGGTTGGCCATGTCGCACCTGTTGTTAAGATCTGTGAATGGCCGATGGGTAACGCCTGACGGCGGGCAAGGCAAGCCGGGGCGAATCAGGCGACTTCCAGCAGGGCTTTTTCGGGTAAAACCCCCAGCGCATGACAGACATCGCGGGTCAGCGCCGGGCGGTTCAGGGTGTAGAAATGCAGATCCTCCACCCCGCCTTCCAGCAGGTCGGAACATAACTCGGTGCAGATCGCGGTCGAGAGCAGCTCACTCCGATCATCGCGAATCGCCTTTTCATACGCGTCATGCATCCAGACCGGGATCGACGCGCCGCAGCCAGAGGCAAAGCGCTTGATGCCGTTCCAACTGGTGATGGGCATGATTCCGGGGATGATCGGCACATCAATCCCGGCTTTTTCACAGGCATCGCGGAATCTGAAAAACGTATCGGCCTCAAAGAAGAACTGCGTTATCGCGCTGCTGGCCCCGGCATCGACCTTGCGTTTCAGCCAGTTAACATCGGCGGCGGTGTCGGGGCTGTCGGGGTGGGGCTCAGGGTAGGCACCGACCCGGATGTTGAACTTGCCGGTTTGCGCCAGGGTTTCCACCAGCTCGATCGAATTGGCAAAGCCGTCTTCATGGGCGGTGAAGCGCTCCAGCCCCTTGGGCGCATCGCCACGCAGGGCGACGATATCGGTCACGCCGACCTCGGCATAGCCATCGGCGATTTGCAACACCTCGTCGCGGGTGGAACTGACACAGGTCAGATGCGCCGCCACCTTGACCCCGTAATTCTTGTGGATGATGGCCACTGCGTCATGGGTCAGATCGCGGGTGGTGCCGCCGGCACCATAGGTCACCGAGACAAATTCGGGGTTCAGCGGGGCCAGTGCGCGCACCGTATCCCACAGCCGAAACGATGCATCCAGCGATTGCGGCGGGAAAAATTCAAAACTGACGCGTGGGGCGGAGCCGCGGCGGTCACTGGCCATTGTTCTATCCTTTTCTCTATGGCTTCGGTTGTCGCATGGGGGTAAAGATGAAACAATTTCATAATTCTCAAGATTAATATGAGGTTTGTTCGGGATGCATCTGGAATTACGGCATTTACGCGCCATCAAAGCCATTCATCAGGCCGGCGGTCTGGCCAAAGCGGCCGAGATGATGCACATCACGCAATCCGCGCTCAGCCACCAGATCAAGGGGTTGGAGGAACAGACCCAGGTTGAGCTGTTCGTGCGCCGTTCCAAGCCGCTGAAACTGTCGGCTGCAGGGATGCGCCTGTTGCTGTTGGCGGACAAAGTGCTGCCGGAAATTGCCGCGGTCGAGCAGGATTTTGCCGGGCTCAATGCCGGGCGGGCTGGGCGGCTGCATATTGCCATTGAATGCCACGCCTGCTTTGAATGGCTGTTTCCGGTGCTTGAGGGGTTTCGGCAGGCTTGGCCGGATGTGGATGTGGATATCCGCGCCGGGTTGTCCTTTGATGCGCTGGAAGCGTTGCGCAAGGAACAGGTCGATCTGGTGATCTCATCGGACCCAGAAAAGTTGGATGGCGTGGAATTTGCGCCGCTGTTTGATTACGAGCCGCTGTTTATCGCATCGGCGAAAAACCCGCTGGCGGCTAAACCGTTCATCGAGGCCGCCGATTTCAAAGGGCAAACCCTGATCAGCTATCCGGTCGAGCGCAGCAAGCTGGATGCGTTTACCGAATTGCTCGGCCCGGCCAAAGTCGAACCGGCGGGGCTGCGCACGGTGGAACTGACCGCAGTGATCCTGCTGCTGGTGGCGTCCAATCGCGGGGTCGCGGTGCTGCCGGATTGGGTGTTGCGCGAGGTGAAATACAACTCGGATTACGTCACCCGGCGCCTGACCAAAGACGGCCTGACCCGCCGGATGTTTGCCGCAGTGCGCCGTGATGATCTGACCAAGCCCTTCATGGCGCATTTTATCCGTCTGGCGCGCACCGAGCCGGTGAAATTACAACGCGGTTAGGCTTGGCAAGGCGGCCACATCGGCGTATATGCCAATGCCTGATCCCTTACGATCCCTGAAAGGAGCCCCCGGATATGCCGATGAGTGCCAATATGAACCTGATGCAGAAAGCCGCCCGCGCGGCTGGGCGGTCATTGCTGAAAGATTTCCGCGAGGTTGAGAACCTGCAGGTTTCGATGAAAGGGGCGGGTGATTTTGTCTCCAAGGCGGATATCTCTGCTGAGGCCATTATCCACCAGCAACTGATCGAGGCTCGGCCTACTTATGGTTGGTCAGGTGAAGAAAGCGCTCCGATCGAGGGCAAGGATCCCACCCGCCGCTGGATTGTCGACCCTCTGGATGGCACCACCAATTTCCTGCATGGCCTGCCCCATTGGGCGGTATCCATTGCATTGGAACATAAGGGCGAGATTGTCTCTGGCGTAGTTTACGATCCGGTCAAGGATGAGATGTTCTTTGCCGAAAAAGGGCAGGGGGCCTGGGTCAATGAAAGCCGGCTGCGGGTTTCGGGGCGTCAGCGGCTAATCGAATCTGTGTTTGCCACCGGATTGCCTCATAGCGGCCGCGCCGATTTGCCCGAGACTTTGCAGGATCTGGCGCGGATTTTGCCCGCTTGTGCCGGTGTGCGGCGCTGGGGGGCGGCGGCGCTGGATCTGGCCTATGTCGCGGCCGGGCGCTTTGACGGCTTTTGGGAGCGCAACCTCAATGCCTGGGATTTGGCCGCCGGTCTGGTGATCGTGCGGGAAGCCGGTGGCCTTGTCGAGCCGCTGAATCTTGGGGGCGATATTCTGGGCGATGGCGAGATCATCTGCTCGAACGAGCCGGTGTTTGAAAAGTTCAGCAAAATCATCCGCAACGCATAGGTGAACCTTGGGCTTTTGCCCGGTTGCTGCTCTCTGCCAAAAACGGCATCTGCATAGCCCGGTCAGCGTTTTGAAGGCGTTGAAACGTTTTCAAGAGTTCCGGTAGGCTTTGGTCGAATCCCAATGGCATTCTCCGCTATATTGCATAAGGCGCAGCGTTCAGGCCGCCCGTCCGGCGTTGGGCGGGCTCTGTTTGGCCTTGGGCCAGATATGGCGGCGGGTTTTTAACCTAGCCGGGCCAAGGGGGATGATGCCGTGGGGGTGACTCATGTGGATTGAAGCCACGATTGATCCATTGCGCGCCAAGCGCATGGGGCAGCGTATTGCTCAAGAGCAGTTGCTCCCCAAGCCCGGAGCGGTGGGGTGGGGGATGCGATGGCGCGCTTGCAAATGGCGACAGCAGCCCCTCTATGATTTTTCGCAAAAAGTAGAACATGCGGCGAACATCGCCGCGAGATGTTAAAGCATTGTAAAAACAAGCCCGAAAACGTGCGGAAAACCGTAAGTTTCCCTGCGATCCGCGCAAAAGAAACCAGCCAGACCCACACGGATCTGGCCGGCTTGATGTCCGGCAGAGGAAAAACTGCTTTAGGTCAGGTTATGCTCCAACCATTTTTCCAGCCAATGGATGTTGTATTCGCCGTTCAGAATGTCAGGTTCGTTCAGCAGCGCGTGGAACAGCGGCAAAGAGGTATCCACTCCGTCAATAATCAACTCGCCAAGTGCGCGGTGCAGCCTAGCCAGAGCCTCGCCCCGGTCGCGGCCATGCACGATCAGCTTGCCGATCAGGCTGTCGTAGTAAGGTGGGATTTTGTAGCCGTCATAAAGCGCCGAATCCATCCGCACCCCCAGACCACCCGGAGCGTGAAACTGGCTGATCGTGCCCGGGCAAGGGGTAAAATTGGGCAGTTTTTCGGCGTTGATCCGCACTTCGATCGCATGACCCTGAACTTCGAGATCATCCTGAGTGAACGACATCGGCAGCCCTTCGGCTACCCGGATCTGTTCGCGCACCAGATCAACTCCGAAAATGGCTTCGGTCACCGGATGTTCGACCTGAAGGCGGGTGTTCATTTCGATGAAATAAAACTCGCCATCCTCATACAGAAACTCGACGGTGCCAGCACCGATATAGTTGATGCCTGCCACCGCCTTGGCGCAGACCTCACCGATTTCGGCGCGCATTTCGGGGGTGATGCAGGGGCCCGGAGCCTCTTCGAACACCTTTTGGTGACGACGCTGCAACGAACAATCGCGCTCGCCCAGATGCACCGCATGGCCCTTGCCATCGCCGAAGACCTGAATTTCGATGTGGCGCGGCTTGGTCAGATATTTTTCGATATAGACCTCGTCATTGCCAAAACCGGACAGCGCTTCGGCGCGGGCGGTGTGAAAGGCGCTTTCCATATCCGCCTCGGTCAGCGCCAGCTTCATGCCGCGCCCGCCGCCGCCGGCCGTGGCCTTGACGATCACCGGATAGCCCAGCTCGGCCCCGATCTTTTTGGCGGTTTCTACATCATCAACTCCGCCATCGGACCCCGGCACACAAGGCACGCCCAGCTTTTTCATGGTGTCTTTGGCGGTGATCTTGTCGCCCATGACGCGGATATGCTCGGCGGTGGGGCCGATAAAGGTCAGGTCGTGATCTTCGATAATTTGCACAAACCCGGCATTTTCCGACAGAAAGCCATAGCCCGGATGGATTGCCTGAGCGCCGGTGACTTCGCAGGCGGCAATGATTGAGGGGATGCGCAGATAGCTGTCGCTGCCGGCAGGGGGGCCGATGCAAACGGCCTCATCAGCCATGCGCACGTGCATGGCGTCCGAATCGGCGGTGGAATGCACCGCCACCGATTTGATGCCCATTTCACGACAGGCGCGGATCACACGCAGGGCAATTTCGCCGCGATTGGCGATCAGGATTTTGTCGAACATGGCCGGGGCCTCCTATTCGATGATCATCAAAGGGGTGCCAAATTCAACCGCATCACCATCGGCCACCAGAATGCGCTTGACCGTGCCGGCTTTGGGGGCGGGGATGTGGTTCATGGTTTTCATGGCTTCGACGATCAGGATCGTATCGCCTTCGTTCACCGAAGAGCCAACGGAAACGAAAGTGGGTGCGCTGGGCTCTGGTTGCAGATAAGCCGTGCCCACCATGGGCGAGGTGACGGCACCGGGCAGGTTGGCGGGGTCTTCGGTTTCGGCGGGTGCGGCAGCGGGGGCAGCCGCAGGTGCCGCCGGTGCAACCGGAGCCGCGATCGCCGGGGCAGCGATGGTTTCGACCTTGCGGCTGACCCGCACATTCATGCTGTCATTTTCGCCATAGATGCGTTTGACCTGAATTTCGGTCATGTCTTTGTCGTCGAGAATGGCGGCCAGCGCCTCGATAAAAGCCACATCGGCGGTGTTCGGTTTTTTGGTCATGGTCTGTTGCTATCCCTATGGACCCGCATTTGGGGTCTGTTTTTGCCCAATGATTTTGATCGTTTATACGCCAGCCGTGCCGGGGTGAAAAGCGGTTGCGGGCAGATTATTGAGGGGGAATTTGCAAGAAATCGCATCTATAGAGGGAAAATGCCGTGGATATTGCGATTTGCGGCGTGTCCGGGGCTGCCCGGTTTGGCCGCCGGTCATTGCGGCAAACGCCCTGAACAGGCCGCCCATTGTGTGGCCCGTGGCTGTTGGGGGCCGCAAAAGCCCCCGTGCTGTTCGCTATATGGTGGTGAGGCCGGGCTATAAGGCCAGATCGACCTGATGCGCTTCGGGCTTTTCGGCTTCGGTATAAGGGGTGTCGTAGAGAGGCGCCCGATGCCCGTCCTCGGCTTTCGGGGTCTCTTGCGCCGGGTCGGTCTCGGCCTCAAACACCGCGCCTGCCAGCTGCTTTTGGCGCTCGGCCTCCAGCAGATTGGCATCGAAGGCCGGAGGCGGCCCGGTGGGTTTATCCGGGTCGGGCGGCGTTGGAGGCCGTTTGAATTCTTTGGACTCGTTTTGGGCATCGCCCCCGGGGCCGGTATCGCCTCTGGTTTCGTTACGGATTTTGGTCGGTGCCGTGGCGGCTGTGACGGTTTTCACAGGCGATGCGGTGTCAACAGCGGCAAGGCTGTGTTCCGGTGCCGGGGCCACAGGCATGGTTCCTGGTAAGATAAGCATATCGCTGCTCCGTGAATCAGCGCCCCCACCGACGTGGGTTCATTATACAGGAACTTCACCACCTATGGGTAAACATCCGCAACAAAATGCAATGGATTTGAGTTAAACCTTAAGCAACTTGTCGAACAGGATGTTCAGGTAATGTTCAGCCTCGGGGAAGGGGTCGCTTTTGTTCGGCAGGATGGTGCGCACCTGGACTTCGAAATCGGCATAATGCTGGGTGAGGGACCAGATCGAAAACAGCAGATGATAGGGGTCAACCCGGGCTATTTTGCCCTGCTGCATCCAGCCAGCAATCAGCGCGGCTTTCTTATCGGTCAGCTGTTTCAACTCGCCTTTGATCACATCCATGATCCGCGGTGCGCCCTGCAAGACTTCATTGGCAAACAACCGGCTTTCGCGCGGCGAGACCCGGCTCATTTCCAGCTTGCGTTTGACATAGGCCAAAATCTCGGCCCTGGGCTCGCCATCGGGGTTGAGATCACGCAGCGGGTCGAGCCAGATGCTCATATGTCGTGAGAGCAGCTCGACATGAATCGCTTCTTTCGAGGGGAAATAATAGAGCAGATTCGGTTTGGACAGATTGGCCGCTTTGGCGATCTGATCCAGGGTTGATCCGCGAAACCCGAACTGCGAAAACACGTCTAAGGCCGCGTTTAAAATGGTTTCCCGATTCTTTTTCTGAATGCGTGTCTGCTTGGGTGGCTTGGTCATAACCCATCCTTTGGGGCAAAAGCCCGTGCTGCTCGGGTCACTATTTTAACGGCTACAGGGCTGAGGGCCACCATAAATTGTGCAATGGTGCAGTTTTTTGGCCCGGATTTGGCGAAATGTCACGAATTGCTTGACTGATAAGGCGGCTCTGATAGCGTTATTCTGACCAAATGGTAAATTATAGAGATGAGGAAATGGCCATGACACATGATACTGCGAATGCCCCCAATGATCTGTCTGCCTTCTGGATGCCGTTTACATCCAACCGTCAGTTCAAGAAAAACCCACGGATGTTTGTTTCGGCCGAGGGCATGTATTACAAGACCGCCGATGGCCGCGATGTGATGGATGGTTCGGCCGGGCTGTGGTGCGTGAATGCAGGCCACAAAAGCCCGCTGATTGTCGAAGCGATTGCCAAGCAGGCGGCTGAGCTGGATTATGCGCCGGCCTTCCAGATGGGCCACCCCAAAGCGTTCGAGCTGGCGACCGTGCTGCGCGATCTGGCCCCCGATCCGATGGAGCATGTGTTTTTCACCAATTCCGGTTCCGAAAGTGTTGAAACCGCGTTGAAAATTGCGCTGGCCTATCACCGGGCCCGGGGTGAAGGCACCCGCACCCGGCTGATCGGGCGCGAGCGTGGGTATCATGGGGTGAATTTCGGTGGGATCTCGGTGGGCGGGATTGTGAACAACCGCAAATTCTTTGGCTCTCTGCTGACTGGGGTTGATCATATGCCCCACACCCATATGCCCGAGCAAAACGCCTTTACCCGCGGCCAGCCCGAACATGGCGCTTATCTGGCCGATAATCTGGAAAACATCGTGACCCTGCATGGCGCGGAAAACATCGCTGCCGTGATTGTCGAGCCGATTGCGGGTTCGACCGGCGTTCTGATTCCGCCTAAGGGGTATCTGCAAAAGCTGCGCGATATCTGCACCAAGCACGGCATTTTGCTGATCTTTGACGAGGTCATCACCGGCTTTGGCCGTTTGGGCAGCAATTTTGCGGCGGATCATTTCGGCGTGATGCCCGACATGATCACCACCGCCAAGGGTCTGACCAATGGCGTGATCCCGATGGGTGCCGTGCTGACCACTGGCGCGATCCATGATGCCTTTATGACCGGCCCGGAAGAAGCGATCGAGCTGTTCCACGGCTATACCTATTCCGGCAACCCGATTGCCTGCGCCTGCGGGCTGGCGACTCTGCAAACCTATCGCGAGGATGGGCTGTTTGAAAATGCCGCTTCTCTGGCTGGCTATTGGGAAGACGCGCTGCACAATCTGAAAGGGTTGCCGCATGTGATCGACATCCGCAACGAAGGTCTGATCGGCGCGATTGAGCTCGAGCCCATCCCCGGCGCCCCGACCAAGCGCGCTTTTGATGCGTTCCTGGCGGCGTATGATCAGGGGCTGTTGATCCGCACCACTGGCGATATCATCGCGCTGTCACCACCGTTGATCATCAACAAGGCGCAGATTGACCAACTGTTCGACACCCTCACCAATGTGCTGAAAAAGCTCGAATAAAAGAGGGGCGACCATAATAAAAAGATAAAAATAACAATAGGGAGAATAGATATGTCAGCACCTGCTGCAAATATGAAGGTGAACGGCGATCGCTTGTGGGAAAGCCTGATGGAGATGGCCAAGGTTGGCCCCGGAGTGGCCGGGGGCAACAACCGCCAGACCCTGACTGACGAAGATGGCGAAGGCCGCCGCCTGTTCCAGAGCTGGTGCGAGGCCGCCGGCATGACCATGGGCGTTGATCAGATGGGCAATATGTTTGCCCGGCGCGAAGGCACCGACCCGGATGCGCTGCCGGTTTATGTCGGTAGCCATCTGGATACCCAGCCCACCGGCGGTAAATATGACGGGATTCTGGGGGTGCTGGGCGGTCTTGAGGCGGTGCGCACGCTCAATGATCTGGGCGTCAAGACCAAGCACCCGATCGTCGTCACCAACTGGACCAACGAAGAAGGCACCCGCTTTGCCCCGGCCATGCTGGCCTCTGGCGTGTTCGCCGGGGTTCTGGATCAGGACTGGGCCTATCAGATCGAAGATGCCGAAGGGCTGAAATTCGGCGATGAGCTGGAGCGCATCGGCTGGAAGGGCGACGAAGAGGTTGGCGCACGCAAGATGCACGCTTTCTTTGAGCTGCATATCGAACAAGGCCCGATTTTGGAAGCCGAGGGCAAAGATATCGGGGTTGTGACCCATGGTCAGGGGCTGAGTTGGACTCAAGTTACCGTGACGGGCAAGGAGGCCCATACAGGGTCGACTCCGATGCCGATGCGCAAAAATGCCGGTCTGGGCATGGCGCGGATTTTGCAGCTGGTGGATGAAATTGCCCTGTCCCACGCCCCGGATGCGGTGGGTGCGGCCGGTCATATTGATATCTATCCCAACTCGCGCAATGTGATCCCCGGCAAGGCGGTGTTCACTGTCGATTTCCGCTCGCCCGAGTTGGAAGTGATTCAGGATATGGAAGCCCGGCTGGACAAGGGCGCGCGTGAAATTTGCGCTGAAATGGGCCTTGGGGTTGAGATCGAAAAGGTCGGTGGCTTTGATCCGGTGAAATTTGCCGACGCCAATGTCGAGGCCGTGCGCAATGCTGCCGAGCGTTTGGGCTATTCGCATCGCAACCTGATTTCCGGCGCTGGGCATGATGCCTGCTGGATCAACCGGGTGGCTCCGACCTCGATGGTGATGTGCCCCTGTGTGGATGGGCTCAGCCATAACGAGGCCGAAGAGATCTCGAAAGAATGGGCCACCGCCGGGGCCAATGTGCTGATGCATGCGGTGGTCGAAACGGCCGGGATCGTCGAATAGGGTGATCGGACGGCTTATCATAACGGCGATGATGCTATGGGCGTTTGCCGCCCATGGCGCTCCGGTCCCGGCTGTGGCTTGGGATTGGCAGCTTGATGAACATGTCAGGCCGCCCGAGGGCATCGCCGTGTTTGATACCGACCCTGACAATGTCAGCCGGGCGCAGATTGCGGCGCTGAACCGGGCCGGGGTTTATACGATCTGTTATGTCTCGGCGGGAACGGTTGAGGATTTCCGCGATGATAAGGGGAAATTCCCCGCCCGTCTGGTCGGCAAAACCTATGGCGATTGGCCGGATGAGCGTTTTCTGGATATTCGCGACCGGCAGAGCCTGCCGCAGCTGATGCAGCGGCGTTTCAAGCGCTGTCAGCAGATGGGGTTTGACGCGATCGAAGCCGACAATATGGATGTGTTTGAGAATGACTCAGGCTTTGATCTGAGCCGTGCCGATGGGTTGCGTTACATCAAATTGCTGGCAAAGATGGCGCATCAACTGGGGCTTGAGATTGGGCAGAAAAACCTGCCCGAGCTGACGCCGCAGCTGGTCGGAGTGATGGATTTTGCCATCACCGAAAGCTGTTATCAGGATGGCTGGTGTAGGCAGATGCGCCCTTATCTGAAGGCCGGCAAGCCGGTGTTTGACGCTGAATATACTGATCGTCCGATCAACTGGAAACGCGCCTGCAAATATGCAGAAAAATCAGGCATTTCCATGATCCTGAAGGACCGGGCGCTGAGCAAAAAACGACATATATGCCCCTGAAAAAAGGGCAAATTTAAACGGGAGGTTGTCATGACCAAAATTATCAAAGGCGGCACGGTCGTCACCGCAGATCTGACCTATAAGGCGGATGTCAAAATCGACGGCGGCAAAATTGTTGAAATCGGCCCCGATCTGAGTGGCGCGGATGAGGTGCTGGACGCCACCGGCTGCTATATTATGCCCGGCGGGATTGATCCGCATACCCATCTGGAAATGCCGTTCATGGGCACTTATTCCTCGGATGATTTCGAAAGCGGCACCCGCGCCGGGCTGGCCGGGGGCACCACCATGGTGGTGGATTTTGCCCTGCCCAATCCGGGCGAAAGCCTGCTGGATGCGCTGAAACGCTGGGATAACAAATCCACCCGCGCCAACTGCGATTATTCATTCCATATGGCCGTGACCTGGTGGGGCGAGCAGGTGTTTGACGATATGAAAACCGTGGTTCAGGATCGCGGCATCAACACGTTCAAGCATTTTTTGGCCTATAAGGGCGCGCTGATGGTCAATGATGACGAGCTTTACGCCTCGTTCAAGCGCTGCGCCGAGCTGGGCGCGACCCCACTGGTTCATGCTGAAAACGGTGATGTAGTGGCCGAGCTGACGGCTCAGCTGCTGGCCGAGGGCAATAACGGCCCCGAAGCCCACGCCTATTCCCGCCCGCCGCAGGTCGAGGGCGAAGCCACCAACCGCGCGATCATGATCGCCGATATGGCCGGCGCGCCGCTTTATGTGGTGCATACCTCTTGCGAGGAAAGCCACGAGGCCATTCGCCGGGCGCGCATGTTGGGCAAACGGGTGTGGGGCGAGCCTCTGATCCAGCATCTGACACTGGATGAGTCCGAGTATTTCAACAAGGATTGGGACCACGCCGCCCGCCGGGTGATGAGCCCGCCTTTCCGCAACAAGCACCATCAGGACAGCCTGTGGGCCGGGTTGCAGAGCGGCTCGCTCAGCGTGGTGGCGACCGATCATTGCGCCTTCACCACCGAGCAGAAACGCTACGGGGTCGGGGATTTCTCGAAAATTCCCAACGGCACTGGCGGGCTTGAGGACCGGATGCCGATGCTCTGGACGCATGGCGTTAATACCGGGCGGCTGACGATGAATGAATTTGTTGCCGTGACATCAACCAACATCGCCAAGATTTTGAACTGCTACCCGAAAAAGGGCGCGGTTCTGGTCGGGGCGGATGCTGATCTGGTGGTTTGGGATCCTGAAAAGGAAAAAACCATCACCGCCGACAGCCAGCAATCAGCGATTGATTACAACGTGTTCGAAGGCCACAAGGTCAAGGGCTTGCCCCGCTACACCTTGACCCGCGGGCAGGTTGCGGTGATGGATGGCGAGATTAACACGCAGGAAGGCCATGGCGAGTTTGTCGCCCGTGATCCGAACGCCACGGTCAACAAAGCCCTGAGCAAATGGAAAGACCTGACTGCCCCGCGCCCGGTTGAGCGCAGTGGCATTCCGGCCACCGGGGTATAGACAAGGCGCGTGGCCCGGTGGCCCTGAGGGATGACCTTGGGGTTGCATCGGGCCACCGATTACAACACCGCCAGCCGGGCCAATTCGGCCCGCCAGCGCAGGGAAACGCAACCAAAGTTGCACCCGTCAACACCAAAACCGGACGATCAAAGCCGGAATTTAAGATGATAAATAAAGACCAATAAGGAGGGACCTAATGGAAGATACTTACAAAGAGGAGAATGGGGTATATTACGCCTCACTCAATAACATTGACGGGGATCTTTATAACGAAGATCAGCTGCCAACCACCAAGGAGCAGCGCAGTTGGGACTGCGGGGATGAGCTGGGATGAAGCCGTCATCACCATCCTGCTGGCCAATGTGATCGTGTTGATTCCAATGGTTCTGATCGGTCATGCCGGCACCAAATACGGGGTGCCGTTTCCGGTGCTGCTGCGCTCGTCCTTCGGTCCGTCCGGGGCCAAGATCCCGGCGGTTGCCCGGGGGATTGTGGCCTGTGGCTGGTTTGGGATTCAGACATGGGTCGGGGGCTCGGCGATTTATGTGATCGTCAACAAGCTGACCGGCGGCGCGATTGCCGGTGATGTCATCGGCTTTTTGGGTATCAATACCGGCCAGTTCATCAGCTTTTTGGTGTTCTGGACACTGCATTTGTATTTCATCACCCACGGCACGGAATCGATCCGCTGGTTGGAAACCTATGCCGCACCGTTCCTGCTGGCGATGGGCTTTGCGCTGCTGGCTTGGGCCTATATCAGCGCGGACGGTTTTGGCAACATGCTTTCGACTCCAAGCCAGTTTGCTGAGGGTCAACCCAAAGAGGGCCAATTCTGGAGCGTGTTCTGGCCAAGCCTGACGGGCATGGTCGGGTTCTGGGCCACTCTGGCGCTGAACATCCCTGACTTTACCCGCTACGCCAAAACCCAAGGTGATCAGCTTAAAGGTCAGGCGATTGGCCTGCCCATCCCGATGGCGCTGTTTGCCTTCATCGCGTCGGCTGTGACCTCGGCCACGGTGGTGATCTTTGGCGAGCCGATCTGGGATCCGATTGCGCTGACCGAAAAAATGGGCGGCTTTGCGGTGATCATCGCGCTGTTTGCCCTGATCGTTGCCACGCTGACCACCAACCTGGCGGCGAATGTTGTGGCTCCGGCGCATGGGTTCTCGAATCTGGCCCCGAACAAGATCAATCTGCGCATGGGCGGCTATATCACTGCCGTTATTGGTATGGTGATGTTCCCTTGGATTCTGGTCAACTACATCATTGGCTGGCTGATCGCCTATTCAGCGCTGCTGGGTCCGATTGCGGGCATCATGCTGGCGGATTACTACCTGCTGCGCAAACAGCAGCTGAATGTCGGCGACCTGTTCCGTCACAACGGGATTTACACCGCCAGCAACGGCTATAACTGGGCCGGGCTGCTGGCGTTGGTCATCGGCATCATCCCCAATGTTCCCGGCTTTTTGCATGGGGTTGGTCTGAGCGAAAGCGTCTCGCCATTCTTTGCGATGATCTACACCTATGCGTGGTTTGTCGGGTTGTTTGTGGCTGGGATCGCCTATCTGATCCTGTCCAAAATCCTGAATAAATAAGCAATACTCCGGCCCGCTGCCTGATCTGGTGGCGGGCCGGCACCTTGGCATCGCCAGATTTGTGGTTTTGTGCTATTCTCTCCCCGTTCGGACAATGCGCAGGAGGGCGTCATGCACAGAATGGATGAGCGGATCGTAACCGCACTCAGCCAACAAAACCCCGAGATATTGTCACTGACCAAAGAACGCGGTTGGTTCGGGCTGGTGCTGGATCAGTTCCATAACAGGCTCAGCTGGGTTCTGTGGGTGATTATTGTGGCGCAGCTTGTGCTGTTCATCGCCGGCATCTATTGCGCCGTGCAGTTTTTCGCCGCCCGAGAGGTTCTGAGCGCGTTGAAATGGGGCCTGCCCGCAGCAGTGATGATCGTTCTGGCCTTACAACTGAAACTGAGCCTGATGCCGCAAATCCAGACCGAGCGCCTGTTGCGCGAGATCAAGCGCACGCAGTTGATCCTGCTGGAAAAAGGCTGTTAGATTCCCAAAAGGCTCGGCCCCTGCTGTGTCGCCCGGGCACCGGTGCCCAGTTTGAAACGCGCCAGCCCGGGGCTGCGCACCGTATCAATCGCCCCCAGATCAAGCTGCCGCACCCCGCGCGCGGCCAAATCGGCGCAACCGCGCCACAACCCCAGCCGCTGCGCATCATATTGCCGCCCCAGCGCGGTGCTATGGGCGATGTGATAGCTGGCGGTGTTGCCGTGGATAATGAACAGGGCGCTGGCGATGATCTGCCCGTTTTTGCTGACCCGGACCAAGCGCAAATCCTTGGGCGCAAGGCGATGCCATTGCAGCGCAAACCCGGCTGGCAAAGCCCGATAGGATTTGCGCAGCTGCTGTTGCTGATCCTCGGCCAAAAGCTCCAGCAGCTGCGTTTCGGAACAGGCACCATGCCGATACACCAACCCGGATTTTTCAGCCTTTCTGAGACTGTTGCGCCATTTGCCATGCAAATCCTGCATCCTTGCGGGCAGGGGCAGGATCGCCTGTGTGGCCGGGGTCATCATCGGGATCATGCCAAAATGCTTGCCCGCCTCCGCCAGAGTGATCAGCCGCAGATGCGGGCGTGGGGCCGGGGCGCTGCGGCGGATCAGGCGCAGGGCTTTGTCCCTGTCGCAGTTGGCCAGCCAGAGCGGGCCACGGCTGATCAGGGTGGTCGGTAAAACCCCGGCGATTTTGCGCCGGATCATCTGGCAGATCGCCACCGGCTGACCGCATTGATAAATCACCGCCCGATGCGCCGCGCTGCCCAATGCGCTGCACACTGCGCCATAGGTCCAGCGCTGTTGCATCGGGGCCAGAGCCTGATCGGCCAGAGCCTGCCATTTTCGTTGAGTCAGCTGATCCCAATAAATTTCCATGGCTCTGTTAACGCATTGAAAACCTAATTCGTGGTTAATGCGGTTATGGAAAAGTTGAATAAAACCGTTCTGGGCATTTTTGCCCCCGCGGCACGACCGGATTGGCGGGGATTTTTGCTGTTGGCAATCCTGTTGGCGATCCCGGTGTTTTTGCTGCTGTATGGGGCGGAGGCTATGTTGCGTTGGATGTTTTAGGCCGCGTGTGAGAAAAGACCTTTGTTAAACCTCGCGCCCTATCGCACTGTCCCGCCCGGCCGTTAGGCCGGGCTGCGCCTGCCTGCCCCCCGGCAGGCGCAGCCCTTCGTTCTTTATATCAGACGGTGTGATACAGGGGGGCGATCAGCCCCGGTTCGAGCGATGCTCGATCAGATCATCCACCACACCCGGTTCCGCCAGAGTCGAGGTATCCCCCAAAGCCGCAAAATCATTCTCGGCAATCTTGCGCAAAATCCGCCGCATGATCTTGCCCGAACGGGTTTTCGGCAGCCCCGGCGCCCATTGGATCAGGTCCGGCTTGGCAATCGGCCCGATCTCGGTGCGCACCCATTTGATCAGATCCTTGCGCAGCTCTTCCGAGGGCTCGACGTCATTCATCAGCGTGACATAGGCATAAATCCCCTGACCCTTGACATCATGGTGATACCCCACCACCGCGGCCTCGGCCACATCCAGATGCGCCACCAGCGCGCTTTCGATTTCCGCAGTGCCCATGCGATGCCCCGAGACATTAATCACATCATCCACCCGGCCTGTGATCCAGTAATAGCCATCCGCATCCCGCCGACAGCCATCGCCCGAGAAAAAATACCCCTTATATTGCGAGAAATAGGTTTGCTCAAAGCGCTCGTGATCGCCGTAAATTGTGCGCATCTGCCCGGGCCAGCTATCTGCAATCGCCAACACGCCCTCGGCCTCGGTTTCGGTGATCTCGGCCCCGGAATGGCTGTCCAACACCACCGGTTTAACGCCAAAAAACGGCAACGTGGCCGAGCCGGGCTTGGTGGTGGTGGCCCCGGGCAGCGGGGTGAGCATATGCCCGCCGGTTTCGGTCTGCCACCATGTATCGACAATCGGCAACTGCCCCTTGCCGACGACCTCGTGATACCAGTTCCAGGCCTCAGGGTTGATCGGCTCGCCCACCGTTCCCAGAATCCGCAGATCGGACAGATCGCATTTTTCGACCGGATCATCGCCAAACGCCATCAGTGCCCGAATGGCGGTGGGGGCGGTGTAAAACTGATTGACCTTGTGCTTTTCGCAAATCTGCCAGAACCGCGAGGCATCCGGGTATGTGGGCACGCCCTCGAACATCACCGTGGTGGCTCCATTGGCCAGAGGGCCATAGATCGCATAGCTGTGCCCCGTCACCCAGCCGACATCGGCGGTACACCAGAACACATCGCCATCGTGATAGTCAAAGGTGTAGTGATGCGTGATCGCGGCATAGGCCAGATACCCGCCCGAGCAATGCTGTACCCCCTTGGGCTTGCCGGTCGAGCCCGAGGTATAAAGGATAAACAACGGATCCTCGGCCTGCATTTCGCGCGGTGGGCAATCGGGGCTGGCGGTTTTCATCAGCTCCAGCACGTCAACATCGCGGTCCTGAATCCATGTGGTCTGGCCGCCGGTATGTTTGACCACCATGCAGCGCACCTTGTCCGAGCAATGCAGCAGCGCCGCATCGGCATTGGATTTCAGTCGGGTCTTGCGCCCACCCCGGGGGGCTTCGTCGGCGGTGATCAGCACCCGGGCCTGACAATCATTGATCCGGTTGGCCAGAGCATCCGCCGAAAAACCAGCAAACACCACCGAATGGATCGCCCCGATCCGCGCACAGGCCAGCATGGCATAGGCGGCTTCGGGGATCATCGGCATGTAAATCACCACGCGCTCGCCGCGCATCACCCCTTGCGAGAGCAGCACATTGGCCATGCGGTTCACCTTGTCATGCAATTCACGATAGGTGATGTGGCGGGATGGGGTATTTGGGTCGTCGGGTTCGAAAATGATCGCGGTCTGATCGCCCCGGCTGGCCAGATGCCGGTCGATACAGTTGACCGCCACATTCAGGGTGCCGTCGCCAAACCATTGGATTTTCACCTTGCCCAGAGTGAAATTGGTGTTTTTCACCTTTGTGTAGGGCTTGATCCAGTCCAGCCGCCTGCCTTCCCGGCCCCAAAAGGCTTCGGGGTCGTCCATCGAAGCCTGATACATCTCGTTATACTGCGCCGCATTGACATTGGCCTGAGCTGCGAAGTGAGGGGAAGGGGGGTAGGTTTTGTCGCTCATTTCAGTGGGTCTCCCGGTTGGTTTTTTGGCGCGGCTTTGCGGCGCATTATTTTTATGGTGGGGGCTGAGATGCCCCCTGTCGGGCCATGTTAGAGCAGGAATGGCGTTTTGTTCAATGATAATGCGGGTGGGGCCGGATTTTGCGATTTTCTGAGCGGTGTAAACCAAATCTCAACCAAACTGCGGCACATGCTGGTGTCAGAAGAGCGAAAAAGCAAAGGCGATGACCCAGCAATCTGAACTTTCGACATTACAGCGCAAGGCAGGAGTCGGCCGCGATCCGTTGGGCGGGGTGGGGATGACTCCGCTGAAAGCTTTGCGTCTGGCCATGGCCCGGGCGGCTCAGGCGCAGTTTTCTTTGGCATTGCGGGCCACCAATCTAACACAGGACCGGCTGCGTCAGGCGGATCTGTTGGCGCAGATTGAACCGGACGCGTTGCTGGTGCTGCTGGATGGGCCGCCGGGGGCGCATGGCTTTGTCGCGGTTGATCTGCAAACGCTGGCGTCGGTGATCGAGGTGCAGACCATGGGTCGGGTCAGCGCGACCCCAGCGCAAGAACGCCAGCCAACCCGCACCGATGCGGCTATGGTCAAACCGCTGATTGATGGTGTGGTGCAGGGATTGGTGAAATACCTGAAGGGCAGCCCGGATGAAAGCTGGGCCACCGGGTATGAGTTTGGCGGCTGGGTGGAAAATGCCCGCCTGTTGGGCTTGCGCCTGAAAGATGTGCAATACCGGCTGTTTTGCGCCGATCTGGAACTGGCCGATGGGGCCAAGCGGGGCAAGCTGATGATGGGGCTGCCTGCGGTTGGGCTCCGGGCGGTGCCGGATGCCGAAGGGGGCGGGCAAAACTGGTCCAAAGAGTTGCGCGAAACATTGCAGGCCAGCCGGATCGAGCTGGACGCGGTGCTTTACCGCACCCAGATGGCGTTGAAACAGGTGCTGGCCCTGAAACCCGGCGATCTGGTGCCGGTCCCTGTGACCACGATTGGCGATGTGGTGATCGAGGGTGTTGATGGGCGCATCATCGGCCATGCCCGGTTGGGGCAGCAACATGGCTATCGGGCGCTGCGCATTTCCGGCCTGCCGGATGGGGCGCCGCAGCAAGCGCCCCCAATGCCGCCCGAGCCTCACATGACCGAGCAGCCCATATCAACGGATGACTCACCCGAATTGGTTGCATCGGATGCTGCGAATGAAGCCGAACAGCTCCGGTTGCAGGAGGGGGTGGCGGATCATCCGGTTAACCCACTGTCAGAATAGGCTTCCCTTGCAACGTCCTGATCTATATCAATGAAAAAGGTCGCATGATCTTTCATGCTGAACAAGAAAAAGGAGGGCTTCTATGTTGGATTTGCAAAAACGCCGCGCCGCATTGCTGGAACGCTTGGAAGAGCTGGAAAAGCGGTTGCAGCAGATTGATGAAGAGTTGGATGCGCATAACGCCAAGGATTGGGAGGACATGGCCACCGAACGCGAAGAAGACGAGGTTCTTGAGGGCATGGGGCTGTCCGGTCAGGCCGAGATTCGCATGATCAAGGCGGCTTTGGCACGAATGGATGCCGATGAATATGGCTATTGCGTTGAATGCGGCGATGACATCTCGCCCGAGCGTCTGGATGTGTTGCCCTTCACACCGTTTTGCCGGGTTTGCGCTGCGAAACACGAATAAGCTGTGTCTGGCAGCGTGAGGGGGCTCTGGCGATTAGGATCAGGGCTTTGGTTCGTGCGGGTCAGCGATGGTAAGGAGGCCGAAAATGGCATTTGAACAGTTGAAAGTGGCGATCACCATGATGATGGATGAAATCGCCGAAAAGCCGGAAGATGCGCATGTCTTGCAGGAACAGCTGCGCGAAAAAATTTCCGAGCTGAAAACCATGGGCCTGCCGGTGCCGGATGATATTCTGGAATTCGAGGTCGCTCTGGAAGAGGAATTCGGGGCGAAGTCAAAGAGCTGACTTCACGCCATCACGATTCCGACCACCACCATCATCAGCCCGACGCTTGAAATCAACAGCGCCGCCATGTTCAACACTACGACCTGTTGCAGACGCATACGCATCTGATCTTCGGGCAGGTTGGCGCGTTTGGCTTTCAGGGCCAGCCAGATGCAATAAAAAATCCCAAACAGCCCGACAACCGAAACCGCCGCCCCTGCCCAGATTAGATAGTCCATGACTCTTACTCCGCTTTCTCTGCCTGTCAGCGCCTAAAGCATGGGGACAGACAGGACAAGCCCTTGCACAAATTCCGGCCGGGCGCTAGGAACCGGGCAAGGCAAAATCAGATTTTATAAAGGGCAGATGACATGAACGATACATCCTCTGATATGAGCTACCGGGTCACCGCAGACGAAAAGAGGTGTTTGCCGAAGCCAAGGGCCGGGGCTATGATATCAGGGTGATCCGCAAGCTGATCGCGCTGCGCAAACGTGATGCGCAGGATCTGGCCGAGGAAGAGGCGGTTCTGGAGATGTATAAAGAAGCGCTGGGGATGTGAGGTATCCGGGGCGGGCGTTGCACAAAGTAACGCCTGCTTTAAGAAGTTCCATCACGTAAAGCAGAGGGTTTCAGCTCACAGCACCATTGCACGTTGCTCGGGCAAACCCATCGCCAAAAGCAGCGGCGCGGCCTGTTGCCGCTTTTGAAAATCCGCCTTGCAACTCATTCCCTGCCAATTCAGATCAATCATCGCCTGCGCCACGGCCCCACCCAGCGTATTGCCCGGCCCCAGCACGATCACCACCTCGGGGGCAAATTCCTTGAGGCTGTTTTGCACCGCCCTGGTGAAATCGTAAGTCTCCACCACCTGAGTGCCAAAAGTATAGCGGTGTATATCTTCCTGGCGATTGGCTCCGGGATACCAGATATGCCCACGCCCGTCGATCATCGGGTGCTGAGGGGGCGTCAGCCAGTCGGTAGGAATTTCGGCCAGCGCCTTTTGCGAATTGGGCTGTTGCAGCACCGAATGAAACCCGGCATGGTTTTGCAGCCGCATCGGAAACCGCCCCTGCACCGGTGGCAGGGCTTGTTCGGCCTGACGCAGAGCCTGATCCAGCCCGGCAAACACCACCATACCGCCCAGATGAATCGAGACATAAAGCCCCTCGATCTGCTCGGTCAGCGCCAGCAATTCCGCCCGCTTGCCGGGGATTTCGACCCAGTTTTCATCCACAAACGGGTAAAGCAGCTGCCCGCCGATCAGGCTCTGCTGCATCATGGTTCCCATGGTGTTAACGATGTCAAACCCGGTTTCGGCATCACACGCCCCGGCACAGGCCAGCGCGATATACCAGCCCATCGAATTGCCGGTAATCGCCGTAATGTCGTATTGATCGCGGTTGATCGCCCGGTAATCCGCCAGCGCACAGGCATAGATCAGCGCCGAAGCATTATCCCCGCGGCTATGGCTGGACAGCGCATAACGCGCCGCCTGATCCAGCTCTGCCAGCGGCGTTTGCCCCAGCGCCCGCCTTTTATCGTCAAACGCCGCCAGCATCGCCTGCTGATCGGGGTGATTGCGGCCGAAATAGCCCAGTTCTTCTTTGTTATAAGTGCCCCGCCCGGGGCAGATCACAAGGGCGCGTTTCTTGCTCATGTGGTTTCCTTAATCTTTTCCGACAGCCACCAGCGCTGCCGCGACGATGCTGTCGCGTGAAGGCAGAGTGGCCCCATAGGCCGGGCCGGTGGCGATAAAGCAATCCTCGGCGCACAGGCGTGACAGCCGGGTGCCGGCGGGCAGTTTTTCGGCAAACAGGGCCATCAAGGCTTCGCTTTGCGAGCCCGTTTGGCGGCATTCATCGACGATCAGAATGGTGCGATACCCCTTGAGTGCCTTGAGCAACGCGGCTTCGGGCAGGGGCGCAAGCCAGCGCAGATCAATGAGTGTGCTGTGAATATCATGCTGTTCCCGCAGGATTTTTTCCGCCTGCCGCGACAGGTAATAGCCATTGGCATAGCTGACAATCGCCAGATCCTTGCCGTTGCCATAGCTGCCGATTTCACCCAGCCGGATCGGGCTGCTCCGCGCGGGCTGCGGGTAGTCAAAGCTCCAGCCAGCGTCCTTTTCCGTGTGCAGATCGCGGGTCATGTAGAGCGCGATGGGCTCTAAAAACACCACAATGCGCTGTTCCTCACGCGCCAGCCGCACCGCTTCGCGCAGCATCAGCGCCGCGTCATGGCCGTTGCTGGGGCAGGCGATGATCACCCCGGGGATATCGCGCAGCACGGCAATCGAGTTGTCATTGTGAAAATGCCCGCCAAAGCCGCGTTGATAGCCCAGCCCAGCAATGCGCAGCACCATCGGATTGCTGTATTGCCGGTTTGAGAAAAAGCTGAGCGTTGCGGCCTCGCCCCGAATCTGGTCTTCGGCATTGTGCAGATAGGCCAGAAACTGAATTTCCGGCATTGGCAGCAGGCCGTTATGGGCCAGACCAATGGCAAGGCCGAGGATGGATTGCTCATCCAGCAGGGTGTTGATCGTCCGATGCGCCCCAAAGCGGGCATGGAGTTTCTGAGTCACCCCGTAAACCCCGCCCTTGGGCCCGACATCTTCGCCGGCGATGATGATCTCGCGATGCTCGAGCATCAGATCGGTCAGGGCGAAGTTGATCAGCTTGGCCATGTGCTGTGGCTTGTCCATCGCCGCCATATCGCTTTTGCCAAACACCTGCTGGCGGTTGGCGGGCGGAGGGAAATTGCTGGGCTGACAGTCGCGCCTGGCAGGGATGATGCTGTGCATCACCTGTTCGGCCGTTTGCAGCCGCGGGCGTTTGGCGACCTGATCGGCGGTATGGGTGGTTTGGGCTTCGACCCGGTTGTAAATCTGCAAAATGCCCTCGGCATCGGCCACACCGGCCTCAATCATTCGTCGGGCGCTGTGCAGCAGCGGGTCGTTGGCCTCATCGGCTTCGATCTCGGATTTTGACAGATAAGCCTGCTGCGCATCCGCCCCGGCATGGCCGTAAAGCCGCACGGTTTGCATATGTAAAAACGCCGGTTTGCGCCGCTTGCGCACCCATTGCGCGGCCTCTTGGGCGGTGGCGAAAGCGTCGAATAGGTCCAGCCCGCTGCACTGGAAATACTTGATCCCTGGGCGCTGGGCCATGCTTTGATGGACCCAATCCGCCGGGGTTTTGGTGGAAATGCCGATGCCGTTATCTTCGCACAGAAAGATCAGCGGCAGAGGCACGCCCTGATAGGCGGTCCAGCCGGCGGTGTTGAACGCGCCTTGCGCGGTCGAGTGGTTCAGCGATGCATCGCCAAAGCTGCACAGCACGATGGCATCCTTTGGCCAGACCTGATGTTCGGGCCGGATGCGCCGGTTCAGGCCGATCGAATAGGCGGCGCCGATTGCTTTGGGCAGATGCGAGGCAATAGTCGAGGTCTGCGGCGGGATGTTTAGCGGTTTCGAGCCCAGAACCTTGTGCCGCCCGCCAGAAATCGGGTCTTCGGTCGAGGTGGCAAAGCTGAGCAGCATGTCCCAGATCGGCGTCTGGCCGGGCAGCTGCTGCGCCCGCTGGATCTGAAACGCCGCATCCCGATAGTGCAAAAACGCCGGGTCGGTCACCCGCAAGGCGGCGGCGATGGCGGCGTTGCCCTCATGGCCGGAGGAGCCGATGGTGTAATAGCCCTCACCTTTGGCCTGCATCTTGCGCGAGGTCCGATCCAGCTGACGGCACATCACCTGCGCATGAAACAGCTGGATCAGGGCGGCGGAGTCCAGCCCGGCTTGCTGCATTGAAAGGGTGCTGGTGGGGGTGGGGAAATCGCCAGCGCTTACCCGGCGAATGAAGTTGTTATGGACAATGTCAGCCCGATCCATCCTGAAGCCTCTCAGATAATGCTTGCCGATCCAGACCAGATCCCCTGCCAGAGGAATCAGAGCCGGAATGATATGAGTCTTATATCCCTCAAACGGGTCCGACTGTATAGGTGGCTCGCAGCTTTGGCTTGGGGGCGGATCGGATGGCTTGCACAAAAAAAGAGCCCGGGGGCGGGCTCTTTTAAAACATCTCTCCCTGTCGGACTGGCCGACTTATCATTGCCGGCAACGTTAGGATGTTTTTTTTGATGGGTCAACATTATTTTTGGCGCTGCTGGCCTTTGTCAGAAAAGGGCATTGGGGAAACAAGGCAAAAAAAGGCCGCGCTGCAAATGCGCGCGGCCAGTCTAACAGGGAAAAATACGCCCGGACGAGAGAGGACAAGACGTCCGGGCATGGATTTACTATCGGCGATAGGTCTTAACAATTGCTGAAGAGAACCGCACAAAAGTGGATTTTTTGCGGTTTCTGCCTTTCAGGCCGTTTCCCGGCGTATCCGGGTGGTTCTGTCCGTGGGGGCGGGCTTAGCAATCATTCAGGGCGGCGCGGGCCTGTTCGGTAAACCAGACGGCCATGTTGCGATAGGGCCAGGGGCCGTGACTGACCCGGGATACGCCCAGATTTGCTAGGGTCGCAGCCGTTGGGCCTTCGGGTATGGCCAGAATGTTGACTGCAAGCGGGCAGTTGTCGCACAGCTGCCGGATCAGTGTTTCATCCGTCAGCCCCGGTGCAAAAAAACCATTCGCCCCAGCGGTGGCACAAGCGATCGCACGGTTTATGGCTTGTTGCAGAATATCGGCGTGATCTTTGGGTTTTACCTTTAAAAACAAATCGGTGCGAGCGTTGATGAAAAAGTTTTTGTCGCTGCGATCGGCCGCTTTGCGGGCGGCCAGGATGCGGCCGGCCTGCGTGGCCATATCATATAATCCGTGCCCGCCGATAATCTGGTCTTCCAGATTGATGCCGACGGCACCAGTTTCGACTACTTGGGCAACGGTGTCATGCACCATGGTGGCGTCTTCACCATAGCCGCTCTCGATATCGCAAGACACCGGCAGATCGACAGCCGACACAATCCGCCGCAAATTGTCCAGCACCAGATCCAGAGGGATGTTTTCACCATCCTCAAAACCATGCGCTGCTGCAACCGAATGGCTGCCGGTGGCAATCGCTTTGGCCCCAGCCGATTGTGCCATTTTTGCAGTGCCAGCATCCCAAATGTTAAATAAAATCAGGGGGTTTGCCTGTTTATGCAAGGCTTTGAATTGTTTTGCTTTGGACATTTTTCAGTTCCTATTGAAAAAAAATAAATTGTTTTCTTTAACGGCCTTTGAACAGCCCTCCTAATATCCCACGCACAATACGCCGTCCGGTAGTGCCTTTGAGCTCTTTCAAGATTGCGCCGCCAATCGCGCTGCTCCAGCTGTCATCTTTTGCTTTTTTGCGCGGGGCGGCCCGCCCGACATGATCGCCGCTATATCGGCGCCCGACTGAGCGGGGGCTGGCCTCGGCCTGTTCCGCCGCTTGTGCTGCTTTGGCGGCATCCTGACTGCGCTTTTGCAAAATCTCAAAGGCTGATTCCCGATCAAGCCTTGTGTCATATTTTCCAACCAAAGGCGAGTCTTGCATCACCGCGCGCCTTTGATCCGCGCTGATCGGACCAAGCTGTGTGCTGGGCGGGCGGATCAAGGTGCGCTCGACCATGCCGGGGATACCTTTTTTCTGCAACAAAGAGGTCACGGCCTCGCCCACCCCGACCTCGCGGATGGCTTCTTCGGTGTCAAAACGCGGATTGTCGCGATAGGTCTCGGCGGCCTGTTGCAGCTGTTTGCGGTCGCGGGCGGTATAGGCGCGCAAAGCGTGCTGGATGCGGTTGCCCAGCTGGCCCAGAATGTCCTCGGGGATGTCGCGCGGATGCTGGGTGATGAAATAAATTCCAACGCCTTTGGAGCGGATCAGCCGGGCGACCTGCTCGATCTTGTCCACCAGCGCTTTGGGGGCACCTTCGAACAGCAGATGCGCTTCGTCAAAGAACAGCACCAGTTTGGGTTTGTCCGGGTCCCCGACTTCGGGCAGCTCTTCGAATAATTCGCTGAGCAGCCAGATCAGAAAGGTGGCATACAGCTTGGGCGAGGCCATCAGCGTATCAGCCGCCAGAATGTTGATCCGCCCGCGGCCATCGGCATCACGCTGCATCATATCGGCCAGCTCCAGCGCCGGTTCGCCAAACAGGTTCAGCCCGCCCTGATTTTCCAGCACCAACAGATTGCGCTGGATCGCCCCGACCGAAGCGGTTGAGACATTGCCGTAGCGCAGGCTCAGCTCTTTGCTGTTTTGCCCGATCCACACCAGCAGCGCCTGCAAATCCGACAGATCGAGCAGCCCCAGCCCCTGTTCATCGGCCACCCGAAAGGCGATGTTCAAAACGCCTTCCTGCGCCTCGGTCAGCTCCAGAAGCCGCGACATCAGCAGCGGGCCCATCTCGGCCACGGTGGTGCGCACCGGATGGCCGGCTTTGCCGAACAGATCCCAGAAAGTGACCGGGAAGGGTTGATAGTGGTAATCGGTCAGGCCGATGCTGTCGGCGCGGCTTTGGAATGCCTCATGCAGTTTGAATGTATCCGACCCGGCAACGGCCAGCCCGGACAGATCGCCTTTGACATCCGACAGGAACACCGGCACGCCAGAGGCCGAGAGCGCTTCGGCCAGAATTTGCAGGGTCACGGTTTTACCGGTGCCGGTGGCCCCGGCGATCAACCCGTGGCGGTTGGCGTATTTCAGCAGCAACTCTTGGGGCAGCTGATAATCCGGCCCGCCGCCGCCGATGAATATCCGATCACTTTCCACGATAAAGCCCCTTCTGCGTTCGCATATGCCCTATCAGACCACTACTACGTTAAAGCCCGTTGCAAAAGATAGATTTTTGTTAAGGTTAGATGAGTTGGCACAACCGCAGCGCTTGAAATCAGCCCCTGAATTCGGCTACGGTCAAGGCAGAAAAAAGCGATGGTGAGTGGCGCGCGGCCAAGGATTAATTTTGTAGCGAAAGGCGTGATATGCTAAGCAATTTCAAATGGGTGGCTGTGATGGCCGGTGCGGCTGTTGTAACGGTGGCCGCGGGGATGCAGCCGGGGGCTCGGGCGGATGAGCCCGCCTTTTCCAGCCTCGAAGAACTGGGCGAAACGCTGTTTTTTGACGTCAATTTGTCTAAAAACCGCACGCAATCCTGTTCCACCTGCCATGATCCGGGGCATGGTTTTGTCGATGCGCGGATGAATGCGTCGAACGGGGCGTTTTCGCTGGGCGATGATGGGCATTCGCTGGGGGATCGCAACGCGCCCACGGCAGCCTATGCCATGTTCTCTCCGCGCTTTCACAAAAGCAAGGATGGCGATTATGTCGGCGGCCAGTTCCTGCATGGCGGCGAGCCCGATCTGGCGGGGCAGGCCGGTGGCCCTCCGTTGAACCCGATTGAGATGGGGATGCCCGATAAGGCCAGCGTGGTGGCGCGACTCAAGGAAAACGAGGATTATGTCGCCGCCCTGAAAGCCTTTTTCGGTGATGATCTGTTTTCCGACACCGATGCCGCCTACCGGGCCATGACCGAAAGCATCGCTGCTTTTGAAATGACCCCCGAATTCGCCCCCTTTGACAGCAAATATGACCGCTATCTGCGCGGCGAATACAAGATGACCAGACAGGAAGAGCTGGGCAAGGTGCTGTTCTTTTCTGAGCAATTCACCAACTGCAATATGTGCCACCAGCTGCACACATCGCCGATTGCCGAAAAAGAAACCTTCAGCGATTATCATTTCTACAATCTCGGTGTGCCGACCAATGTCGCCGGGCGTCAGGCCAACGGGGTGCCGGTCGAGACCATCGACACCGGCTTGATGGGCAACCCTGCGGTGGGCGATCCGGCGCAAAAGGGCAAGTTCCGCACCTCGACCTTGCGCAATGTCGCGGTGACCGGGCCTTATATGCATAACGGAGTCTTTAAGGATCTGCGCACGGTGGTTCTGTTTTACAACAAGTATAACTCGACGGCCAAAGCCCGCCAGATCAATCCCGAAACCGGCAAGCCTTGGCGTGCGCCGGAATATGCCGACACGCTCGAAGTCGAAAAGCTGACCCACGGCCCGGCGCTGGATGATCGGCGGGTGGATGCGCTGGTGGCGTTTCTCAAGACCCTGACCGATGCCCGTTACGAGCATTTACTCGAGGAATAGGGGGGCTTCGCCCGCCCGGGGCGTTGTGAGGTTTACGAAGGCCCCGGGACGTTTTATGCTGCGCTGATGCGCACACGCGCATGAACATAACAAAGGCCAGACCGTAGCACAGATCAGCAGCACCCCCGAACGGGTCAGCCAGGCCCCGTGTTTCCGGCCAATAACGAACAAAGCGGATGGGAGTTTTGACAATGAGTAATGAAAACACAGAAGGGTTCTTTTCCTGCCCGAATATGTGCTGGCTGATCGGCGTTTTGATGGGGGTTGCCACCTATCTGATCGCCACGGGGCGCTATGGGGTGAATATGTTTGTTGCCATCATCATCGGGCTGGTGGTGCTGGTGGCGCTGGCGCTTTTGTTGTGCCGTCTGTTTTGCAAAAAGACCGGCGATTATCACCCGCATCCGGCCCGCCGCGAGCATGAGATTGCGGCCTCTGCCTCGTCCATTCTGGCGGCGGACAGCAACGGCGCGATGCCTGCTGCGGTTCCGGCTGCGGCCAAACCGGTGACGAGTGCTGAAATTGATCCCGGCGCGGCTCAGAAACCGGCTGAAAAGGCGGCACCAGCCGAGGCGAAGCCTCTGGCCGAAGAAACGCCCAAAGCCGACGAGGCTGCGCAGAGCCCTGAGGCCGACGACATCCCTGCCGCTGATATCAGCAAGCCCGAAATGCTGACCGAGCCCCGGGCCGGCGGGGCCGATGATCTGAAGCAGATCAAAGGTGTCGGACCCAAACTGGAAGGCGTGCTGCATGGCTTGGGCGTATTTCACTTTGATCAGGTCGCAGCTTGGACTTCGGACGAAGTCAAATGGGTCGATGAAAATCTGACGGGTTTCAAAGGTCGCGTGTCGCGGGATGAATGGGTGAAACAGGCCAAGGTTCTGGCCGAGGGCGGCACCACCGAGTTTTCCAGACGGGTGGAAGAAGGTGGCGTCTATGATCAGGACAAAAGCTAAGCCCGATGTCGGATAAGGCGCAGTCGGGTTCCGATCCGGAGCGGGCGCTGGCGAGCAGATCACGGCGGCTTTTCGTAGTGATCTGCTCTGCTTTGGGCTTGTGGGTTGTGGCCCGGCTGGCGGGCATCAGCTATCAGGCGATGCCGGTGACCAACACCCTTTTGAACCTGATCCTGTTGGCCGCGTTTTTCTGGTGCATGATCGTCAGCTATCAGATCCGGCGCACCCGCCGGGCACTGCGTAAAAAGACGAAAAAGCTGTAACCAGATGAAAAACAGGCACATTTTCACGCGACAGGGTGTGGGGGTGAAGATTGCTATTGCATATCAACCGGTCTTATCGCCATCTCTTTTGCGAAAGTTAAGGAGACCCCATATGTATTCTGTTCGCAAACTGACTCTGCCCCTGCTATTGGTCGCATTTGGCACCGCATCCGCCGTCCGCGCTGATGCCCTGACTCCTCTGTCCAAGGAAAACCATATCAACTATTCGCTGATGGCGGCGGTGGCGGGGGATGTGATCCGTAAAACTTGCCCGTCGATTTCGGCGCGGATGTTTGTGGTGCTGGGCAAGGCCTATGCTCTGAAATCCTATGCCCGCAAAAAAGGCTATACCGAAGCCGAGGTGCGGGCGTTTCTGAAAGACCCCGCTGAAAAGGCCCGTGTCAAAGGGTTGGCGGCTAACTATCTGAAAAATCGCGGCGCGGTGCCCGGTGATGTGGCCAGCTATTGCCAGGTCGGGCGGGCAGAAATTGCGAAAAAAACGCTGGTGGGCCAATTGCTGCGGGCGAGGTAGCCAATGGCGTGCCCGATCGCGCGTGGGTTAGCAATCAGGCTCTTGTATGGGGCTGTCAGGCTTTGTATCAAGTGCCGGTAGCGCGGCCCGGCCAACCGGCTGGCTCGCGGGTGTTTGGTCAACCACATATGGCAGCGGAATGAAGATGGTAAATTTTGCCCATAAAATCACTTGCGTTGCGGCGCTGGCCGCGATGCTGACAGCATGTCAGGCGGATAAACCGGCCGGGCAAGAGCCGTTCAAGCCCGAATATCTGGGCGTGAAAACCCGGCTGCTGGACGGAGATCTGGTCAATTTCTTCGTCGCCATGCGTGGGGCCCGCAACAATGATGACGTGGTGCAATACACCCGTTGCGCGGCGGCGCAATATGCCCTGATCCGTGGCTATGGCTTTGCCCGGCATCTGCGCACTCAGGTCGATAAAAGGGCCGGGGTGTGGCATGCGGATGCGGTGTTTATCATCTCGGCCGCTTTGCCGCGCGGGGTGGAAACCATTGATGCCGAAGTCACCGTGGCCAGTTGCGTTGAAAACCATATCCCCCGAATATAGGCCCCGCGACCAAAGCGATGCCGGTGTTGTCCCAAGCGGTGGCGGATGCGGGCCGATCTGTGCTAAAAGCGCCGTCACCGGGGCCATGTCGCGCCGATTCGCTTGAGCATCAGAGCCACAGCACAGGGAAGGGCAGCATGGGTGTGACAGATTGGGCGTTCAACCTTTTTGCCTTTTGCACCTTGATCGGCGGCACCTTTACAGTGGTTTCGCGCGATCCGGTGCATGCGCTGATGTGGATGGTGCTGTCATTTTTGTCAGCAACCGGCCTGTTTGCGCTGCTGGCGGCCAAATCCATCGCCATTTTGTTGATTGCGGTTTATGTGTGCGCGGTGGCAGCATTGTTTGGCTTTGTGCTGTGGCTGAGCATTCTGCCCGCCGAAAAATGGCGAACGCATATGACCCGATACGCCCCGATGGCGCTGCTGGTGGCGGCGATCCTGATACTTGAATGCGGTATGATGTTCGGCATGTGGTGGGGCGCACCCCCGCAGTCCGCGGGCGCAGAAGTGATGCTGGGTCTGGTGATTTACCAGCAATACATCTATTTGTTCCAAATGGCCGGTCTGATTGTGCTGGTGGCGCTGATCGGGGCCATCGTGCTGGCATGGCGCAGAACCGGCGCAAAACGCCCCAGCCCGCTGGCCGGGGTGGCGCGTTGGTCGGTCCGGGTCTGGAAATCGGCCCCGTGGAGCGCATCACGGTGAAACCGGGGCAGGGGGTAGAACATGGTGAGTTTTGAGAGCTATTTGACCCTGAGCGCTGCGCTGTTCGTTCTGGGCGTGGCTGGGATTTTCCTGAACCGCCACAATTTGGTGACGATGCTAATGTCGATCGAATTGCTGCTGCTGGCGGCCACGATCAATCTGGTCGGCTTTTCGGCAGCCTCGGGTGATCTGAACGGGCAGGTGTTCAGCGTCTTTGCGATGACAGTGGCGGCGGCGCAGGCGGTGATCGGGATGGTGATCCTGATCGGGTTTTACCGCAGCCGGGGGATGATCCGCCCAGACAGGATGAAGGGCTAGTCCGGTGATGCTTCAGATCATCCTTTGCGCTCCGCTTTTGGCCGCTGTGATCGCCGGGTTTGGTGCGTCTTTGATGGGCGAAAAACCGGCACAGATCCTGACCACAAGCGTGATGTTTGTGGTCTCGGGGCTCAGCTGGGTGCTGCTTTGGGGCTCTGAGGAAACGGTGCAGCATATTTTCCTGGTGCGCTTCGTTGAAAGTGGTTACTTGACGCTGGATTGGGGCCTCAGGCTGGACCGGCTGACGGCTGTGATGTTGGTGCTGGTCAGTTCGATTTCCGCCTTGGTGCATCTTTACAGCTTTGGCTATATGCCGAACGCTCCGCATTGGAAAAAGCACCAGCCCTACAAGGCCCGCTTTTTTGCCTACCTGTCCTTTGCCACCTTTGCCATGCTGGTGCTGGTGACGGCGGATAATCTGCTGCAGATGCTGCTGGGCTGGCAGGCGCTGGGCATCGGGGCCTATCTGCTGACCGGATTTTACTATCGCAAACCGGGCACCGGCGTGGCGGCGAGCAGGGTGTTTGTCACCAACCGGGTCGGAGATTTCACCTTGTTGCTGGCAATGATCCTGCTGTTGCTAGAGATCGAAAGCCTCAATCTGGATGACATCACCCTGGCCGCCCCTGATCTGGCCCGCACGACGTTGCGCTTTTTGGCGCTGGAGTGGAACGCGGCCGGTCTGATCGGCGCTTTGCTGCTGATCGCCGCGCTCAGCAAAGCCGCACAGTTGTTTTTGCATATCTGGCTGCCAGATGCGATGCAGGCTCCGACACCCGCCGCCGCGCTGATCTGTGCCACCAGCATGGGCACCGCCGGCGTGTTCCTGCTGCTGCGTCTGGCCCCGCTGATCGACTTTGCGCCGCAGGTGAAAACGGTGATGCTGGTCATGGGGGCCAGCACCGCGTTGTTCGCGGCCAGCATTGCTCAGGTGCAGAACGACATCAAGCGGGCGCTGGCCTATGGGCTCTGCGTGCAGCTGGGCTATGTGTTCGTTGTGCTGGGGCTAGGAGTCTACCCGGCTGCGCTGAACTTGCTGCTGGCCCAGACGCTGTTCAATGCGCTGCTGTTTCTGTCCGCCGGTTCAGTCATTCGCGCGATGCAACACCAGCAGGATATACGCCATTTCGGAGGCTTGCGCCGCAAAATGCCGCTGACTCTGGCGATGACGCTGATCGGCACGCTGATCGGCACGCTGCTGGTCGCGGGAATGAGCAGTTATTACAGCTGGCGTCTGGTATTCCTGACCTTTTTCGGCAAACCGCGTGGCGAGGCCAAACTGCATGAGCCCGCCCGTGAAAGTCCACTGACCATGCAACTCCCCATGATCGCTCTGGCGCTGGCGGTGATCGCGGTGCCGATAGTGCTGGTGTCTCCGGCCCTCAGCTTGCTGACCGGATGGGCGATGGCCGCGCCCTTTGCGATGCCGCTGCTGGGGGGGCTGCTGGCGTGGGTGTTTTACATCCGCCGTCCCACCCTGCCCAAAAAGCTGGCCAAACGCTTGCCCGGTGTGCATCGCTTCCTGCTGAAACAATGGTATTTCGAGGCGCTCTATAACCTGCTGCTGGTCCGCCCGGTGATCTTTGTCGGCAACATGCTGTGGCAACGCGGAGAGGACCGGATTCTGGGCGGCGGAGCCGATGGCATCGGGCTGGGCCTGATCCCGTTTCTGGGCAAACAGCTTGGCCCGCGTCACGGTGGCGCTTTGCTGGGCTATGCGCTGCTGATGGTGCTGGGCGTGGTCGGGCTGATCATCTGGGCGGCGCTCATCGGGGAGGGCGCTCATGGATAATCTTCTGTCGATCATCACCTTCATCCCGGCCCTTGCGGCGCTGATTTTGGCACTGTTCCTGCGGGGCAACGCGCCCGCGGCGCAAACCAACGCCAAATGGCTGGCCATTTTGGCCACCGCCGCCACCTTTTTGCTGTCGCTGTTCATCATCTCGGGCTTTGACCCCGCACAAAGCGATTTTCAATTTGCCGAGCAGCATAAATGGGTCATGGGGCTGACCTATAAAATGGGGGTGGACGGAGCCTCGGTGCTGTTCGTAATGCTGACCACATTCCTGATGCCGATCATCATCGCCGCCAGTTGGAACATCACCGAGCGGGTCAAAGACTACATGATCGCGCTGTTGCTGCTGCAAAGCCTGATTCTGGGCGCGTTCATGGCGCTGGATCTGGTCCTATTCTATGCGTTTTTCGAAGCCAGCCTGATCCCGGTGTTCCTGCTCATCGGTATCTGGGGCGGGGCCGAGCGGATTGCCGCGGCGTTTCGGTTCTTTCTGTTTTCGCTGCTGGGTTCGGTGCTGATGCTGGTGGCGATCATCGTGATCTATCGCAATACCGGCACCACCGACGTCACCACTTTGCTCAACCACGAATTCGCCGCCGAGTCCCGGTTGCTGTTGGGCGTCCCGATCACCGGCGGTCTGCAAACCCTGCTGTGGTTGGCGTTTTTCATCGCATTGGCGGTGAAAATGCCGATCTGGCCGCTGCATATTTGGGCCCCTCAGGCGCAGGCTCAGGCCCCGACCGCCGGTGCGGTGGTGCTGGCGGCACTGTTGCTGAACATCGGAGGCTATGGGTTTTTACGCTTCCTGATCCCGATGTTCCCGGTGGCGACCCAGAGCATGGCCCCGCTGATGTTGTGGGTCTCGGCCATTGCGGTGATCTATGCCCTTTTGGTGGCGCTGGTGCAGGAGGATATGAAGAAACTGCTGGCCTTTATTTCAATTGCGCATATGGGCTATGTCACCATGGGGTTGTTTGCCCTGAACCCGCAAGGGGTGGAAGGGGCGATGTTTCAGATGATCAGCCACGGTTTCATCCTGACGGCGCTGTTTTTGTGCGTCGGGGTGATCCATGACCGGATGCACAGCAGCCAGATCGACGCTTATGGCGGGCTGGCGGTGCGGATGCCGCGCTATGCGTTTGTGTTCATGTTCTTTGGCATGGCGGTGATCGGGGTGCCCGGCACTTCGGGATTTGTCGGGCTGTTTTTGACGTTGGTCGGAGCCTTTCAGGTCAGCAGCGCGGCCGCAGTCATTGCCGCATTTGGTATGGTCCTTGCCGCTGCTGCGGTGCTGGGGATGCATCGCCGGGTGATGTTTGGCGATCTGATCCGGGAGAGCCTGAAGACCATCGCCGATATGAGCGCCCGCGAAACCGCGGTTTTCGTACCGCTCGCGGTGATGATCCTGCTGCTGGGGGTTTACCCGGCATGGGTGCTGGATCTGATCGGCCCTTCGGTCGTGGCCCTGCTTGACAACTATCATGCGGCGGTTGCGGTGCCCGATCCGCTGCCCGTTACGGTCGTGGAATAGGGGACGCATGATGTCAGCCGATTATTCCATCCTGCTGCCCGAAGCCAGCCTGGCCGCCGCCGCCATCGCTGCTCTGACCTTCGCAGCCCTCAGCCCGAACGACAAAACCCCGCGCAAGATCCTGTGGGGGCTGGTGGTGGTGATGGTGATGATTGCGCTGTGGCTGGCCTCACTGCCGGCGGCGGCGCGTATGGTGTTTGAGGGCTCATTTGTCGATGATGGCTTTTCCCGCTTTGCCAAAGTGATCCTTTTGCTGACCGGCGCGGCGGTGCTGATGATCAGCCAGCATGACAGACAACGCGCAGACCTGTTGCGCGCCGAATTCCCGGTGCTGTTGGCGCTGGCCTCGGTCGGGATGATGGTGATGGTGTCGGCGGGCGATCTGATGGCGCTCTATCTGGGGGGAGAGCTGCTGGCGATGGTGCTCTATATCATGGTCGCCATGCAGCGCGACCGCCCGGGCGGGCAGCAAACGGCGCTGAGCTTTTTCATGCTGGGCGCGCTCAGCTCGGGCATTTTGCTTTACGGAGCCTCGCTGATCTATGCCCTGACCGGCAGCACCGCTTTTGCCGCGATCATGCAGATCCCGGGGCCGATGCCGACGGGGGTTCTGTTTGGGCTGGTGCTGGTCATGGCCGGGCTGGCGTTCAAACTGGCGGCGGTGCCGTTTCACAGCTGGGTGGCGGATGTGTATCAGACCACACCGCCCTCCATCGCGGTCTTTTTCGCCACCGCGCCCAAGCTGGCGGCCATCGCGCTGCTGGCGCGGCTGTTGCAGGATGCCTTCGGCACCTCGGTGGCCCAGTGGGGGCCAATGGTTGCGCTGCTGGCGGCGGCCTCGATGCTGTTGGGGGCGCTGGCGGCGATCCATCAGCAAAACATCAAACGGATGACGGCCTATCTGGCGATTTCACAGATCGGCTTTGCCCTGACGGGGCTGGCCACCGGCACCGTCTTTGGCGTGCAGGCGATGCTGCTTTATATGGTGACCTATATGCTGGCGATGCTCGGGGTTTTCGCCTTTGTCACCTCGATGGAAAAACATGGCGAGCCAGTGACCGAGATCGCCGCCCTGAAACAGCTTTCCACCCATCAACCGCTGAAATCCCTGGCCCTGCTGGTGCTGTTCTGCACCCTTGCCGGAGCCCCGCTGACCCTGGGATTTTTCGCCAGATTCGCGGTGCTGAAAGCAGCGATTGACGCCGATATGATCTGGTTGGCGCTGGCGGGGGCGCTGGCCTCGGTGATCGGGGCTTTCATTGCGTTCAGGATGGTGTATCTGATCTATTTCGCACCGGCAAAAGCGCCGGGGCTGGATGGGAAAATGGCTCCGGTTTTGTGGTTTGTGCTGATGGCGTCAGCGGCGCTGTTGCTGCTGGGGGTGGTCAGCCTGTTTGGCCTTGACCGGGCCGCTGCCGCCGCGGCGCAGGCGCTTTTGAAATAATAGGGGAATATCTATGCCCAATCATCCTTCACAGAACACGGGCTGGCCCGATGGGGTCGGGCGCATCGTGCTGCCCGAGGTCGATAGCACCCTGTCAGAAGCCGCCCGCCGTGCCCCCGACCTGTCTGCTCCGACATGGATTTTGGCGCTGAAACAGACCGCAGGCCGGGGCCGTCGGGGGCGCAGTTGGAGCGATCCGGCCGGGAACTTTGCCGCCACCTTGCTGATGCGCCCACAGGGCGGGGCCGGGCAGGCGGCGATGCGCTCATTCATTGCGGCCTTGGCGCTTTATGATGCGATTGTCGCGGTTAGCGGGCGCAGCGCCGGGCTGGCGTTGAAATGGCCCAATGATGTGTTGCTTAATGGCGGTAAAATTGCCGGCATCCTGCTGGAAAGCACCGGCACCGCCGGGGCGATGAACTGGCTTTCAATCGGCATTGGCGTCAATCTGCTGACCCCGCCCGACGCGGTTGAACCCGGTGCGATGCGTCCGGTCAGCCTGTTCAATGAAACCGGGGCCGCCGTGCAACCCCAAGAGTTCCTGAACGCGCTGGCCCCGGCCTTTGCCCGCTATGAGGCGCAATTCACCGATCTGGGTTTTGCCCCGATCCGCACCGCTTGGCTGAACCGCGCCGCGCGGCTGGGACAGGTGATTACCGCCCGCACCGGCACTGCCGAATTCACCGGCACGTTTGAAACCATAGACGACAGCGGCGCACTTATACTAAACACCCCTCAGGGCCGGCAGGCGATCCCTGCGGGTGAGGTCTATTTTTGAGAGATAAACAACATGCTTTTGGCGATTGATTGCGGCAATACTAACACGGTGTTTTCGATCTGGGACGGCGAGAAATTTCTCTGCACCCTCAGAACCAGCACCGATCAGAAACGCACGGCGGATCAGTATTTCGTCTGGCTGACCACCTTGCTGAACCATCACGGGCTGACATTGGATGTGGATGCGGTGATCATCTCGTCCACCGTGCCGCGGGTGGTGTGGAATTTGCGGGTGTTTGCCGACCGCTATTGCGACTGCCGCCCGCTGGTGGTGGGCAAAGAGGGCTGCTTGCTGCCCGTGGATGTGCGGGTGGATGCCGATACGCAGGTCGGGCCGGATCGGCTGGTGAACACCGTGGCCGGCTATGATCTGTTCGGCGGCGATCTGATCATCGTTGATTTTGGCACCGCGACTACTTTTGACGTGGTCGATAGCGATGGCGCCTATATCGGCGGGGTGATTGCGCCGGGGGTGAACCTGTCGCTGGAAGCGCTGCACAAAGCCGCCGCCGCCCTGCCGCATGTGGATGTGCGCAAACCCGATCTGGTGATTGGCAAAAATACGGTGGATTGTATGCAATCGGGGGTGTTTTGGGGCTATGTCGGGCTGGTCAATGGTATCAGCCAGCAAATAAAGGCCGAATTCGGTCGCGAAATGCAGGTGATCTCGACCGGCGGGCTTGCACCTTTGTTTCAGCAAGGGCATACGCTTTTTGATCATTTCAAAGATGATCTGACCATGCACGGGCTGACCGTGATCCACAATCATAACGTTAAGCAAGGCACCTCATGAAAAAATCCGACCGCCTGATCTACCTGCCTCTTGGCGGGGCCGGTGAAATTGGTATGAACGCTTATGTCTATGGCTATGGGCCTGCGGGCAAAGAACGGCTGATTCTGGTCGATCTGGGGGTGACCTTCCCGGATATGGACACCACGCCGGGGGTCAATCTGATCTTTGCCGATATCAGCTGGCTTGAGGCGCATAAGGATCGGCTGGAAGCGATTTTCATCACTCACGCCCATGAGGATCATGTTGGTGGCATCGGTCATCTGTGGAAACGGTTGGGGGCGCCGGTTTATGCCCGCGCTTTTACCGCCCATCACGCCCGCTATAAAATGCTCGAGGCCGGGCAGCCCGAAGATGTGATCAACACCGTGTCGTCTTATCCCGAAACCATTCAGGCTGGGCCGTTTTCGGTGTCGTTTTTGCCGGTGTCGCATTCGATCCCCGAAAGCGCGGGTCTGGTGATCGACAGCCCGGCGGGGCGGGTGCTGCATACCGGGGACTTCAAGCTGGACGAAACTCCGGTGCTGGGTGATGCCTTTGACGAAGCGCTGTGGCGCGAAGTGTCCAAAGACGGCGTCAAGGCGCTGGTCTGTGATTCGACCAACGTGTTTTCCCTCCATCCGGGCCACAGCGAAGCCATACTCGCCCCGGAAATCACCAAGCTGGTGGCTGGGGCCAAGGGCATGGTGGTGGCGACCACATTTGCCTCTAACATGGCGCGACTGAAAACGCTGGCGCAGGCTGGTGTGGCGGCGGGGCGGTCGGTTTGTCTGTTGGGGCGGGCAATGCAGCGCATGGTGTTGGCGGGTGAAGAGACCGGCATTATCGGCAAATTTCCTCCGATCATTTCAGCCGAGGACGCCCGCGATGTGGCGCATGACAAGCTGATGCTGATCGTCACGGGTTCGCAAGGGGAACGCCGGGCGGCTTCGGCGCAGCTGTCGCGGGGGAAATATCGTGGCTTGCGGATGAATGAGGGCGATTTGTTCCTGTTTTCATCCAAAACCATCCCGGGCAATGAGCGTGGGGTGATCCAGATCATGAATGCTTATTCGGAAATGGGCGTGGATGTGGTGGATGATAGCCATGGGCTTTATCATGTTTCCGGCCATGCCAACCGGCCTGATCTGCTGCGAATCCATGACCTTGTGGACCCCGAGATGGTGATCCCGATGCATGGCGAGCACCGGCATCTGCGCGAACATGCGCATCTGGCAGCGGATCGCGGGCGTGGGACGATGGTGCTGGTCAATGGTTCGATGGCGGATATTTCAGGCACGGAACCGCATGTGGTTGAGCATGTGGAAACCGGGCGCTGTTATCTGGATGGCACGGCGCAATATGGGGCGCTGGATGGGATCGTGCGCGACCGGATCCGTATGGCTCTGAATGGGCATGTGCTGGTCACTGTGGTGCTGGATGAGGCGGATGAGCCGGTGGGCGATCCTTGGGTGCAGGTGATGGGGCTGGCGGAAAGCGGCGCGTCGAATGTGCCGCTGGCTGAGCTGATCGAGGCCGATCTGGGGCAGGTTTTGATGCGGATGGATGATAAAAACCTGCGCGATGATGACAAGATCGAAGAGATGCTGAAGCGGGACGTGCGGCGTTCGGTTCAGAAGGAAATCGGCAAAAAGCCCGAAGTCAGCGTGATCATCAGCCGCCTGGCCTGAGCTTGTCAAAAGGAGGCCCTGACGGGCCGCTCGATGCCTCGGGCCCTGTTGGCCCTCGGGTTGGGGATGGGCGCAGAGCTTGTGTGTAACTAAAGCGTTATGCGAAAAACCTGAATCACCTAATGCTGCCTGAAATCATAGATTTCAACGCGTTAAGTGATGCTTTTTGCATCAGGTATTTCGTCAAACGCTATAAAGACGCCCGGGGGAGGCCGGTGTTATCCGGCCCGCCGATCGTCGAAGCTTTTGGCGATGAAATCGGGAAGATGGCCCCCCATGCCCTTGGGCTGATTCCTGTTGTTCTGCGGTGTATTCTTCTGAGATTTGTTGTCGGAGGAACGTTTGGGTGCCGCTTTCTTGGCCGGCCCGGTTTTGGCCAGTGATTCGGCCTCCGGCGCGGTTTGAGCAACGGATTCCTCTTTTTCCTCTTTGGGTTTGCGTCTGCTGCGGCTGGTTTTCTTGGGTTCGGCTTTGGGCGTTTCCGCCTTGGCTGCGGTCCCGGTGATCGGGTTTTCCAGCTGTGGGATTTTGTTTTTGATCAACCGCTGTACATCATCCAGATTCTTCTCATCCCGCGGGCTGCAAATCATCAGCGCAACGCCAGACTTCCCGGCCCGGCCGGTGCGCCCAATGCGGTGAACGTAATCCTCGGCATGGCCCGGCACGTCAAAGTTGAAAATATGGCTGACATCGGGGATGTCCAGCCCGCGCGCCGCTACATCCGAGGCGCATAAGAAACGGATTTCGCCATCGCGAAAACCCTTGAGAACCTCCATCCGGCGGCTCTGGTCCAGATCCCCATGGATGGGTTCGGCATTTAAGCCGTGTTTTTTCAGCGATTTGGCGACAATATCCACATCCACCTTGCGATTACAGAAAATGATCGCGTTGGTGCAGGCTTCGCCCTCTTTTTCAATCATCGCCCGCAGCAAATCGCGTTTTTCCTTGGCCTCGCTGCGCTTGTTTTGCGCCTGAAACATCACCACACCCTGAGTGATATTCTCGTTTGTGGTGGCCGCCCGGGCAACTTCGATCTTGGCCGGGTTGGAAAGGAAGGTGTTGGTGATGCGCTCAATCTCAGGTGCCATGGTGGCCGAGAAAAACAGGGTCTGGCGGGTGAACGGAGTCAGGCTGAAGATGCGTTCAATATCGGGGATAAAGCCCATATCCAGCATCCGGTCGGCCTCGTCCACCACCATGATCTGCACGCCGGTCAGCATCAGCTTGCCGCGCTCGAAATGATCCAGCAGCCGGCCCGGAGTTGCGATTAGCACATCCACCCCGCGGTCAATCAGCCGATCCTGTTCCTTGAACGATACGCCGCCGATCAGCAGCGCTTTGCTCAGCTTGCTGCCCTTGGCATAGGTGTCGAAATTTTCCGCGACCTGAGCGGCCAGTTCTCGGGTGGGGGCCAGCACCAGCGAGCGCGGCATCCGGGCGCGGGCGCGGCCACGGGACAACATGCTAATCATCGGCAGAGTAAAGCTGGCGGTTTTGCCGGTGCCAGTTTGTGCAATGCCCAATACATCGCGGCCCTCCAAAGCAGGCGGGATGGCCCCGGCCTGAATAGGGGTCGGGCTTTCGTAACCCGCAGCTTCGATGGCCTTCAGCACCTTAGGGCCAAGTTTAAGATCAGAGAATTTTGTCATACATATCCGCAGTGTTACGGACACTTCTGGTCCGTGCGTTTTAAAAGGTCAGGCCCGGATGGCCCGTGGTTTTCCATATTATCAACCTACGGGCAGGGTTTAGCGAAAATAGGGGTGTGGGTCAATCGGTGAGTCTGATGAGGGTATAAGGCGTGGCTTATGTGCCGCTACAGCATCATTTCCTTGGTGGCGGTCAGCCGGATGTCGGGGTAATCGCGCTCCACCCGGTCGATATCCCATTGCAGGCGGGTCAGATAAACCTGATCACCGTCATTATCGGTGGCCATCTGGGCGCGATTGGCGTCGACGAAACGATCCAGCGCCGCCTTGTCCCCCGCCGCCCAACGGGCCGAGCTATATTGCGTGGGTTCAAAGCGCACCGGCAGGTTGTATTCCTGTTCGATGCGGCTGGCCAGAACCTCGAATTGCAGCGCTCCGACCACGCCAACGATATAGCCCGAGCCGATCATCGGTTTGAACACCTTGGCCGCGCCCTCTTCGGCAAATTGCATCAGGGCTTTTTCTAGATGTTTCGATTTCATCGGATCGGTGGCGCGCACGGTTTGCAAAAGCTCGGGCGCAAATGAGGGGATGCCGGTCACCCGCAGGCTTTCGCCCTCGGTCAGGGTGTCGCCGATGCGCAGCTGGCCGTGATTGGGGATGCCGATGATGTCGCCGGCCCAGCCTTCCTCGGCCAGTTCACGATCGGCGGCCAGGAACAGCACCGGGTTGCTGATGGCCATCTGCTTTTTGTGGCGCACATGGGTCAGCTTCATGCCGCGTTTGAAATGGCCGGAGGTGATGCGCACAAAGGCCACGCGGTCGCGGTGTTTGGCGTCCATGTTGGCTTGCACCTTGAACACAAAGCCCGAAACCTTGGCTTCGCCCGGATCAATCGGACGCGGGGTGGCCTGCTGCGGCTGCGGCACCGGGCCGTATTGGGCGATGCCGTCCATCAGCTCTTTGACCCCAAATGAGTTGATCGCCGAGCCAAACCAGATCGGCGTCAGAGTGCCGTCCAGAAACGCGGCACGGTCCATGGCGGGCAGCAATTCGCGCGCCATTTCGATTTCTTCGCGCAGCTGCTCGACCATATCCGCCGGGATGTGTTGTTCCAGCGCCGGGTCATCCAGCCCATTGATTGAAATGCTTTCGGCCACCTTGTTGCGGTCGGCGCGGTCCATCAGCTCCAGCCGGTCATGCAGCAGATCATAGCAGCCGATAAAATCCTGCCCCATGCCGATGGGCCAGCTGGCGGGGGTGACGTCTATGGCCAGATTTTCCTGAATTTCGTCAATGATGTCAAAGGTATCGCGGCTTTCGCGGTCCATCTTGTTACAAAAAGTCAGGATCGGCAAATCGCGCAGGCGGCAGACCTCGAACAGTTTTTGCGTCTGGCTTTCGATCCCTTTGGCCCCGTCGATCACCATCACGGCGGCGTCAACCGCGGTCAGGGTGCGATAGGTGTCCTCGGAAAAATCGGCGTGGCCGGGGGTGTCGACCAGATTGAAGCGGCATCCGTCAAAGTCAAAAGACATCGCAGAGGCCGACACCGAAATGCCCCGGTCTTGCTCCATCTTCATGAAATCGGAGCGGGTGCGGCGGGCCTCACCCTTAGCGCGCACCTGACCGGCCATCTGAATCGCACCCCCATAGAGCAAAAACTTCTCGGTCAGGGTGGTCTTCCCGGCATCGGGGTGGCTGATGATGGCAAAGCTGCGCCGCCGAGCGACCTCAGCGGGCATTTGCAGGTGATTTGGGTTCTGATCTTGCATGGGCCGCGTATAGGCCGGGTGGATCAGGACTTCAATACAAAGTGATCGGGATCGACTTCTTCATATTCCGAGGGGGCCGGGTCGTAATCCAGCGGGAAGATCGGCGAGGGGATCGGTTTGAAATTCAGGTCCGTTTCCAGCTTGCGAATATGCGGATCGGGCACCGGAACCGCCGAGAGCAGGGTGCGGGTGTATTCGTGCTGCGGGTTTTCGAACACCGCCGCGCGGGGGCCGATTTCGACGATGCGGCCCAGATACATCACTGCGGTGCGATGGCTGACTCGTTCGACCACGGCCATATCATGGCTGATGAACAGAAACGAAATGCCCAGATCGGCTTGCAGTTCCATCATCAGGTTCAGCACCTGCGCCTGCACGGTCACATCCAGCGCCGAAACGGATTCATCGGCGATGATCAGTTTCGGGTTCAGCGCCAAAGCGCGGGCGATGGCCACCCGCTGGCGTTGTCCGCCCGACAGCTCATGCGGATAGCGGCGCATGAAATCGCGTGGCAGATGCACCCGGTCGAAAAGATGCGAAACCCGGTCATGCAGTTCGGAGCCGCGCGCGTCATGGTAGTTGATCAGCGGCTCCGAGACCTGATCCGACAGGCGCATTTGCGGGTTCAGAGATGCGAACGGGTCCTGAAATACCATTTGCATATCGCGTCTGGCCTCGCGCAATTCTTTCTGGCTGCATTGCAGAACGTCTTTGCCATGCAGCAAAACCTGCCCGGATTGCGGCTGGTTCAGCCGCAGGATCGAGCGCCCGCAAGAGGATTTGCCACAGCCGCTTTCGCCCACCAGCGACAGGGTTTCGCCGACATTGATGTTAAATGATACGTCTTCAACCGCATGGACGTTCGAGATGGTGCGGCGCAGCAGCCCGCCGGTGACCGGAAAACGCTGCACCAGATTTTTCACCTCCAACAGGACTTCGTTGCTGGGGATGATCGGTTTGCCGATATTGGGGGTTTCTTCACCCATGATCCGCATCGGCTCGGGCGCGATTTTGCCCGTCATTTCGCCAAGCTTGGGTACGGCCGAAAGCAACGCTTTGGTATAGTCTTCTTGCGGGTTTTCAAAGATTTGGGCAACCGGGCCTTCTTCGACCATATTGCCGCGGAACATCACCACAACCCGATCCGCCATCTGCGCCACCACGGCCATATCGTGGGTGATGAACAACACCGCTGCGCCGGTCTCCCGCTTCAGACGGTCGATCAGCGCCAGAATTTCGGCCTGAATGGTCACGTCCAGCGCGGTTGTGGGCTCATCCGCGATCAGCACCCGGGGTTTGCAGGCCAGAGCCATGGCGATCACCACTCGCTGGCGCATCCCGCCGGATAGTTCATGCGGGTATTGTTTCAGACGGCGCTCGGGTTCGGGCATCCGCACTTGTTTGAGCAACTCCAGCGCGCGCTCGCGGGCCTCGGCCTTGGTGACGTTTTTGTGGATGCGCAAGCCCTCGGTCAGCTGGCGTTCAATGGTGAATACCGGGTTGAGCGAGGTCATCGGCTCCTGAAAAATCATGCCGATTTCATTGCCGCGAATGGTGCGCATCAAATCCTTTTCGGCATGGGCCAGATCAATCGCACCTTTGCCATCACCGTGATCGCGGCGGTCGAACATGATTCTGCCGTTGGTGATCGTGCCGCCGCCAAATTCGACCAGACGGATTAGAGATAGCGACGATACCGATTTACCCGACCCGGATTCACCCACCACGCAAACGGTTTCGCCCGGATTGATCTGAAAATTGATATCTTCAACCCCAACCACAGGCCCGTCTTTGGTCGAAAATTCAACCCGCAGGTTTTCGATGGAAACAAGAGGCGTTGTGTCTGTCGGATTATCAAGCATTTAACGGCCAGCCTATGTGATTATGAGTCACACGAACCTAACGCGCTTTTGTCCGAAGTCAAACAGGAAGATGGATTCGCCGGTTTTCAGACATGCTGAAGTTAGCCGCAAGACGCCCGGCGCAGCCGTTCCACCACATCGCCCCCATTTTGCTGCCAGTTGTCGACTTCGAAATTATTGTGGTTATTGCGGTGATCGACCAATCCGCTGCCGTAAATATCACAAGCCAGATCAGCGGGGAGCACGGCCGAGGTGCGCATATCCAGCAGCAGGCTCTCGGCGGCGATGCCTTCGGCAAAGATGATCTGATGTTCGTCAAACAACAGCTGGAAATAATCCACGAACCCGCCATTGACCCGGGTCACGGTTGTGCCGTTGATCAGATGCTTGGCCTTGACCAGAACCTCGCTGCGGCCGGCGCCGATTTCATCAATGCGCTGATAGATGAACAGCCGGTGATTCGGGCTGACCACCAGATCGTTCAGATTGTTCAGGGCGGATTTCTTGATCAGTACCGGGGCAAATTCGCCCACCGCACGCATGGTGGTCTGGCCGATCCAGCGGATGGTTTGCGGCCCCTGATCGCGGGTCAGCACCTTGTCGCCCACGCGCAGATCTTCGATCGGGCGCTGTTCGCCGCTGGCCATGGTGATATGGGTGCCACGGCTAAAGCTGACGCAAGCCGCCTGCGCCATGCGGGTCTGGGCGTTGCTCTGATCAATCCCGACCAGATGATAGCTGGTTTTTTCCCGTACCGGAGCCAGTGCCAGCATATAGACCTGCTCGATTACCCCGGCCTCTGGGTCAACCTCGACCAGCACCACCGCGTCAAAGGTTTCGCCATCCGGCCCCATCAGGGTGATGGTGCAATCCAGATGCAGCTCATGCCCGGCCACGCCAACCGTGCTGCCGGCGTCGATCACAAAGGCACTGTTGGCTTGACGATCGGGCTGAAAGATCGACAGCCGGTGCTGTCCGGCATTGGCCCGCAGCGCATAGGCATCGTCCAGTATCAAATCATCGCCATCGGCCAGCCCATCACCCAGCGCTGCCCCATCGACCACCCGAAAGTCATCGGACAGATAAACCGGCAAATCCTGCACCTGATCCATTTGCATTGCTGTTCCCATACGCGCGGCTTTTCCCATTCTCAACCTCTCTGACACCAGCGAGACATCGACGGGCCCTTAGCCTATCATCAATATCACCGCTTGGCGAACTGTTTAAAACTGCCTCATCACAGGGTAGTGACGATAGGGTTAGTATTTGGTTACGATGGGGCAGAAATATGGCGGATTATGCGCGATATTGGGACGAATTGTTTATTTTTCGGGAATAATTACAGGAGCGCAAAGATGGATATGGGGATTGCAGGTAAGCGGGCGTTGGTATGTGCGTCGTCCAAAGGGCTGGGGCGCGGTTGTGCCCGGGCTTTGGCGGCGGAGGGGGTGGATCTGGTGATCAACGCCCGTTCAGAAGGTCCGTTGAACGAAACCGTAGCCGGGATCAGGGCCGATTTCGGTGTGCAGGTGACGGCGGTGGCCGCTGACATCACCACCGAGCAGGGCCGTCAGAAAGTGCTCAAGGCCGCCGGAGCCCCCGATATCCTGATCACCAATGCCGGAGGCCCGCCGCCGGGGCTGTGGTCGGATTGGGATGAGCAGGATTTCATTGAGGCGTTGCAGGCCAATATGCTGGCTCCGATTGCGCTGATGAAGGCGCTTTTGCCCGGGATGATTGGACGTGGCTGGGGCAGGGTGGTGAATATCACCAGCAAATCGGTCAAGGCTCCGATTGCGGTGCTGGGGCTGTCCAATTCGGCCCGCGCCGGCCTGACCGGATATGTGGCGGGCACGGCGCGGCAGGTGGCGGCTTCGGGTGTGACCATCAACAATTTGCTGCCCGGTTTGCACCTGACGGATCGCGCCCGGGCGCTTTCGGAGCGGGCGGCTTCGGAACAGGGCATCAGCGTTGATGAGGCCATGCAGCAAAGCGCCGCCGCCATCCCCGCCGGTCGCTATGGCACGGCCGAAGAATTTGGCGCGGCCTGTGCGTTTTTATGCTCGGTCCATGCGGGGTATATTGTCGGGCAGAACATCCTGCTGGATGGGGGCGATGTGAACAGCACTCTGTGAAGGCCATAAACAGGCTGTGCTGGTGATCCGCCTCCAGAGGGCTGTAAGACTTTGAATTTACGCCGATATTGGCGGAATGCGGCAATCCCCTGCACAATGTGAGCCCGCTCTTGCAGTGGTGCAATGGCATAGCGGGGGGCCGTCTGGATGGTATTTGCCCCATTGCATTCTTGCCCCGGCACATTACAAGTGCCGTTCAAGCCCGTAGATGACCCAATGATAAAGGCTCTGAGATGTTCCAGCTGCTGCGCTCCCTGACATTTATCCTGATGTTTCTTGCCGTTCCGGCCTCTGCCCAGCAAGCGGCAACACAGGCTGAGGCGGCCAAACCAGCAGATGAAATCAACCAGCTGATTGACATTCTGGAAAACGAAACCGCCCGTAATGCGTTGATCCAGCGGCTGCGGGACGGGGCCGACAAGCCAGCTGCGCCCAAGGCTACCCCGGCCCCCCAAAAAAAGCTGACCTTCAGCCGTCGGGTGGCGCAGGCCACGCAGGATGCTGCCGAAAGCGTGATGCAAACCGTGTCTTCGATTTCGGTGCAGATGCAACTTCTGCCCAAGCGGCTCAGCAATCTGGATGGCAGCGAGATTACCGCGCTTTGGGAGGTGCTGAAAAATCTGGCGCTGATCATTGCGATCACCGTTGGCCTTTACATATTGCTGCGCAACTATTCCAAATACATCTATCGCCACCTCAACGATAAGGCCCAAACCGCCCGGTTTGGCAAAAGGCTGTGGCTGTGGGCTTCGGCCGGGTTGGTGGATTTGGCCACGCTGATCGCCACCTGGGCGGCGGGCTATGGGGTGGGGTTGTTGCTGACCGGAGACCCCGGTCAGATCGGCATCCGCCAGACCATGTTCCTGAACGCCTTTTTGCTGGTCGGAGCCTTCAAGGTTGTCATTCGCCTGTTCATCACCCCCAGCGCCCCGGAGTTGCGCCTGCTGCCGATCAACTCCCGGCAGGCCGGATATTTGTCCAGACGGATCAGCTGGATTGCCGGCATCCTTGGCTATGGGCAGCTGTTGGTGGTGCCGGTGATCAATGCCAATGCGTCTTATAGCTCGGCGCAGCTGGTCTCGACCCTGATCGCGATGTCGGTGCTGGTCTATCTGATCTGGATCAGCATTAGAAACCGGGCCAGCGTGGCGCGGTGGCTGGCCGAAGATAATGACGCCGACAGCCCCGAATTTCAGCCCTCCGCCCCAAGCGGGTTTCTGGCCCGCTTGGCGTCGTTCTGGCACATTCCGGTGATCCTCTATCTGGTGACCATGCTGATCATGGTGGCTGTGCGTCCCCCCAGCGCGGTGTTTCAATCCTTTATCTCGTCGGGGCAGATGGTGCTGGTGGTCATGTTCGGCATCACCCTGTCACGGTTTCTAAGCCGGATCACTGAAAACGGCATCCCGGTGCCAGAGTCTCTGTCGCAAAAGGTGCCGCTGCTGCAAAGCCGCCTGAACCGGTTTCTGCCGACATTTCTGAACGTGTTTCGCTATCTGATCATGATCCTGGCGGTGATGCTGATGCTGGATGCAGTTGAGGCGATCGACCTGCCGGCGCTGTTGTCCAGTCCGCTGGGCCTGAAACTGATGACGATTGTGTTGGCGGTAATGATGGTGCTGTTCGTGTCATTCATGATCTGGGTCGTGCTGAACGCCTGGGTCGATTACCGTCTGAACCCATCGGTGGGCAAAGTCGCTTCGGCGCGGGAAACCACCCTGATGACTCTGTTCCGCAACGCTGCAACGATTGCGCTGCTGATTATCACCCTGATGTTTGTTCTGTCAGAAATCGGGCTGGATATTGCGCCGCTGCTGGCCTCGGCCGGGGTGCTGGGTCTGGCGATCGGGTTTGGGGCTCAGAAAATGGTGCAGGACATCATCACGGGCATTTTCATCCAGATCGAAAACGCGATGAATGTCGGGGATACGGTGACGGTGGGCAGTATCACCGGCAAGGTGGAAAAGCTGACCGTGCGCTCGGTCAGCATCCGCGATCCGGTGGGCGCCTATCATATCCTGCCGTTTTCGTCCGTCGATATGGTCACCAGCTATGCCCGTGATTTCTGCTATTTCCTGTGCGATATGGGGGTGGGTTATTCCGAGGACGCCGACAAAGTCAAAACCGCGATGCAGGATGCCTTTGCCGAGCTGGTTTCGGTTCCTGATTACGCCCGCAAAATTCTGGGGGAAATGGAATGGCATGGCTTGCAGAGCTTCGGCGACAGTGCCGTGGTGTTCCGCATCAAGATCAAATGCACCCCGGGCGATCATTGGGGGATTGGGCGGGCCTATAATGGTATCTTGAAACGGATTTTTGATGAGCGGAATATCGAAATCCCATTCCCGCATCAGACCATCTTTTTTGGCGAGTCCGGCGACAAATCCGATGGCCCGGCGCGGCTGACGGGGCAAGAGCAGCCACAGAGCAGCTAAGCACGTCAGGACCAAAGGAGAGCAAGCGATGGAAACAGGGCGTTGGGTGATCCCCGAAACGGGTCGGCACATCGCCCATTGCGATCTGATGGCGCGGCTGGCGGGCTTGCAGGCGGTGTTGCTGGGCGAACAACATGACCGCGCCGGGCAGCATTTGTGGCAGATGCATGTGGCGGCGGGTCTGCTGGCGCATCGGTCCGACATCGTGATGGGGTTCGAAATGTTCCCGGCGCGTCTGAACCCGGTGCTGGCCGATTGGGTCAGCGGGGCGTTGAGCGAGGCCGCGTTTCTGGAGCGCTCGGAATGGGCAACCGTCTGGGGGTTTGCGGCCGAGCTCTATCTGCCGCTGTTTCACTTTTGCCGGGCGTTTCGGGTGCCGATGATCGGCCTGAATTGCCGTCGAGGCTTGGTCAGCGAAGTGGGCAAGGACGGTTGGGAAAGCATCCCGGATGCGGATAAAGAAGGCCTCACCCCCGCCGCCCCCGCCAGCGCGGCCTATCGCGATTACCTGTTTGCCGCAACCGGGGGCGCTCGGCCTGATCGGATTGCACAATCCGGGTCTGACCCGGCTTTTGACCGTTTTGTGCGGGCGCAACAGTGCTGGGATCGGGCCTTTGCCTGCCGGATTGCCGAAGCCACCACAGCCCCCGATGCGCCGCTGGTGATCGGCATCATCGGCCGTGGGCATCTGGAATATGGCGGCGGCACACCGTTTCAGCTAAACGATCTGGGGATCACAGACCATGCGGTGCTATTGCCGGATGAAGCCGGGCAGGGCTGCGCCAAAGGCATTGCCGATGCGGTGTTTTCCTTGGATTCGGGGCTGGTGTCGTGATCGGCAAAACGCCCTTGCACAACCTCGTATCATCCCGGGAATCAAGGTCTGCGCCCACCTAGGGGGGATCAGGGGGCGCAGACCAACGGTGCCGCTGGCAGGGGGGGTGCCGTATGCTCAGAGTGGCCGAGTTCCCCGGCGACCTCTTTGCGGGTCAGACCATCCGCACATCTCAGAACGATCCGGCGCCTTTCAGAAAGCGACTGCGCCGCCTTGTACCTACGCAATTGTGCGTATGAAAATTGCGACTCCTCATCGCTGTGTTCAATCGCAACCGATGTCCTGCCCCGCGTTTAAAATCCGCTGATTTTTCCGGTATCAGCGGTAGTAAATACAATTCCGGTTGACTATGCAGCAAAAATTAGCAGGATGATGGTCAGAAGCAGCAAATACTATCTTCTCCAATCGTCTAGGTGGGGGCGGTTGGGGGTGATCTGCCAAAGAACGCCTGCGCAGCGTCTGGGGGCTGCTGCAAGAAACAAAAGAAGCTGCAAGAAACAAAAGAAATTGAGATGAGAGGTTTTCATGGTGTGGCCGTTCTCGAAGAAAAAGCTCCCAGACTTACCGCAGAAACTTCCTTTCAAGAGCGGTGAGGCCTTTTTCGAATACCAATGCAAATTTGGTCATACGGAGATCAAACCAAAACAAGGCATCGTTGCTTTGGTGGTCGATTCCACAAAGGAGTTCGGAACACAGGAAGCCGTAAAAGTCGAAGCTGATGGGACGCAGCTCGTAACACTAAAAGTTGCCTCTGATGATGGTGGCTTTTTGGTGGTTGCCCACACAGCAAGCGGGAGGGGAGATCGGCTTCGTCCAGATGACGTAGTCATATGGGTTCCCTTGATGTACTCAAAAGAGATCGGTGGTGCTGGTGTGGATGAGAGGTTCGGGTGGGCGGGCTTTGTGGTTGCCAAAGTCAAACCCGAGATAGATATGGCCAACCCGAGCTTCGATATCATCAGCAGGTATGACTAGCAACTGTATCACCCTCCAAAACCGCACCCGTTGGCATCAAACCGATATGCTGTGCTTCTTTGCTCGCTTCCGGCGTAGGCAAAACCGATGGCAAGACCAGAGCAATCGCCAATAATACCACCAATCCTAACAATTTTGTTGCATTCAAACGGACCATAGCTTCGCTTCCTTCTTTCTTTGTGCGTGCGCTTTGGCATAAGATGTTTGTCAAGCGGGCCGTTGCACAATATCAGTCCGTTGTTATTGGATAGCAGCTGCTGAAAGGGCCGGTAAGTGATGGATGTTTCAGAGATGGCGGCACGCCTGATGGCGGGCGAGCGGCGGGCATTGGCGCGGGCGATCACTCTGGTGGAAAGCACCCGCTATGATCACCGCTGTCAGGCTCTGGAATTGCTCGAACATATCCGGCATAGCCCGCAGGCGCTGCGCATCGGCCTGTCCGGCACCCCGGGGGTGGGCAAATCCACCTTTATCGAAAGCTTTGGCCTGCGTCTGACAGGGCAGGGGCTGCGGGTGGCGGTGCTGGCGGTGGACCCGTCCTCGGCGCGTTCGGGGGGCTCGATTCTGGGCGATAAAACCCGGATGGAGCGCTTATCGCGCGACCCTTCGGCCTTTATCCGCCCCTCTCCCAGCCGCACCGCGCTGGGCGGCGTGGCCCGGCGCACCCGCGAGGCGGTGATGCTGTGCGAAGCCGCCGGTTTTGACGTGGTGCTGATCGAAACCGTTGGCGTGGGGCAATCGGAAACCATGGTGGCCGAGATGTCGGATCTGTTCGTGCTGCTGCTGGCGCCGGCCGGCGGGGACGAGCTTCAGGGTGTGAAGCGCGGCATCATGGAGATCGCCGATCTGATCCTGATCAACAAGGCCGACGGAGACCTGCTGCCCGCCGCCAACCGCACCCGCGCCGATTATGCCGGGGCTTTGCGGCTGCTGCGCAAACGGGCACAAGATCCCGAGGGCTATCCCCGGGCACAGCTGGTGTCTTCGCTGGAGGGCAACGGCATGGACGAGGCCTGGGAGGCAATGCAGCACCTGACCCAATGGCGCAAGGAAAACGGCTTTTGGGACAGCACCCGCGCCCATCAGGCCCGCCACTGGTTCGAAGAAGAAGTCAAGCTGGGTCTGCTGGCGCAGCTGTCCCAAGGCGACATGCCCGAACGGATGGAGCGGCTGGGCAAAGCAGTTGCGGCCGGTGAGATTTCGGTTTCCGCGGCAGTCAATCAGGCTTTGACCGGGCAATAAGCGGCCGGGCAGCGTCTGGCGGCTGGGTGCAAATTTCACCTCCACCGGCGGCGGAGTTGGTTTTGCGCGCCTTTTCCAATATACCCGCCTTACCATGTTTCGGTTTTTTGAAAATCTGATCAACCCGTTTGCCCCTTTTGCGCAAACCACCCCGCCGGATACCCTGTGGGCCTATCTGCGCAGCCATTATGCTCCGTTCAAAAAGCTGATGGTTGCGATGGGTCTGACCGGAATACTGGTGGCGGTGATCGAAGCGGGGCTGATTTTTTATCTCGGCCATGTCATTGACCTGATGAATGCCTCCAGCCCGGATGCGTTTTGGTCCCGGTATGGGGTTGAGATGCTGCTGGCGGTGCTGTTCATCATCTGCATCCGCCCGCTGGCGATTTTGTTGAACCGAGCCTTTCTGGAACAGGGCTTTGCCGGCAATATGCAGCCTCAGGTGCTGTGGCGGTCGCACAAATATTTGCTGGGCCAGTCGGTCGGCTTTTTTCAGAATGATTTTGCCGGTCGCGTGGCCAATCGGGTGATGCAGCTGCGGGTGGCGGTCGAGGATCTGACGTTCATGTTTTTCGAAGGCATCTGGTATGCCTTGGCCTACGTGGTCAGCGCTGCGGTGATCCTGTCACAAACGGATTACCGGCTGGCTGTGCCACTGTTGGTTTGGGTGCTGGTTTACGCCGCTTATGTGCGCTGGATTTCGGGAAAGGTGGCGGTTGCCAGCGAACGGTTTTCCGATGCGCGCTCTATGGTGACCGGGCGGATTGTGGATTCTTACAGCAATATAGAGAGCGTCAAACTGTTCGCCCATGGCGGGCGGGAAGAGACGTATGCCCTGTCTGCCGTGAAACGCTTTCGCCTGCGCCTGCTGAGATTTGTGCGCCTGATGACAACAATGTCTTTTGGCCTGACCCTGCTGAACGGATTTCTGATCGTCACGGTACTGGGAATGGCCGTCTGGCTGTGGTCGGTCGGGCAGGTGTCGATCGGGCAGGTGGCGGCGGCCTCGGCCCTGACGGTGCGCCTGAATGGCATGAGCGGCTGGATCATGTGGCTGTCGATCCGCATCTTTGAGCAAATCGGCGTGGTGCGGGAAGGGCTGCAATCGGTTTCGGTGCCGCATTCGGTGGTCGACAGGCCCAATGCTCCGGCGCTGGCGCTGAGCGCAGGGCGCATCGAATTTCGCGATATTTCCCACCATTACGGGCGCAAAAGCGGCGGGCTGGATCATGTGTCGCTGACCATCCCGGCGGGGCAAAAGCTGGGGCTGATTGGCCGCTCCGGTGCGGGGAAGTCCAGCCTTGTCAATCTGCTGCTGCGGTTTCGCGATGCTGAATCCGGGCAGGTGCTGATTGACGGGCAGGATATTTCAACGGTGACGCAGGACAGCTTGCGCGCCGTGATTGGTGTGGTCAGTCAGGATTCTTCGCTGCTGCATCGATCGGTGCGCGACAACATCCTTTACGGCAAACCCGATGCGACCGAGGCCGAACTGCGGGCGGCGGCCAAATGCGCTCAGGCCGATGATTTTATCCAGACCCTGTCCGATCCCGGCGGGCGCACCGGCTATCAGGCTCAGGTCGGCGAGCGCGGCGTAAAGCTGTCTGGCGGGCAGCGTCAGCGCATTGCCATTGCCCGGGTAATGCTGAAAAACGCGCCGATTCTGGTGCTGGACGAGGCCACATCCGCGCTCGACAGCGAGGCCGAGCTGGCGATTCAGAGTGCGCTGGATAACATGATGCAGGGCAAAACCGTGATTGCTATTGCGCATCGTTTGTCCACCATCGCCCGGATGGACCGGATCATCGTGCTGGATCAGGGGCGGATCGTTGAGGATGGTGATCACGACAGCTTGCTGAGGCAAAACGGGATTTATGCTGATCTGTGGCAACATCAATCTGGTGGTTTTCTGGGAGGGTGACGGATATTTATGTGTGAATCACTTGACGCCCCGCCGCTTTGGCCCTAGACACCGCAAATGGAATTCAGGGCACTGTCAGTTGAGTCGGTGCCCTATTGTATTATCGAGCCGTCCAAAGGCATCAGATTGGGCTGGCGCTGAGACATGAGGGAAAAGATTATGGCACGTCGCTGCGAACTGACCGGTAAAGGTCCAATGTCTGGCAACAATGTGAGCCACGCCAAAAACAGAACCCGCCGCCGGTTTCTGCCCAACCTGAATGACGTCACTCTGATGTCTGATGTTCTGGGCCGCTCGTTCAAGCTGCGTGTGTCGGCTGCGGCGTTGCGTACGGTTGATCACCGCGGTGGTCTGGACGCGTTTCTGGCCAAAGCCAAGGATTGCGAACTGTCCGAGAAGGCTCTGAAAATCAAAAAAGACATCGCTCAGGCTCAGGCCGCCGCTTAAGGGCTGATTTCTGAGGGCATGGGATATGCCTTGATTGTCATGTAAATAGCCCTGCTTCTGGCGGGGCTTTTGCTGTTTTTGGGGGGTGTCCTGCGGCGTATCGCCTGAAGGCTTGGGCATTGGGGTTCTCCGGCCTGTGATACTGTTGATGTGGGCATGATTGCGGGCGAAGCTGTCCCTTATCGCCAAACGACACAATTATGATTGTGCCTTTTGGTGGTAACTCTTTGATTTTACGCGGATGCTTCGTGGGTTTGGGGATCAAAATTCACTCCTGCCAGCGATAAATCGTGGATCTTTTATACGCTCTTACGGGTTATCGTCCGAATACGCCGGTTCGTACTGGCATTGCGAAATTTGTGGAATGGTATAAAGAATATCACCAGAAATAGGGCTTGGATGGGGTCTCAGACATGCAGGACCAGGATGCCGACATCGCAC